>Ga0335075_10014178_pt1 | contig 11980 bp, 12 predicted proteins | sample Lox_Sample_24_FD_206723 | JGI IMG/M metagenome (GOLD analysis project Ga0335075, IMG submission 206723) | Soil microbial communities from Loxahatchee National Wildlife Refuge, Florida, United States - Lox_Sample_2.4 | ecosystem: Environmental > Terrestrial > Soil > Wetlands | place: USA... | reverse complement strand
TCATACAACATCGCCTCGCGGATCTCTGCGGGAGGTAGAAGCAGTGGTAATTGTGACTGGACTGATACTGGATTGCGGGATTGAAAGAACCATCTGTGCTCCAAAGGGGACCGCTGGATATAGAGCGGTGGAGTGGACGAGGCTCATTCCGCCTCCGCTCTCTGATGCGCCGACCCTTACGGTGGGCGTTGACTCAACGGATACAGAAACCATACATGATGCTGAGCTAATAAGGATGGTTGTGCTTCGGACCTGCAGCTCTAAAGACAAGGTAATGAGCTGCCTAAAATAGGCTCCAAACTCTTTCCAGAAGCCTCGTTGTTGATTTACTTTCAAACTCTAATTGCAGGCCAGATATTGCACCAAAGAGGGCTGATTCAGTAGCCTAACGTTGATGACACCTGACTTGTATCTGAAAGCATGAAGGACCTGCACTTCTCGATAGGCAGCTGCTAAGATGCCGGTTCTACTCTTGACTGTGACGCTCATAGCGCAAGCAGATACCACGGCTGCTAAGGGTTGCGCATAAGCATATCCTCCTCTGTTCTTCTGCCTTCCCTCTTGTGCCTTTCTACTGCAGCTGTTTGCATGGAATAGATAAATGATATGTCCTGGTGTGGCTTGAGGTTTTAGTATCATTGTACCATATACATCACACAGCATCCTAAGGTGTATAACCAAGCATTCTCTTGTCGTCATTCCCCTGCCTGTCGTCATCCACGCTCACCGCCACAACTATATCTCTCAACGGATTTACAGTCTAGCAAAACATACCCCAGGAACTTCTAGTTCTCTAGACTAAGGTTGCTAGTCCAGAAGCCGCCGGAGCACTTTGAGGAAAGAAATGTCGGATATGTTTGAGGCGGAATGATGCCTTTTAGTCCATTTATACTAGTTACTTATCCATGTACTTGTCTACTAGCGCTGGGGGGCATCAAATCTTTGCAAAAGGGAATGCTAGGCGCTAAGATACAAGCCTCACTTGCCGGTTGCCGAAAGTACAACCTGGATTCATAGCAAGGGCAAGCAAAAGAGTAAGGTGGAGATCTGATCATTCTATGCTGAGGGTTCAATTATGAACCCATCGTCCGCGCCAGCTAGGCAGACGCTATAAGTATATATGTACAAGGTAGTAAGCTAATTGAGAAGCGTCACATGTGATAACAATTCGCAACGCTGTGCAGTGCAGCCCAAAACATGCAAGTGTTGAAAACGGGAAGAGGAAAAAGCCCGCCAAAGCCCAATGCGCCAAGGTTCTCAATCTTATCTCATCTACAAGTCTTATCGCTTTTGAAACCTCCTTTTCCTTTTTGAATCCTCCTTTTTCTATAGCCGGCTACTTCAGCGTACACACTCCGATGAGACATGATGAGATATCGCTTCAAATCAAGAGCCACCCCGCAAATCTGATGTAGATGAACTGAGAAGAGTCGAATATAGCAAGTAGGTTTCTTATTAGTAATGCACACATGGTGAATTGAAGTCCGAAAATCAGCCTGTCTTAGCCGCCGATGACGATTTAGAAATCGTCCAATAGCCCATCCAGCTCGTCCAACTCAATGTTCTCCGGACTTCTTGTATCCCATTCCATCTGTTCCTCGATCCTTGTCCATAAGCCAGTTGTGTCTTCAAGGCTTCTCTTGCTCGTCACGGTCGACACCATCAAGGGCTTCATCGCCGGACTGCTAACAAATACGGTGTGGCTAGCACCATGCCCCTTTCCATTATCTCCAAATAATTCGCTGTCAATATCCATATGCTTGGACATTGTATACTCTGCCTCTGGCAGAGCAGACGACGGTTGCGCAATTGAATCCTTCATTTGAGCATCAATGTCCTGGCTCAACTGACGCCTCTGCAGTCCTTGCACCATCTGTTGGAATTCATTCTCTTCTCTTTCTATTGGTGGCGAGTTCGCTCGGTGATTACGTGAAAGCGCCGACGATCTTAAAGGTTCTTGGTGCGACGGGCGACCTGAGAAAGAACCAGTGGGCGTTAGGGGAGCGACAAGGTCATTGTCTTCGACTTCCTCGAAATCATGATTTGAAAGGTCCACTTCGGGAGAAGGTGAGAGCTCCCGCCGGCGTTCCGTATCAGCTTCGTCTGATCGCGATGCCGCTGATGATAAGGAGGGCGATATGATGGTTCGCTGGGGAAAGCGGAGGGCTTCTGATGCTGCTGTTGCTTGCGCCGGGTCGGGAATGGGTTGATGCGCATATGTCGTGAGGTAGAAGTACGTCCGCCGGGGATGTACAGTCTCCAGCTCCTTGGCAATCGGACACGGCGCAAGCGCCGTCCAACATGGTCGCTTTAAGTATGTCGAGAGTCGCGAAGAGATAATTGCGGATGGATTCGCGGATCTATTGAGAATTGTTAGTGATTTATTTGGAGTAATGACGTTATCCAGGGGTAGCACTGACGTCTCAACAATTTTAACTGAAGTCGACAGTATGGCAGCTAGCTCTTTCACGAGATGAGGCCGATTTGCTGTCTTCTGTAATTGGATAATTACACCCTCAACGATTTCATCATTTATTCCTTCCAGGTCGATCTCTCTCTTGATTTCGCCCTGCCCTGGTTCTTCCACCTCGGGCCCAGGAGACGGCGGTGGCGTATTCTCATATTTTATCGTCGTCTTCGCTTCCCGTTTTGCTGGAGGCGACATAGGGGATGGCGACGCCGAGCCATGCGATCTTTTTAATTTTTTGGGCGGAGGTTCCGATGGAGCTGTAGAAGGCGGTGAGCGTGCAGCAGCGCGTGAGGCGTGGGATACTGGAAGATGAATGCCCAAACTAGGTAACGATAACGACTTTCGACGAGTGTTGTAAGGCATGATGGCTGCGACGTTGATTTCGAACTTTCATCAAATGTCTACTCCGGTCCAGCGACGTAGGATGAAGGCGGTGGAAAGTGTGGAGAGAATGAAGTCTTGCGACACTGGTGTTTTGTTGTTCCTGCGCGGGTTGTGATCTTCGTAATGGCGGGTTAATAGCTGCAGCCGGGCTGTCTCATTGGCGCAGGGTTGTGCTTCGGAATGCAGATGGGCGTTGCGGTGACACCAGGGAGCCGACGGATAGTTATGAGTCGCTGCTCTGTTATTCGGGGGTCACAAACGAGAAAGCGGTGTAGTGCAATAATAGCAGTAATGCGCTCGTTAGACAACACTGCCTCGTTCTGGAATTCCTGTAAGAGTGGCGAGATATGTGAAGATGAATCTTGCAGGAATCCTAGTGACCGGCTTTTGCCAGAGGGTAGAGAATAGACTGGTCCGGTCGCCTCGGTCGCTGTCTCCTTATCTTGCACAGGCTGATATGGGGAAAGCCGTTGCCCGCACGACTAATGGGGGTAAGCAGGTGATGAGTGTTGATGAGTAGTGTACGTGTTGATCAGGTTTGTTTGCGCTTCAGAGCTGCTTTGTTTCAAGAATTCGAGATGGCCGTAAGAGTGGATGACAGAGGGAGGAGTAAGTTAGGAAGGACAGCACCAAAGTAGCTGCATAAGCGACTTCTTGGATTTGCGATTTAGATAGGGAGCCTAGGGGGAGGCGACCACTATGTCTAATGCCACCTAGTTCTGGATGGCTACTACGTCAACCATATTTACGAAAGCTAATCAACGGCTCTGACGGCATTATGGAAGTAGGAAAATAGTATCAGACCAAGAGATGGACAATATCCAAAGCCAAACTCTATCTTAATGGCAATGATGATGGAGGAATGTGGAAATGCGCTTTGCTGACAGGGGGTATAAATGAGTGAGATTAACAAAAGCGTTGGATTAATTTTCCAGCACGTCCACTATTTTCATGGCGTATATTTCAGCCAAAAGCCGAGTGTCTGCGAGGCCAGGTAGGTAGCCGAAGTCAGGCCTCCGTACGACCAAGCGCCTGGAAAAGACTTCGAGCACCATGCGGGAGATAAATCTGGAACAAGACAAGCAGCGAGGAAGAGAGTGAGACACACAGACGAAAGGGTCATCAGTGGAGGCCCTTGCCTCCATCTCAGCTGACGATTTGTCCCTAAGATTGCTGTTGGTCGCCTCGTCCCTTCTTGAATTTCTGTCCCTCACAAATACCTCAGTTTTCATAACGTCAACTTCAAATCATGTCACTCTGACGGCGCACTGGTCCATGAATTTTCGACGGGTTAAAAGATCCCAGACGTTTCCCACCCTGGGCTGAAACTTCTGCAGAATCCCAGAATGCACCATCTGTTAGCGGCGAACGGGGCGCTGCAGGACCTCAAAAAAGATAAGCGGCAACCACTAATGTGCAGCCCTGCCATCTTTCATCCCTGCACCTTCCAAGGCAGCGGCTGGCCTTAGATGTTTGGTCTCGGAATAACAGACTTCGGTTTTTGCGCCTCTTAGATCAGGCCGCCGTGCACTAAAAGCAACATTTAGCCCTTAAAAGTGGTGGAGCCTTGGTGACTAGTGCGTTGCCCTGGCACTTAGTCGAGGACGCACACACGATATGCGCATGGGACAAAATGGAGCCGGAATATGCACATCAGAATAAGCAGGTTTCCCGACCTGCAAACTGTCAGATCTTCGTTGACATATCTTACTTGCAACGGGTAGAAAGTCGAGGGTGTACCTGATACCCGTAGACAGTCGCCCCCGAAGCACGACTAAAGCCAAAATTTTCTATTCGTAAGGCGCACTGAAAAAAAGGGTACTTCAATTTTCATAGTAGCGCCATCATAAATTTCCTGTTAACACAGTCAACTCTGTATTTATGCATGATTCGCGGTGGGCTAAATGGACTTGTACTTTTCGTACCCTAGGTATACAGACCCTCGTCGGCGACGAAAAAAGGGCAGGGCTTCCGTTTAGTTCAGAAATGCGTATTTAGAGCCTCAGGCACCAAACCAGGCCAGCCTGACGGATACACATGGCCATACGTATGCAACACAGTTCGGACCGGCCATGAACCCGTATTAATCAAGTTTTCAGAATAAGAGGCTCTTCAACCGGTTAATGCTACCCTCTTCTAGCTGTCGTAAATCTGACTCCCAGCATGATACAGTACGTTCTTGATAAAGAATAGGTAGGCCACACTGTTATTCCCAGATTTGCCATGACTGTGTCTCCGCCAAGATTTGGCAATGTGCAGCAATCATTGACAGGTATACTTTCTTCTTTCTCCAAGGCGATCGCCATGAACGATGTATCTCCTATTCAATCCATCTCCTGGCTACTACTTGTTCATCGGGTTATCCCGTCTTGTTTCCGCCGCCTCATGTCGTCTTGGCCGCAGCTCGATCCACCAGGTAGTCCCGAAATGCTTCCTCTTCATCTTGACAATCTCGAGCCCACTGTCTTCCACAATCTTTCCAATATCTTTATTCCAGATACAACCAAACTCAATGGCGTGCCTTGGGGCTAAACCGTCCAAAACTTGATTCAGCCAGTTCCATGTGCCTCTACCATGCTCTAATAGCAAGATTCGGCCGTCGTCCTCCACACTTTCACCCAAGTTCTTCAGTAATCGGACAGGATCACTCGTTGAGCATAATCCCATAGTTTGCACGATCGTGTCATACTTCTTCCTCTTCTTATTCCCACTTCTCTCATTTGCAGACGCAGGGGGTGAAGGCAAAGGTTCTGCCGCATCCTGGACTACCCATCGGACTCCCAGCAGGTCCGGATACTCCTTGGAGAACTTTTCGTGGGCGATTTCAAGCATCTCAGTAGACTTATCCACCGCTGTGAAACTCTTTACTTTCCCTCTCTTAGTCAGCTGATTTCCCATGCCATTGAAGCTCTTGAAATCCCAGTCGTAGAACGTGAGGTTGCGCCCCGTACCAATGGACACCTCGCAGACGTTCCCTGAAGCTTGCTGGACCAGTTTCCTTCGCAATCGAGTTAGACCTATCAAGTTCTCTGTGGATTCAACAGATGAATCAAATGTCGTTGCAATAGAATTGTAACGCTGTGAGACATCTGCTGGAATATCGATACTGGTCCCTTCTGCGATGGCACGCTGTAAGGATGCATAGAGGTAAAATGAGTAACTCGAAAAAGCCAGAACTGTGATGCCACCAAGAATCAATGGGAACTTGCGGTACCGAAAAAGATCCAGAGGAGCTGCTGGAGGCGTGGGGGGTGGAGGTGGCTTTCGCACAGGAGGGCTAAAGCTCTGTTAGAAGCATCTCTGTGTTGGAATAGAGATACAGAACACGAATACCTATATTCTAGCGGCTTGAGCTGTCCTCCACTGCTTATTTTAGGGACCTTTTGAGCTCTATTGGCTCGAGATATACTCATCGCCCGCCTGCATTGGATAGGTTCACATCTACATCCTGCATCTTTCCCATTTTGCACAACTCCCAGCCATATCCTGAACGGCAATGCACCGAGTCTTTGCCTCATCCGCCAAATCATGTGGACATGATGTTGCCAAAAGGCTGAAGGGTGTTCAAGATATATGCAAATTTAACCGACGCGCTAGTATCATGCAAGGCTGACAGTTTTTTCGACATCTGTACGGGAACTCGAATTTCCTGTTCAATTCTTTTAACCATCCACCAGACAGGGCCTTTATCCGGAGACAACCTTAGAATCGCTGATGGCGTGCATTTCCAGGGCGGTACGGATTTGAGATTATAATATCGTACCACGTAGTTTAGAAAACGAAGAGAACTGAAGTAGGAACGTAAATCGGCAAAACAGACCAGATGCAAGGACTAATAGTAGTGATGATAGAATTGGCAACGACTAGAAAACATCTGATGACAGAAGAGCCAAGCTTACCACTAGAGACATATTCTGCTCCAAGTCTAGGGATTCACAGATGTTTTCCAAGCCCCCGGAAGCATTGAAGTTTAAAGTCTTTATCCTATCTACCTTACCTGCTAATCTCTCTCTATGATCGTTTTTGAGTGGCAATATAAGTTTGGAAGAGCAAAATAGCTTAAAATATTCTACTCTGTACCTGATCTCAAACTATCTGATGTGAACATAGCTTATGCTTCCTGTCGTGGTAACATAGTCCACAAAACTACTGAGAGAACGAGGTTGACAGCTTGCAGCAAGGGTGCAAACTCTATTTTATTTGGTACATTCTATCTCGTTTGTAGATTTCTGGTTTTCCCATTTTCCCGTCACATAGTCCCACTCCCTGGCACATATATACGGCCATTTTAATTGATGGTTTGTATTCGTCTATAAAGCTGAAGCTTGCTATTTATTTATTGTTAGCTATTTTGCCATAATACTACTATAAAGAATACTGACCTTCTCCTTGCTTTCACGAGTTGGGAGATCGCGGGCGACATTGCCAAAGTCAAGACCTGCCAGTTCCTCAATGGCATCGTCCAATTCATTGGCACTGGACTGCGCTGTCGGTTCAGTAGCCACCTTCGCTCCAGTGTATTTTTTGGCATTGGGGGTTGTTGTAGGTGCAGAGGCGTTAACATATGAACCGGTTTGTGCAGCCTCTGTGATGTTAGATGCCGCAATGGTGCTGTTTGACGCTGTGAGGGTGCTATTTGATGTTGTAAGGGTGCTGTTTAATGCTGTGAGGGTACAATTGAACACCGAGATTGTACTGTTAGACGCTGCGAGCGTAGCGTTACATGCCGCAGGGTGTTTGTAATATCCTTTACCAGCATGTTTCCCTTTTTCTCCCTTTGGTTTTGCTGGAGATGTTGCCGCACCTGACAAGGCAGTCGCAGTTCCGGTTATATGCTTATGAGCCTGCTTTGTGGCGGCTGACGTCGAAGCTGTTAGGGTGACTGTGGCTTGTCGAGCGTCGATGGCAGGGACTAGAATACGATTAATATTTATCACGTAGCTTCCTTATGTAACATACCGTTTATATCAGGAAGCGCATCCCGTGCATTGACAGAGTCATCTCTTGGAAGAGCCCGGGCACAAATAGTAACTGAAGTCGCCACCAGGACGAGAAACGCGAAGGGCCTCATGATGAAGGGTGAAAAAGACGTCAACGTCCGGGAAAGGAAAGAAATATAATACAAGAGCACAGCTACGTATATTAGCCGTAATCTTCAACATATCCATCTCAGTAACCCACCTCCCGAAAATTGAAAAAGAAAAGAAAATTCGACGTCAACGTCAAATGAAGGAAAGTAGAGAATTTCTTTTGCGTAGAGATTCCCTCTCCCATGGGAAGAGACTCTTATAAATAATGGCATATTCTAAACGCTGGGAGTATGAAACAGGGCTGTGGAAAACGGATGGATATCATCCGTAAGGAGACTGATTAACATGCTGGCAAGTTTGCTATCCTGCAGCATATAGGCGGCTCCATCTGATCTGCAGGTGGCTAATGGCCACGGGTCCGAAGTATGACTATCCAAATCTAGCATATCATTCTCGACTATGGATGAGGATCTATTGGATGGTGTACCCTTCGACACGAACACTGAATGTTGCACAGTGACATTTCAGATCCCTGCTGTAAGGTCCTACGAAGGTCTACCAAACGGGGGGATTTTCGGAAGTAGCCCTCCGAAAACATTTCTAGACAGTAACTCCCTCAGAGAGGTAGGGGAATAGTAATTTGGAACCGCCATTTTGTGGGGCATACGTAAACATCTAACTTGGTCTTTTGTGCGGTCTGGTAAAGACATGGGTTCTTCTGAAACGGTTTCGCTTCAGAGGCTGGAGCGGAAATGTCAATGCCGTGTAACCGGGAGACTTTGTGCAGTAACAGACTGAGCATCGAGGGAAACCATGCGCCTGGAGATTTTACTGAGCAATGGCATGTCAAGAGATCCAATCATTACCATCTGTATTGATGGGAGAGCTGAAGGGCAATTAAGACCAATTCGGCGTATGCATAGGATGTAAACTCTCGAACCTGTTGCAAAAGCTTAGGAGCTCAATTATCCAATACTGGATGTTGTGAGATCTAGGATGGATTGAAGAGCAAAAAGGCTAATAACTAATGGATGGTACAAAATATTTCCCGCTTCCCCCTTCGGAGGCTGCCAACGCTCAGCCGAGGGCCAGAAATAAATAATTCTGCCATAAGGAGCGGAAAATGAATGGCAGCAGAAAGATAATTCAGACATATACAACGGAACAATTATTGCTTTTGTCAATAGAGTTGATTTCCCCACAGATTACAGTGATGAATCTGCCCGAAAGTCTTACCATTGCCGAAGAGACTATTGGCCTTGGCCCTTCATGCCGAAGTCCGCTCTCGCCCCGCTATCTAGCTCGGCTTAAGAATCGATGACATGGGTATACTTTTACGAATTCAAGACCGCAACTTCTTCAATTGCTTGGGAATGAAGCCATATTAACGATGCAGTCCATAGGCACAGCAGCTTGCCGGCGACGAAGCCTAAAGGTAACGTCTAAATCGTTAGCATGCCTGGAGAAGGGCTTGGTAGCTCGGCAATGCTTGTCGGTCAGTCAAAGAGCTTTCCATCATAAAGCAAGGGCTGTCCGACACAGCAGTATTCGACGCGCCTTTTCAACTAGCACGCCCCAACGCCTGGCGGGTGTCAACGATGAATTTAATCCAAAGAGCGTGGACAGGGAATCAGATCAAGTTGATGTATGCATTGTGGGTGGAGGTAGGTTCCTGAATAAATCATGTTAGTCAGGTCTAATCTTCATAGGGCCTGCCGGACTCAGCGCTGCCATTCGATTAAAACAGCTTGCAAAGGAGGCCGGTAACGAGGAATTCCGCGTCTTACTTCTCGAGAAAGCCGGAGAGATTGGAGCACATATTCTTTCTGGGGCTGTCATTGAGCCAACAGCGATTCAAGAGCTATTGCCGGATTGGCTGACAGAGGACAATGAGAACCGATTCGAGTATGTCACGCCTGCTACTGGTGACAAGATGCGATTTCTCACGAAAACCTCTTCAATTCCTATTCCAGCACCGCCGCAGATGCACAATCACGGCAACTATATTGTTAGCTTGAATCAATTTACAAAATGGCTTGGAGAAAGGGCAGAGGAGCTTGGCGTGGAGGTTTACCCTGGATTTGCTGCATCGGAAGTTTTATATAAATCAGATGGTTCCGTCAAAGGAGTTGCTACAAATGACTTAGGCATATCAAGAGCAGGGAAACCGAAGGATAATTTTGAAAGAGGAATGGAATTTCACGCTCGAATCACACTCTTCGCTGAAGGTTGTCACGGAAGTCTCACGAAACAAGTCATCAAAAAATTTGATCTCCGGAGAGATTCTCAACCGCAAACATACGGCCTGGGACTAAAAGAAGTGTGGGAAGTACAACCTGAGAAGTTCAAGAAGGGTCAAGTTGTCCACTCTATGGGCTATCCCTTACCCGCGGATACTTACGGGGGAGGTTGGATGTACCATTTTGGAGATAATCTGGTCAGCATCGGTTTGGTAGTCGGGCTTGACTATCCTAATCCGTGGCTCTCTCCATACGGCGAATTTCAAAAGATGAAGCATCACCCTCTTTACAGGTCAGTGCTCGAAGGAGGCAAATGTATATCATATGGTGCGCGAGCTCTCAATGAGGGAGGCTTTCAATCGATACCCAAATGTGCCTTCCCAGGTGGGGCGCTCATAGGTGATACGGCAGGCTTCCTCAACGTTCCCAAGATCAAAGGCACCCATACCGCCATGAAATCAGGTATGCTAGCTGCAGAGGCAACCTGGACAGCCCTCAGCACCTCCAATGAAGGCACTGTCTTCCTCTATGACTACGAAGATTCCTTGCGCAAGTCCAGCATCTGGAAAGAGCTCAAAGAAGTCCGCAACATGCGGCCGTCCTTCCACTCGCCCTTGCATCTTTACGGCGGCATCATGTACTCTGGACTCGAAGCCTACATCCTCAAAGGCCGTGTACCATGGACACTCAAGCATAAAGGAACAGACGCCGCAGCCACCAAACCAGCAGATCAATGCAAGAAGATCGAGTATGACAAACCGGATGGCAAGATCAGCTTTGATATCCTAACAAGCGTGAGTCGGACGGGCACCAATCATGAGGAAGATCAGCCGGTGCATCTCCAGGTCAAGAATTGGGATAAGCATGCCGAGATGGAATGGCCGAAGTATAAGGGCGTGGAGAACAGATTCTGTCCTGCAGGCGTGTATGAGTATGTGGAGGATGAGTCAAAGGAGATCGGTGTGCGATTCCAGATTAACGCTCAGAAGTAAGTATATCTCGTATCCCACTACTTGCTCTGTGAGAACTGACGGCTTGGCAGTTGTATACATTGCAAAACTTGCGATATAAAAGTGCCGGACCAAGATATCACATGGGCTGTACCGCAAGGTGGGGAGGGACCGAAATATTACATGACTTAGACGGTGGGTGGTGCAAACTACGTTCATTCATATAGCGTTGGGTTCGGCCGTTCTGTGTACTGTAAGTCTCAATGAATGTTAAACCTCAGCATTTCTGCTGTGATACGCTTCACTCGATTGTATAAATAAACAAATTTAAATTAACCTTAACATAAAGCCTCACAGGGTCGTGAGGTGGCCATGTTTGTGCTGGCGATCATGAAATTTGCCGCCTAGCCTGTCTAGCTGAGGTTCCATGAGATCGTAGAGGTCTTAAACGTTCCGTTATGGAAATTGTCATACATGTAGGTAGTACAGAAGGTTAGGACTGTTTAATGTGCTGATCGGGCATAAAGGGATGCAAAGGTCTTCTCCATCCACTCCCAATCATCCGATTTGTGTAGTTATTTGTACAATCCCAATCATTCTACTGACTGTGTTTCCTAACAAAAGAAATTGTTCAAGCATGATACTTTCGTGCCACTCAACACCGCTACCCAATCATCTGGATGATATAGCATAGGCAACCATTGGGTAGCAATTAACCCGCTTTTCAAAATATAGAGGCGGAGCCTTGCTGTGTGCCCAACGGATTTTCGGGAAGATGGACACAATTATGAGTCACAGCCTCGCACTTGTCTCACCCCCACGCTTTGATTGGTGCATAAGCCCGCATATCTTTTAAGCCGGAGGGCAGCTAGTTGCCACCCCCCTGGTTTCAGTGCTGCTTTCACT
>Ga0335075_10014177_pt1 | contig 11980 bp, 12 predicted proteins | sample Lox_Sample_24_FD_206723 | JGI IMG/M metagenome (GOLD analysis project Ga0335075, IMG submission 206723) | Soil microbial communities from Loxahatchee National Wildlife Refuge, Florida, United States - Lox_Sample_2.4 | ecosystem: Environmental > Terrestrial > Soil > Wetlands | place: USA... | reverse complement strand
CCGCCAAGCAAATGGGGTCCAGGGTCCCAGACCCTGGCAGGGGTCCAGGGGACAGCGTCCCCTGGCCTTGCTTTCTTTCTTTCCCGGCTATTCCGCTGCCGCGCGCAGGCCGGTGCGGAGCCGGTCGAGGGCGCGGGAGAGGCGGGTGGGGGATTGGGCGAAGCAGATGCGGAGGTGGCCTTCGCCGCCCTCGCCGAAGGCGCTGCCCGGTGCGGTGGCGACCTTGTGGTCCAGCACGAGGGATTGGGCGAGTTTCATGCTGTCCGTGAGGCCGTCGATCCCGATGAAGGCGTAGAAGGCGGCGTCGGGGGCGCTGTAGCGGATGCCGTTCAGGCCGGTGAGGGCTTTGGTCACCAGGGTGCGGCCTTGGGCGCAGAAGCTGCGGAAGGTTTCGGGTGTGGTGGTGTCGGCCAGCGCGGCGATGCCGGCGTGTTGGATGAAGGGGGCGACCGAGGAGTGGGTGACCTCGACGATTTCGGCGATGGGTTCGCGGGTATTCTCGGGCAGCACCATCCACCCCAGGCGCCAGCCGGTCATGATCCAGGTTTTGCTGAAGCTGTTGCAGACGATCGTGCGGTCGTCCGGGGTGGCGATATCGAGGAGCGAGGGGGCGGCGGTGCTGCCGTCGTAGGTGAGGCGCGAGTAGACCTCGTCCGAGATGAGCCAGGTGCCGTTTTGGCGGCAGAGGGCGAGGATCGTGGCCAGCTCGTCCTGGGTGGCGGTCCAGCCGGTCGGGTTGTTGGGCGAGTTGAGCAGGAAGGCGCTCGTGCCGGGGAGGAGGCTCGCGAGCCGGTCGAGGTCGAGCCGGAAGCGTCCGTCCGGGAGGGGTGTCAGGGGGAGGGTGACGATCTCGGCCCCGTGCAGCCGGGCGGCGTTGGCCCCGTTCGGCCAGGCGGGCGTGTGGACCAGCACGCGCTCGCCGGCCTGGACCGTGGCGGCGAGTGCGAGGTTCAAGGCTGCCATGCCCGAGGCGGTGACCTGGATGCGGGACTCGGAGACGGGGTGTTTGTGGAGGTTGGTGAGGTAGCGGGCGATGGCCTCGCGCAGCGCCGGCACGCCGCGCACGTCGACATATCGGGTGATGCCGGCGTCGAGGGCGGCGCGAGCGGCTTCGTGGGCCGTTTCCGGGCTCGGCTGGTCCGATTCGCCGAAGCAGAGGAAGTCGATATCCGGGGTGGCGAAGGCCAGCCGCGAGATCTCGACGATCCGCGAGCCCGGCAGGCGCTTGATGTCGTGCATCGGGTGGGCCGCCTAAAGCGGTTTCTGTGCCTTGTCGATCAGGCGGGAGAAGAGGCCGGGCCGCTTCGCTTTCGGCTTTTCGGCCGGCTTCTCGCGGGCGCGCGATTGTGCCTCCTTCTCCTTCGAATCGAGCCATTTCTCGAGGCTCATGCCGGCCTTCTCGGCGCGGCGGCGCTCATAGGCGAGCTTTCCATCCGACATCGGCTTGGCCACGTGCTTTTCCCTTGCCATCCGCGGCCGCTTGTCGCAGGGCGGCTCCCTTGGTTCAAGATGGGCGGCACCGGGAGGGCCGCATGTCCGAGCCACGGCTGAAGACCGAGATCTGGGTGAAGATGGCGCTTCGCCTCGGCGACGTCGCCGGGCGCCCGGGGGTCATGCTGCGCCGCGGCGACCGCGATGCGGGCGGGGTGCTCGTCGTCCTGCGCGGCGGCGGAGGGCTCTGCGTGCTCTCCCAGTTCCGCACCGCCGAGGGCGAACCGGCCTGGATGCGCGCGACCGGCGCCGAGCCGGTCGACGAGCAGGCGGCGGACGCCTATCTTGCCCGGCAGGTGAGGAGCGACCCCGATCTCTGGGTCATCGAGTTCCCTTCCCCCGATCTCCTGCCCCCTTTTGCGGCGCGAATTGCGTGACGGGGACGTGTCAAGGTACGGTGTTGCCTTTCTGCCTTTGTTACTGTGGCAAATCCACAACACATGCCCATAAAATCGCAACGGACTTCTGGCTGCCTGCGCCGATTGTGGTAAAGGAAGCGCCGGCATACGCAGGAAGCAAAAGCCGGTGCGGCGTCAGACCGCATGGCGTCTTCACTGCGAAAGCGTGAGCGAAACGAGGAGAGGACCCATGAAGCTCCGGACTGCGCTACTGGCCGCAACGGTCATGGCGGCGCCCGCAATAGCCCAGGCGCAGCCTGTAACGGGCCTCTATGTCGGCGGCGGGCTCGGCTACAACATTCTCAGCAACGAGAAGGGCACGCTGACTTCGGCGGTCGGCACGTACCAGAGCCACGTCAAGTTCAACGGCGGCTTCGTCGGTCTCGGCAGCGTCGGCTGGGGCTTCGGCAATGGCCTCCGCGCCGAGCTGGAAGGCGACTACTACGCCAACGGGATGAGCGGCACGACCACCGGCGCCTTGGCCCACGGCTGGGAAGACAAGTACGGGGTCATGGTGAACGTCCTGTACGACTTCGAGCTCGGCCTTCCGGTCGTCCCCTATATCGGCGCCGGTGTCGGCTACCAGTGGGCGCACTGGTCGAACGCGTCGGTCACGAGCCCGGTCGGGACGGCCTATACGAACGCAACCGAAGGTTCGTTCGCCTATCAGGGCATTCTCGGCGCCGCCGTGCCCATTCCGCCGATTCCCGGCCTCGCGCTCACCGGCGAGTTCCGCTTCATGGGCATGTCGGGCTCGCGGAGCTACAGCACGGCCTCGAACCTCCCCGGCGGCACGAGGATCAGCGGCGTCAACGAGGACTACAACTACAGCTTCCTGATCGGCGCCCGCTACAATTTCGGCGTCGCCCCGCCGCCGCCGCCGCCCGCTCCGATGGCCGCTCCGGCCCCGGCGCCCGCGCGGACCTACCTCGTGTTCTTCGACTGGGACCGCTACGACCTGACCGATCGCGCGAAGGAGATCATCGCCGAGGCGGCGCAGAACTCGACCAAGGTCAAGTACACGAAGATCCAGGTGAACGGCTACACCGACACCTCCGGCACGCCGCAGTACAACATGGGTCTCTCGATCCGTCGCGCGGAGTCGGTGAGGGCGCAGCTCGTCACCGACGGCGTGCCCGCCAACGTGATCTCGATCATGGGCTACGGCGACACGCATCTCCTGGTGCCGACGGGCCCGGGCGTGCGCGAGCCGCAGAACCGGCGCGTCGAGATCATCATCGAGTAGTCTCGCAAGCGAGCGGCGCGGGATCCTCGTTAATCCGGGCCGCGACCACCATCAAAAGGCTGGCCAGGGTTCGCCCTGGCCAGCTTTTTCGTTTATGGGCGGAGCAGAGCGCCGGCCGGCGCATCACGGATTGAAGGAGAATGCGGATGAGGCTACGGCCGGCGCTGCTGCTGAGTGCGATCCTGGCCGTCCCGGCGGCCGCGCATGCGCAGCCGTTCCGGGGCGTCTATATCGGCGGCGGCGCCGGATGGAACTTCCTCGGCCAGGAGAGCATCCACTCCTCCACGGGCCTCGACCTGCCGAGCGGCCGGGCGCAGTTCTCCGACGGTTTCGTTGGCCTCGGCAGCATCGGCTACGGTTTCGGCAACGGGCTCCGCGTCGAGATCGAGGGCGACTGGCGCAACAACGCGCTCCACGCCATTCTCCGCCCCGGCGACCCCACCGCGCCGTCCGGCCGGCAGGTCACCACGGCGGTGATGGCGAACGTGCTCTTCGATATCGACATCAGCTCGCGCTGGGTCTTCCCCTATATCGGCGCCGGCGCCGGCTATGCCTGGACGAACTGGCAGGACGTCTCGGCCACCGCCCCGGGCAGCCTCTACGCCGCGAACGACACTTCCGGCCGCTTCGCCTATCAGGGAATCGCCGGCCTCTCATTCCCCGTCTGGCATGTCCCCGGCCTCTCGCTCACCGCCGAGTACCGCTTCTTCGGCGTCCAGGGCCCGCTCACCATGTCGAGCAGCTACACGAGCGGCGGGCACACGGCGACCGGCAACACCGATTTCTCGTTCGATCACAGCCAGAGCATCCTGCTCGGCGTGCGCTATGCTTTCGGCGTCACGCCGCCGCCGCCACCCGCCGCCCCGCAAGCCGTGGCCGCGCCTCAGCCGCAGCCGGCGCGGAACTTCCTCGTCTTCTTCGATTGGGACAAGGCGGTGCTCACCGACCATGACCGCGCGATCATCGCCGAGGCGGCGCGCACCGCAACCGCCGTGCAGGTGACGCGCATCGCCGTCAACGGCTACACGGACACCTCCGGCACGCCGCAGTACAACCAGGCGCTCTCCGAGCGACGGGCCGCGGCGGTGGCGGCCCAGCTCGTCGCCGACGGCGTGCCGAAATCGGAAATCGCGATCATGGGCTACGGCGAAACCCATCTCCTGGTCGCGACCGGCCCCGGCGTGCGTGAGGCGCAGAACCGTCGCGTGGAGATCATCCTGCACTGAGGAAGGACAAGACGATGGCCAAGAGCTCGGGCTTTCTCGCCGGCTTGGAGCCGCACGTGCTGAGCCTCTTCCGCCTGGTGATGGGGCTCTTCTACATGGAGCACGGGCTGATCAAGCTGTTCGGCTTTCCCGCCGGCCACACCGTGGCGCTCTTCTCGCTCATCGGCCTCGCCGGCATCATCGAGACCTTCGGCGGCTTCCTCGTGGCGATCGGCCTCTTCACCCGCCCCGCCGCCTTCATCATGTCCGGCGAGATGGCGGTCGCCTACTTCAAGGTCTACGCGCCGCGCGGATTCTTCCCCGTCCTCAATCACGGCGAGCTCGCCGGGGTCTACTGCTTCATCTTCCTCTATCTCGCGGTCGCGGGCGGCGGAACCTGGAGCCTCGACCGGCTCCGCGCGCGCTGAAGCATCCGGGCGGCGAGCAAGGGAGGATCACAATGGCAACGGAAATCGGCCACTTCATCGACGGCAAGCGCGTCGGCGGCAAGAGCGGCCGCAGCGGCGAGGTCTTCAATCCCGCGAGCGGAGAGATCTCCGCCCGCGTCGCCTTCGCCTCTCCCGCGGAGGTCGATGTGGCCGTCCAGAGCGCGCGGCGCGCTTTCCCGGACTGGTCGCGCACGCCCCCGCTCCGCCGCGCCCGCGTGATGTTCGCCTTCAAGGACCTCCTCGAGAAGAACCGCGAGCGGCTCGCCGCGATGATCGGCGCCGAGCATGGCAAGGTGCTCGCCGACGCCGCCGGCGAGGTGACGCGCGGCATCGAGGTCGTCGAATTCGCCTGCGGCATCCCTCATCTTCTCAAGGGCGAGTTCACCGAGAACGTCTCCACCAACGTCGACAGCTATTCCATCCGCCAGGCCGTCGGCGTCTGCGCCGGCATCACGCCCTTCAACTTCCCCGCCATGGTGCCGATGTGGATGTTTCCCGTCGCCATCGCCTGCGGCAACAGCTTCGTCCTCAAGCCGAGCGAGAAGGACCCCTCGGCCGCGCTCCTCCTCGCCGAGCTCCTCATCGAATCGGGCCTGCCCGAGGGCGTCTTCAATGTCGTCAACGGCGATCGCGAAGCGGTGGACGCGATCCTCGCCCATCCCGATATCGATGCCGTGAGCTTCGTCGGCTCGACGCCGATCGCCGAGTACATCTACCACACCGGCACCGCGCACAATAAGCGCGTGCAGGCGCTCGCCGGCGCCAAGAACCACATGCTGGTGATGCCGGACGCCGACATGACGCAGGCGACCGATGCGCTGATGGGAGCGGCCTACGGCTCGGCGGGCGAGCGCTGCATGGCGGTCTCGGTGGCCGTCGCGATCGGCGGCGCCGGTGATCGGCTGATGGAAAAGCTCGCCCCGCGCGTGAGAAATCTCAAGATCGGCCCGGCCACCGATCCCGAGGCCGAGATGGGCCCGCTGGTCACCCGCCAAGCCTACGACAAGGTCCGCCAATACGTCGATCTCGGCGTCCGGGAAGGAGCCGCGCTCGTCGTCGATGGACGCGGCCTCAAGCTGCAAGGCTACGAAGGGGGCTTCTTCCTCGGCGGCTGCCTCTTCGACCATGTCCGCCCCGAGATGCGCATCTACCGCGAGGAGATTTTCGGCCCCGTGCTCTCCGTCGTCCGCACCGACACCTACGAGGAAGCGCTGAGCCTCGCCAACGAGCACGAGTTCGGCAATGGTGCGGCGATCTTCACCCGCGACGGCGACGCCGCGCGCGAGTTCGCCTCGCGCGCGAAGATCGGCATGATCGGCATCAACGTTCCGATCCCGGTCCCGATGGCCTTCCACTCCTTCGGCGGCTGGAAGCGCTCGCTCTTCGGCGATCACAACGTCCACGGCGCCGACGGCGTGCATTTCTACACGCGCGTCAAGACCATCACCTCGCGCTGGCCCACCGGCATCCGTGCCGGCGCGGAGTACGTGATGCCGACGATGCGATAGAGCGCGATCGCCGAAGGTGGAATCACCGAAGGCGTGAATCGCGCGGGAAAAACAATCGACGCGGGGAGGAAACGCATGGAAGCGAAGGCCGGCGCCGATCCGCGGAGCCTGATGCAGATCTACATGGCGATGACGGGCTCGCGCGTGCTCACCGCCGCACTCCAGCTCGATCTCTTCTCCCGCCTCGCCGAAGGGCTCGACACGGCCGCCGATCTCGCCAAATCCGCCGGCGCGAGCGAGCGCGGCACCCGCATGCTGCTCGACGGACTCTGCGCCCTCGGCCTGCTCGGCAAGGAGAACGGCCGCTACCGACTGCCGCCGTCGAGCCGCACCTTCCTCGTGCGCTCGAGCCCCGATTACGTCGGCGCGCTGATGGAAACCGACGATCTCTGGAACGCCTGGGGCGGCCTCACCACCGTGGTGCGCACCGGCCGCCCCGTCCACGCGGTGGAAAATCGCGAGCGCGCGGAAGCCTTCTTCCCCATTCTCATCCGCAGCCTCCACGTGCTCAATCGCGAGCCCGCCCGCCTCCTCGCCAAAGCCCTCGGCGCCGGCACCACCCATACCGGCCTCCGCGTGCTCGACATCGGCGCCGGCTCCGCGGTCTGGAGCATCGCGATCGCCGAAGCCGATCCGCAAGCCCACGTCACGGCGCAGGACTTTCCGGGCGTTCTCGGAGCGACGCGCGGTTTTGCCGAGCGCCACGGCCTCGCCGGCCGCTTCGACTATCTCCCCGGCAACCTCAACGACGTGTCGTTCGGAACCGAGCGCTTCGATCTCGCGATCCTCGGCAACATCGTCCATTCGGAGGGCGAGCGCGCGGCGCGTCGCCTCTTTCCCCGCCTGCACGCCGCACTTCGTCCGGGCGGGCGCGTCGCGATCGTCGAGTTCGTCCCCGCCGAGGACCGCACCTTCCCGCCGGCTTCGGTACTCTTCGCGCTCAACATGCTGGTCAACACCGAGCACGGCGACACTTTCACGCTCTCGCAATACCGCGCCTGGCTCGCCGAGGCCGCCTTCGCCGAAATCGAGACCGCGGATATCGGCCTCGAGCTCGTCACCGGCTCGCCCGCCATCATCGCAACGAAGTAGCGCCGCAAAAAGGCAAAGCCTCGGAAGGGCAGGGGGCTTCGCCCCTGGACCCCATTCCCGCCGCCCGCGAAGCCAGGCGACAGTCCTCCCACGCCCGTGCTCGCCGCCCCACTCCGAAGTTGCCCTTCGCAGGCCGCCTTCCTATCTTCCGCCACGCAAATGACCGATCATCCCCCCGCCTCGGCCCTCGCCGGCGCGCTCCGCGTCTGCCTCGGGCGGCTCGTGCGCCGGCTGCGCGAAGAGGTGCATCTCGGCGACCTCACCTGGTCCCAGGTCCTGGTCCTCGGCCGCCTCGAGCGCGACGGCCCCGCGACCGTGACCGCCCTCGCCCGCGCGGAGGGCGTCCGCCCCCAATCCATGGGCGAGACCCTCGCGCCGCTCAAGACCGCCGGCCTGGTCAGCGGCGCGCCCGACCCCAACGACGGCCGCCAGACCATCCTCTCCCTCACGCCCGCCTGCCGCGAATGGATCCGCGCCGGCCGCGCCGCCCGCGAGGACTGGCTCTCCCGCGCGCTCGCGACCGCCCTCACCCCCGCCGAACAGAACGATCTCGCCCGCGCCGTCACCCTCCTCGAGCGCCTCCTCGACAAGCCGGAGCCCCCGCCCGCCGGATGACAAGCCGCCTCGTCCCCCGTGCCGCGCCCACCGTCGTCTCGCCCGCCTACAAGTGGCTCGCCCTCTCGAACACCACCGTCGCGGTCCTCCTCGCGACGATCGATTCCTCGATCATGCTGGTCGCCATGCCCGCCATCTTCCGCGGCATCGCGCTCAACCCGCTCGCGCCCGGCAACACCTTCTACCTGCTCTGGATGATCCTGGGCTTCCTCATCGTGAGCAGCGTCCTCGTCGTGAGCTTGGGCCGCCTCGGCGACATCTTCGGCCGCGTGCGCATGTACAATCTCGGCTTCGTCGTCTTCACCGCCGCCTCGCTCGTGCTCACGCTCGATCCCTTCACCGCCCAGGCCGGCGCGCTCTGGCTCATCGTCTTCCGCATCGTCCAGGGCATCGGCGCTGCCTTCCTCGTCGCGAATTCGGCCGCCATCCTCACCGACGCCTTTCCGCCCAACCAGCGCGGCCTCGCACTCGGCATCAACAACATCGCCGGCATCAGCGGCTCCTTCATCGGCCTGATCCTCGGCGGCGTCCTCGCCGCCATCCACTGGCGGCTCGTCTTCCTCGTCTCCGTGCCTTTCGGCCTTTTCGGAACCGTCTGGTCGTACCTCAAGCTGAAAGAGGTGGGCGAGCGCCATCTCGCCCGCATCGACTGGGCCGGCAACATCACCTTCGCCGCCGGGCTCATCCTGCTGATGATCGGCATCACCTCGGGCATCCAGCCGGCGAACGGCAGCGACATGGGCTGGACGAGCGCGCCGGTGCTCCTCCTCCTCGCCGCCGGCGCCGCCTCGCTCGCCGCCTTCGCCGTCATCGAGGCCCAGGCCCCGTCCCCGATGTTCCGGCTCCCCCTCTTCCGCATCAAGCCGTTCACCTTCGGCACGCTCTCGACCTTCCTCTCCGCCATCGGCCGCGGCGGGCTGATGTTCATGCTCATCATCTGGCTGCAGGGGATCTGGCTGCCGCTGCACGGCTACAGCTTCGAGGAAACCCCCCTCTGGGCGGGCATCTTCATGCTTCCCCTCACATTCGGCTTCCTCATCGCCGGCCCGCTCTCGGGCTATCTCTCGGACCGTCTGGGCGCGCGCTACTTCGCGACCGGCGGGATGATCGGCGCCGCCGCAAGCTTCGTCCTGCTGATGCTCCTGCCGGTCGATTTCTCCTACCCGCCCTTCGCCGCGATCCTCTTCCTCAACGGGCTCTCCATGGGCGCCTTCGCCGCGCCCAACCGCGCGGCCATCATGAACAGCCTCCCGGCGCGCGACCGCGGTGCCGGCGGCGGCATGAACTCCACCTTCCAGAACTCCGCCCAGGTGCTCTCGATCGGCCTCTTCTTCACCCTCATGATCGTGGGCCTCGCGAGCACGCTCGCGACGACCATGACGCAGGGCCTGATGCGCCACGGCGTCGCCGCCGCCGCCGCGCGCCATATCGGCGCCCTGCCGCCGGTCTCGATCCTCTTCGCCGCCTTCCTCGGCTACAACCCGATCAAGACCCTCCTCGGCCCCGCCATCCTCGCTGGGCTCTCCCCCGCCAACCGCGCCGCACTCACCGGCCACACCTTCTTCCCCAGACTGATCTCCGCGCCGTTCCATGCCGGCCTCATCGAGGCCTTCACCTTCGCCGCCATCGCCTGCCTGATCGCCGCCGCCGCCTCCTTCTCGCGCGGCAACCGCTACGTCCACGACGAATGAAGTCGGGCCTCCACAACCCGTCCTGGCGCGACGCGCCCGACGAGCCGGTCCTGTAAGGCCGGACCGTCCTCGCGGCACGCGCCGCCGAGGATTCGTCACGGGATCGGAACGGGTTCGCCCGCGTTCACCGATCCCGCTCCGATCTTTTGTTGCATCGCGGTTCCCACGCTTCCGGTCCCTTTTCTCGCCTCCCGTTTCGGATCAAGCTGGAGCCTCGGGACGATCCGGACAGGCTCGGTTCAAAATAATGGGCGGCAAGGCCGTGCAGCCGTGCCGTTTCCTCGCGAAGGAGTCCCAACATGCCGATCGTACGCAACATCGACGTTACCATGCAGTCCGAGGTCAGCTTCGACGACGCGTGCCGCGGCGCCATCGCCGAGGCCGCGAAGACCCTGCGTGGGATCATGTCCTTCCGCGTCACCGAAATGGAATGCGTGGTCGAACACGACAGGATCATCGCATACCGCGTCACGGGCAAGATCGTCTTCCAGGTCGAGCGCTGACGGCGCCGGGCACCCCGCGAACCGGTTCGCGGGGTGCTCCGATTTCGCCTCGGGCGGTCACGCTCCAGCCAAGGAGTTCGCACATGGCCCGTTTGCCTGCCGATGCGGCCCAAGCGCCCAACCCTAGCACCCAACGGCATGATGCCGCCGATTTCGCCATCAAACGCGTCGGCGTGGTCGGCCTCGGCCACATGGGGCATGCGTTTGCCATCAATCTTGTCGAAGACGGTTATCAGGTCTCCGTCTATGACCGGGATCCGGCACGCGCCGCCGCGGTGACCGGCGCCACCGCTACGGTGCGACTGGCCGATCTTGCCGACTGCGATGTGGTGGTGAGCTCGCTTCCCGACGACGACGCGCTCGCAGAGGTCGCGCTTGGGCCGGAGGGCTTGGCGGCCCTTCTCTCTCGGAATGCGGTGCACATTTCCACGAGCACCGTCAGCCCAGGCATGTCTCGTCGCGTCGCCGAGGCGCATGCCCACGATTCCCAGGGGTATGTCGCCGCCACGGTGCTTGGCAACCCGGATTTCGCGCAGGCGCGAAAACTCTTTATTCTCGCTGCGGGATTGCCCTCTGCAATGCAAAGGGTCCGTCCCCTTCTCGACCGCCTGGGGCAGCGAGTGTTCCTCATCGGGGATGACGCCCCGTCGGCAAACCTGGTGAAGCTCGCCGCGAACGTGCTAACCGCCACTACGCTCGAGTGCATGGGCGAGGTGTTGGCCCTGTTGCGAAAGGGCGGCATCGATCCCCACCTCGCCTACGATGTCCTGACCGGTTCGTTGTTCGATTCCACGGTCCACAAGGCTTATGGCGGCAAGATCGTCGAGGGGCGCTTCAGCCCGCCGGGAATGGCCGTGCCGCTGGCGATCAAGGACATGCGGCTCGCTTTGGCCGAAGCCGAGCGCGCCGCCGTTCCGATGCCCGCGGCGAGCCTCGTCCACGATCACCTCGTCGCGATGGTGGCGCGCGGCTGGTCTGCGCTCGACTGGTCGGCCCTCGGACTGCTCGCGGCCGTCGAGGCCGGACTGGACGAGAGGCGCTGAACGGGCAGGCCGTAGCGGGACGTACGGGAGGCCACGGCACCAAGAACCTAGAACGGGATGGGATCGCTCCCGCTAACCCATCCCGCTCTAGGTCTTTGTTTTTCCGCGTGATTCACGCCTTCGGTGATTCAACCTTCGGCGATCACGCTCTAGGAGCTCACCGGCACTGTGAACCGAAACGCCGCACCCCGCGGTTCGTTCGCCTCCGCCCACAATCGTCCCCCGTGCGCCTCGACGATCGAGCGGCAGATCGAGAGGCCCATTCCCAAGCCGCCCTGCTTGGTCGTGTAGAAGGCCTCGAACAGGCGCTCCAGCTCCGCGGGATCGAGCCCCGGACCGGAATCCCGCACCGCAACGCCCACTTCGCCCGATTCGCCCGTGCTGCTGCCGATCAAGAGCTCGCGCGGCCCGTCGCCGGCGCGGCCCATGGCCTCGATTGCGTTGAGGATCAGGTTGAGGATCACCTGCTGCAGCTGCACCCGATCGCCCCGAACGAGCGGCAAGCGCTCCGCGAGCTCCGTCTGCAGCGCGACACGGCTCTTCGCCATCTCGCCACGGGTCAGCGCAATGACCTCGCGGATCGCGTCGTTCAACGCCACGCTATCCTTGCGTGGCGGCGCCTTCTTGACGAGCGCATAGATCCGCCCGACGACCCCGCCGGCCCGGTTGGCGTCGTCGACGATCCGGCCGAGCGCCTGCCGGACCTCCTCGAGATCCGGCGGCTCGGCGCTCAGCCAGC
>Ga0335075_10014176_pt1 | contig 11980 bp, 11 predicted proteins | sample Lox_Sample_24_FD_206723 | JGI IMG/M metagenome (GOLD analysis project Ga0335075, IMG submission 206723) | Soil microbial communities from Loxahatchee National Wildlife Refuge, Florida, United States - Lox_Sample_2.4 | ecosystem: Environmental > Terrestrial > Soil > Wetlands | place: USA... | reverse complement strand
AGAAGGCGGGGAGCGTCAGCCTGCCGGTGCCGATTTCGGCGCCCGAAGGCCCGCCGCTGTCGGCCGCGCGTCCCTAATTTGTCCGACGCGCCGGATACCGTCACCGTGTGGCCAAGGCGCGTTCGCAGTACCGCTGTTCGGAATGCCGCCATGTCACCGCCAAATGGGTGGGACGGTGCCTGGAATGCGGCACCTGGGGCACTGTCGATGAAGTCGCGGTGCTCAGTGCCGTCCGAAACGGTGCCCGCCAGGCGCTAGCCCCGTCGTCGGCTGCCGTTCCGATCAGTTCCATCGAGCCACACGGCACCCGCCATTGCCCGACTGGGATCGATGAACTCGACCGGGTGCTGGGCGGCGGCGTGGTACCCGGGTCGGTCACCCTGCTCGCCGGCGATCCCGGGGTCGGTAAGTCGACGCTGCTGCTCAAGGTCGCCCATCAGTGGGCAACGTCGGGGCAGCGCGCGCTCTACGTGTCCGGTGAGGAATCGCGCGGCCAGATCCGGATGCGGGCCGACCGGACCGGCTGCAGCCATCACGAGCTGTACCTTGCCGCCGAGTCTGACCTGCACGTGGTGCTCAGCCACATCGAGGCGGTGCAACCCACGCTCGTCGTCGTCGACTCGGTGCAGACCATGTCCAGCGCTGACACCGACGGCGTTGCCGGTGGGGTCACCCAGGTGCGGGCAGTGACCAGCGCACTGACCGCCGCGGCGAAAACCACCGGTGTGCCGCTGATCCTCGTCGGCCACGTCACCAAGGACGGCGCCATCGCCGGGCCCCGCTCGCTTGAACACCTGGTCGACGTCGTGCTTCATTTCGAAGGCGACCGCAACTCGCTACTGCGCATGGTCCGCGGTGTGAAGAACCGATTCGGCGCCGCCGATGAAGTCGGCTGTTTTCTCCTGCAGGACAGTGGGATTGAGGGTGTGGCTGATCCGTCTGGGTTATTTCTGGATCAGCGGCCGCAGCCCGTCGCGGGCACTGCCATCACGGTGACGCTCGACGGCAAACGCCCGTTGATCGGCGAAGTCCAGGCGTTGCTGGCAACGCCCTCGAACAGCTCACCACGACGGGCCGTGAGCGGGATCGACCATGCCCGCGCGGCGATGATCGCCGCGGTGCTGGAAAAGCACGCCCGCCTCAAGATCGCGGTCAACGACATCTACCTGTCCACCGTGGGCGGCATGCGGCTGACCGATCCGTCGTCGGATCTGGCGGTCGCGATCGCGCTGGCTTCGGCCTATGTGGACCTGCCGTTGCCGGCCACCGCGGTGATGATCGGAGAAGTTGGTTTGGCCGGCGATCTGCGGCGGGTCAGCGGCATGGAGCGCCGGCTGGCCGAAGCCGCTCGGCAAGGGTTCACCACGGCGCTGATACCGCCGGGCTGTGACGCTGTGCCGACGGGTTTACGGGCATTGGAGGCGGCCACCATCGTCGCAGCGCTGGAGCACATGCTCGACATCGCCGAGCACCGTGGGAAGCCAACAGCGCCACCACTTCGGCTTGATATAGCGCAGAATGACTAGCGATGAGTGTCAGCAAGGCAAGCACAAACGGCGCCGTGCCGGCGCCGCGGCCCACCCTGCGTGAGGCCGTCGCACGGCTGGCGCCGGGAACCCCGCTGCGCGACGGCCTGGAACGCATCCTGCGCGGCCGGACCGGTGCGCTGGTAGTCCTGGGCTACGACGACAGCGTCGAGGCGATCTGCGACGGCGGCTTCTCGCTCGACGTCCGGTATGCGCCGACCAGATTGCGGGAGCTGTGCAAGATGGACGGCGCGGTGGTGCTGACCACCGATGGCAGCCGAATCCTGCGGGCCAACGTGCAGCTGGTGCCCGACCCGTCGATTCCCACCGACGAGTCCGGCACCCGGCACCGCTCGGCCGAGCGCTCCGCCATCCAGACCGGCTACCCGGTGATCTCGGTCAGCCATTCGATGAGCATCGTGACCGTCTACCTCGGCGGCGAACGCCATGTGCTGGCCGACTCGGCCACCATCCTGTCGCGCGCGAACCAGGCCATCGCGACGCTCGAGCGGTACAAGATGCGACTCGACGAGGTCAGCGGACAGCTGGCGCGAGCCGAGATCGAGGACTTCGTCACCCTGCGCGATGTGATGACGGTGGTGCAGCGGCTCGAGCTGGTCCGCCGGATCGGTCTGGCGATCGACTACGACGCCGTCGAGCTGGGGACCGACGGACGCCAGTTGCGGCTTCAGCTGGAGGAATTACTCGGCGGCAACGACACCGCGCGGGAGCTGATCGTGCGCGACTACCACGCCAACCCCGAACCGTTGTCCAAGGAGGAAGTCGGGGCGATTCTCGACGAGCTGGACGAGCTATCCGACACCGAGCTGCTCGACTTCACGTCGCTGGCAAAGGTTTTCGGGTTCCCGCCGACGGACGAGGCTCAGGATTCGGCGATGAGCTCACGCGGCTATCGGGCAATGGCCGGTATCCCCCGGCTGCAATTCGCGCACGCCGACCGGCTGGTCCGTGAGTTCGGGTCGCTGCAGGGTCTGCTGGCGGCCAGTGCCAGTGATCTGGAGGCGGTCGAGGGGATCGGCGCGATCTGGGCCCGGCAGGTGCGCGAGGGACTCTCGCACCTGGCCGAGTCGACGATCGCCGACCCGCTCGGCTGATTAGCCTTTGGCCGATTAGCCGCCGGGAGCGGGCGCCGGACCAGGCGCCGGCCCAACGACGGGCGGCGGTCCGGGCATGCCGGGCATGCCGGGCGGAGGCGCGGCGCCGGGTGGAGGCGGCGGCGCCATGATGAACGGGACAGCGGCCGAGCGCAGATTCCCCAGTTGCACGACAAGGTTGTAGGTGCCGGGGCCGATCGCCGGCCGCGGCAACGGGCAGTGCGGCGCGGACCCCATACCGGTCCAGGTCACGGCGGTGGTTACCTGCTCGCCCGGCGCGAACGTCTTGACCAGGGTCTCGTTGGAAGGCGCGCAGTCCAGGTTGGACCACAACCGCTTGTTGTCCAGCGAGTAGACGTAAGCCGCAAGCACGGCCGCGCCCACGTCGCGCTTGCAGGCCACCAGGCCGATGTTGGTCACGACCATGGTGAACTTCGGCTGGTCACCGATGACAAATTGAGGCGCGTTGGTCAGCCCCAGCACGGCAAGCGTGGAGTCGGGGCAGTCGTCGCCTGGCTTCAGCACGGGCGGCGGCGCAACGGCTGCGGTCGGCGTCTCGGCCGGCTGTTGGGGGTTCTGTCCGGCCGGCGGTACCACTGGCGACTTGACCTCCGGGGCGGCCCCGGGTGTCTGCGCGGCCGCATTTCCGGCCTTGCCGCCGGTGGTGTTAGCACCTGCGGTGCTGCTCACGACAGCGACGATGATGGCGATGACGATGCCGATCGCGACTACCGCGATACCCAACGCCAATCCCCGGCGTCGCCAATAGATCTCCGGCGGTAGCGGGCCATGCGGTTCCAGATCCAGCACATTCACACGGTAAGCCCAGGTCACGTCGACAGGTTCGACCCGACGCGGCGTGTCGCCCAGTTAGGTGAGTCGTCGTCCTGTAGTTGCGCCGCGCTGAGCCGCTTGCCGGGCAGACGATGGGGCAGACGCGGTCACCAGAACCAGCGCCCCAGCAGCGCCACCAGTACGGCATCAGGAAAGTCCGGACGATCAGCGTGTCCAGCAGCAACCCGATCCCGACGGTCATGCCGACCTGCTCGATGCTGAGCACCGTGCTGCCGGCCAACGCGAACATTGTGATTCCGAAGACGATGCCCGCGGTGGTTACCACCCCACCGGTGCCGGCGAACGCTCGGACGACGCCGGTGCTCGTGATCGTCGCCGAATGCGGCGACGGCGACGAGGTCCCCGACGCGGTGGCCGAACACCAACCCGACGTGGTGGTGATGGATCTGCGGATGAAGCGAGTCGACGGAATCGAGGCCACCCGCCGGCTTTCCGCACCCGGCTCGCCGCCGGTGCTGGCGCTGACCACTTTCAACGACGACGAGCTGCTGTCCGGTGCACTGCGCGCCGGCGCGTCGGGATTCGTGCTCAAGGACTCGTCGGCCGAGGAGCTGATCCGCGCGGTGCGCGCGGTCGCACAGGGCGACAGCTACCTCGATCCGGCGGTCACTTCCCGGGTGCTGAGCACATATCGCCAGGTTGCCGGCGACCATCGATCCGAGTGCGTGGCCGAGGTGACCGCACGCGCACGCGACGTGCTCAGGCTGATCGGACAGGGCCGCTCCAACGCCGAAATCGCCGAGGAGCTATGCATTTCCGAGCTGACCGTGAAAAGCCACGTCGGCCGCATCTTCGTCAAACTGGATTTACGCGACCGCGCCGCCGCGATCGTGTACGCCTACGACCACGGCGTCGTCACACCGCGGTATCCGGCTTAGGGCGCCTCGCCGATATCACCGATTGCGTTGCGCAGCTGGACTCGCCCGTCGGCGAGGTGGTAGGTGGCACCCACAATCGCCAGCGTGCCCGCATTGACCCCTTCGGCGATTGTCGTCGAGCGGGCCCGGAGCTGCGAGGCCGTCTCGACCACGTGACGTGCCTCGAACTCGTCGGGTCGTTTGAGGCCTTCGCGGCGGCCCAGCAGGATCGACGGCGCGACCCTTTCGACCACGTCGCGCACATAGCCGCCGGGCAGCTCGCCGTCGTCAAGCGCGGCCAGCGTTGCCTTGACAGCACCGCAACTGTCGTGCCCGAGGACCACGATCAGCGGCACGCCGAGCACCGCTACCGCGAACTCGATCGAGCCCAATACCGCCGAGTCGATCACGTGCCCGGCCGTCCGGACCACGAACATGTCGCCCAAGCCCTGGTCGAAGATCAACTCCGCGGCCACCCGGCTGTCACCGCAACCGAACAGCGCCACGGTCGGCTTTTGGCCTTTGGCCAGGCTGGCCCGATGCTCAATACTTTGGCTGGGGTGTTCGGGCTGGCCGGCGACGAACCGCTCGTTACCCTCTTTGAGTGATTTCCATGCGGATACCGGATTCGTATTAGGCATGGCGCATATTCTGCCGCAGGGGGCCATGAAGGGCCTCCTAACGTCACGTGAACTTCTGGACTGGTACGACCGGAACCGACGTGACTTGCCGTGGCGAGAACCCGGCGTCACCGCATGGCAAATCCTGGTCAGCGAGTTCATGCTGCAGCAAACGCCGGTATCGCGCGTGGAGCCGATCTGGCGCGACTGGGTTCAGCGCTGGCCGACGGCATCGGCCACGGCGGCGGCCAGCGCGGGCGATGTGGTGCGCGCGTGGGGAAAGCTGGGCTACCCCCGTCGGGCCAAACGACTGCACGAGTGCGCGACGGTGATCGCCCGCGATCACGGTGATGTAGTTCCCGACGACGTCGACATCCTGCTGACGCTGCCCGGGGTGGGCGGCTACACCGCCCGCGCGATCGCGTGCTTCGCCTACCAGCAGCCGGTGCCGGTAGTGGACACCAATGTCCGCCGAGTGGTGGCCCGCGTCGTGCACGGCCGCGCCGACGCCGCCGCGCCGTCGGCGGTCCGCGATCATGCCGACGTGTCCGCGTTGCTACCCGATGATGTTTCAGCGCACCGGTTTTCCGCTGCGCTGATGGAACTCGGCGCCATTGTGTGCACCGCCCGTACGCCGCGATGTGGGCTCTGCCCGATCAGCAAGTGCCGATGGCGGCAGGCCGGCTACCCACCCGCCGATAGTCCGGCACGACGCCCGCAGGCCTACGCCGGCACAGACCGGCAGGTTCGCGGCCGACTGTTGGATGTGCTGCGCGACAGCCAATTCCCGGTCACCCGTGCCGAGTTGGACGTCGCATGGGTGACGGATACCGAGCAGCGCGACCGAGCGCTGAATTCACTGCTTGCAGACGGCCTGGTGGTCCAGACGACCGACGGGCGGTTCGCTCTGGTCGGCGAAGGGGCCTAAGGCGCGGCCAGAAAAGACTCCACCGCCTGCCGGTAAACCTGCGGCGCCTCGTCGTGAACCAGATGACCGGCATCGAGCACATGCAAATACTCTGCACGGTAAGCGTTTTCGCTCATCGCGCGCATCTGGCCCGCCGCAGTGACCGAATTGCCGGCCTCGATCAGCAGTACGGGCGCTCGCACCGCCCGCCACTGCGCCCAGTAGTCGCGGGTGCCCCATTCGGCCGCGATCTCGATCCACCGCGAGGTGTGACCGTGCAGGCGCCAACCGGTCGCGGTCCGATCGAACGCCTCCAGGAAGTACTGGCCTGCGACCTCCCCGAATTCCGCGAATACCTTTTCGGCAGAGTCGAATTCGACTGGCAGGTTATGCAGCCAGGGCTCCCACGGGCCGGTGGTGCGGCCCCGGAAGTCCGGTGCCATATCCTCGACCACCAACACCGACACGAGGTCGGGACGCTCGGCGGCCAAACACCAGGAATGCAGCGCGCCCATGGAATGCCCGACCAGCCGGGCCGGCGTGCCCAGTGCGGCCACCGCATCACCAAGGTCGGCCACGAAGCGCTCGGTGCTGATCGGGTACGGGTCCTCGACGTCTAGACCGCGATGCCAGGGCGCGTCGTAGGTGTAGACGGCGCCCAGTCGGGTCAGCCACGGCAGCTGACGCGACCAGGTGCTGCCTCGGCCCATCAGGCCGTGCACCAAGACCACCGGGTCACCCCGTCCACCGCGATGGGTGAGCAGATCGGCCGCCATGGGCGGCACGGTAGCCTAACGGCATGCCAGTGGTGAAGATCAACGCAATCGAGGTGCCGGCGGACGCGGGTCCCGAACTGGAGAAACGGTTTGCTCATCGCGCGCATGCGGTGGAGAACTCGCCGGGCTTCCTCGGCTTTCAGCTGCTCCGCCCGATCAAGGGCGAAGACCGGTACTTCGTGGTGACCCAGTGGGAGTCCGAAGAGGCGTTTCAGGCATGGGCTACCGGGCCGGCTATCGAGGCTCACGCCGGCCACCGCGCCAACCCAGTAGCGACCGGCGCGTCGCTGCTGGAATTCGAGGTTGTGTTGGACGTTGCCGGATCCGGCAAATAGGGGCGACCGGCGCCACGTCTGGCACCGCGCCGCGGCACTGACGGCCGCCGCGTTGCTTGTCGCCGTGGCTCCGGGTTGCGCCCCGTCGCCCACTCCGTCCGCCAACGCGGCGGGCACAGCCGGCCGGCGGATCGACATGAGAACTCCGGCCGGTCTGCGAGCCCAGCAGACCCTCGACATGCTCAACTCCGATTGGCCTATCGGCCCGATCGGAGTCGCCACCCTCGCCACGGCGCACATGGTCAAGCCGATCGAGGCCAACATGGAACAACTGTGGTGGGACCGTCCGTTCACGCTGAGCGGGGTCGACATCAAAGCCGGCGCCGCGACACTGCAGCTGATCACGTCCTATGGTGGGCGACAGGACATCCGGATACACACCGGCGACGACACGTTGGTGGACGGATTCGACGTCACCACCCAAGCGCCGACGATCTGGTCGTGGCGTGACGTCGACACCGTATTGGGCAAGACCGATGCTCGGTACTCCTGGCAGGTCGCCAAGGTCAACGACGGGCAGTGCGATCGGGTGGCCGGTACCAACACCACCCAGTCGCTGCCGTTGGCGTCGATCTTCAAGCTGTATGTGCTCTACGCCGTGGCGGATGCGATCAAGGCGGGCACGATCACGTGGGACGACCAGCTGACCGTCACCGACAAGGGCAAGGCGGTCGGTTCGGGGATGGATTTGCCGGTGGGAGCACATATTTCGGTGCGGACAGCCGCCGAGAAGATGATCGCCACCAGCGACAACATGGCCACCGACATGCTGATCGGCAAGGTCGGCCCCCAGGCGGTGGATACCGCGTTGGCCGAAACAGGCCATCATGATCCGGCCGCCATGACGCCGTTCCCGACCATGTACGAGTTATTTACCGTCGCTTGGGGAAAGCCGGACCTGCGTGAGCAGTGGAAGCAGGGCACGCCGCAGGTGCGAGAGCGATTGCTGCAGCAGGCCAATTCCAAGGTCTACCAACCGGATCCGCTGCGCGCTCACGTGCCCGCCTCAGGATACGGCGCGGAATGGTATGGCAGCGCCGAGGATATCTGTCGTGTGCATGTGGCACTGCAGGCCGCCGCGGTGGGCAAAGCCGCCCCGGTCAGGCAGATCTTGGCAGCCGCGCCAGGGATCAAACTGGATTCCGGGGAATGGCCCTACGTCGGCGCGAAAGCCGGTGGGCTGCCGGGTGACCTGACGTTCAGCTGGTACGCCGTCGACCACACCGGGCAGCCCTGGGTGGTGAGCTTCCAGTTGAACTGGCCGCGCGATCACGGGCGAAGTGTGACCGGTTGGATGCTGCAGGTCGCCAAACAGGTTTTCGCGCTGCTGCCGACCGGTTAAGCACAAGTGGCCAGTTACGTGGTGTAACTGGCCACTTGGCAGGGCGGACTATTGCGGGGTCGTACCCGGGCTGCCGGCGGCGTGTGCCCCGGCCTGAGCAAGATCCGGCTCGGTGGGTTCGGCCGGCTTGCGGGCGCCAGTGAAGGTGAACTTCGCGTCCTCGCCAGCGCCCTCGCCGTCCCAGTCGTCGACATCCACGGTGACGATCTGGCCCGGACCGACTTCCTCGAACAGGATCTTCTCGGACAGCTGGTCCTCGATCTCCCGCTGGATGGTGCGCCGCAACGGGCGAGCACCCAGCACCGGGTCGAAGCCGCGCTTGGCCAGCAACGACTTGGCCTTGTCGGTGAGCTTCAAAGCCATGTCCTTGCTCTTCAGCTGCTTTTCGACCCGGCCGATCATCAGGTCGACCATCCGGATGATCTCGTCGCGAGTCAGCTGGTGGAAGACGATGATGTCATCGATGCGGTTGAGGAACTCCGGGCGGAAGTGCTTCTTCAGCTCGTCGTTGACCTTTTGCTTCATCCGCTCGTAGTCGTTCTCGCCGCCGCCCTGGGTGAAGCCCAGGCCGACCGCCTTGGAGATGTCGGCGGTACACAGGTTCGACGTGAAGATCAGCACGGTGTTCTTGAAGTCCACCGTGCGGCCCTGCCCGTCGGTCAGCCGGCCGTCCTCGAGCACCTGCAACAGGCTGTTGTAGATCTCCTGGTGTGCCTTCTCGATCTCGTCGAACAGGACCACGCTGAACGGCTTGCGGCGCACCTTTTCGGTGAGCTGGCCGCCCTCCTCGTAGCCGACGTATCCCGGCGGGGCGCCGAACAACCGCGACGCGGTGAACCGGTCGTGGAACTCGCCCATGTCGATCTGGATGAGCGCGTCGTCGTCGCCGAACAAGAAGTTGGCCAGCGCCTTGGACAGCTCGGTCTTCCCCACACCAGACGGGCCGGCGAAGATGAACGAGCCCGACGGGCGCTTGGGGTCCTTCAGCCCCGCACGGGTGCGGCGGATCGCCTTGGAGACGGCCTTGACCGCGTCCTCCTGGCCGATGATCCGCTTGTGCAGCTCGTCTTCCATACGCAGCAACCGAGTGGTCTCGGCCTCGGTGAGCTTGAACACCGGGATGCCGGTCCAGTTGCCGAGCACCTCGGCGATCTGCTCCTCGTCGACCTCCGCGACAACATCAAGATCGCCTGAGCGCCACTGCTTTTCACGCTCAGCACGCTGAGCCACGAGCTGCTTCTCGCGGTCACGCAGGCTGGCCGCCTTCTCGAAGTCCTGCGCGTCAATCGCGGACTCCTTCTCGCGGCGGGCCTCGGCGATCTTCTCGTCGAACTCGCGCAGGTCTGGCGGAGCGGTCATGCGGCGAATCCGCATCCGCGCGCCGGCCTCGTCGATCAGGTCGATCGCCTTGTCCGGCAGGAACCGGTCGTTGATGTAGCGGTCGGCCAGCGTGGCGGCCGCCGTCACCGCGCCGTCGGTGATCGACACCCGGTGGTGCGCCTCGTAGCGGTCCCGCAGGCCCTTGAGGATCTCGATGGTGTGCTCCACCGTTGGCTCGCCGACCTGAACCGGCTGGAACCGGCGCTCGAGAGCGGCGTCCTTCTCGATGTACTTGCGGTACTCGTCGAGCGTGGTGGCGCCGATCGTTTGCAGTTCGCCACGGGCCAGCTTGGGCTTCAGGATCGACGCAGCGTCGATCGCGCCCTCGGCGGCACCCGCGCCGACCAGCGTGTGCAACTCGTCGATGAACAGGATGATGTCGCCGCGGGTGTTGATCTCCTTGAGCACCTTCTTCAGGCGCTCCTCGAAGTCACCGCGGTAGCGGCTGCCGGCCACCAGCGATCCCAAGTCCAGCGTGTAGAGCTGCTTGTCCTTCAGCGTCTCGGGGACCTCGCCGTGCACGATGGCCTGCGCCAGACCCTCAACCACGGCGGTCTTGCCGACGCCGGGCTCACCGATCAGCACCGGGTTGTTCTTGGTGCGCCGGCTCAGCACCTGCATCACCCGCTCGATTTCCTTCTCGCGGCCGATGACGGGGTCGAGCTTGCCTTCCATCGCGGCGGCGGTCAGGTTGCGACCGAACTGGTCCAGGACAAGCGACGTGGACGGGCTGCCGGACTCGCCACCGCGGCCTCCGGTGCCGGCCTCGGCCGTTTCCTTGCCCTGGTAGCCGGACAGCAGCTGGATCACCTGCTGACGCACCCGGGTCAGCTCAGCGCCCAGCTTCACCAGCACCTGGGCGGCAACGCCTTCGCCCTCACGGATCAAACCGAGCAGAATGTGCTCGGTGCCGATGTAGTTGTGGCCCAGCTGCAACGCCTCACGCAGAGACAGCTCGAGCACTTTCTTGGCGCGCGGAGTAAACGGGATGTGCCCTGACGGGGCCTGCTGGCCCTGGCCGATGATCTCCTCGACCTGGCTGCGGACGCCCTCCAGCGAGATGCCCAACGACTCCAGCGACTTGGCGGCTACGCCTTCGCCCTCGTGAATAAGACCCAACAGGATGTGCTCAGTGCCGATGTAGTTGTGGTTGAGCATCCGGGCCTCTTCTTGCGCCAGGACGACGACCCTGCGGGCACGGTCGGTAAATCTCTCGAACATCGGTGGTTACCTGCTCTCCCTCACCATCGGTACAAAGACGACAACGCGTACCTGCCATCCACTGTAATGGGCGGCCCGCCGGGCTTCTCACCTTGCGGTGATTAAGCCACAGGCATAATTCCCGGCCACTTGACAGCCGTAACGAGGTCAACGCGGTGGACCGGCAAAACGTTTCCGCCGTTGACGCGCATCACTACGCCGTCAGCGAAAGCCGGACCAGCCCTCATCGGGTGCTGGTCCGGCTTTCGAAGCGTCAGGCTGGCTGGTCAGGTGGCGGCGTGGAACGCATCGATGACGTCAGCCGGGATACGGCCCCGTGTCGAGACGTTGTGGCCGTTGCGACGGGCCCATTCCCGGATCGCGGCGCTTTGCTCGCGGTCGATGGCTCCGCGGCCACGGCCGGAGCTGGCACGGCCACGCCGACGACCGCCGACCCGGCGGCCGGCTTCAACCCACTGCTTCAGATCGTGACGCAGTTTCGTAGCATTTTTGGAGGAAAGATCGATCTCATACGTCACCCCGTCGAGGCCGAATTCGACCGTTTCATCGGCGGCGCCTTCACCGTCGAAATCATCGACCAGGGTGACGGTCACTTTCTTCGCCATTGGCTGAGCCTCACGCTTCTTCCTGAGCACTTAGTGTGCAAGTTGTTGGACCGCCCCCTACGGCAACAATCTGCCATAAGGAGGCGCGGTATTCAATACAACACTACAAGAGAGGTTCAACTGCTATGTGGACGAACAATCGGGAACAATACTGTCTCTCTAATTGACAGACCAGTCAAAGCCATCAACAACCGATCGATACCCATTCCGGTTCCGGTACAAGGCGGCATGGCGTGCTCCAAGGCAGCGAGAAAATCCTCATCGAGCAACATCGCCTCGTCATCACCGGCCGCGGCGGCTCGCGCTTGTTCAGCGAACCTCTCACGTTGCACGACTGGATCGATTAATTCGGAATATCCGGTCGCCAGCTCGACCCCCCGGATATAAAGATCCCACTTCTCGGTTACGCCCGGAATGCTGCGGTGTTGGCGCGTCAAAGGC
>Ga0335075_10014175_pt1 | contig 11981 bp, 16 predicted proteins | sample Lox_Sample_24_FD_206723 | JGI IMG/M metagenome (GOLD analysis project Ga0335075, IMG submission 206723) | Soil microbial communities from Loxahatchee National Wildlife Refuge, Florida, United States - Lox_Sample_2.4 | ecosystem: Environmental > Terrestrial > Soil > Wetlands | place: USA... | reverse complement strand
ATGGAACGTATGAGTCTGGTGGAGGAAGGAATTTGAGATCGCAAGCTCCTGCACAGAGGTGGAAGGATTATGTAGCTGCTTTTCAACCTACTCCCCCAAATCTCGATTTGTTACTGCTTTGGCAACAGAGTGATGTCCCTTGGCCGACCCCATCGGGTTTGGAAGGGGATATATCCGAAGACAATATCCGAACTTTTGTCAGAGACTATACCATGAAGTATTCGGAGCAAGCAGCTGGAGATTGGAAGAAAGCAGTGAGGCAGAACCGATATTTTTGGCATCCAGACAAGTTTCTGCAGATACAAACTCGAAAGTTGGAGAAGTTATCTAAGGAAAAGAAAGAAGAGATCATGCGTCGTGTTACGGAGGTTTCACAGATCCTAAATAAATTGGCGAAGGAACCATCATAGTTTGGCATATATTATTAAGATGCCCAGGGATGGAGAGTGAGCACTCGGAAGGTGAATCACGAGGATAATGGTCACAATGTATGGGATCGCAAGATAGGATGTATGGAATTAGTTGCATCAATAATCACCTAAATATCCATAGAGCATCAACTATTTAACTATTTAAATTTCTGTTGATGTATTTGCGTCTCCTTGTCCTCCGCTAGCAGGACCGTCCGAAGTTAGTGGTCTATTCACCAAACCAGCCATCCCCCTTACATCTCCCCCTCTCATCATTATTCTCATAGGCGTAACACTGCCAGGAACATGAACTGGGACCTCCCTCGCACCTTCAAAATCGCTCCTTGTCGGACTAACAGGCGCTTCAGCCGTCAGAGGGGGTCTGAAACCCAGAGAATTTCCTTTTTCATAAATATCCTTCAAGGTTTCTTGTAATGTCCCGGCCTCCTTAAGTTCAAGATATTTTTGGTATAATAGTAATGCTGTACGAGCATCTTCGATCGAGTCGTGCGTAGCAACTTGGACAGATTGATCTAGTAGATACCATGCAAGAAATTTTAATGATAGACGTCTATTTATTAGAATAGTAGGGTAAGCAGACATACCGCCCTTTGGAACGTAACCAGAATAATTCATAGGTATCGATCACTTGTTCTTTTGGAACAATGAGATTGATTGTGCGGAAATCACTTGCCAAGCCGTGTCCAACAAAAATGGCACCAAGATTGACCAGAAGCCTCAACTTCTTGTACGCGATCTATTGTTAACAGAAGTCTTAGAACACAATACCTTGAGAGGAACCAGAGTACGCTGTGAGGTCCGGGGATTAAGATCTCCCTCCACTAATCCAGAGTAAGCAGTCAGATAATCCACGATATTCTCCTTCCCCTCTCCAGCAGCAATATAATCATCAATAAAGGGGACAAACATATCCTCTTCCCATCCTCGCAAGACACTCACCCGACCTAATCCATGCCGTTTCGGTCTCAACAATTCTCGTTCTCCAGTCGACGTGATCTCCGCCTCCTCATTCTGCAACAGGACGAACTCAGCATCAATAGCCACCAATTTCTTAGCAAGTGGCAAATCCGTTGGGGACAACAACCGATGTTCGATCTTTCTAGGATCTCTCGGTCCTTGAGGCTTAAACTGAGTCAACGAGTAATCATTAAACAAAAACCAAGGATCCTGTTGAATAGACCGAATACTCTGCGATAAACTCGCTGTTCGTCGGTCCGAAAGAACTTTCTTAAACATGATCACAGAAGGCCATTTCCAAACTCCTGGAAACGATAATGCTTCTTCCTCTGTGATATTTCTGACCAAAAAGTCGTTGAATAAGTACCATGGACTCGTGGCGTCTGAGGGAAGTTCTTCCTTAGGAACCTTTACTATGGCAACAAGATGAGGATTATGTTTTTCGGTTTTGATTTCCACTACCAAACCGCATAATTCGTATTCGGTACTAACGCGATCTTCTGTTCGTTTCTTCTCGAGATCCTTTCCTTGGAATATACTTAGGCGACCGTTGTGAGTTGACATTCCGATACGAGATGGAAGCCATCCTGGAGTTCCCCAGAAGCGCCATTCAAAGTCCTCCTGAACGTTGGTGTTTATGTTGAGTATAGATGAGAAGTTTTGAACTGTTTTGCGGATTGACACGGCGGTTCGAGTTCGGCAAGAGTTGCAGTAAATTGTATGGACGTCGCCGTCTCGATGGATACTGGATTTCAAGATGGATCCGAACGATGGTATGTTGCGACCGGGCTGTCGAGTCATTGGGGTCTACATTAGTCCCAATTTCAAAGCAAAAAATATACCTTATGATAAACCATCTCGACAATATAGTCTCTATGTTTATCCGAATGTTCATGACCACAGACGTTGCACCGAAATAATCTAATTGTATCCATCCATAATCTTCCTCCACGTAAATTGCGATCTTGTGAATGTCCTGGTCCGTGATTATGATGTCCTTTAAGATGACTATCGAAAAATCCTTCATTGACCAAAAATCGATTTAATCGGATAGTCTTGATGACTTTGCTCTCACTTTCTTTGTTGAAGAGATCCTCTTCAACAATGTCGTGACCTGCCGCACGAACTGTGGATCCCAGATACCTACTAAAGTTCGTGGTTTGACAATTTTGCCCACGAGCATCGATAAGATTCTGAAATAGAAATCCGAGTTCGCATAAGGAGCATAAAGGGATCCGACAACTCGTGGCGGTATGAGCAAGAGCATACAATCTGATGGATGGTGTGAAGTGGTAGACTTGTAACAAGGAATTGGCGTACGAATTCGCAATGTGCGTCTCCAATCCTGAGAACGGTGTAGGATTATAGAATCTAGAATTAGCGAGATTTCGAGTACTGCACAAACCCAAAGTCAAAATCATCAACTCCAAATTTACTGTATTTGATTTCGACTTGGTTGTAATAATTCGGAACACCGCCTTCACCACCTTCAAATCTTCCAACTACCTTCTCGGAAGTTTCTTCGTCTTCACCAGCTAACGCCCGTTCTTTCTCAACTTGGCTTCTGAAACGAGGTAACTCTTCTACACGTTCGGGTTTGTCAACTTGGTATCGACGACGACCAGGTTGATTCCATCGACCATATAAATACCAATCTTGTCGTGTCATTCCTTTAAGCGTCTTGTCGTCTATCCTCTGAGTAGGGTGACCCACTTCAAATACCATATGATTTGGCCACACAGACAATAATTCAGTGTTATAATATGGCATCCCTACTTCCGAGAGCGGAGTATCGAGATCGTTTATGTCGATTGAAGGAAGATTGTCTTGTGGAGTATTGGGCCATTCAATGGCACTTGAATATTCTGAGAACTGTACTGCTGAATCTGTCGAACCACGACCCCACACATGAACAGTGCCCTCATTGTCTGCTAAGGCTAAAGCTTCACCAGACGGTGAAACTGCCATGTGCGTAATAATTGCGGCTTCAGAAGGCATGCTAGTATGGTATAAATGATTTATGGCCGTATTATCGACATCGACAAAGTTAAACTGCCCGGATCTCTGAGCGATAATAGCTGTGTTTGCGAATTTGGGATGCATGCGGATAGAGGAGGGAGCATAAGAAGGGATAGGAACTAGAGATCGCAAATTTCGAATGTCCCAGCGTTTGACTAGCGGATCAAGAGTATAGCCAGTCGGTCTAGTTTGTCAAATTTGAACAAGATGTAAGATACTTGTATGTCCAGCCACAGGTAAGTACCGAATTATCTTGAGTATCTATGTCCTCAATAGCCCCGGTATGTGCTGCAGTCACTCCACTCTGCGGTGAGAGAGATACTCTAGGATCGATAATGGCGATGTTTCCGTTGATGGTGGCTCCACATATGACACGCCCTTTTCGAAGTTTGGTGTACCATTCTGCCGTAGGTTCCTGTTTGACGATACTTCCTCGATCAACATTCAATAGGAGAACAGACTTCTGAGCTCCACCAGCCAACACTTCAGACAGGCCAGTCCCGGAAAAGGTCATACAGGATAAATTCTCCATTCCATTGCCCCTGATATTAACATCCGGTTGGTATGGGACGGTACTTGATATCCCATCTTTGCAGACCTCTTCGATGCGTCACGCGTACATTCCGCGAGCCAAGGGATATTACACCGCGATCGTGAACGAGGAGATCTCGAACCTCATCGGCATGCGCGAAGAAACTGGTGTATGAAGTCAAACTTGGTCCTACGAATCCTGTAACTCGTCCCTGACGTTAGCCATGGCTTTAAGGGAAGTAACCCGTTTAGTCCCCACCCATAGAATCTCTTCTTTGGTGTCAAATGCAAGAGCGGTGGTTTCCACCGGCGTGGGAGCCTTCGGCGTATACGTCGCCTTTTGACTTAACTAAATAGAGTAAGGCCATGAAGCAAGGAATATGGTTCATACTTCATGCCAGTCATCCATGCTTCCTACTTATATCATTAAAAGGTAGAAACTTTGGCAGTTGTAGAATGAAAGCGAGACATTGTGAGGGATCATGAGGTTTTGGTCGCGATGAGGCTGACTGCAGATCAGATCTTGAGTCTTCATCCACCATTTCAAGTTCAAGACATGGATCGGTCACGAAAATCACTAGGCACTCTGTATATTCTTGCAAAAGTCAATTTTCAAAGCCGAGTCCTCATGCTCTTGTCGAAATCATAAATCTTAGCGTTTACAGACCTCGTTCACCAATCCTTCCCTCGCCAAAATCGGGGACGGAACCAAAAACACAGATAGTAACGTTCATTTCTTAAGTCTCACAACCGCCAAGTGAATGCATGATATATAATTTCCCACCTTAAAACTCCTTCTTAAGTCCTGCATTTCCATTGACAGGATGAGGATTGGAATTGGGCGATATTTCCTGTAGAGCAGCCAACATCTTTTCTCTCGTTTCAATAGCTATTCGATCAACGTCTTCGGCACTTAAATCCTTCGTAGGTATTGGATCCAGTACTATCAGTAAGTAGAGTTACATGAACGATAAAACCTCTAATTTTCACTTTTCCAGATTCAAAGCGGCGCTTTTTGATACTGAATAGTCGTTCGTAGTTTGCTACAACGATAGGCACAATAGGCACTCCAGCTTGAATCGCAAAATGAAATGCACCCTTTTTGAATGGTAGAAGAATTGGACTGTCGGCGTAAGATCTTGTTCCTTCTGGGAAGATCCAGACGCTTTGCTGAGAAAGTTAGAGGGTTCTTGAATAGGGAACGAACGTTGTTCTTTTTCATTTGCTTGACGGCATTGTCGAAGGCTTTAAGCGCAGAAGTTCGATTTGCACGGTCAATGAATACAGTTCCACTGAGACTCACTAGTCAATGAGCAACGATCTCTGAATGATACATACTAAACCATCCCAAAAATGGTGTATACTTCAATATTTTCTTTGCTGTGACTGCACAATGCTTCGGAAAAGTCTAGCGGGTTAGATTTAATCTGACCTGGTAATCCTGGTAATCAAGAATGATACCTTTCCCAACATCAAGACATCCATTTCACTAAACGTTAGTGAATATTCGGATCACATTACATTACCTCTGATGATTACTTATAAAGACAGCAGGTCTGTTTTCCCTCAGTATCTCTTCTCCCTGAACATCCCACTCCCATCCAATTAATGGACAGGTGATTCCGGCAAATACTCGGCCTGTAGTCCACTGTGACAGGGTTGGACGTCCAATGATTCTCAACAGGATACTTGCAATCACTCCATACGAAGCACATATTAAAACAGAACAATAACAGGCAATAGCTCGAGACCAAAACCGTACCGAAGGAATGGGACTCAGAAATCCTGCAAGGGACGAAGAGAGCATTACCAGCGGTACTCCCACGTAAACTTTGAGAATAACGCTGAGCACACTCATTTTAGCAGTTGAGTAAATTACTCTGTCGGCCAAGTCCGAGGGGCTGTTGGAATTGGACGCCGGGGGGGGAAGCGTCGTCCGGAGGGGGGTTGATGAAGGGGAAGATTGGTTGGGGGTGAAGGTGCACCACGAAAAAGCCACGAAGCAATTCTGCATGCGGCGATTGGCGGTGGAGCTGTGTAACACCGCTAAATTCCCGATCTAGAATTTGCATCATGGACCCCTTGCCAATTAAGCGATGATGACTGATCTTCATCTGGGAAAGATTAAACAAATATCACGCTGTGTGATTTCAATTACTGTATTGCTATGCTATTCCGGATATCAAGTCAATAGTTTCTGAATGCTAATTCCCGTCACTTCTTGGATAGTCGCAATAAGACGATGCACCGCTTCAATCACATTATCATCTTCATCCTCCATAGCTTCTGAGATCGCAGGGACAGTAGGCGGCAAAACCTTGGCCCAATCTCCAGCCAATGCAGTATACAGTTCCCGCTGAGCATCAATAGATGCCAATCTAAGTGCCGCATTCTCTGATTTCATATACTCCATCAACTGATTATTGATAACTTTGAAGTTATCCTCGGAGCGAGCTCGACTGGCGAGTCCCACAATAGCTGGAATAACGACTGCAGATTTGAAACGTGTCAATGTAAGCTGCGATAAAAGAGGTGTAACAAGTTTGTCGAATCGTATCGGCGAGGACCAATACGCTAGAAATTAGACCGTGAGTTCGCAAGGAGACATACCATCTTCACCAATATCGAAGGTGAAGCTCTTTTGCAAACTGTGTATCAAGGACGTCCACAGCGGCTTACTCTCCAATGTGCCTTCACCAAAATCTTCAAGAACATGCACAGTATCTTCCAATATTATCCCATAATACGAGGTAACGACAGACTTCACATGAGCTGGAGATGCAATGTGACATACCTGAAGAACATCCAAAAATTTGTTGATAAATTCATAAAAGAAGATCTCACGGTTAATCTTGCGCTCACCAGTCGTACTGCGGAATGCCCAATCCTTGAAAGTCACAAAGAAAGGACGGAATGTCGAATCGTTCAACTTCATCACCAACTTCATGAACGCATCAATCACTTTCAATTCAAGCTTCTTGGTAACCTGAGATCAGCGCTGAGCAGAAAGGCCAGTACCTTAGGTTTCAAAGCAGTCTCATTTCGGATGTCAAAGAGTTGGAGGAATAGGTCGAATAATTGTGCTGAAGAGGCAATGAGATCTTCACGGGACCCATGTGTGATGATCAAATCGATGATCAAAATGGAGATCTCAAGGGATTTCTACTCGTCAGATAAGTCGTGGCCTGTGTTCTGAACCTTGTCTTTGTGATGGATGTGTTGCCACTGCGTCGATAGGCCATCAACGCAAACATCTGTAGATATATTGGTCGTTACAGTCCGCACAAGATGTTCTTTAACTTGTTGAAGATCCTCCTTTTGTGAAGCTCGACTAGACGAGTCGAAGAGAAGTTGGAAGGATTTTGATACGTATGGCGTCATAAAGGATGGAATTCGTTCATTCAAAGCCTCAAGGAAACCAAGTAATTCGGTCTGGAAGGCCGTATATTCGTTGAACTTGTCGAATATCACGCCAGTAATATCGGGCAACAAAGAAACGATTCGAGGGCCCAGAACACGACTAAAATTAGCAGACTTCCTCAAGTGAAATATACAGCATAGACAACAAACATCTAAGAGAATGAAGAACGACAACATCATTCTGATTTTTAAGACCGCCTTCAACAATAATGGGGAGAATCTTCTCGAATGCATCCAAATTTGCTTTCCCATGTACTTGAGACAGCCGCGCTACGCATTCCAGGGCAACAGCAGTTGTACTCGGTACCTCACCATTCTGAATAATTGCATTCAACAAGGACAGGAACTGGGTCACTGAGGTTGTTGCTCTGGTATCTCCTTTATTAGGTTTCGTGAATCTGTCGGTGGCAATAGAAATCATTTGCGCAGTCATGTTAGATTTCTTTGTATCGAGGAAATTCTGAACGATGTCGCTGACAAACTGTAACGGTAATCCCGAAAGGATCCCATCGAGAGCCGTTGAAACTAATTCTTTTACAGGATTAGGAGTGTCGTCGAAAAGAGTGATACCTTTCTTAGAGTGAGCAGAAACGTGGAGCAATTTCTCTACAACAGAGGAAAAGTTGTCACTTGAGACAGCATCACCAGCCGCAAAAGCGCGATTGACGGCTCCTTGGAAAGACCTCGAACTAAGAACCATGGAAATGATGTTAAGACATTGCCTTTCAAGCGACCTCAACTTCTCTTGAGAATACGACATAATCTCGAGAGGGAATCCGTCTGCTTCCTGGCTTGGATCATGAGGGATTGACATAGTCAATTTCAAGAAAAGGGCAACAGCCTGAAATTAGTCGACGAGTAACAGAGAAAATATACGATCAATCGGGTCTCCAAGGAGAACGAATTGACAAGATCGACAGCGAATTCCGTTAGTGTGGTCTTATTCCTCTCCTTGTCTTCGCAGCATTTCTCGGCCAGTGACATGAGAGCAAGATGCATATGTTGCTCTGGACCGAGTGCTTCGAAAAGCGTTTTAAATAGCGATAAGCGACGATGTTTGGGAATAAAATCAAAATTGACAACAAAGGCTGAGATTATAGGAGTTGTCCCTTTGTCTAGATGCACCGAGTTTGTGAGCAACGGAACAACAGATTTGATCGTCTAATATTAGCAGAGCACAATAAGACAAAATACTTGTTGGATGACATGGGCACTATATTCGTCGTCCTGGCGAAGTACATTCGCTCCCATGAAAGTAAATATTGGCATGACGTGCCGCAAAATTAGGTCTGGAACAACTTGGGCGAGAGCGGCAAGAAGTAATAGTGCGCGATTATGGACCTGCGGACTTGCCGACGTGCGTATACATCCAATCAAGCTATCAATTCTGAACATATTCGGCTCAGGCACGTCGCCAGATATCTACACATCAGAAGAAATTAAGAGACAAAACATACCGTTAATGCCTTAACAATCGAGATAAGACACGATAATACCAATTGTTTAGGATAATTGAGGGATGTTCGAGTATCACTCTCAACAGCGAGTAATTGGTCCAAAATACCAAAAAGGGGAGGTATAATAGGAACATGTTGCTCAAGATTTTGCCGTTCAAGCACTTCGAGTAATTGCGTTACCCGTTGAACCGATTGTCCAACACTGTCAGATAAAACTCCAGGACTTGACCGTGCTGAGTCTGTTCTCTGTCGTTTACGAACGGGTGAGCTATCGTGAGAATCGATTTCTAATTTCACACTTTCGAAGAGCGATAAAATCGTAGAAGTCGGTAGATCTATCATGCTTAGTGCCGTAGATGCCGCTTTGGCAATTGCCTAAGATTAGATGAGAATGACCAAGCGACATACCGATGATTCAGACTCTAGCTGGCTAAGAAGCAAATTTGCAATCTGTAATTGAGTCGGTGTAGCGGCGGCAGAAAAGATAACTGACAGCTGTCGACAGGCAGGAACAGAGAGAGGGCCTTGCGTTGCAACGAGGTCGAGCAAAAGCGAAATCTGAGAAGCGCTGGCTCCTACTCCAATGATCTCAACCAGCATGCTCTTTATCCCTTCAGAGTCTAATCGAGGCTCTTGATTAGCCAAGTTTGCTACGCAAGCGACGTCCTTGCATCGTTCTAGTAAAGGCTGTAGGGATTGCACCCTTAACTTTATGGCGGGAGCTGAGTCTATTAAATGACAATTCAAGATTCGAAGTAGAGAGTATTGTAGAGAAGTCATCCCGCAGCAGACGACGTGAGATGAGAGGAAGACCATTAGAGAAGTCGCATTATGTTCTTTCTTATTCTTTTTGCCCGCAGCATTCAATATCCCACCAAACAACGTGACAATGTAATTAGGGTCCAATTTGCATTCGCCAAGCTTCGGCGAGATGGTTTGTCCCAACGATTTAGCCTCAGCTGACGAGAGCCACTTCAACCCATTTGAATCGGGATATAGATCTATTAGGCCAGCCACGGTGTCTGGTCCAGATCCTGGTCCGTAACGTTCGGTCATGGCCTTGAAAGCATCGGCAGAGGCATTACGGACCTCCTTCGATGGATCAGACAAAGCGGCAATAACGTGAGGTAGGAAGCCTTGAAAGTCGATCGTAGGGGGACATGTGGTGAGGTATTGAGAAAATTGCTGGAGAGCAGCAACTCGAACAGCATCTGATAATGATATCGAAAGCCACACTCGCGAGAGCAGGGAAGGAAATGATGCGACTGACTGTGTGAAATTTGTGACAGTCATTAGCTTGTCAAAGCCTTGAGAATTGAAGGTATTGACAATCTCAACAAAAGCTTCAGTGATGATGTTGTGCTCAGTGTCGAAAGTGAAAAAGGAGGGGTGAGATAGTTCGGCCGGAAGAGTCGACCAGTCAATACCCGACTTGTCGGTGACTTGATCCTTGCCGTTCGGCTCATCGATTGCCATTTTTCCACTGTCGGGTTTCAATCGTATTTGCGTAAGGGCCTCTAAATGCTCGATTTCCTCGGTCCTCAACGTCTCAACGAGAGGTTCCATAGCACGTTTGAAATCTTCCTGTTTCTCCCTTACACATGATAGCAGCCATTTTTCAAGGGGACCATCTTTCTTCTTTTTATTCTTGAGGAAGGTTAACACACCGTCTTGCATCACCGTCTCAAGTTCCAGCAAGCTCAAATTTTTCGAGAATGTGATTTTTATCAATAACTCGACATCTTCTTCAGATAGCTTTGACGAGGCAAGGAGCTTCTTCACGACTGGAAGAAACAGAACTCCTCCAGGGGCTTTTGAAGGCAGAGATTCAACTATAGACGCGAGATCCCTGCGATTAGAAGAGGCATAAAGAAATCGTACTTGATCGCTAATATCGAGTCCACAACACTATCGCTGAACGCCTTTTCTCCTTGAGCTTTGGCAAGAGCCATAAGACAGATTAATCCAGATGACCGGGTCTTCTCAGTCCATCCTTGACATATAGCATTCATAGCAGCCTTAACAACAGTATCGCTCAAACTTCGATTCGATGCCAAAATGCTCAAAATAGTATAACTAGCCACCTGAAAATCGGTATCGTTCTTCATTTGCAATCCTTGGGCTACGAAAGGCATAATTCGAGCGATAATTATTTCTTCCGGGATCCGTAATTCACGCATTTGCAAGATCGTCTCGGCTGATAGCCTTGTCCATAGAAGAATCATTTCTGTATACCCATGACCACTTTTTATTCGTGTGACGACGAAGGTGAAATAAGAATCTAGAAAGAGGCTGTCCTTTGAGAGAAGCCCGCGAACGAGCAATTGGCGGGGGACCGGTGGAAATTGCGCCGCAGTTCGAATATCATTGTACGAACTTAGGAAGGAGAACTTTCCGGGTAATGAGACGATTTGAACTGCTCGGGCAAAGATTTCTTCAGAATGATGAGGTAGCAGTGTTAGTAATAACGTTTCTGCTGTGACTGGAAACAAGTGGATTCTACAAAGTCAGCACAGCAATGTGACAATATCTCACTTGAATCGTCTGATAAGCCATTCCAAAGCACCCGCTGCTTCTATGGAAAGACAATATGGTCCTAACAAGTCAAGGAAATCATTGACCAAGTTGTCCCAAGCATCATTCTCAGCTTTTGTCTGGAAAGTTAAAACAAGTAGATTTTGATATGAACCTGAATTGCACGGTCTACATCTTTCGATGAAGTCGAAAATAGGTTGGTCTTGAACTTCTTGAACCTTGGTTCCACTTCGATGAGCTTATTGAGTCCATCTAATCCTAGCGACAGAACTTCATCATAATCCTGAACTGCAGCTTCCGCTGGGTCGAATAACAGAGACGATACTTTCTCATGTTTCTTCTTGTCAAGGGTAGCGACAACATCTGAGCGTATAGCTTGAAGCTGACGAGCCAAGGAGGTCGCCATTTCGACTAATATACAACTTGGTCGCTAAAAGAAACTTTGCTGGACTTCGAAACTCTTTCAAAAAGACATCAAATTTTGATCGACCAAATTTTCGCGAAATCTTCAGCGCCCCTTTTTGGCTTTGCAGTAATTTGCAGCTTTACGTGGGATATCGGGATGGGGGCCGGTCCGAGGCTAGAAATTGAGCCGATCCCGGGATCTGCCAAACATCGCGATATCCGGTTG
>Ga0335075_10014174_pt1 | contig 11982 bp, 8 predicted proteins | sample Lox_Sample_24_FD_206723 | JGI IMG/M metagenome (GOLD analysis project Ga0335075, IMG submission 206723) | Soil microbial communities from Loxahatchee National Wildlife Refuge, Florida, United States - Lox_Sample_2.4 | ecosystem: Environmental > Terrestrial > Soil > Wetlands | place: USA: Florida... | reverse complement strand
GGTCACCTGCTCCCCGCCAAGAAGGCGCACCAGGGGATGCAGATCGCCGTCGGCGGCTGCCTGGCGCAGATGGAGCGGCAGAAGATCACCGAGCGCGCGCCGTGGGTCGACGTGGTTTACGGCACGCACAACATCGGCGCGCTGCCGAAGCTGCTCGAGCGTGCCCGGGACCGGCAGCAGGCGCAGGTCGAGTTCGAGGAGACCCTCAGCACCTTCCCGTCGCTGCTGCCCGCCCGGCGGGAGTCCCCGTACTCCGCCTGGGTGTCGATCTCCGTCGGCTGCAATAACACCTGCACCTTCTGCATCGTCCCGTCCCTGCGGGGGCGCGAACGCGACCGCCGCCCCGGTGACATCCTCGAGGAGATCGGCGCGCTGGTCGGCGAGGGCGTGCTCGAGGTGACGCTGCTCGGCCAGAACGTGAACTCCTACGGCGCTGAGTTCGGCGACCGGCTCGCGTTCGGCAAGCTGCTGCGCGCCTGCGGCGAGATCGAGGGCCTGGAGCGTGTCCGGTTCACCTCACCGCACCCGCGTGACTTCACCGACGATGTGATCGAGGCAATGCGCGACACGCCCAACGTGATGCCGTCGCTGCACATGCCGCTCCAGTCCGGGTCGGACAAGGTACTCAAGGCGATGCGCCGCGCCTACCGGCGAGACCGGTACCTGTCGATCCTGGAGAACGTGCGCACGCACCTGCCGCACGCGGCCATCACGACCGACATCATCGTCGGCTTCCCGGGCGAGACCGAGAACGACTTCGCTGGCACCCTCGAGGTAGTCCGGCAGGCGCGGTTCGCGTCCGCGTTCACCTTCCAGTACTCGATCCGCGAGGGCACGCCCGCCGCGACCATGCCCGGTCAGGTGCCCGCCGACGTGGTTGCCGACCGCTACCAGCGGCTGGTCGCGCTGGTCGAGGAGATCGCCACCGAGGAGAACGCGAAGCAGGACGGCTCAGTCGTCGAGGTCCTGGTCGCCGAGGGCGAGGGCCGCAAGGACGCCGCGACCCGGCGCATGTCCGGCCGGGCGCGGGACAACCGGCTCGTCCACTTCGCCCCGCACGAGACGACGCCACGGCCAGGCGACATTGTCACCACCAGGGTCACCAGCACCGCCCCGCACTACCTCCGCGCCGATGACACGGCGCTCGAGGTGCGCCGCACCCGGGCGGGCGATGCGTGGGAGGCGCGCAAGCGCGCCCCCGTGATTGGTGACACCGAGCAGGCACCGGCACCCGGGGCTCCCGGGTCAGTGCCCGGCGGGTCAGTCCCCGTCCTGCTCGGCATGCCCGGGCGCCGCGGCTAGCCATGCTGGTCGCGGTCGTCGGCGCGACCGCCGTCGGCAAGTCAGACCTGGGGGTCGACCTGGCGCTCGCGGTCGGCGGCGAGGTCATCAACGCCGACTCGATGCAGCTGTACGCGGGCATGGACATCGGCACCGCCAAGCTGACGCCAGCCGAGCGACGCGGCGTCCCGCACCACCTGCTCGACGTGTGGCACGTGACGAAAACCGCATCCGTCGCCGAGTACCAGCATCTCGCCAACGCGGTGGTCGCGGACATCGAGCGACGCGGCAAGGTCCCGGTCCTCGTCGGCGGCTCTGGCCTGTACGTGCGGGCCGCCCTCGGTGACCTTGAGTTCCCCGGCACCGACGAGGAGATCCGCGAGCAGCTGGAGGCCGAGCTCGCCGCCGACGGCACGGCGCCGCTGTACGCCCGGCTGAGCGCGGCCGACCCCGCCGCGGCCGCCGCGATCCTGCCGACCAACGGCCGCCGGATCGTCCGTGCGCTAGAGGTCATCGAACTGTCTGGGCGGCCCTTCAGCGCCACGATGCCCGGCTACGACCCCAGCATCCGGGCGGTCCAGATCGGCCTGCGCGTGGACCGCGCCGAACTCGACCGCCGGATCGATATCCGGGTCGACCGGATGTGGGCCGCCGGCTTCGAGGGAGAGGTCCGCGAACTGGCGGGCCGCGGCCTGCGCGACGGGAAGACCGCGTCCCGCGCGCTCGGCTACCAGCAGATGCTCCGCCATCTCGACGGCGACTGGTCGCTGGAGCAGGCCCGCGAGGAGACCGCCCGCGCCACCCGCCGCTTCGCCCGGCGCCAGGAGTCGTGGTTCCGACGAGACCCCCGAGTCAGCTGGCTCGCCCCCGACGCCGACCTGCTCAACCGCGCGCTGTCTTTGCTGTCCTGAACGGTCCCGTGGCTTCGGTCCTCGCAGCGTGATCCTTCTGGTCCCGAGCGCAGTTTTCACACGCTGCGTACGGCTCGTGTCACTGACGGCCGGCTAGTCCTTCCGGGTGGTTTGACACTCTCCGTGACCATCGTTGTCACACTCGGCCGGGCGCGCGGGATGCCCGAGACGGGCGGGCCTTCGGGCCGTGCCGCCTGATTGACCGATCACTGGCCTGCCTGAGCTATATGTAACCAAATGCATGATTTGAGGTTTCTGTCCTGTAACGCTATGTCTTCAGGCGGTTTGCCCGCTTGTTAAGCCTGGCGAGAAGTCGTTCCTCATTGACCGCGTAGCCGGGCGCGGAACGGCGTTAGGGGATTCTTGAGCGCAGGCACCAGGCGTAACGGCAGCAGCAAGTTCGGCCCGTTCACTCGCACCGCCGCCCCCGGTCACCCCGGTTCGTCCGGTCACCAGCACGGCTCCCTTCCCGCCGGGCACGGCCACGACGCGTACCTCCGCTACGACCAGACCGCGGCCTGGGACGCGGACGACCGGAACGGCGCAGCGGACCCGGCCCATGACCTTGACACCGCGAATGACGCCCCGGAGCGAGAGCGGCCAGCCTTCGGCTCTGGCCCGGGTGCTCGCCGCGCCGGGCAGCCCGGCCGCCGCGCCGGGCAGCCCGCCCGCTACGCCGGGCGGCACGCGACTGCGCGGCGCAAGACGGCCCGGATACGGGCCCGCCAGGCCGTCCCTGCCACGGTAGTGGCCGCAGCCGTCGTGGCTGGGGCGGCCGCTTACACCCTGGCGGGGAGCAGCCAGCCGCAGGCGGCACAGCTGAACGACGCGATGTCCGCGCCGCTCATCCTGAGCGCCGCCGCGCCCGCGGGCCGGGCGGACACCGCGGCGTCCGCCATGATCCAGGCGACGAAGACGCCAGGCACCGCGCGGCCGTCGGCGACCGCGAGCGCCAAGCCGCCGGCGTCCCGCACCAGAGCGGCGGCCAAGTCAGCCGCCTCGCCGACCACGACTGCCAGCGCGACCACCTCGGCCACGCCGGCCGCCAGCGCGTCGTCGTCGCCGACCGCTAGCACGCTGAGCTGCAACCTGTCGTACGGCTTGCTGCCCGACAACGTCACCGCGATCGTGAGCTTCCTGTTGGCCAACGGCTACACCGACAACGCGGCCGCCGGCATCGCGGGCAACATCTACCAGGAGTCCAAGGGCGACCCCGAGTCCATCGGCATGGGCGGTGGCGGTCTGATCGGCTGGACTCCGTTGCCATCCGGGTTCGTTACCGGCGATCCTGAGGCCGACCTGCAGACGCAGCTCGCCGCGATCTTGACCTACAACCAGCAGTGGTCGTCTTACCTCCCGGCGCTCAACTCGGCCGCGAGCCCGGCAGACGCCGCGTACATCTACGTCACGGACTTCGAGCGCGCCGGCATCCCCGCCGCGTCCACCCGCGAGGCCGCCGCCGAGGATGTCGCCAGCGCCTGTGGCATCTAGAACCCGATGGGGTGTCAGGCCGAGGCCGGCGTGAGAATATGCGGGCATGGCGTCAAGGCTTCCACCGGCCAAGGACGTGGTAGGCCCGTCGGGCGTTCTCGCCGGCGACGAGGTCGGTGATGCGCTCGGCGTCGGCGTAGGACATGTCATCGGCGTCCAGCCGGGCCCGCAGGAAGGCCGACAGCGCCTGCCGGAACAGCAGCGCGCCGAGGTAGTAAAGCTCGGCAAGCCCGAAGGCGTCCGAGGAGAACAGGAACTTCCGCAGCGGCACGAGTTCAAGTGCCTCGGCGAGCACCTGCGGGGCGCGGCTGCCCACGTTGTGGGTAGCAAGCCCGAGGTCGACGTAGACGTGCGGAAAGACCTGCGCGAGGTAGCCGGCTTCCCGGTGATACGGGTAGTTGTGCAGCAGCATGACCGGCGCGCCGGTCGGCTCGAGCGCCCGGAGCAGGTCCGTGAGCAGCAGCGGATGGCAGCGATGGAGGTCGATGTCCCGGTCACCGTAGCCGACGTGGAACTGGATAGGCATCCCCAGGTCGGCGCCGCACCAGATGAAAAAGCGGTGCAGGACGTCGTCAGCCAGCCGTGGCGGTGATGCCGGATTCCGGTCGCCGCCGAGCCATCGCGCGACGGCCGCGGTGACCTCGGCGTCGGTCGGCCGGCGTCCCTCGAGCGCGAGCCCCACGCGGTAGGCGGCGATCGATTTCACCGCTACCACGGGCACTCCGTCGACGGGAGACGCGATCCGCCCCGCGAGCGCCGTCCGGTAGTCGTCCGGGAAGCCCGCCGCCGTGACGCCAGTCAGACTGAGCGTCTCGGCGACCTCCTCGAGCCGGACGACCTCGAAGGCCGCCGCCCCGGCGAAGGCGGCCGTCTCGGCGGGGGAGACCAGCGCGGCTGGGGCGTACCCGGTGTCCACGCACAGTGCCGCTAGCCCGCACGCGCTGAGGAACCGACGGTTGACCTCAGGCGCGCCGAGGGCGTCACGCCGAGCCTGGTAGTCCGCGGCGGGCGCGTGGGCGGGCAGGCCAAGCAGCGGCGGGCACCACTTCCGCAGGGCCAGCCCCGCGAGCGAGTCAAGTGCCATCCCGTCGGCTACAGCGGCGCCATCAGCCTCATTGAGCAGCGGCTCGACCGGGCCGGTCGCGGCGAGCACGCCGTGGCAGTGATGGTCGACCAGCGGAGCCGAGGCCACGAAGGGGAGCAGACCTGGGTTCGGCACCTCGCGTCCTCCGATCGCGGAGTGTAATACCTGGATCGGAAATGAACCGATAATTCCGGTTTTCCGTTACTCCACGTAGATGATTATGGATCGGCGGTGACCGGAACCAGAGGGGGGAGATCCGGGTGAGCGCAGGATACCCATCGGCTCGCGCATTCCGCAGCCGCCCGGCCCGTCGGGTGCGAGTCTTCCCAGGGAAGCCAGCCCGGGTGGCGCAGGCCCGAGCGTTCGTGGCGGCGGCGCTGGCTGGGTGCCCGGCGCGGGAGACGCTGCTGACCTGCGTCTCAGAGTTCGCAGCGAACGCCATCGCGCATACGGCATCCGGTACGGCGGGCGGGGTATTCGAGGTCGAGGTAAGTCGCCCGGCGGACGGACGCGCGATGGTCGCGGTGACCGACGCGGGCGGCCCGGGCGTGCCATCCGCCTGCGGCGCGCACGCGCCGTCACTCCGCGACGCGGACGAGCTGGCCGAAGGCGGCCGCGGCCTCGCGCTCGTCGCCGCCCTCGCGAGTCGCTGGGGTCACTACCCCGTCGACGGCGGCGGGCGAACCGTCTGGGCAGAAGTAACGTGGCCGGTCCCCATCTGCCAGCTTGAGAAACATGACGCGGGATACTAAGTGCCCCTATAGGGGTGCAAACTATCCCGCGTCTTTACGTTGTCTACGCCGGCTGCCTCGTGGGGCAAGCGTGGATTCTGTGGCGAACCACTAAGAAAAGGGCTCACGAATCCCGTGAGTCGCGCGAAATATCTGCAGAGTGACCGTTATCACTCTCCGTATCCGTCATAAAACTATTTGTGACTTTTTTTCGCGCAAGGTCTGGGTATTTCGGGCTCCTCCCGCTACCATCAAGATGCGGAGAGTAACTTAGTGAAAACTCGGAGTAGTTGATGACCGACGCGACCCTCCCAGCGAACGGCCAGCCGGCTGACTCCGAACAGACCCGCGACCGGCGACGGCCGGGCGCGGCGAATCCGGCGGGCTGGTTCCCGCCAGCCGGCGGGGAAGCGGCCCCCTCGCTTCGGCCCGGTGTGGAACCAGCCCGCTCGGACGAGGCCGTACCGCCTGATGCAGTGCCGCCTGATGCAGTGCCGACTGATGCAGTGCCGACTGATCCAGCGCCGACTGAGCCAGCGCCGCCTGAACCGGTGGCAACTGAACCGGTGGCAACTGAACCGGTGGCAACTGAATCGCCGGTGACGGCGCTCGCGCCCTGGTGGTGGGCGCACACCCCGCCGGCCGCTGCGGACGCGGCGGAACCGCGACTACTAGCCGCCGACCCAGGCGATCCGGCGGACTCGGTCCCGGTGCCTGCGGAAGCGGTCCCGATGGCGGCAGCCACCGCCGAACATGAAACTGCCGGCCGATCGGGGTGGCTGCTGGCACATCAGGCGTGGCAGGAGTCGGGGATCGACTGGGAACCCCGCGGCGAGGATCCGAGGACGGGCCGGCGGTACCTGGAAGAGGGTTACCTAGAAGAGGGCTACCTGGATCTTGAGCCGTCGTTCGCCGCCCACCCGCTCGGCGCGCCGGTCGCGCCTGAGGCACGGGCACCGCGGGACGACCAGGTCCGGACTTTGCCCGCGATGGCGACCGCATCCTGGGCGCCGCGGGACGACCCGGCAGCCGCCCTTCTCACCGGGGCGGGACCGGGATGGCCCGGCCCGACCGACGAACTGTTCAGGGCCTGGCAAGGATCGGTCCGCAAAGCGGCGGCCCCGCGGAGGTGGCAGGCTCTCGCGGCGTCGTGGCGGCACCGAGCGTGGCAAGCCGCAAAGATCGGCGTGCCGGCCGCGATCATCATCGGCGTGGGCGCCGGCGCGCTCATCATGCTGACCGGCAACGCCAACGAGGTGCTCGCCAACCAGGCGGGCAGCGGCAGCCAGTCACCCGGCGCCGTGTCCGCGACCGGGACCCCCGGTCCCCGGGCTGCCGCGGGGAGTGCCGGGGGCAGCGCCCGCGTGCGACCCGCCGCGTCGGCTCCTGTCGCCCTCCCGGGTTACCCGGGTGAGCGTGGCACCGTGTCGGTGGACTCGATGTGGTCGGCGGCGGGCGGCACCGTGGCGGTCGGTACCGCGGACGGGCACCCGGCGGTCTGGCGGCACGCGTCCGGCGCGGCCGGTGCCGCCTGGACGCTGGAGTCCGCCGGTCTGCTCGGCGCGGGACCTGGCACCCTGGCCGCGGTGACCGACGGCCCGGCCGGCTGGATCGCCGTCGGCTCGGTGGTGGTGGGCGGGGCCACTGAGCCGACGGTCCTCACCTCCGCCGACGGGGTGACCTGGCAGCCCGTGATCTCCATCGCCGAGCTCGCCGGGCCGGGGACGCAGTTCCTCGGCGTCGCAGCCGGGCACGGCGGCTACGTCGTTGTTGGCAGGCGGATGACGGGCGGCCGGACATTCGCCGTCCTGTGGTGGTCGGCAGACCTGCGGACCTGGACCGCGGACGGCAACGGCGGACTGAACGGCCGGCTCAGCGCGTCGACCGTGAACGCGGTGACCGCCACCGCGGACGGCTTCGTCGCGGTCGGCTCGCACGGTGAGTTCCCGGCGATCTGGACGTCGAACGACGGGCGGAACTGGAACCTGCACGACCTGTCGGTACCGCCTGGCGCGCGCGGTGCTTCGCTCAGTCTTGTCGCGGCGGCGGGAACGAACGGATCGCGCATCGTCGCGGGAGGCTACGCGGCGACACCAGCGGGCGATGTCTCCGTCATCGTGACCTCGGCGGACGGCGGCGCCAGCTGGCATCTGATCGTGCTCGGCACCTCCGGCCTGGTCACGGCGCTGGCCGCTACCGGCAACGGGTTCATCGCCGCCGGCCTGTCCGGCACCGCCAGCGCACGGCACGCTGTCGTCTGGACCTCGCCGGACGGGCTCGCCTGGTCGGCGGGCACCCCAGCACGCAGTGGTGCCGACGAGATCACCGCCCTTGACTCCGGCGAACTTGCCGGTGCCGCAACCACCGGTGCCGCAACCACCGGTACTGCAACGACCGGCGCCGAGGTCATCACTATCCCGGCCCGCTGACCAACCCGGGATCGCCCAAGCCACATCCAACGCTTTCCTTGGATAACAGCAACAAGCGGCCGGCCGCCTCAGCCCAGCCGGACCCCGTTGATCGAGGCGTCGAGCACCTCCGCGGTGTGCGCGCTTCGCAGCACCGCGCCGCGCGCCGCGAGCGTCGCCGCGATCTGCAGCGTGCAGCCAGGGTTGGCGGTGATCAGCAACGATGCGCCGGAGGCGGCCACCGCGTCCGCCTTCCGCTCGCCGAGCGCCCGCGCCGCTTCCGGCTGGAGCAGGTTGTAAACGCCGGCCGACCCGCAGCACATCCCGGCGTCGCGCAGTTCGACCAGGTCAAGGCCGGGGATGCCGCGCAGCAGGGCCCGCGGCGCGGCGGTAATCCGCTGGGCGTGCCCGAGGTGGCAGGCATCGTGGTAGGCCGCTCGCACCGGAACCGGGTGCCGGGTGGCGACCGGCCCGAGCGCGTCGAGGAACTCGGCGAGGTCGCGCACCCGCGACGACAGCGCCGCCGCCCGTGGCGCCCATTCCGGGTCATCGGAAAGCAGCCGCTCGTACTCCTTCATCGCCGATCCGCACCCGGCCGAGTTGACGATGATCGCGTCCACGCCGGCCGCTTCGAACGTCTCGATCGTCCGCCGCGCGAATGCGGCCGCCTCCGCGGCCCGCCCGGAGTGCAGCGACAGCGCCCCGCAGCACCCCTGCGAACGGGGGATGATCACGTCGCAGCCCTCGGCCGCCAGCACCCGCGCGGTCGCCGCGTTGACCCGGGGGAAGAACACCGACTGCACGCACCCGGTCAGCATGCCGACCACGGCACGCCGTTCCCCGCGCGCGGGCACCCGCGACGGCAACCGCTCCGCCCGCACCGGCCCCGCGGCGGGCGGGGCGAGTCGCAGTGCCTGTTCGGCGGCGGGGGAGATCTTCCCGACCAGACCGCTGCGCGCGATCAGCCGGTCCGCCCCGGTGCGCTGTGCCAGCCGCAGCGGTGCGGTGGCCGCCCGCAGCCGGGCCGGGTACGGGAAGATCGCGAAGATCGCCGCCCGGGTCAGCCGCTCCGCCGCCGACCGCCCGGCCCATCTCGCAGCGGCGCCGTCCGGCTCGCCGGGTCCCTCCGCCGGCTCGCCGGAACCCTCCGCCGTCTCGGTCCACTCCCGTGCCGCCTCGATGATCTGGTCGTACTGCACGCCCGACGGGCATGCGGTCATGCACGCCATGCAGCCGAGGCACCGGTCGAAGTGCCCGGCCGCCGCCGCGGTCAGCGGCGCCCCGTCGAGCAGCTGCGTCACGAGGTGGATCCGCCCGCGCGGTGAGTCCATCTCCTCGCCCCACAGCTGGTAGGTGGGGCAGGCCGGCAGGCAGAACCCGCAGTGCACGCAGTCCTTGGCCGCCACCCTGGCCCGCTCGGCGGCCCCGCTCTCAGTCACAGCGCTTTCAGTAACTTCTTCGCTCATCGAGGCTGCTAGATCCCTTCGGGGAAACGACCAGGAGACATCCGGTGGCCGGGGTCGAACTGCTCCTTGACCGCCCGCATCAGAGCTAGCGACGGAACGGTCCCGTGCATCCCGCCGTCCCCCGCCAGCTCCTCCCGAACCGAGGCGGGCGCGGCGAGCACGACCACCGATCCCCGCTGTCCGGCGAGCGCCCGGCGCAGCGCGGCGGTGAACCTGGCGGCGCGCAGTGTGTGCTCGTCCGGCGTTTCCGCGGAAACGTCCGGACCGAGCCTGACGTACAGCACGCCGGCCCCGGCCGAGCCGGCGATCACCGGACATACACCGGCCGCGGCGGCGGTCGCGTCGATCGTGTCGAGTACAGTCCCGAGCTTTGACACCCAGAAGGACACGCGCACCAGCGCCTCCCCGTCGCGCGCGTCCGGCGCGCCCGGCCACCAGGCCGGCGGGGTCTGCGCGACGTCCGCCGTGCCGAGCAGGGCGGCCATCCGCATGGCGCGGACGTCAACTCCGTCCGGCGAACCTTCGAGCAGCACGCCGACGCGCAACGGGCCGCCCGGTGCCGCCCGTTGCAGCTCGACCGCGGCGGACGTCAGCGGCGAGTTGGCCGCCGCGGCGACCGCGTCGCACGCTGCTGACACGCCGGCGTAGTCGGCCGTAACGTACGCGCGCGCGGCCGCCAGCGGGTGCAGCCGGAACGTCGCCTCGGTGATCAGCGCTAGCGTGCCAGCCGAACCGGCCATGAGCTTGCCCAGGTCATAGCCGGCCACGTTCTTGACAACCTTGCCACCGGACTTGGCCACGATGCCGTCCGCCCGCACGATCGTGATCCCGATCAGCAGGTCGCGCGGCGTACCGTAGCGCAGCCGGCGCGGCCCGGCGAGCCCGGAGCCGACGACCCCGCCCACGGTCGCCCTCAACGGCACGTCGAGCGCGATCTCCTGGCCCGCCGCGCCGAGCACCGCACCGACGTCGCCGATCCGCGCCCCGGCCTGGACCTTGGCGACCAGGTCCCCGGACGCATGCTCGACCACCGCCGACATCAGTGACATGTCGACGACCAGGTCGGCCCGGGACGGCGGCACGCCCCAGCCGAGCCGCGACCCCGCCCCGCGCGCCACCACGGCGAGCTCATGCTCGGCGGCGACCCGCATGACCGCGGCCGCCTCGTCCGTGGACCCCGGCAGCGCCACGAACGCGGGAACGATCGTCTCGGCAGCAACACCACTGATCGCGTCACCCTCTTGGCCTTCGCGTACCTCCCCGCACGCTGAACCCAGCATTTTCCCGATCACCGTGAGGTCCACGTCACCTCACACTCCGCGTTCCCGCATGCCTGCTTCCCGCTTCCACGCGCCCGCCGTCCGCGACTTTGCCTACCAGATGACCACTTCTCGCGACTTTGCCTACCAGATGACCACTTTTCTGTCCGGTTCGCCCGGAATGTCTGTGCCGCTGGTATGCAAAGTGGGGAGCGTCGGCGGTATGCCGGAGACAGACACCGCGGTCCGTTCTGAATGACGGCATTAGAAGACCTCCATCCCGGGAGCCGCGCTGGGGCGGGGTCCGCGACGGTGACCAGGGACCTCGCCGCACAGCCGCGGGGTGGGGAAGACCTTGCCGGGGTTGCAAAGGGAGGCCGGGTCAAAGGCGCAGCGGACCAGCTGCATGGTGTCGAGGTCCTCCGCGGTGAACATTTTCGGCATATAGCGGGATTTATCCAGGCCAACGCCATGCTCGCCGGTAATGGAGCCGCCGTACTCGATGCAGGTGTCCAGGATGGCGCCGGAGACAAGTTCCGCGCGCTCTTCCTCGCCTGGCACATTGTCGTTGTAGAGCACCAGGGGATGCAGGTTCCCGTCGCCGGCGTGGAACACGTTCGCCACCCGGATGCCGGCCTCCGCGGACAGCGCGGAGATCCGCGCCAGGACGTCACCGAGCGCGGTGCGCGGCACCACGCCGTCCTGCACGATGTAGGCGGGGGAGAGCCGGCCGACCGCGGCGAACGCGGACTTGCGCCCGGCCCAGATCCCGGCCCGCTGCACCGGATCGTCGGCCGCGCGGATCTCCCGGGCGCCGGCCGCTTCGCAGATGGCGCGGACCGTGGCGAGTTCCGTCTCGACCTCGGCCGCCGGGCCGTCGAGTTCGACCAGCAGCACCGCGGAAGCCCCCTCCGGGTAGCCGCAGTGCACCGCCGCCTCGGCCGCCTCGATGGACAGCGCATCCATCATCTCGATCGCGGCGGGCACGATTCCGGCCGCGATGATGTCGGTGACCGCGCGCCCGCCGGCCTCGAGCGAGTCGTAGGCGGCGAGCACGAGGTGCACCGCCTCCGGGGCCGGCGTCAGCTTGACGACGATCTTGGTGACGATCCCGAGCGTGCCCTCCGAGCCGGTGAAGGCGCCCAGCAGGTCGTAGCCGGTGGTGATTCCGGTGCCGTCACCGAGCCAGGTGAGCTCGCCAGCAGGCGTGACGATCTCCAGGCCGAGCACGTGGTTGACCGTGAACCCGTGCTTGAGGCAGTGCGCGCCGCCGGAGTTCTCCGCGACGTTGCCGCCGACCGAACAGACCACCTGACTGGACGGGTCGGGGGCGTAGAACAGGCCGTACGGG
>Ga0335075_10014173_pt1 | contig 11982 bp, 11 predicted proteins | sample Lox_Sample_24_FD_206723 | JGI IMG/M metagenome (GOLD analysis project Ga0335075, IMG submission 206723) | Soil microbial communities from Loxahatchee National Wildlife Refuge, Florida, United States - Lox_Sample_2.4 | ecosystem: Environmental > Terrestrial > Soil > Wetlands | place: USA... | reverse complement strand
CGGGCCGCAGTCCCGCGCGGGCAACGTCGGGGCGCCCGTCGATCCGCGCCAGACCACGCGGGTCGTCGAGTTCAACGACCTGGCCAGCCTGGAGCGCGAGCTCGCCGCGGGCGACGTGGCCGTGGTGCTGATGGAACCCGCCCTCACCAACGTCGGGATCGTGCTGCCCGAGCCCGGCTACCTGGACGCGGTCCGCGAGCTGACCCGGCGCAGCGGCACCCTGCTGATCAACGACGAGACCCACACGTTCAGCGCGGGGCCGGGCGGGTGCACCCGCGCCTGGAATCTGGACCCGGACATCGTGACGATCGGAAAATCGATCGCGGGTGGCATCCCGGCCGGCGCGTTCGGCCTGTCGGCCGGGCTGGCCGACCGGATCCTGCGCGACGAGACGGCCGACATCATCGACACCGGCGGGGTGGGCGGAACGCTGGCGGGCAACGCGCTGTCGGTGGCCGCCATGCGGGCCACGCTCGAGCAGGTACTCACCGACGCCGCGTTCGCCCGGATGGTCGCGCTGGCCGACCGGTACACCGCCGGGGTGCGCGGTGTCATCGACAACCGCGCCCTGCCCTGGAGCATCGTCCAGCTCGGCGCCCGCGCTGAGTACCGGTTCTGCCCGCTGCCGCCACGCACCGGCGGTGAGTCGGAGGCGGCCGCGGATCCGGAGCTCGATGAGTACCTGCACCTCTATACGGTCAACCGCGGCGTGCTGCTGACCCCGTTCCACAACATGGCCCTGATGTCACCGGCCACCACCGAGGCCGACGTGGACGCGCACACCGAGGTCTTCACCCAGGCAGCATCCGAGCTGCTTCGATAACCGCTATTACGGCCAGCGCCAGAATGGCCTTCACTCGCGGCTCTGCGTAGCCTTCGAGACGGCCTGCCGCATTGCGGCCGATGCGCGCGCCATGATTCCTCCACGCCGTTCTGGGAGGACAGCGGCCTGGTTGCCCTGCTCAGCCGACCTGCACGGGCCCATCTGAGTTGGGCCGGAAATTTCTCTACCTCCCCGGCAGATTCGGGGCTTCACGGGCAGTAGTCATCTAGCTCCTCTCGATACCAGAAGCTGGCCTCGCCTTTACCGAAAATATCCATGCATTCGGGTCAAGAAAAAATTGACCGGCCGCGCCCGGCACGCAGGGAACCTCGGTGCGCACGCGCTAACTGCTGCCATCATGCCTGGCCAGACCCCTATGTTCGCTGTGCGCTGATGGGAAGTCCCGACGGCCTGAACTACCCTCGGGACGCGGACGTGGTGCTGGAACACAGGTCACGCTTGGGCAGGGGAAACGCGCTCTTGCGGCGCGTTGATCACGGGGGGTGATCGGTGGTCCGGTCCAGGATCCGGTTTGCGATGCGCCCGCTGGCCTGGCTGGCCATCGTCGGTGACGGGGCCGCCCGGCTGGAACTCGGCCCGCGCTGGGGCGGCCTGCGGCTGCTGGCCGTTGGCCCCGCGATCGCCTCGGCGGCCGACGGCATGGTGGTCATCGTGACCGCCGGGATCGCCAGCATGGCGGTCTACCTGGCCTTCGCCCTGATGGTGCACCCGGTCCTGCACGGGCCTGGCAACTCGTCCAATGTGATTACGGAGACGAGCATCGCCGGTGTCACGGTCGCATGCGCTATTGCCAGCACGCTACGCCGCCGCCGGGAGGATGAGCTGTCGCGGGCCCGGGAGATCGCCGACACCACGCAGCGGGTGCTGCTGCGCCCGGTGCCGCGCCGGGCCGGGCCGGTGCGCCTGGCCGCCTGGTACCGGTCGGCTTTCACCGGTGCACGAGTCGGCGGGGACCTGTACGAGGTGGTGAGCACCCCCAGGCATGTGCGGCTGGTCATCGGCGACGTTGAAGGCAAGGGCCTGCCCGCGCTGCAGGGGGCGGCGACCGTGCTGGGGGTGTTCCGGGAAGCCGCCCACGAGGAGGACAGCCTGGGCGCGATCGTGGACCGGATCGAGGCCAGCCTGGTCCACGAGTTCGACGACAAGCAGTTTGCCACCGCGATCCTCGCCCAGGTCAGCCCGGATGGCGGCCAGGTTGACCTGCTCAACTGCGGCCATCCCCCGCCCCTGCTGCTCGGCCCCGCGCGCCCCCGGTACATCCACACCGGCGCCACCGGCCTGCCGCTGGGGCTGGGCGGGCTCGGCCCCGGGCCGCGGATCGTGGTGACGATCCCGCTCGCCCCCGGCGAGGACATCCTCTTCTACACCGACGGGATCACCGAGGCGCGGAACAAGACCGGCGACTTCTTCCTCCTGGCCGACAGCCCCGCTCTGCGTGGCCCGCCTGACCCGGATACCCTGATCGACCGGCTCAGCCACGAGGTGACCCGGCATGTCGGCCACCCCCTCACCGACGACGCGGCCCTGTTGCTGCTCGCCCGTCCCCCGAGCCCGCCGCCCGCACCCCCGGGCGCCCGGATTCCCCGGCCCCGGGCGCCGTCCGGCTAGGCGCCGGCGCCCGGCAGTGTGAGAGGCCGGGGTGGAACCGGAGTGGAGACAACGATCGAGCTGACGGTCTGGCCGTAGCTGAGGAACTGATCGAGTAGTTCTTCGAGCTGGGGCACGGTGGCGGCGTGGACCTTGACCAGGAAGCAGTCCTCGCCGGTGATGCGGTAACACTCACTGACCTGGCCCAGCTGGCTGGCCAGCTCGGCGATCTTGGGCAGCTGGCCGGGAGCGGGCCGGATCCGGACAAACGCCGTCACCGGCAGGCCGAGAGCCGCCGGGTCAACCTCGAGGCGGTAACCGAGGATGACCCCGGCCCGCTCGAGGCGCTGCACGCGCTCGGTGACCGCCGGGGCTGACATGCCCACACGCCGCCCCAGGGCGGACATGGTGATGCGCGGGTTGGCGTTCAGCTCGCCGAGCAGCCGCAGGTTGGTCTGGTCGAGCAACTCAGCCTGTGCCGTGAAACCAGAAGCCGGGTTTTGCCTTTGATTTCCAGGCAATCTTGGCTCGATTCCTTGAGATAGCCATTTACCTCGGGCTCTCAGCCTACAACGCTTGACTAGCGTGAGCAGCGAGCCCGATGCCGGGGCTGGCCCCTCGGCCAGTCGGCGGCCGGTGACCCGAGCAGGCCAGGCGGTGGCCCGCCTGCCGCCGACGTCCTTCTTCCTCGCCAGCGCCGTCTTCCATTACCTCGGCCCGTCCTTGGCCGTGCTGTTGTTCGTGCACGTCAGCGTGCTGGGAGTGGCCTGGTTGCGCATAGCCAGCGCCGGGGTCGTCTTCGCCGTCTGGCGCCGGCCATGGCGGCTGCTGCGGAACCTCACCGCCGCGCAACGCCGGGTCCTGTTCGCCCTGGGCGCCGTCCTCGCCGCCATGAACTCGCTGTTCTACCTGGCCATCGACCGACTTCCGCTGGCGACGGTCGGCGCCATCGAGTTTCTTGGCCCGGTCGTCCTGGCCGCACTCGGCGCCAGGACCCGCCGGAACATCTTGGCTCTCGCGCTGGCCATCGGCGGCGTCTTCATGCTGACCGCCATACGGCTGGCCGCCCAGCCCCTCGGGTTCGCCTTCGCCTTCGCCAACTGCGCCGGCTTCATGCTGTATGTCGCGCTCGGCCACCGCATCGCGAACACCGCCGCCGATGGCACCCGGCCCGTCCAAGGGTCCATGAGCGGCATCGACCAGCTCGGCGCGGCGATGCTCATCGCCGCCGCCGTGGCTACCCCGGCTGGTCTTTCCGATGCCGTCCCCGCCTTCACCCATCCCCTCTGGCTGCTGTGGGGGATCGGAGTCGGAGTGTGCTCCTCAGTGATCCCCTATGTCACCGATCAGCTCGCCATGGCCCGGCTCCCCCGGGCCACTTTCGCCCTGATGCTCGCCCTCCTGCCGGCCGCGGCAACCGTGATCGGGCTGGTCATCCTCGGACAGGTCCCGACGGCCCGGGACCTATTCGGCATCGGCCTCGTCATCGCCGGAGTGGCCCTTCACCGCGGCCCTGCCCACGGCACCACGGAGCCCCTTGAAACCCCACCCGGAATCGAGCATTCTGAGGCATGCGGGCCTGCGGAAGGAGGTTGCGTTGAGGGGGTACGTGGTCATATTCGAGGGCGATGACGAATCCGGCTACTCGGCCTACTCCCCGGACCTGCCGGGAGTCATCGCCGCCGGGGAGACCCGCTCGGAGACCGAGCGACAGATGGTGCAGGCCATGGCCGCGCACCTTGCCTTGCTCCGCCAGACCGGCCAGCCGGTGCCGGAGCCATCCGAAGCGGCCAACGTCATGATTCTCGACCCCGCGGCGGCATAGCCGGGCGCACCATCACGTGTCCGGGTTCCGCAGGCGGCTATACGCAGCCTGGCCGCTTCCATGGCCCAGTTACGGTCAGCGGAACGTGGCCGTAATACGGTTATCGGCCAGCCCGCATCTGGCGTTTCCATGATCGTGGTGGATTTTTCCGGCATAGCATCCAAAATCAACCACGATCATGAACGGGCCGCGAGGGCCGGCCAGGCGGCCGTGGAGGGGGACGGGGGGGTGGGGCAGCGCGGGGGGCGTCCCCCCAGGGCAACGGAGCCCATACTGTTGTGGGAGGCGCTATCCGGCAATGATCATCCGAACCCGGCGCAGGCTGCTCCCGCCCCGTCTCTCGACCCCGGGCACCGGGACCAGGCTCGGCGCTGCCGCCGGGATCGCCGGTCCGGTCGCGTTCACCGCCGCCTGGGTGGCTGCGTCACTGCTGCAGACCGGCCACTCGGCCACCGAGGTGCAGATCAGCGGGCTGGCCGCGCCTGACGCCCGGGATCCGTGGATCATGATCACCGGCTTCGTCGTGCTCGGCGGCTGCTCCGTGGCCTTCGGCACAGCCCTGCACTCCGAGCTGGGCGGCTCGGGCCGCGCCGGGGCCGGGCCGCGGCTGATCCAGGCGGCCGGCCTGCTCACCGTGGCGGCCGGCCTGCTGCGCCGCGACCAGATGCTGCTCACCGCCCCGGCCCACGAGTCCTGGCACAACCACGCGCATGACGTCGTGAGCGCGGTGATCTACGTCGGGCTGGTGGCCGCCCCGCTGCTGCTGGCCGGCCGGTTCCGCGGCGACCCGCGCTGGGACGCCCTGCGCTGGCCGCTGGTGGCCGACGCCCTGGCCACGGCCGTGGTGCTGGCCGTGTTCTTCTCCCCCGCGATCAAGTCCTGGGACGCCGTCCTGCAGCGGATCGCCGTCACTCTCCCGCTTGCCGCCGTGGTCGCGCTCGCGGCCCGGCTGCTCACCACCAAACCGGCCGGCGCCGGACCGGGCGCGCCGGACCAGGGGCTGGAGGCCGCAGGCCGGTTATCGTGGCGGCATGCCCGATCGCAAGGAGATCATCGAGGTCGCCGGGCGCAGCGTGCCGGTCAGCCACCCGGACAAGGTCTACTTTCCGCGGACCGGGCACACGAAGCTGGACCTCGTCCGGTACTACCTCAGTGTGGCCGGCGGCGCGCTGCGCGGGGTCGCCGGACGCCCGATGGTCCTGAAGCGGTACGTCAACGGAGCGGACGGCGAGGCCTTCTTCCAGAAGCGGGCGCCGTCGTCGCGGCCGGACTGGATCGAGACGGTCGAGCTGAGGTTCCCGTCCGGGCGGGCCGCCGAGGAGGTGGTCGTGACGGATGCGGCCGGGCTGGTCTGGGTGGCCAATCTCGGCTGCATCGACCTCAACCCGCATCCGGTGCGCGCCGATGACCTTGATCATCCCGATGAGCTGCGGGTCGACCTGGACCCGGTGCCCGGGGTGGACTGGGCGCAGATCGTCCGGGTGGCGCTGGTCGCCAGGGAGGTGCTGGCCGACTTCGGGCTGACCGGCTGGCCGAAGACCTCGGGCTCGCGCGGGATGCACGTCTACGCCAGGATCGAGCCTCGCTGGACGTTCACCGACGTCCGCCGGGCCGCGGTCGCGCTGGCCCGGGAGATCGAGCGGCGGGTGCCCATGGACGCGACCTCCAAGTGGTGGAAGGAGGAGCGGCACGGCGTCTTCGTCGACTACAACCAGAACGCCAAGGACCGCACGGTCGCGTCGGCCTACTCGGTCAGGCCCACCCCAGACGCCCGGGTATCGGCCCCGCTGGCCTGGGACGAGGTCCCGGAGTGCCGGCTCGAGGACTTCACCATCGACACCGTCCCCGGGCGGTACGCGCGCCTGGGGGATCTGGCCCAGGGCATGGATGCCGCGGCGGGCTCGCTGGAGCCGCTGCTCGAGCTGGCCGCGAGCGACGAGGCGGCCGGCCTGCCCGACGCCCCGTGGCCACCGCACTTCGTGAAGCAGGCTGACGAGGAACCAAGGGTGCAGCCGTCCAAGCGGCGCGCCACCACCGCCGCGCCGCCGCCGGACGACACACCTCCCCCGGCCGACGCGCCCCGCCCGGCTGACGCGGTCCGTCCAGGCACCGCGCCCGGCACGGCCGCCGACCCTCCCGAGCCCGGCCCGGGGCGGCCTCGCGGGCCCACCGGCCGCCGTCGCTCCACCATGCCGCTGATCGAGATAGCCCGAGCGGCCACCAGGGACGAGGCCATGGCGGGCCTGGAGAGGTGGAAGCAGCGCCACCCGCAGGCATGGTCCCTGCTGCAGCCGGCCGACGTGCTCGTTGACTCGATGCGCGGGCGGTCATCCGTATGGACACGGATCCGGCTTAACCTGCGCAACGTGCCCGAGGCAGAGCGGCCACCACAGGAACCGCTCGAAGTGGACTACGACCCGTGGGGCGCGAGGTAGGTGGCCGATGACGGCCAGTCCAGGTGTCATCGAGAAAGGTGGTGTAGTAAATCTGGACGGGAGCAGCCCCGCGGCGCCAGGCGCGCTGGCCGAGGGCCGTCCGATGCGCGCGAGACCTGGGTCAGGACCTGGCGAACTTCAGCAGGAACTCGAGCACGCCGTGGTTCTGGGTGGTCACGAAGCCGGTGAAGCTCGGATTCGGGATGTCCCAGTTCGCGAACAGGATCGGGATTGACCCCGATACCTCGATCTCGCTCGGCGTGCGCTCGGCGGACAGCGGGAACGTCACCGGCCGGGTCTGCCCGTGCAAGGTGAGGTCGGCCACTGCCGTGTAGCCCTTGACCACGCCGGCCACGGGCAGCGTTCCGAGCGCGATCGGCTTGGTGAGCGTCAGCGTCCCGGTCGGGTAGGCGGCCGTGTCCATGATCCGGCCCCGGAACTGCACGTCACGCTCGCTTTCGTCGCTCTTGATCGTGACCATCTGCACGGTGAAGGCGGCCGACGTCACGGTCGTGCCGCTGATCGTGAGGTGGCCCGTGATCGTGCTGGTCCGGCCGACGGCGACGTGGTTCTGCCCGAACAGCACCTCTTTCACCCGGTAGCCCACGACCGATCCGGTCGCGATCTTCCAGGTCCCGCCCACCGGCGTGGCGGCCGACTCCCCGGCGGAGGCCGGGGAACTCGACCGGGACGCCGGCTTCAAGCTCAGCGGCGCGGGCGTCGGCCCGGAGATGACGTGGATGTACAGGAACGTGCCGCCGACCGCGAGCACCACGGCCACACCCGCGGCGCCGAGCAGCCACCACGCCCAGCGGCGCGGCCCGCGCGGTCTGCGCGGCCCGGACCCTGCCATGCCATCACCTCTCAGCCTTGACCAACGATCCCGGAGACGATGCTCCGCGACACGATGCCTACTGGGCTCCGGAATCGTGGCATCCGCTGCTGGCCGGACCCTGGGCCTGACCTCTGAGCCGCTGCTGAGCTAGACCTGCGGCAGCACCTCGGCGGCCAGCAGCTCAAGGTGATCAAGGTCGCTCAGGTCGAGTATTTGCAGGTAGAAGTGCTCGGCGCCGATCTGCGCGAACTTTCCGATCATCTCGACGATCTCGCCCGGCGTTCCCACCAGGCCCTCGCCGCCGCCGATCGCCGCGTGCCGCCGGTCCAGCTCGGCCTCGGTCCGGCCACAGCACACCATGTGGGCGGCCGAGTAGATCATCGAGCTTTCGTGCCGCCCGGCGGCCGCGCAGGCATCCCGGACCCGGCCGAACGCGGCGCCCGTGTCCTCCACGCTGCTGAACGGAACGTTGTACTCGTCGGCGAACTTCGCGGCCAGGACCGGCACGCGGCGCTTCCCTGCCCCGCCGACGATCAGTGGAGGCCTGGGCCGCTGCACCGGCTTGGGCAGCGCGGGCGAGTCGGCCACGGTGAAGTACGTGCCCTTGAACGAGAACGTGCCGCCGTCCGGCGTGTCCCACAGGCCGGTGATGATCTCCAGCTGCTCCTCGAACCGGCCGAAGCGCTCGCCCATGGCCGGGAACGGGATGCCGTAGGCCGTGTGCTCGGCGTCATACCAGCCCGCGCCCAGGCCGAGTTCCACTCGGCCGCCGCTCATCTGGTCGACCTGCGACACGATGATCGCGAGCGGCCCGGGAAGACGGAACGTGGCCGGGCTGACCAGGGTGCCCAGCCGGATTCGGGAGGTCTCGCGGGCCAGCGCGGCCAGCGTCACCCAGGCGTCGGTCGGCCCGGGCAGGCCGCTGACGTCACCCATCTTCAGGTAGTGATCGGACCGGAAGAACGCGTCGAACCCCAGGTCCTCGGCCGCCTTGGCCACCCGGAGCAGGGTCTCATAGGAAGCCCCCTGCTGGGGCTCGGTGAAGATTCGCAGTTGCATAGTGCCTATGGTGGCGTATCTGGCCATCCGCCGTCCGCCAGCCTGCTGACGAGCCCATCGCTTCGGCGAATGAGGATTCCGCCGACGAGCTGGCCGGCTCCTCCAGCGGATCGGCACTCGCCATCAACCCGCCAACCTGTCACGGGCTGCCTGACCACCCCGGACAAGCCCTGGAATGAGGGCCTGCACGGCGACTGGCCTGGCAGCGCCGCCGTCGGCCCGGCCACCGCCTATCGTGACTGCGGGCGTGGGGCACGGAGCAACCCGGCAAAGTTGCGTGGGGCCTGGGTTGGTGGTGGGGCTTTCTGGGCGGCGGCGGTGGCCGCGACTAGGCGGCCGGGCTGCGGGTCAGGGTGGCCAGGCACTCGACGTGGTGCGTCATCGGGAACGCGTCGAAGCCCCGCAGTGCCTCCAGCGTCCAGCCGGCCGTGCGCAGCAGCGCGATGTCCCGGGCCAGGGTGGCCGGATCGCAGGACACATACGCGATCCGGCGGATCCGGCCGCCGTTGCCCGCGTGGCTGCCCTGGCCGGGCGAGGACGGTGCCGACAGCAGGTCAATGACCGGCCGGGCGAGTCCGGTCCTGGGCGGGTCAGCCACGGCCAGCGAGGCGCCGGACAGCCCGTTCCTGGCCAGCACCAGGGCCGCATCGCCGCGGTGCACCCGGGCCCACGGCGTGGCCCGCAGATTGTGCCGGGCGTCGCGCACCGCCGCGGGGTCGGCCTCGATCCCGATCACCGTCCCCGACGGGCCGACCGCACCGGCCAGGACCCCGGTGAACAGCCCGGCGCCGCAGTACAGGTCGAGTGCCACCTCCCCGGGCTGCGGCCGCAGCGCGTCGAGCACCGCGGCGGCGAGCGCGTCGGCCGCACGCGGGTGCACCTGCCAGAACCCGCCCGCGCTCACCCGCCAGTCCCGCCCGGCAGCCCTCTGCCGCAGGTAACCGGTGCCGCGCACCACCTTGGCCCGCCCGGTGCGCCCAGTTCGCCCGGTGCGCCCGGTCTGCCCGGTTCGCCCAGTCCGCTGGGAAAGAACGGTGTCCGCCGCGATCCCGGTCGCCGGCGCATCGCCACCGGTGATCACTGCCCGCTGGCCCGAGCCAGGGGCGGCGGCGACCTCCACCCAGGCCGCACCGGGCCAGGTCCGCTTCGTCGCCGCCGCGGCCGCGACCAGCGGATGCGCGATCGGGCAGTCGCCGATCTCCATGACGTCGTGCGAACGGTGCCTGCGCAGGCCAGCAACACCGTCGTGCCCGACGGCGAACGTCACCCGGGTCCGCCAGCCGAGGCCGTTCTGCTCGCCCGGCATGGGCTCGACGCTGACATCCCAGTCGATGCCCGCGATGCGGCGCAACTGCTGGCGTACGACCGCGGCCTTCAGCGAGCGCTGGGCGGGCAGGCTGGCGTGCTGCCAGTCGCAGCCACCGCAGCCACCGGGATGCGCGTGCGGGCAGGGCGGCTGCACCCGGTCGGGCGAGGCCTCGAGGATCTCGGTCGCGTCGGCCCGGGCCAGCTTGGATGTCCGCTGGGTGATGACCGCGAGGACCCGTTCTCCCGGCAGCGCGTGCCGGACAAAGACCGCCGGTCCCGAGGCCGGCCTGGCCACGCACCAGCCGCCGTGCACGACCTCACCGGCGGTCAGCTCAAGCATGTCGCCCGCCTCGGGCCGGTCCGGCACGGATGTGGTCACGTCCCCATGTTGCCCCGGTCGCGATCGCGCTCTTGATGCTGGGGTAATGCCTGGGCTAGAACCAGTGCGTGCCAGGTAATACCGTGATCGGGCGCAAGTTACCGCGGGAAGGAACGCCGTGCACATCGTGATCATGGGTTGCGGGCGCGTCGGCTCGACGATCGCCCACATTCTGGAGGACCAGGACCACTCGGTTTCCATGATCGACCAGGACCCTGACGCGTTCCGCAAGCTCAGGGCGGGCTTCAAGGGCAGCAAGATCACCGGGATCGGTTTCGATCGTGACGTCCTGATCGAGGCCGGTATCGAGCGGGCCGACGCGTTCGCCGCGGTGAGCAGCGGTGACAACTCCAATGTGATCGCGGCCCGGGTGGTCAGGGAGTCGTTCGGCGTCCGGCAGGTGGTGGCCCGGATCTACGATCCACGCCGGGCCGAGGTGTACCAGCGGCTCGGCATCCCGACCGTGGCCACCGTGCGCTGGACGGCCGATCAGATGCTGCGCAAGCTGCTGCCGGAAGGCGCGCAGCCGCTGTGGCGCGACCCGACCGGGGCGATCGTGCTGGCCGAGGTGGCCTTCGCCGATCGCTGGCTCGGGGAGAAGGTGACCGCGCTCGAGGAGTCGGCCCGGACCAGGATCGCGTTCATCTCCAGGCTGGGAGAGGCAATGCTGCCCACGCCGAGCACGGTCCTGCAGGAGGGCGATGTGCTGCACGTGATTGCCGAAGACCGTGACCTTGAACGTATCGCCGCCGCGTTCGTCAAGCCCGCCACGCCGGGCAAGGGAGGGCACTGATGCGAGTCGCCATCGCCGGGGCGGGCTCGGTCGGCCGGTCCATCGCCGTGGAGCTTCTCGACAACGGTCACGAGGTCCTGCTCATCGACAAGGACCCAAGGAAGATCAAGGTATACAACGTGCCCCGGGCGGAGTGGCTGCTCGCCGACGCGTGCGAGATCGCTTCGCTGGAGGACGCTTCGCTGGAGCGCTGCAACGTCGTGATCGCCGCGACCGGGGATGACAAGGTCAACCTGGTGGTGTCGCTGCTGGCCAAGACCGAGTACGGGGTGCCGCGGGTGGTGGCGCGGATCAACCACCCGAACAACGAGTGGCTGTTCAACGAGTCGTGGGGGGTTGATGTCGCCGTGTCCACCCCCCGGCTGCTGGTGGCCCTGGTCGAGGAGGCGGTCAGCGTCGGTGACCTGGTCCGGCTGATGACGTTCCGGCAGAGCGAGGCCACCCTGGTCGAGCTGACCATGCCCGCCGACGCCCCCCTGGCCGGGCAGCGGATTGGCACCATCGAGTGGCCCGCCGACACCGCGCTGGTGGCCATCCTGCGCGACGGCCACGTCATCGTGCCGAACAGCGACGATCCGCTGGAGGCCGGGGATGAGCTGCTGTTCGTCACCAGCGAGGATGTCGAGCAGGAACTGGAAACGCTGCTGGCCGGCGGCTGACCGGCCGGGCCGCCCTGAACCCCCGGCGCTACCCGTTCCCTACCTGGTCTCGGTGATCTCCGGGCCGCGCTCGAACGGGTTCGGCCAGTCCGGGGTGCCCGCCTCCTGGGCGAGCTGCTCCTCGAGCGCCTGCTGTGCGTCCTGGGGCAGCCGGATCTCCAGCAGGTCCCCGGGCGGCGCCGGATGGTCGCCGCGCACCACCACGACGTCGGCGAACAGCTCCTCGAACGGCTGGGCTAGCTGCGGGTGCTGCGCCGC
>Ga0335075_10014171_pt1 | contig 11982 bp, 6 predicted proteins | sample Lox_Sample_24_FD_206723 | JGI IMG/M metagenome (GOLD analysis project Ga0335075, IMG submission 206723) | Soil microbial communities from Loxahatchee National Wildlife Refuge, Florida, United States - Lox_Sample_2.4 | ecosystem: Environmental > Terrestrial > Soil > Wetlands | place: USA: Florida... | reverse complement strand
GAGGGCGAGATGGACGTGCTGCAGATCGAGAAGCGCATCCGCGGGCGGGTCAAGGCGCAGATGGAGAAGAGCCAGCGCGAGTACTACCTCAACGAGCAGATGAAGGCGATCCAGAAAGAGCTCGGCGAGATGGACGAGGGCGGCAACGAGATCTCCGAGCTCGAGCAGAAGATCGCCAAGGCCGGCATGCCGAAGGAGGCGCGCGAGAAGGCGACGAACGAGCTCAACAAGCTGAAGATGATGTCGCCCATGTCCGCCGAAGCGACGGTCGTGCGCAACTACGTCGACTGGCTCGTCAAGGTGCCGTGGAAGAAGCGCACCAAGGTGCTGAAGGACATCAAGCGCGCCGAGCAGGTGCTCGACGAGGATCACTTCGGGCTCGAGAAGGTCAAGGAGCGCATCGTCGAGTACCTCGCGGTGCAGCTGCGCGTGGAGAAGCTCAAGGGGCCGATCCTGTGCCTCGTCGGGCCGCCAGGCGTCGGCAAGACGTCACTCGGCCAGAGCATCGCCCGCGCGACCAACCGCAAGTTCGTGCGCATGTCCCTGGGCGGCGTGCGCGACGAGGCGGAGATCCGCGGCCATCGACGTACGTACATCGGCTCGATGCCCGGAAAGATCGTGCAGAACCTCGCGAAGGCGGCGGTCCACAACCCGCTGTTCCTGCTCGATGAGGTCGATAAGATGTCGATGGACTTTCGCGGAGATCCGTCGGCGGCGCTGCTCGAAGTGCTCGACCCCGAGCAGAACTCGACCTTCAACGATCACTACCTCGAGGTCGATCTCGACTTGTCCGAGGTGATGTTCGTCTGCACGGCGAACAGCCTCAACATCCCGAGCCCGCTGCTCGACCGCATGGAAGTGATCCGTCTTCCCGGCTACACGGAAGACGAGAAGATGAACATCGGCCGGCGCTACCTCGTGCCGAAGCAGATGAAGGCGAACGGCTTGAAGTCCGACGAGCTCAAGGTCTCCGACGCCGCGCTCCTCGACATCGTGCGCTACTACACGCGCGAGGCGGGCGTGCGCAACCTCGAGCGCGAGATCGCGAAGATCAGCCGCAAGGCCGTCAAGCAGCTGCTGCACGAGAAGCAGCCGCACACGGTCAGCGTCACGCCGCGCAATCTCGACAAGTTCCTCGGTGTGAGGCGGCACCGCTACGGCAAGGCCGAGGATCTCGACCGCGTCGGTCAGGTGACGGGGCTCGCCTGGACGGAGGTCGGCGGGGAGCTGCTGTCCATCGAGGCCGCGATCGTCCCCGGCAAGGGCAAGCTCCTGCACACGGGTCAGCTCGGTGAGGTCATGCAGGAGTCCATCCAGGCCGCGATGACCGTGGTGCGAAGCCGCGCGCATCTGCTGGGACTCGAGCCGGAGTTCTACCAGAAGCACGATCTGCATCTGCACATGCCCGAGGGCGCTACGCCCAAGGACGGCCCGAGCGCGGGCATCGGCATGTGCACGGCCTTGGTTTCGGCCCTCACGAAGATCCCGGTGCGCTCGGATGTCGCCATGACGGGCGAAATCACGCTGCGCGGCGAGGTGCTGCCGATAGGCGGCCTGAAGGAGAAACTGCTCGCGGCGCATCGCGGCGGCATCAAGACCGTCCTCATCCCCAACGAGAACGTGAAGGACCTCATCGAGATTCCCGACAACATCAAAGGCCGGCTCGAGATCACGCCCGTGAAGTGGATCGAGGAAGTGCTGCAGCTCGCGCTCGTGCAGCAGCCGACCGCGCTCGCCGGCGAGACTCAGGTCCCCGCCGTGCCGGCAACGGCGGTCGTCGTCGAGGCCAAGCAGGCGCGGCGCAACGGACGGCGCATCAAGCCGGTTCCCGCTCATTGAGTCTCGGGAGGGGGGCTCCAGGATCCCCGCCCGAGGGGGTGCTTAGCTCAGCTGGTAGAGCGTCGCCTTTACACGGCGAATGTCGGGGGTTCGAGTCCCTCAGCACCCACCATTGAATCGCTCACGATCGCCCTGCGAGCCGCGCACTGGCGAGCGCAGGGGTACAATGGCGAACGCTGGAGGAATCGTTATGGCGAACGACGGCCGCAAACCGACGACGACGGATGCCGGGACTCCCGTCCCGAGCGATGAATACTCCCTGACGGTAGGCCCGAACGGTCCGATTCTGCTGCACGATCATTATCTGATCGAGCAGATGGCGAATTTCAATCGGGAACGGATTGCCGAGCGGCAGCCGCACGCCAAGGGCGGCGGAGCGTTCGGGCAGTTCACGACGACGCGCGATGTGAGCCAGTACACGAAAGCTGCGCTGTTCCAGCCCGGCGTCAAGACGGACATGCTTGCGCGATTCTCGACGGTGGCCGGCGAGCGTGGCAGCCCCGACACGTGGCGCGACCCGCGCGGCTTCGCGCTCAAGTTCTATACGAGCGACGGCAACTACGACCTGGTCGGCAACAACACGCCGGTGTTCTTCGTGCGCGATCCCATGAAGTTCCAGCACTTCATCCGCTCGCAAAAGCGGCGCGTGGACTCGAATTTGCGCGACCACGACATGCAGTGGGACTTCTGGACGCTCTCGCCGGAGTCGGCCCATCAGGTGACTTGGCTATTCGGGGACCGGGGCATCCCCAAGAGCTGGCGTCACATGAACGGATACTCGAGCCATACCTATATGTGGGTCAATGCCCAGGGCGAGAAGTTCTGGGTCAAGTATCACTTCAAGACGGACCAGGGCATCCAATGCCTCACCCAGGCCGAGGCGGACGTGCTTGCCGGCCGGGACGGCGACTATCACACCCGCGATCTATTCGAAGCCATCGAGCGCGGCGAGCATCCCAGTTGGACACTCAGGGTCCAGGTCATGCCCTTCGAGGCGGCGCAGACGTACCGCTTCAACCCCTTCGACCTGACGAAGGTCTGGCCGCACGAGGACTACCCGCTCATCGAAGTCGGCCGGATGACCTTGAACCGCAATCCGAGCGACTACCATACCGAGATCGAGCAGGCCGCCTTCGAGCCGAACAACCTCGTCCCCGGCATCGGTGTCAGCCCGGACAAGATGCTGCTCGCTCGAGTCTTCTCGTACGCGGACGCTCATCGGGCTCGACTGGGCGTCAATTACAAGCAGATTCCGGTGAATTCGCCGCGGGTGCCCGTCCACAGCTACAGCAAGGATGGGGCCATGCGTATGAGAAACGCGTCCGATCCCATCTATGCACCGAACTCCAAAGGTGGGCCCAAGGCCGACGCGCAGCGATATCCCTACAGGGAATCCTGGGAGGCGAGCGGCGAATTCGTTCACGCGGCTTACACGGCGCGCAAGGATGACGACGACTTCGTTCAACCCCGAGCCCTGATTCGCAAGGCGATGGATGCCGCCCAGCGCGATCGCCTGGTGTCGAACCTCGTCGGACATCTTCTCGATCGGGTGTCTGAGCCGGTGCTGGAGCGTGCCTTCGAGTACTGGCGCAGCATCGACAAGGAAGTGGGTGACCGCGTGGCCAGCGGAATTCGGAGCGCATCGCGCAAGCAAGCATCCGCGCAGGCCTAGGTCGTGAAGACGCTCGAACGGGCCGGATCGATCGGCCTCCTCGCTGCGCTGGCGGTCGTTTCCGGGGCCGCCGCCGGTGCGCCGCGGGCGCCTATTCACTATCCTCGGGCTCATCGAGACTCGGTGGTGGACACGTATTTCGGCACGAAGGTGCCGGCGCCCTTCCAGTGGATGGAGAACCTCGAGAGCCCCGCGCTGCACCGCTGGGTGCGGGCCGAGAACGCGCTCACGCGCAATTACCTGGATCACATCCCGGTTCGCCCCTGGATCCGCCGTCGCCTCACGGAGCTTTGGAACTATCCGCGGCAAGGCACGCCGGTCGAGGTTTCCGGCACGCGCATCTTCTTCCGCCGCAACTCCGGCTTGCAGAATCAGTCGGTGCTGTACGTGCAGGACTCGCCGAGCGCGGCGGCAAGAGTCCTGATCGACCCGAACAAGCTCTCACCCGATGGGTCCATCGCGCTCGCGGATTACGCGCCCTCTCCAGACGGTCGCTACCTCGCCTATGGGCTCGCGAGCGGTGGCTCGGACTGGGAGACGATCCATGTGCTCGAGGTCGACACCGGCAAGACCCTTCCCGATGAGGTGAAGTGGGTGAAGTTCTCGAACACGGCCTGGACGAACGACGATCGAGGATTTTACTACTCACGCTATCCCGAGCCCGCGCCGGGCAACGCGATCAATCAGCAGGTCGTCGACCAGAAGCTCTACTACCACAGGCTCGGTACGCCGCAGAGCGCGGACGAGCTCATCTACGGCCGTCCGGACCTGCCGCGCTGGAACGTGGAAGGGCAGGTGAGCGAGAGCGGGCGGTACGTGTTCGTCACGCTCGTCAACGGGACTTCACCGAACAACGAGCTGTTCTACATGGACCTGGGCGATCCGGCGAAGCCGCGTATCGGCGGCAAGCTCGTCCCACTCTACACGCGCAACGACGCCGAGTACGAGTTCGTCGGTGTGCAGAGCGGTACGCTCTACTTGCAGACGACCCTTCGCGCGCCGCGCCAGCGTATCGTCGCGGTGCAGCTGTCCGATCCCGCGCCGGCGCACTGGCGTACGGTCGTGCCGCAGAGCGCGGGTGTGATCCAGGAGGCGGCGCTCGCCGGCGGCCGCCTCGTCGTCGACACGAACGTCAACGCCACGAGCCGCGTGAGTCTCTACACGACCTCGGGGCGCTCGCTCGGCGACATCGCCCTGCCCACGCTCGGCTCGATCAGCGCGATCTCGGCGAGGGACGACTCGAAGCGCCTGTACTACGGCTTCACGTCGTTTCTCTATCCGACGCGGGTCTACCGCTACGACATCACATCGGCCCACAGCCGCACGGTGTTCGCGCCTCCGGTGAGCTTCGATCCCACGCGCTATGACGTGAGGCAGGTGTTCTACCGCTCCAAGGATGGTACCCGCGTCCCCATGTTCATCGTCGCGCGCAAGGGCATCGCGCTCGACGGCCGCAACCCGACGGTCCTCTACGGATATGGCGGGTTCGATGTCACCATCACGCCGGCCTACAACCCGGCGCTGCCGATGTGGCTCGAGCTCGGCGGCGTCTACGCCGTGCCGAACCTGCGAGGCGGCGGCACCTACGGGGAGCGGTGGCACCAGGCCGGCATGCTCGGGCGCAAGCAGAACGTGTTCGACGACTTCGCCTGGGCCGCGAAGTACCTCATCGCCCACGGGTACACCTCGTCGAGCCACCTCGGCATCCAAGGCTATTCGAACGGGGGGCTGCTCACCGGCGCCTCCATCACGCAGCGTCCGCAGCTTTTCGGCGCCGCCTACATCGGCCATGGGGTGCTCGACATGCTGCGCTACCAGCGCTTCTCGGGCGGGGCCCTGTGGGCGCCGGAGTACGGCACATCGGCGAGCCGCAAGGCGTTCCGGTGGCTCGACGCGTACTCGCCGCTTCAGAACGTCAAGCTCGGCACCTGCTACCCTCCGACATTCATCACCACCTCCTGGGACGACGACCGGGTGGTGCCGATGCACGAGTTCAAGTTCACGGCCGCCCTGCAGCGGGCCCAGGGCTGCGCAAATCCGGTGCTGCTCTACACGACGGGCGCTACGAGCCATATCTACATGCCGACGGACAAGGACATCCAACAGGCGGCGGACGTGTGGTCGTTCGAGGCCTATAATCTCGGGGTCAAGGCGCCGCCCGCGGGTCGCGTGGCAAGCCTGGCGTGCCCTCTGTACAATGCCGCTCCCTTCCAGCCGGAGCGGTAGTTCAGCTGGTTAGAATACCGGCCTGTCACGCCGGGGGTCGCGGGTTCGAGTCCCGTCCGCTCCGCCAGCTTTCTCTCCCGGGCGTGGTGGGCCTGCCGAGCTTGGGAAGGGGCGGATGACGGGGAACGCGGGAAGGGCGCAGTACGTGCTGAGGCGGCCGATACGGTTCGCCATCACCGTTCTTCGCGCCTTCCGAGAGAACCAGGCGCTGTTGCTCGCGGGCGCCGTCGCCTACTACACGCTCCTCTCGATCATTCCGCTGCTGATCCTCGTCCTGATCGGGCTCTCGGAGGTCATCGATCCGGCGGCGCTGCTCTCGACGCTCGGACGGTATCTCGCCTGGCTGATCCCCGCACAGTCGATGGCGGTGGTCTCCGACCTCGCCCGCTTTCTCGACGACCGCGGTGTCGTCGGCTGGGTTCTGCTGGCGACTTTATTGGTCTCGAGCTCGCTCGCGTTCACGGTGCTCGAGGGCGCGATGTCGGCCATCTTCACGCACCGTCCTGGCAAGCGCCGCCACTTCCTGCTGTCCGCGGTCATCCCGTACAGCTTCGTCCTGCTCCTCGGCACCGGCCTGCTGCTCGTGACGCTCGTGTCCGGGGCCATTCAGGCGATCGGCGCGCAATCGATCGATTTTTTCGGGCACTTCTGGTCGCTGCGGGGTGTCTCGGGTGTGCTCCTGTACCTGCTCGGTGTGGTCGGAGAGATCTTCGTGCTCACGGCCATCTACCTCGTCGTGCCGGGCGGGGCGCTCTCGTGGCGGCACTCCCTGATCGGCGCGGTCACGGCGACGGTGCTCTGGGAGATCACCCGCCATCTGCTCGTCTGGTATTTCGCGACACTCTCCGAGGTGGGCGTGGTCTACGGCTCGCTCGCCACGTCGATCGTCGTGCTGGCGAGCCTCGATTTCGCGGCGACGTTCCTGCTGCTCGGCGCCCAGGTCGTCGCAGAGTACGAGCGCATCGATGTGCGGGGCGAGCACCCGGCCCCGAGGCCGCCGACGCGTTCAGGTACGTCCGCGTAGCGCTCTTCGCGCGGGGGTTGATACCATAGCGGCCGCCCGGCGACCTGCTCGGCGAGGATCGTTCACTCCACCATGCTGCAGAAAATCGGCGACACGTTCACCAACCAGAGATGGCTCGCCTACATCCTGTTCGGGGCGTTGTCGATCATTTTCGCGGCCTGGGGCGCTTACGGCATCGCGACCCTCCAGTTCACGAGCGGTGACAACGCCGCGAAGGTGAATGGCGTCACCATTCCGTACTCCGAGATCCGCGATGCCTGGATGCAGCAGCAGTCGGACTGGGAGCAGCATTACGGCGGTGTCATGCCCGATGCGGTCAAGACGCAGCTGGAAAATCAGCTTCTCGAGCAGTACATCCGCGATACGCTGCTCGCGCAGCGCACGCGCAAGCTCGGATATCGCATCAACGACTTGCAGCTCGCCGAGGCGATCCGCCAGGAGCCCGCGTTCCAGCTCGAGGGTCAGTACTCCGCCGCCGTGGCGAAGCTGCGCCTCGAGCAGGCGGGCATCACCGAGCAGGCCTATGAGACGGACTTGAGGCAGTCGCTCAGGATCGGGCAGCTGCAGGCCGGTATTCGCGACTCGGACTTTCTCACGCCCGATGAGGCGAAGCGCATCGAGGCGCTGCAGAGCGAGGAGCGGGAAGTCGAGTTCGCGCAGCTGCCGACGGCGAGCTATCTGAGCGCGAAGCCGGTCGCCGACGCGAGCGTGAAGGCGTACTACGAGGCACACCTCGCCGACTTCATGACGCCGGAATACGCGGACGTGCAGTACGCGGAGCTCGATCTGTCGCAGGTCATGGCCCAGACGCAGGTCTCGGACCAGGACCTGCAGAGCTACTACGACAAGCACAAGGCCGAGTACGTGGTGCCCGAGAGGCGCCATGCGCAGCACATCCTGATCGCGGTCAACGCGCACCGTGACGCCGCGGCGGCGCTCAAGCGCGCGGACGAGGTGCTCGCGAAGCTCAAAGCCGGCGCGAGTTTCGCCGCGCTCGCCAAGCAGTACTCCGACGACCCCGGCTCGGCCGCGCAGGGCGGTGATCTCGGCTGGACCGAGCGCAGCGCGTTCACCGGGCCCATGGAGGCCTTCGGCAAGGCCTTGTTCACCATGAAGGCGGGCGAGGTGAGCGGACCCGTCAAGACGCAGTACGGCTATCACATCATCAAGCTCGACGGCGTCGAGCCCGGTAAGACCCGGACGCTCGCGCAAGTGCGTTCCCAAATCGAGCCCATCGTGCGCCGGACCGAGGCGAACGACCGCTTCGGCGACATCCAGGACCAGATTCAGGAGCAGCTCGACGAGGGCGCGCCGAGTCTCGCAGGGCTTGCCAAGACCTTCGGCATGAAGATCGGCGATGTGGCGAAGTTCATTCGCGGGAAGGGAGGCGCACCGCTCGGGGACTCTCAGGACCTCGAGAACGCGGTGTTCAGCGATTCGACGCTCACCGATCACCACATTGCAGGCCCGGTGCTCATCGGCAACGACCGGATGGTGCTCCTGGCGGATATCGCGCATCACATGCCGGCGGCGAAGCCGCTCGCCGAGGTTCGCGACACGATCGTCGCGGCCCTGGAGAAGGCCCGCGGGAACAAGGCCGCGCTCGCCGCCGCCCAGGCGGCGGTACAGCGGCTCGAGTCCGGAACGAGCTTCGCGACCGTCGCTCACGACCTCGGTGTCACGGTCGAGCCGCCGCGCTTCGTCGGCCGCAACGATCCGTCCATTCCGGCGACGATCCGAGCGCAGCTGTTCAGTAGCCCGCAGCCCGCGCACGGCAAGGCGGTGTACCAGGCGTTCCCGCTGTCCACGGGCGGCGCGGCGGTGATGGCGGTGATGGCGGTGAGGCCCGGCCCGATCGATCCCGCGCGCATGCAGACTGCGTTGAACGAGCTGGCGACGGCCTACGGGGTGCAGTCGGCGGACGACTACATCGAGCAGGCGCGGCTCGACGCGAAGGTCAAGAAGAACTTGCAGGTGTTCGACTGAGATCGCGCCGCGGAGCTGCCGTCAGGCTTCGGGCTGTTGACTGAAGCTCATCCCGACGGTGTTGAACCCCGAATCGACGTAGAGGATCTCGCCGGTGATTCCGGCCGCGAGGTCGGAGCAGAGAAACGCCGCGGCGTTGCCCACGTCCTCGGGCGTGACGTTGCGGCGCAGCGGCGCGAGCTCGGCGACCTGCCCGAGCATCTTGCGAAAGCCTGCGATTCCGGCGGCGGCGAGCGTCTTGATCGGGCCGGCGGACACGCCGTTCACGCGGATCCCGCGCGGCCCCAGGTCCGCCGCGAGGAAGCGCACGTTCGCCTCGAGGCTCGCCTTCGCGAGGCCCATCACGTTGTAGCTCGGGATCGAGCGTACGGCGCCGAGGTAGGAGAGCGTGAGCAGCGCACCGGCGCGACCCTGCATGAGCGGGAGCGCGCCGCGTGCGAGCGCCGTGAAGCTATAGCTCGATACGTCGTGGGCGATCCGGAAGGCCTCGCGGGTGGTGTTCTCCACGAAGCTCCCCGTGATCGCCTCGCGCGGCGCGAAGGCCACCGCATGGATCACGATGTCGAGCGTGCCCCATTCGCGCTGCAGCCGTCCGAACGCGGCGTCGATCTGATCGTCCGCCGCCACGTCGAGCGGCAGCGTGAGGGGTGAGCCGAGCGAGGCCGCAAGCGGCTCGACGCGCTCCTTGAGGCGCTCGTTCTGGTACGAGAAGGCGAGCTCGGCGCCCTCGCGGTGCATCGCCTGGGCGATGCCCCACGCAATGGACCGATCCGTGGCGACGCCCACGATCAGAGCGCGCTTACCGCTGAGAAACCCCATGTCGGGCGATTAGCGTTCCGCGAGCAGGATGCGAATGTGCTGGCCGGGCATCAGGCTCGAGTGTACGAGTCGATTCCAGCTCATGATCTCCCGCACGCTCACCTGGAACAAGCGCGAGATGTGGTAGAGCGTATCCCCGGCGTGCACGATGTAGGTCAAGCGACGGCCGCGCCGGAAGAAATGGTGGTGGATGATGCGCTGCGGCGTGTAACTCGAAGCGGTAACGTAAGCGGCTCGGGTGACGCGTAGCCGTTCGCCCGCATGCAGCGTCTCATCGAGACGCAGGCCGTTGATCATGGCGAGCGTGTGGACGTCCATGTGGTTACGCCGCGCGATGGCCCACAAGGAATCCCCGCGATGGACCACTACCCGCATCCGCGGGCGCCAGATCCGCCGGTATCGCGAATCCACCCTGGCGGCGGCGAGCAGAACCTGCGGCGGCAGTGCGTGGACATCGACATCCGAGGGGATCTCGATATCGGAGCCCACGACCAAACGGGTGCTGCGACCGAGCTGGTTCAGCTCCCGGAGCATCGTCGGGCGGGTATGGAAGCGCCCGGCGATCCTCTCCAGGGTGTCGCCCCGGTGCACGATGTAGTGATTGACCCGCAAGCGCTCATCGGGCGTGAGCTGCAGGATATTGGCGCGGAACGTGGCCGCGGCACCGGTTGGGACGAGCAGGTAGAACGGTCCCGAGGGATCGGTCGCCCAGCGGTGGAACGCGGGGTTGAGCTCGTAGATCACATCGGGCGAGACGCCCGCGATCTCGGCGGCCACATCGAGATCGATCTGGCCGTGGGTCTGTACGCGGGTGAAGTAGGGCTTGTTCGGGATCGGCGAGAAGGACAGGCCGTAGGTCTCCGGGCTCTCGACGAGGCGCTTCATCGCGAGCAGCTCGGGCACGTAGGTGCGGGTCTCGGCCGGAAGGCGCAGGTCCCAGAAGTCCGTCGGCAGGCCTCGGCGCTGATTCTCCCGGACCGCCTGCTCGACCGTCGCCTCGCCGCAGTCGTAGGCCGCGATGGCCAAGAGCCAATCACCGTTGAACTCAGTGTGCAGATACTGCAGGTAATCGAGCGCGGCGCGAGTGGACTCGATGACGTCGCGCCGCCCGTCGTACCACCAGTTCTGCTTCAGGCCGAAGCGCGATGCGGTTTGCGGCATGAACTGCCACAGGCCCACCGCGCGAGCGCGGGAATAGGCGTAGGGCTGATAGGCGCTCTCGATGACCGGCAACAGCGCGAGCTCGAGGGGCATGCCGCGCGCCTCGACCTGGGTGACGATGCTGTACATGTACAGCTCGGAGCGGCGGAAGGCCCGCTGCACCCACGCCGGATTGTTGACGAACCAGTCGAGCTGGTCGTTGATGCGGCTATTGTCGATGTCGGGGAGCTTGAATCCGGCCCGGATCCGGTCGAACAGGTCCGCGTAATCGGCGGGATTGATTCCGGCAACAGGCTCGGGCGTCGTGTGGGGCAGGGTATCGAAGCTCTCCGTCGAGGCCACCGAGCCGGCTGAAGCTGTGCCGCTCGCGGAAGCGCTGCTCTGGGCGGCGGTCGGGGCGGGCGCCTCTCCTGCCGGGGGCCCCAATGTGACGCGGACGACGGGCTTCGATGCGCCGGCGGTCTGAGAGTACGGTACGTGTGCGCACGCTGCGAGCGCAAGCAACGCGACGAGCGCCAACCCGGAACGGGTCCACCGCAAGGTTTCGGTCGCCAAATTCCCAACCCTCGATGAAAAAAGCTGCTCGTCACGCCGGCATCAAGGGCCCCCCCGAATCCGCTGAGCGGTATCCGGCCGGCGCGTCATCCAGAAGACCAACGTACGTATTTGTATCGGGGAAGTTACCCGGTCGGTTCACAGAATTGCTACCCTTTAGGGGTGACCTTACGGAATTGTAATGTGGCGACTGCGCCCGAGGGCTCGGCAGCGCTCGAGGCCTGGTGGCGCACGCCGCTCGGCCGGGCGTTGATCACCGCGGAGTCGGAGCTTTTGAGCGAGGCGCTCGAGGATGTATTCGGCTGGGAATTCCTGCAAATCGGCGCGTGGGGAGCGGGGCAGGAGCTGCTTGCCGGCACCCGCACTCGCCGGCGCACGGTGGTGGCCTTCACGGGGACCGAGCGGGGGAACGAGCAGGGGCCCGACATCATCGGCCGGCCCTCGCATCTGCCGATCATGAGCGACCTCGTCGATGCCGCGCTCCTGCCTCACGCCCTCGAGTTCGCCGCGGATCCCTATGCGATCCTGCGAGAGGTCGATCGGGTCCTGATCGGGGAGGGCCAGTTGCTCGTGCTCGGGTTCTGTCCGATGAGCCTGTGGGGCCTGCGCGCGCGGGCCACGCGCAGTGGCTTTCCGCCTGGCATGCGCCGCATCCTCTCCGAGCGCCGCGTGCGCGAGTGGCTCGTGCTGCTCGGATTCG
>Ga0335075_10014170_pt1 | contig 11983 bp, 9 predicted proteins | sample Lox_Sample_24_FD_206723 | JGI IMG/M metagenome (GOLD analysis project Ga0335075, IMG submission 206723) | Soil microbial communities from Loxahatchee National Wildlife Refuge, Florida, United States - Lox_Sample_2.4 | ecosystem: Environmental > Terrestrial > Soil > Wetlands | place: USA: Florida... | reverse complement strand
TTGGGCGTTGCGGACGTAAGACAAGATCTAGAGACAAACACATGACCCTGGGCCCACGAACTCAGGCCAATGACGACGCGGTGCATGCTCCGGCTAGCCTGGATCCGCAACTTGCCCTCATGTGGCGAGCGCAAATATACTGTAGGTCAACCAACAATTATTTGAAACAAGCGCAGGTCATGTGATGGTGCGCGGAACGAGTGGAGGATCGAAGGGTTCATGCGACCGGGCTAGGGAGATCGCCGGCGAGGGAGAGACTGGATGCTTGCTCACCTCTAGACTGCAGACATTCGGCACTGAGCTCTTAGAATGTAGCGGTTCACACTCCTTGCCGGGCGCAGTGAGGTCCAGAGACTTCAAATGCTGCCTGCCTCCGTGTTCGATGCGGCTTCTTTACTACGCTTTACTCGTATTATGACCGTGGGTGCGGGGCGCGTTCAATGGCGCATGCAAAGACGAGTAATTCTTTGATTTCGGCACGACAGAGCGGAGATCCGTGGAGTTGACTAAGGCGAAGCACTCGTGGGAGCGTCGTCTCTCATTGAGTGTCTGAGGGGTTCGGGATCGGTCGCAAGAGCTGAGGCGAGCTGAGTGGACCCCGTGTCGCACGAAGGACCGGCCCGCCACTGAGGGGCGCAAAAAGATGAGCGAGACTCAATTGCTCGGCAGGAGAGGAGAGAGAGGGTGACGAAAGGCAGAGGGACCTGCTCTCCTCGAGCTGAGAAGTGAAAGAAGAGATGGATACTCCGTACTCCGTACGAACTAGATGGGGGGCCAATTTCAGGGCCTAAGCACGAAAAGAGAAAGGCCCGCTTACATCGCTCGTCGCCAAGGGTCTATCAAACGGCGAGGGCGTACCAATCAAGCCAGCATCCGTTGACATTTTTAGAGAGGAACACCTAGTCTTCCTATTCAATGTACTACCCTGATTGAGATGTAGCTGCAAGGGAAGATCAAACCGGGTTGGGGTTGGACGCCTGAATCACTCGTTGCTGATACAAGATCCCTGCATCCTCGCAACTGCAAGAGCTCCAGGCTCGGATCTAACGGGAAGCTTTCATTATATCTGTATATTTTCAGCTTATATATTGGTACTCTGTATTCTCTCGCAACTATGAGAGGCGCACCCTAACTTGGCTAGAAATCCAACCCACTCTGTGGATTTAGACGCTTCGAGCGGAGGGGTCTCCGATTCGGCCTCATAGCCATGGCGAGTGGGCATTCCGAATTGAATTGGGTCGTTGTAGGCCGATAGATGGTTTAGAATGCACTGGGTGTCTACTCAACGAGCTGGGGCTTCCGGTGCATGAAGGCAGGAATCGATTTTTATTTCCTAATAGCCTTCATAATCTAATCCTTTCCTCTGCTTCGGTAAGTATCTTATATCTAAGCAAAGAATACCTTGACTAGCTCAATCTAACGCTCGAACTCTCGGTTGATAAGATTGTTCGACCAAGGCTTCCGCCTTGACTTGGCCCGACCCAGGCCTCTCGAGTTCGGTAGCAGATGAATCTGATTCCGCTAATTCTGAGAAGATCGAGTCAGATCTCGAGCGCGAGTGAATAGACTCTGAGTCTGAATCCGGTTCTGCTGCCCATATCCTTTGTGAAGTGATATAATTAGTCAAGTTCGTATCTCTGTTCGGAGTGGTTGATCTCATCCTTCTACAGCGGGTACTTCCACCTTTTGTGCCTCGCCAGTCAATAGCCTTGCCCTCTGTAACAGCTGTGGAGGAGAATAAAGCCTGTGCTGTGGAGACAGATTATTCAAGGAAGTGAGATCTAGTTTCGAAATTTAAAGAAGATGGTTAGAAGAGGTGAAGAACGTTGTCGCGTATACAAATCTACTGCCCCGACCTGCCGCGTTATCCCCTCAATCACGCATCTCTACCCACGACTTTAACAAAGATAATATCAAGAACAAAAGAAGTGAGATGTTTTGAAGCGCTATATCTAAGCGGGAGGTCAGGCGATAATGAAGAGAACAGTGGTGAGTAGGTGTCGTTTCATGAACGTGTGTATATATCTTCTTCCACCAGAAATCACTCATTTTCAATAAAAGAATCATTTATAAAATAATACAGCCACGGTTATCTAAGTCTCTCAACCGCATCTCCGCTCTTAACTGCGCTGCCTCTGCTTCATGCTTCTCCGCCATCGCCTGCGCCACCTTGGCCTCCATTCGCCGTATTTCCGCATCATACTTATTCTGCATCCTCATCTGCTCCAACTTCTGCTGCTCGATCGCTATTTGCACATCCCTCTGGCGGACCTGCTCAGCGAGTGCCTCATACTCCCTCCTGGACTCCTGCTCGCGCTGCCATCGCAGCTCCTCACGATCGGCCTGCAGCTTGCGCTCGTTTTCCACCATCTCGCGCTGCTTCACTTCGAGCTCAGCCTTGAGGTTGTCAATCTCTTCCTGCCGCTCGAGATTGTTTCTGCGGATCGCCTCGTCCATTTCTCGTCTCAGGTCCGTGAGTTCCTTCTCGTACTTCTTCTTGAGCTTGTCGATTTCCGCTTGGACTTCTTTGCCCGCGCCCGTCTCGTCGAGACTTGCCCCGTGGGCCATTTCCTCCTGCAGTCTGACGTGCACCCGCCGCTTTTTGTTGATCAGATACTGGATGATTCCAAGCGCCGACTCCTGGTACCGGTCTTGACGGAACACTTTGCTGCCGTGATCAATCATGCGCTTCCACATCTGTGGCCGTTCGCACAGCTCTTGTTCTCTTCGCCGGCCCGTCTCGTGATCTACCATGTCCCAACGAGTGGTAGCTAACACCACGCTGCCGAGCCCGTTGTCGCCGCAGAGGGCTTGGAACATCTTGATGTTCCTCATGGTAGCGTGGCCGACACGGGGATCAGCTATGCGGTGAAGGTAAACGATACCGGTGAGCTTGATGTTGCTCTCGTACGCTTTGTTCAACCAATCTGCCACTTCAGCCAGAATGTCCGTGTCTTTCCGATAAGTGTCGTCGAAGCCCGGTGTATCTGCGAGATAGATTTTGGTGCCGTCCGGTAGGGTAGCAGGATAGAGATCCACCCTTCCCGTGCCTGAGACATTGTGTTAATGCTGTCTGGGAGTTTTTATTTGCATGCTTACTCACAAGCTTCTAGCGTATCTCCGATAGGCACTGGCAGATCAGAGAAGTAATTGATGAAAGTAGATTTGCCAACGCCAGTGATGCCCATGACACTTATAACAATGTCGTCGGGTCTAAGCACTTCTCAGTGAGTTCAATGTTCGATTATTGAAATACTAATCGTTTTCTACTGACGTGACATTGGGAATGTTCTGTGGCAAATCTGAAGACCTTGAAGAATAATTGTTCCTCGTCATTTTGACAAGGCTACCGACTTTCAGTCCACACGACTTTCTCGCAAGCAAAGTCGAATAAGAAATCTGTGCGATACTGGATTATCTCAACGAGGTAAGCTATTATAAGCAAGTGCCATGGAAAACTTCGGACGAAAGAGGAACGGGCTCGCCTTCGACGAGATATATATTGGAGTCTATACTCCGGCTAACCCTACCTAAGATCATCCGACTCCAAGATGCCAAGGGCCAGACTCATGAGGCTGCATGCTGGCAATACGAATTAGGTGGCCAATACTTTTTGCCTTCCAGAGGTTGCCTCATTTTACCGCTCGACATCCGCTAGGCTGAAGGATTATTCTCACCCAACCTCCCAATCACTTGGGTATTTTACGGACGTGGGAATGTTACGTATTGCAACACGGTCACAAGAAGCCTTTGTGAGTGTGAACAATTCGTCAGAAGGAAAGCCTTCCAAGCGTCACTGTAATAAGAGTTAAGAAATGTCAAAAAATAGGCATTGATTTCGTTACTTGCCGTGGATTTCAGCCACCATTGCTTTTAACAATCCACCCTAATCTCGTTCCTCAGTTCTGACCGGTCTCCCGATTCCGGTTTTTTTGTGGCTACCAACACACCGACCGCCTTCAGCCTCTTTGAGAGTGTGGTTTACCGTATTTGTCAAAGGGTATGACTTGCTTTTTGTCTTCGGACGCCAAGATCCACCCTGCAGGCCAGAAGCACCTGGACAGCTAACAAGGCTGACACCTCACAACGGTGGAGGCTTAGACTTTTGGGGAATGCCGGCACAGCTCCACTGGAATTAGCGAACTCATTGGAACCTCCGAACCTCTCGAGGCCCTATGAGCTCGGTTCCGAAAATTCTGGGAATGTCGACAATAAACTGGGCCTCTTCAATTCTTGCGAATAGTATGATTGATGCTCCAACCCAACTCTGCGATTTCGCTATCAATCCTCGTTGTTACCTTACTTAGTACTTCACCATGTCTCGAAATCAACAGTCAAGGCAGTCGAGACGGAAAGCTGGCACCCTGCATAAGACTAGTGGAAGTGAGAACATCGTCATCGCCGTCATGGGAATGACTGGAGTTGGCAAAAGTAGCTTTATCAAAACCGTTACAGGTGATGAAAACATCGTCATCGGCGAAGGCTTAGAATCCGGTGTGTACCAAGACAATATTGTGGATTAGCCTTTGAACCGAAATCAACAAGATTGCTAAAAGCAAATTCCCAGAGACTCAATCGGTGGCTGAATACCAATGCAAGTACAAAGGCCGATCATATATTCTCATCGACACGCCGGGCTTTGAGGACACATACAGGACAAACGACGAAATACTAGAAGAGCTTCTGACATACCTCTCAATTCAATATAGCTCTGGCACTCAGCTCAGTGGCGTCGTCTATCTCCACCCCATTTCAAGCCTGCGAATAGGAGGAACCGCCCGTGAGAATCTTCAAATGTTTCGAAAGTTGTGCGGAGACGGGGCTCTGAAGAATGTAATTCTGGCAACAACATTCTGGGACTGCATTGGTAGGGAAAAAGGAAGAAACAATGAAAATGAACTGACGACGAATGACGAATTCTGGGGAACGTTGGTCAAGAAAGGGAGTATAGTTTGCCGGCTAAAACAAAATGATCCTTCGTCAGCTTTCGCCATCCTTGAGAAGATTGAGGGGCACTGTGTGCTTAGAGCGCAGGAAGAGATTGTAGATGAGGGAAAGAAGATTCAAGAGACGGGAGCGGCGTCCTTCACCCGAGCAGCTATAGAGAAGAGCCTAGAAAATGATTTTGAACGGGAGATGAAGAGTGCCAGAAAAGCACTTGAGGAGCGGCAACGAGAGGACAATGAGCGAGCGAGAAAGCAGCGAGAGGAAGTCAAGCGGCAAATTCAGAGACAGGAGGAGAAGAGGAGGAGACTTGAAGCAGAGAGAATCCTGCAAGAGGAGGAAGAAGAAAGAGAGCGAGAACGGGAGAGGAGGCGGATCGAGGAAGAGCTTCGTCGTAAAGTTGAAGAGAGGCAACGAGAATGGGAGCGCATAGCTGCAGAGCGACGGGCGCAAGAAGAACAACGGCAGCGTAAGCTCGAGAGCCTTCGGCAGGCCCTGAAAGAGCAAAAGAGGCGGTACTACAAAGCATATGTCTGCACTCGAGGCACTCTAAGCAACCTATTCTGCGACAGATGCTCAGATTATATTCCTCGGGGGAGCTGGTATTACCGTAAGTTGGCATCCGATTCAAAAAAAAAAAAAAAACCCAGAACATTGCTTTTCACAAACTTACCTGTGCCGATAGACTGTTGCCATTGTCACGACGACAATTATAACCACTGTGAATCCTGCGGAGCGTACTGTTCGGAGTATGACTATGACGATGGGCATCCACGGATGAAGTTCAAATACCTTAAAACACGGCCAATGGATGATTGCATCTTGATGTGATATTTTAGAGTTTCATAGATACGGTGACTGATTCTCCAAAATGTGATAGACATTTCGATGGTGTGGAACACTCTGAGGGCAACTGATTGCCCTTCTTTAATTTTCTTGGCTAGCTATTTCCTGAATCGCAGACTCAAACATCTCTCTCGACATTACCTGCTCCCTTCTCTCTCACCATCTCCCACTTTGTGACGACATACCATTGTCATAGTAAGGAGCCGTATCGCGATTGCGGTCATCTTCCTTCAGAGTTCGGACAATCACAACCTCCCGTCTACAGTCAGAATCGAAGGGAAGAATCGACTTGACAGCCGAGCGGACTCCATCCCACAAACTGGCAAGAATCATGCTCTGCTGTCTTTCTCGGTCCTCTAACTCTCTTTGTTTCCTCCTGTGTTCTCTCCTTCGCTCCTCCTCTCGAGCGGCCTCCATGGCTTCCTGCACCCTCTGATACTCAATCATCCGTTGCTGTTGTTGCTGGTCTGCATGCGCCTGCATCTGCAGCAGGTACTGCTCTTCCCTCAGCCGGCGGAGCTCAAGCTCCTGCTTTCTAGACGCTTCTTCTAGCTTGGTGAGTTGATTCTGCTGGATCGTGATTTTGCGCTGCTCTTCACGAATCTTCTTAGATTCCTGAACATAAGCCGCGTACTGAGGGTTCCTCTTTTCGGCAATTTGGTGCAAATTTGCGCCTAGCGAGCGACGGTCTTTCTCCAGATTTGCCTGCAAAGCCCGCTGCTGCTGCAACTCTTCCCGAAGCGCCAAAATCTCGCCGTCTTCTTTCTTCTCCTGTGCCTTACGAAGCTGGTCTTCGAGTTCGCGGATCTCCTGCTCGTAGCGCCTCTGCTGCTCTTTTTGCTCTTGCTCAACAAGTTGGCCGACAGGAGTATCGCTGAGAGCGAGTCCTCGGTCCATTTGCTTCTGTAGATCCAGCACGACCGTCTGGTTGCGGAGGACGAGTTCCGATACGATGGCTTCTGCGTTGTCCCTGTCGCCGTGATGACGGCGAAACTGGGTTCCCCGTTGGACCATCGACGCGAAGAAGGTCTGCATGAGCTGATTCTCTCTTTCTATACCTTTATCCCCTCCTTCCGCAGTCTGCTCCTGCTGATTCCACATCGTCGTGACAACGGTGATATTTGGGAACGCTTCTTCGCCGCACATCTTCTGGAGGATGTTGATACTTTTCAAAGCTGCACCGTGAACTCGGGTGTCCGTGATGCGACACAGGTAGAGAATGCCCAGAATCTTCGTTCCGCTCTCATACATCATACTCAACGATAGCGCCACCTCGTGCAAGATTTCGGCTTCGGATCTTTCCGTGTCGTCAAACCCAGGTGAGTCTATCAGGTAGAGTCGTCGCCCTTGTATCCGGGCAGGATAGCCGTTCATCGTTGTCGTGCCTGGGACCCGTGAACATTGGGAAGATAGCGATGGGCGACAAACTTACTTGACGTCAAGTTGTGACCCACGGCTACGGGTGTATCGGAGAGCAGCGATATAAAGGTGCTTTTGCCAGCGCCTGTTAATCCTAACACCAGCACGGCGAGTTTCTCAGGTCTATGCAGTGGTCAAATGCGGATTGATGGAGTGCATTGGTCATTACCTACTCTTGTACCTCATCATACTGCTTCGAATCTTGATGTTGGGATCGCCCAATGCTGTGGGAAGTTATATGTGTTGTATTCGGGTTCTCCACATAACCTCTATCGTTGCGTGTCTGATGACGTTGCATTTGCTGTTCAGACGCTCTGGAGAGCATGCTTCCACTATCAATAGGAATCACCAAGGGACCAGATGTTAGAAAAGCTCTGGATTCTTTTGTGCTTTGTCACTCCAGCCCGTCGTCAGTGCCGCTGATCACGGATAAAACATTACACAAACGAGATTGGCGTGGCCCAGGACCTCGTCCATTTACGGCTTCTAGGGTCAAGGCCGTCGCCCAAAATCAATGGCAGATGCATCCTCACCGCGACTGGGCAAGCCGTTAGGCGTCAGCTGAAAATGCAAAGCTAGACACGGCACAAATTCGGTGAGGACACGCGGTTTCGTGGCGTCAGGCTGGAGATGAAATTCTCTCTTTGTGGCAAAGCGGAAAGTGTGAATGGCTGGAAGGTTGCAGTATTGCCTTCCCGGTGGTTCGCATGGTTCGCGCTCCGTTCGCGATTCTTCAAATCAGCCTGACGTGAATACTCCGTACTCAGTACGGAGTAGGCTGATCGCTGCATTAGCGGATAAGGAGGCAACGAAAACCGAGCTCCCTCGTCAGTTTGGGCATCATACTGTAAGGCTGGAAGGTTTTGTCTATGTCAAGTTCGTGATGTTTTTCCTCGTCGCTGACCATGGCGACTGTCCAACAAGGCTGAAGCTCTAGCTGGGTGTTTATTGTTTCTCATTGCCGCTTTACTCAAGTACTTTGTCACACTATATCGTCGAGATTTCTTCGATCTCCTCCTTTTTGCTGGCTTTATTGGAGCTCTCCCTGATGTCTTTATCTCTCCCTCGTTGCTGATTTTCTCGGAGCCGAGGTTTCTTCCAGTCATATCGAGCCGCCGCAATAATGCCTGAGGGTCGTTCAAGGAAGCGCTGGCGCTTGCGCAAATGCCGAAGATATCTCCCGTTAGGATAAAAACGATCCCAGATCCAGACTTTGTGCTCCAAATTCCAAGCGTCGATGACCCATGTATCAAACTCACTGAAATCGTGATATGCATCGGTATCAAGCGACTTAAGCTGGTAATTCGCCGGTCCAATCGTGAGTTGATAATGGGGGACTGTGCGAGCCTGACTGAAGTCAACAAGGCGCCCCTGTAGGTAATTGCCCTCCCGGACATCCCAGACAAGAATGCCAAGGCGGTTGATGGCAACGAGGTCCTTCATCATTTTCGGGACCATTCGTGGCTCGAGCGTCTCGCCAGAATCAATAAATTCCTTAACGATGGCTCGAATTGGAGTCTGCTTTTTCTCCTCGGTTATTGACCTGTCCCATTTGGAGATTCCAAACTTTTCGCTGATGAGTTGTTCCTCAATGGTCTGCAATATAACATATCCATAAGATTTGACGGCAAGATCCTCACGTCCGCATTCCTTAAGGCGGCCATAAGCGCGGCATTCACAGTAAAAGGGATCACCGTGATGAATGACAGTTTTCGGATCGACGCCAAAGATCTCTCCCCGCAAGATTACAGGCCGGTATTGCGAAGGAGACAGAAACTTGAACTACGCAAAATCAGACCGAGAAAGCCAACGTTGGGAAAGAAGAATGCATACCGTCTTTAGTGCATACACTACTTCATCAATCAAGACTTTGAAAACGTAAGAGTGGAGACCCTTTCCGAGAAAGTCGACAAATTCGATTCTGCGGGTCTTGAATTCAAATGGCTCCAGCTTTGGACCTTCACACCATGGAAGCGCGCGGCTCATAAGTGGCAGTGAGATCGTACTGGAAATGCGGTCGTTGCCAAAGGTTGTTGTTGCCAGTTTGCAGGCGGGACGTCGAAGGTCAAAGAAACTGATCGGTATTCACGTGAGCCAGCTAGATTCAATCCAGTGGGAATTGCAACTAGGTAGAGAATGGAAATTCACTTCGTACAATTCACACAAGTAGAAATAGGACAGGTGTCACCTAGGCAAATGTATGAACCGTTCTGGCTATACTCTAGGAATAGGAACGGATCATTTTCCATAGGTACTATAGTTTATACCAGTAACTAGTTATACATTTTTCAACTTTAGATCGGCATGCAACCACTCTAGAGGATACATCGGCACTCTATCTCAGATTTTCATGAAAACCCCTCAACTGTAGCACTCCTGAACGCCATACACTGTTCTAATAACCTTGAAAACGGTAGGGTCCGCCTAAGCAACCGAATTACCGACCAAAGTTCTTGCCAATTTCGCTCTCCCAGTTCTTCGCGCGCTCGAAGCCGTTTGAGAAGGTCTGGTAGTCGAACATGGCCTGGTAAACCTCCTCTTGCGAGTTCACCACAAACGGGCCGTACTGCACAATCTTCTGGTCAAGCGGCAAGCCGGCGACGATGATGAAGCGCGCATCCTCCTTTGCGTCCTTATCCACCTCCGCCACCACACAGTCGCCCTTTTGTTCAAACACGGTGTTGTAATATTTATCGATCTTCTGTGCGTCCTTGCCCACTCCAAACGTCACCGCGCCGTCGAGAGTGTATGCGAACGCGTTCCAACCCACGGGCAAGTTCTGTTGGAGTTTCCCACCGGGCTTGATCGTCACGTCGAGAAGCCACACCGGGGTGTAGGCGAGCTCCTTCACGCTGTCGACGCCGTGCGATTGGCCGCTGATGACCTTGATCTTGACTTTGCCGTCGTCGACTTCGACTTGAGGGATCTCGCTGGCCCTAAGGTCACGGTACCGAGGCTCGCAATTCTTGAGTTTCTGAGGAAGGTCAACCCAGAGCTGTAATCCGACATTTTCCGAGCCATCCGGGTTCTGGTGTGGCATTTCCGCATGTACGATTCCTTTTCCAGCGGTCATGAATTGGAGATCGCCCGTCTCAATTGTGCCTTTATGTCCCGCAAAGTCTTCGTGGTCCACCGCACCCTTGAGCAGGTATGTGATCGTCTCTTGGCCGCGATGAGGGTGGTCCGGGAATCCGGCGCCGGGCTTGATGCTGAAATGATCGAGCATTAAGAACGGACTGAAGTTCTTCAGCTTCGGCGTGCCAATCGACCTCCGCACTCGCGCGCCTGCACCCTCCGATTGCTCGATGGCAAGGAAGGCTCTCCGAATGGCTCGCGGTACCGACATGTTGGATTGCTGTGTCAGAGACGGATCTTCAGGAGGAACGACTGGTAGGCCGGGGAAACTTGAAGTCTGCTGTTGGGTAATTGGTGCTTCTCCAGACATAGAGGTAATTGGATATGTGGGTTTAGTAGATGTGAAGCTAGAAATGTGTATGTTCAGTTGTAAGATGATTAGATCGCGATAGTAGACAGCAAGTGCAATGATGCAGAAGAAAAGTGAAGCAATGTATTTCATTGACATTTATATACACGATGGTGGCGTTCCGAGAAGCATTGAGCAATTTCTAGACCTCCAATCTCAAGTGCAAAGATCGCTGATTCTTCTTTGCAATCGATTGCAAAGGATGCGAAATGCGGGGGCCAGGAAGGATTGTCAGCACTTCGTAAGCAGCGGAACTTGGAAACGAATGACGAGTGGCACGTGAATTTGGAACGGCATGGAAGAAACTGGTGCCTGAGGACTGAATTTTGCCGACTGGCTGGCTTGCCTGCTTGCCAAGATTTCACTCTCCACCAAAAGTTCGTACCCGCAGCCATTTTTACTCGACTGTGCCAAAAACCGATCTGCTGGGTGACGTTAGAACCCTCGCAAGATTCTGTTCGTCAATCACAAAATTCAATACTGATTTTCCCATTGAATCTTTTGTTTCTCTTCTCTCAAATCAACCGTTACGGCGGCTTTTATTCTCCGCTTCCCGCCCCAATGCCTCAGAACGAGTACATCGAGCGCTGGACAAAACAGCACGGCCGCCGTCTCGACTATGAAGAGCGCAAACGCAAACGCGAAGCCCGCGAGGGCCACCTCTCCTCGAAGAAAGCCCAAAATTACCGCGGTCTGCGCGCCAAACTGTACGCCGAGACCCGGCGAAAGGAGAAAATCCAGATGAAGAAGAAGATCAAAGCGCACGAAGAGCGAAACATCAAGTCCGCCGCCCCGTCCGAGCCTTCGTCCACAGCATTGCCACAGTACTTGCTTGACCGGTCGAACGCACAGAATGCGAAGGCGTTGAGCAGTCAAATCAAGCAGAAGCGGGCGGAGAAGGCGGCCAAATTTAGCGTGCCACTGCCCAAGGTGAGGGGCATCAGTGAGGAGGAGATTTTCAAGGTTGTCAAGACTGGGAAGAAGACCTCCAAGAAGAGTTGGAAGCGGATGATTACGAAGCCGACTTTTGTAGGGCCGGATTTCACGCGCAGGCCGGTCAAGTATGAGAGGTTTATCAGACCGATGGGGTTGAGGTATAAGAAGGCGAATGTGACGCATACCGAGTTGGGTGTAACGGTCCAGTTGCCGATCATCAGTGTGAAGAAGAATCCGCAGAATCCTTTGTAAGTGCTGTCAACTGTTAAGCGATGTGGACGGGCACTGATTTTTGCTCTAGGTACACTCAACTCGGCGTTCTCACACGGGGTACGATTATCGAAGTCAATGTTT
>Ga0335075_10014169_pt1 | contig 11984 bp, 7 predicted proteins | sample Lox_Sample_24_FD_206723 | JGI IMG/M metagenome (GOLD analysis project Ga0335075, IMG submission 206723) | Soil microbial communities from Loxahatchee National Wildlife Refuge, Florida, United States - Lox_Sample_2.4 | ecosystem: Environmental > Terrestrial > Soil > Wetlands | place: USA: Florida... | reverse complement strand
CGAAAGAAACAAAGCGGCGGAAAAGCGCCGCACTCCAAAAAACTTGCAGCGCAAACAAGAGGAGCGCTGTGTACTCACGGACCCGCGAACTCTTGACGCACGAGCTGTTCGACTTCCGCCCACAGGTCCGCTGCCTTCTCAAAATCGACCGCCATCGCCCGCACGGTCGCCGGCGTCTCGATCTGCGGCGGCAGCTTGGCTTTCACTTCGGGATTGAGCGGCACCTGATGACTTTCTCCCTCGGCCAGGCGTTTCTCCACATCGGCGCTAAGAAGGTAATCGACCAGCCGCTTCGCTCCCTCCGGATTGGGAGCGCCCTTGAGAATCGCCACGGTGTTGGGAATGAACAGCGTTCCGAGCTTGCTCTCGGCAGAAGCGTCGCGGTCGGGATAGATGATCGCCACGTCGTGCTTGTCGCGCGCCTCTTCCATGGCGTCGTCGGTGTCCGTGATGCCGACGGCCACTTCCTGACCCGCCGGCGTCCGTCCCTGGCCGACCCACTCGGCCACCTGCTTGTTGCCCGGCGCGATCTGCACGCCGTTGGCCTTGAGGTCGAGATAATACTTCTTGGCGCGTTCGCTGCCGAGCACTTGAAACAGACACACGGCCTGTGTCGCCGACGTGCCGTACTGCGGCTGGGCCATCACGACGCGATTCCGCCAGCGAGCATCGGTCAGATCGAGCAGGCTGCGCGGCCGATCCTTCTCCGGCACAAGGCGCGTGTTGACAATCAGAATGCGTGCTCGCGTGGCGAAGGCATGCCAGGTGCGGTCCGCGGCCTTCGCCTCGGCGGGATACGGCTTGGCGGACGGGCTGTCGTAGGGCTCGAGGAGACCCTGCTTCTGGAGACGGATGGTGGACAGAATCTCGTTGTTCCAGAACACGTCGCAGCGCGGCCGATTCTTCTCGGCGACCAGCTCTTCATAGAGACTGACCGATTTGTTCTTTTCGGTGTCGTATTTGGGCACCACCGGCAGGCTGGTTTGCTCGCGGAAGGCGTCGAGCATCGGCACGGCAAAGTCGCGGTCCTGGGCACAGTAGAGGACGACGCGCGGCTCGGAGCGCGTACAGCCGGCGCAACAGGCCAGCACGAGCAGACTGTAACGAGACAGGAGTTTGCGAAGCATGAGTCGGCCTCCTTTTTCGGAACGGATGCGATTGTGTCAGGAAACAAACGCATCGTCAAGGAGGCAGTCGTTGGCGGCGCCGCACGGCGCCGCCAACGGCTTTGCGGACACATCCTATTTGGCGCGGCAAGCAGCGCAGCATTCTTGCGGCGGATAGCAGCAATCGCCGCCGTCGCAGCAGCTGCCAGCCTTCGCTTTCGTGCTGACGAAGCCGCAGCATTCCTGCGGCGGATTGCAGCAGGCGCCGTCGGGACAGCAATCCGTCTTCACGCTCGCGCTGGCCGCGAAGCAGCAGGCTTGCGGCGGATCGCAGCAGGGCGCATCCGGAGCACAGCAGCTCATCTTTGCCGTGGACACGCCGCCGCCGAGAATGCCAAGAAGCAGCGCCAGGGGCGCAAGAAGTTTAAGCGTCATAAATGATCTCCAATGGGTCTGACTGAGATAGAAACGGGGAACCTTACGCAGTGAATAGTTCGGCTGCGCGCGGATTAACAGCGCCAGACGCACTGGAACAAATGCAGAGAACAGGAGAGGCAAGGAGAAAAGCTGTCGAGCTCCGGCTCGCAGATTCCCACGGATGCCGCGGCATCACTGCCGGAAAAAGCGAGAAGGGTCGTTGCTTGCAGATGGTTGGGACCAACACAGACAGGCGGGGTCGAGAAGGGCGTGGAGCAGCAACACGCCTTGACCTGCGGAGCCGGATGTTCAGGCCCGGCTGGATGGCCGGATTTATCGGAGCAGCAACAACAGGAGGTGTGTGCGGTTTCGCCGGCAGGACAGCAACAGCAGCTCGCGTTCGCCCGTGCCGGCACCGTTCGCGCAGCCTGGAAGGGCAGCAGGCAGCACCAGCCGGGTGGTAGTGCCAGCACCAAAGCGCAAAGCGAAACCAAAGCTTTCCCCAACCCTTTACTCATACATTTGATTGTTCGTGCTCGCGAGCCGAATGTCAAGCGGAAAGGTAGCGCGTGCGCGGCTCAGACGCAGGCCGGCCACCATACCTCGAAGCGCGCTCCCTGACCGGCCTCGCTCGTGACCTCGATGCGGCCGCCGTGGCTTTCGACGATTTGCCGGACCACGGCCAGCCCCAGGCCGGTGCCTCGCTCCTTGGTCGAGAAAAAGGGATCGAACAGGTGCGGCTTGATCGCCTCAGGGATGCCGGTGCCCTGGTCGGACACCGACAGACACACCCAGTCACCCTCGGTCGCGACTCGCGTCGTCCGCACGCGCATACGTCCGCCCTCCGGCATGGCATCGCGAGCGTTAAGGCACAGGTTCATGAGCACCTGCTGCACCTGCGTTTCGTCGGCCTGCACGAACAGCTCCTCATCGGCCAATTCCGACTGAAGAGCGATGCGCGAGGGCAGACTGGCGCGGAGCAGCTCCAGGGTGCGGGCGACGACGACATTCATGACCATGCGGCGCGTATCGCTGCGGCGCTGCTTGCTGAAGGTGAGGAGCTGGCTGGCCAGATTGGCGGCCTGTTCGGTGGCTATTTGGATTTGTCGCAGATCCTCCTGCGCAGCATGTTCAGGCGGGAGACTGGTCGTCACCAGCTCGGTGAGGCTGAGCACGACGGAGAGCAGGTTATTGAAATCGTGGGCGATGCCGCTGGAGAGCCGGCCGACCAATTCGAGACGCTGGGCACGCAGCAGCTCCTGCTCGAGCTGCCGTTCGCGCGTCACGTCGGCGATCAGCGTGGTCGTGCCGATGACGACGCCGTCGGAGCGTCGTCGCGGCTCGGTGAACGCGAGCCCCACCTTGTCGTTGCCGTCCTTGGCGCGATAGCGGTACTCGGCCCGGCCGCTCCGTCCCTCCAGGCCGTCGCGCGCCAGCGTCAGCAGCAAGGGAATATCGTCGGGATGAATGAGACGGGACCAGGCGGCCGGCTCGGCGATCTCGTGCAGGTCGTAGCCGCTCACGGTGCGCGTGGCGGAGTTGGCGTAGGTGATGCGCATGTCCTGGTCGGCCTGAATGACCATGAGCGGCAGCGATTCGACCAGATCGCGGTATTTTTCTTCGGATTCGCGCAACATCCGCTGCGCCCGAATGGTGGTGGTGATGTCGATGTAGGTGGAAACCACGCCGGCCGTGCGGTCGCCGCTCGCGCCGAGAGGCATGGCGTTGACCAGCACCCAGCGCGATTCCTTGAATTGCAACGGGTCGATGGGACCGGCGTCTCGCCGTTGATGGGGCACAATGGCGAGGACGAGATTTCGCACCGGCCGACCCAGACGGAGAACGGTAGCGACGGGATCGTCGTCCGCCGCTAGCATAGTGCCGTCTTCTCGCATCAAGCTCCAATCGCACTCCGACACGGCCAGGCCGCGAAGGCGCTCGGGCGGTTGGCCGAACAGGACACTGGCGGCGGTGTTGCAATCGATGACGCGGCGAGTCTGATCGTGAACGACCACGCCTTCGGCCATGGTTTCGAGGATGGCGCGGAGTCGCGTTTCGGTATCGCGTTGTGCGGCCTCGGCCTGGTGCAGCGCCGTCAAATCCTCCATCACCCAGACGGCCGCTTCCGAGCCGCTTTCCGCTTTCCGCTCTCCGCTCTCCGCTATCGGTTCCGAATTACTAGGCGGACGGCGGATAGCAGAACGCGGAAAGCGGATAGGCGCGGCCCAGGTCACGAGCGGGGTGCGCCGGCCGTCCGGTCGATGCACAACAATATCGTTGCGCATGGCAGTCAACCCCTTGCGAAGCGCCTGGTAGACCGGCAGGTCCTCGACCGGATACGGAGTGCCGTCGGATCGGTGTAGACGATAGACCTCGGCCAGATGCTCCAGCCCGGCCGCCATGTCCTCGCGTTGGCCAAGCAATTGACGGGCGCGGGCGTTGACCAGGATCGGATGGCCGCGTGATCCCTGCACGAAGAACACCCCGGTCGGGAGATTGCCGACCAGAGCGTGCAGCATGCTCGTAGTGCGCCGTAGATCGTCAGCCAGCGCGCGCTGTTCGGTGATGTCCGTCAACACCCCTTCCCATCCGATCAGCCGTCCCTCGGAATCCAGATGCGGGGCCAGCGTGTCGCGCACCCAGCGCTCGCGGCGCGGGCAATCCGGGTCAGACGAACGGCCTCCGTCAGCCGACCGTTCGCCCTGGATTTCCTCCGTGACAAACGCGAGGCGATATTCGCAGGTGACGGGCTGTGCCTGACGTCCAAGCTGGGCAATGGCGGCAAGGAGCACTTCGCGATCGTCGGCGTGGACTCGTGCCAGCCAACGGTCGTGCTCGCCCAGCAGCGTGTGGGGCGCGCTGCCAAGCAGGCGTGCGCTGGCGGCGCTGACCAGCGTTATTTCCGCGTCAAGCTCTCCGGCAGCCAGCGGCGGTCGATCCGGCCGACAGAAACGCGCGCTGTAAATGACGACCGGAAGATAGCTGGCGACCTGTCGATAGCGATTCTCGCTGGCGCGCACCCAGCTGGCGGAGACAGCCACCAGCAGAGCGACGGCACACTGGCCCAGCAAGTTGACCTGAATGAGCAGCGCGAATCCGGTGGGGAGCGGCCGGCCTCGCAGCAGCAGGAGCGGCAGTCCGGCCGAAACGGCGGCAACGATCATCCCACCGCGCAAGCCCTGACGCAAGCTGGCCCAGACGATCAAAAGCAGCGGTGCTCCCCACAGCTGCCAGCTGACCACTTGCGGCGAAGCCGTGCGATCCGCGGACCACATCACGACACGCACCACCGCCAGCCACGTCAACGCGCCCGCGCCGGCGGCCAGACCGAACAATTCCAGCCCATCGCCCCAGGACAGGCGCTCTCCTCCGCCAACCATGTCCAGCGGCTCATTCGGATTGCTCTCCTCGATCTCCGGACGCACCAGGCCGCGCCGCGTCAGCCACGGCGTCAGCAGCACCAGCAGCAGCGGCGTCAGGATCATCACCCCCAGCGCCCGGCTCAGCCAGAAGGCCGGGAATTCCGTGTGCCACGCTTGCGCCGATTGTTCCGTCCCCCAGGAGAAAAGGGCGGTATGCAACACGGCCCAGACGCCGACGCCGAGACAGGGCATGAGGAACAGGAAGCACTTGGCGGAGCGCGGGTCGCGCAGGTCGCGTGTGGCACGGGTTGTGAGCTGATACAGCCGCCAGGCAAGAGACAGCAAACCCGCGCCGAACACGGCATCCATCGCGGCCAGCTCCAGGCCGGCTGCGCGGAAATGTCCGGAACCGTACAGGCTCAGCAGAAGCGCCTGCGCCACAACGAGCAAGCCGTCCAGCGCCAGCCACAGCGCGGCGCGCGGCCCAAACCAGGCGATCAAAGCCAATCCCAGGCCCGCCGGCGGAAACCAACGCGACGAGCTCATCGATCCCCAGGCGAGCGGATTGCAGAGATGCAGAAGCAGCAACGATACCAGAGAGGCGAGCAGGCCGTGACGAGCAGGAGGATGGATGCCGGCACGTCCCCCTGTCGCCGGTTTCGACACAGTTTCCGCGACCTTGGTTGCGGACGGCTGACCGCTGGCGGGAGGTGGCACCATTCCCGTATCCCTTCTCGTCGCGGGTGGATCAAGGAGCCATGAGGAGAACCGACCCGTCGGAGAGCAACGTGGTCTTCCGTGGAAAAAGGGGAACAGAGGAGGCAAGCCCCTCTATCCATCCCGAGATCGATTCAATTCCTCAAGGCATCGATCTGATGTCGTCAAGTGTAAGCCACGGAAGGCCTTTACTCAAGTGTCAAACTGCGTCAAATAGGGAAGAGAGCGGTCCTCTCGTCTTGACGCTGTGCCGCATCTCCGGAACAATCCGCGGAACCGGAACGCGGAGGACGCATTTACCCTTTTCCGGAGGAAGACATGGAACGTTGGATGGGATCGCGGACGGCTCGCTGGAGCATCGCGCTGGCAGCGGGAGTGATGGCGTTGTTGGTTGGCCTGACGAAATTCCGCGTCGGGGCCGAGGAAGCGAAGGAAGCTCCTCCAAAGACCCCGGTGGCGGCCAAGCCCAAGCGCGAGGCACTGCGTTACGGCGGCAAGAATTTCGATCAATGGCGGATCGAGATGGAGACGGAGCTGAAGCCGGAAGTTCGTGCCGACGGCATGACCGCGATGGCCGCCTTCGGAGCCAATGGCTACTCCGTGGAGGCGACGCGCACCATCCTGGAGCTGATGGCAGGCTATGATCTGAATACGGACAATACGAAGGACCAGGAAGTTGTTAAGGCGGCTAGCGACGCCATCTTTAAAATCGCTGATCCGGCGTGCCCCGTCTTGTGGGAAAGCGTGTGGGGCGGCAACGAGCGCAGCCGCCTCTTCGCCATCGAGTGCCTCACGTACATCCACTCGGATTGGCATCCATCCGTTCCCGACCTCCTAAAAGCCGCGCACAACGACGATGTGAAAGTGCGGAAGTTGGCCATGAGGTTCCTGGCGAACGTCAAGAACAAGCCGAAAAGATGTCTTCCCGTACTCCTCGAATGCCTGACCGATAAGGAGTCTGAGGTCCGAGGCGAAGCGATTCGCAACCTCGAGGAGATGCGGCCAGAGGCGAAGGAAGTGATGTCTGTGCTGAGGGGGGCGATCGCCGATTCTGAACCTTGGGTGCGGTATAGGGCTCTTTTCATGGCCGGACATTACGGAGCGCAAGCCCAGCCGGTCGTTCCCGCATTGCTGAAACGGCTGGAAAAGCCCGAGTCTCTCTCACGGTCGTCGCCTGCGGATGAATTCGTTGCCTTAATGGACACCCTCGCTGCCATCGGTCCAGCCGCGAAGGAGGCGCTCCCGAGATTGCGGAAGCTGCGGGAGGAAGCGAGCACCGAATCGAGGGCTTATGACAACCGCAAGACTGATCGCGAGATCATCGACGAGACGATCAAAAAAATCGAAGGCAAGTGACGCCGATACGCCAGGCGAACGGCCGGCGTCAGCCGGCGGGTGAGACGCCCACCAGCCGGCTGATGCCGGCCGTTCGCCAACTTTGCCATTCAGGGCAGTAATTCTCGCACAGGAATGCTCGTGACGGCGGTTCCGTCGAGCAACAACGTCACGTCGGTGCCCATCGGATAATCTTGGCGTTGCGCGAAAGCGGGCGCGGGGGTCGCCCCGGAGGGAAGCGTGTAGACCTCAATCTGTTGATCGATCAAATTGACGATCCAGTAACAGGCAATTCCGGCCTCTGCGTAGATGCTCCCCTTATCGATGCGATCGGCGTCCAGCGTCGAATCGGCGACTTCGATGACCAGGCCAATGTCGGCCGGGGTGGGGTGGTGGGTGGCATACGTTCGCGCATTGCCGCGGACGAGGGCGCCGTCCGGCTCCGGCTCGCTGTGGCTGAGCGTAATGGCTGACTGCATGCGCAAGCACCATCCCGCCGGCAGCAAGCGCGGCAGCGTTTCCTGAATCAGCTGCAAACACGCATCATGGGGAGGATTGCGCGTCATTTTATGTACCAGGTAACCATCGAGGAGTTCCAGATCGTCGTCCTCGGTGAGGATGCCGATCTCGATCATTTTGTGATATGTTGCCACGCTGAAGCGATATAATCCCGCCATTTGGGCCTGCAGAGGTAGAGGCATCGGTTTGAGTATCATACCGTTCCTCCTCGCGGATGCTTTGAGCCACGACTCCTACTTATCGTCGATCTCCGCCAGCGCTGCGAGCTGCGGGCGTCAGCGAGCTGGTAAGACGTCGACCCGTCGGCTAACGCCGGCCGTTCGCCGACTTTGCGATTCAGGGCAGCAATTCGCGCACGGGAATGCTCGTGACGGCGGTTCCATCCAGCAACAACGTCACATCGGTGCCCATCGGATAATCTTGGCGGTGCGCAAAAGCGGGCGCGGCGGTCGGCCCGGAGGGAAGCGTGTAGACCTCGATCTGGCGATCAACCAGATTCACGATCCAGTAATAGGCAATTCCGGACTCGGCGTAGATGCTGCCCTTATCGATGCGATCGCTGTCGAGCGTCGAATCGGCTACCTCAATCACCAGGCCGATGTCGCTGGGGACGGGATGATTGGTGAGGTAGCGTGTTTCGTCACCGCGCACCACAGCCAAATCCGGCTCCGGTTCGCTGTGGCTCAACGTGACCGCGCTTTGGATGCGGAGGTCCCAACCGGGCTGTAGAACACGGAACAATCGCTTCTGGATCTTTTGGATGGCGGCATCGTGCGGTGGATTGCGTGACATTTTGTGTACCAAGTAGCCGTCGAGCAGCTCGAGATTGTCATCCTCGGTAAGGATGCCGATCTCAATCAGCTTGTGATACTTCGCCACGCTGAAGCGATATAATCCCGCCATTTGGGCCTGAAGAGGTAGATAGATCGGTTTCCGTATCATACCTTTCCTCCTCACTCTCGCATCGGGCTGGTACGGCTACTTGTCGTCGATCTCCGCCAGGGCCGCGAACGGCGTGCCCTCGACGTATTCGAGGAACGCTCCACCGCCGGTCGAAACGTGCGTCATCTTGTCGGCCAAACCAAATTCCTCGACCGCCTCGGCCGTCTCGCCGCCGCCGACGATGGTGATGCCCTTCGACTCGGACAACACGCGGGCGATTTCTCTGGTGCCCTTGCTGTACGGCTCATCCTCGAACTTGCCGAGCGGGCCGTTCCACATCACAATCGCCGCTTGCTTGACGGCCTCGCTGTATTTGGCGATCGTCTTGGGTCCGATGTCCACGCCGACGGCGCCGCTGGGAATTTCGTTCTCGACGATGCGGGCCGTCTGCGGGGCGTCGATCTTGTCCACCACGAGATGATCGACCGGCAGCTCGATCTTGCCCTGGCCCAGCTCCAGCAGCTCGCGGGCCAGGTCGAGCTTGTCGGCTTCCAGCCGCGAGCTGCCGACGTTGTGGCCGAGTGCCTTCATGAACGTGTACGTCATGGCGCCGCCGATGAGGACGCGATCGACACGCGCCAGCAGGGCCTTGATGAAGCCAATCTTGTCCGACACCTTGCCGCCGCCGAGGATGCCGACGAACGACCGCGGCGGATTCGACAATAAGCGGTCGAGAATGTCCAATTCCTTGGCGACAAGCGTGCCGACGACGCGCGGCTTGCCCTTCATGGCGGCGGGCACGGCGACCATCGAGGCGTCCTTGCGATGGCAGGTGCCGAAGGCGTCGTTGACGTAGACATCGCCGAGCTTGGCCAGCTCGGCGGCGAAGGCGGCATCGCCACTCTGCTCGCCGCGATGGAAACGCAGGTTTTCCAGCACCAGCACCTCGCCCGGCTTCAGCGCCTGCGCGGCGGAGGTCACGGAGGGACCAACGACTTCATCGACCTTGCGCACCGGCTTGCCGAGCAGCTCGCCCAGGCGCGCGGCAGCGCGGTCCATGCGGAAGGGCGTGTCCTTGGCGGGGTCGCCCTTGGGCCGACCGAGATGGCTCATGACGATGACCGCGGCGCCGGCGTCGAGGAGATGGCGCAGCGTCGGCAGGGCGGCGCGGATACGGCGGTCGTTGGTGATGTTGCCGGAGGCATCGAGCGGCACGTTGAAATCGACCCGCACCAGCACTTTCTTGCCGCGCAGATCGGCTAGATCGTCGAGGGTTTTCTTGGCCATTTCGCTCTCCGAAATTAGCCACAGATGAACACAGATGAACCCAGATAAGAAAAAATCAAAACAGAGGTTTCTCTTTTTCTCTCTATTTTGGATTTTATCTGTGTTTATCTGTGTCCATCTGTGGCTAATGTTATCCCTTGCTAATCATGTAGCGCAGCAGATCGACGCAACGATTGGAGTAGCCCCATTCGTTGTCGTACCAGCTAATCAGCTTGAAAAAGCGATTGTTCAGCTCGATGCCGCTGCCGGCGTCGTAGATGCTCGAATGCTTGTCGTGAATGAAATCGCCGGAAACCACTTCATCGCTGGTGTAGGCCAGGATGTTCTTGAGGTACGTCTCGCTCGCCTTCTTCATGGCGGCGCTGATGTCCTTGTAGCTGGTTTCCTTGACGGTGCGCACGGTCAGATCGATGACGGAGACGGTCGGCGTCGGCACGCGGAAGGCCATGCCGGTCAGCTTGCCCTTGACCTCCGGAATGGCCAGACCGACCGCGCGGGCGGCGCCGGTCGTCGAGGGAATGATGTTCGTCGCCGCGGCTCGGCCGCCCTTCCAGTCCTTGCGCGAGGGGCCGTCCACCGTCTTTTGCGTCGCCGTGTAGCTATGCACCGTCGTCATCAGCCCTTCCTCGATGCCGAAACCTTCCTTCAGCAGGACGTGAACGACCGGCGCAAGGCAGTTCGTGGTGCAGCTGGCGTTGGAGATGATGGTGTGCTTGCCGGCGTCGTACTTGTCGTGGTTGACGCCCATGACGACGGTGATGTCCTCGCCCTTGGCCGGGGCGGAAATGATGACCTTGCGGGCGCCGGCATGGATATGCCCCTTGGCTTTCTCCGCCTCGGTGAACAGGCCGGTCGATTCAATGACGTACTCGGCGCCCAGCTGTTTCCAGGGGAGGGCGGCCGGTCCTTCCTTGATGGCCAGGCACTTGATCTTGTGGTCGTTGACGATCAGCAGGTCGTCCTCGGCCGCCGACGGCGACGACTTGGCGGCGGCGACGCTGCCGTGGAAACGGCCCTGCGTCGAATCGTACTTGAGCAGATAGGCGAGATTGTCGGCGGGAACCAGGTCGTTGACGGCCACCACGTCCAGCTCTTTGCCGAGCAATCCCTGCTCCACCAGGGCGCGAAAGACCAGGCGCCCGATGCGCCCAAAACCGTTGATGCCAACTTTCACAGCCATCGAAAACTCCTTAAAAGCTGTCAGCTATCAGCTATCAGCCGGAACCACCTGCCCGTGTGCCGAATAGCCGCGTTTCACTCGCTTTCCTAGGTTTATAACTATGACCGAGGCGGCTACTGTCGAGAGGCGACGGACGGTCAGCGCAATGGTATGGCTGAGGGCTGATAGCTGATAGCTGACAGCTTTGGGAGGACATCATGACACAGACGATTCGCGTGGCGGTGACGGGAGCAGCGGGACAGGTGGCCTATGGCATGCTTGGCCGGCTCGCTTCCGGCGAAGTGTTCGGACACGACAAGAAAATCATTTTGCAGCTTCTGGAGATCCCGCAGGCGCTGCCGGCTTTGGAAGGCGTGGCGATGGAGCTGGACGATTGCTCGTTCCCCACGCTGCAAGAAGTCATTTGCACCGACGATCCCAACAAGGCGTTCAAGGATTGCAATTGGGCGCTTCTGGTCGGCTCGTTTCCGCGCAAGCAGGGCATGGAGCGCAAGGAGCTGCTGGGTATCAACGGCAAGATTTTCGTCGCCCAGGGCAGGGCGCTGGCGGCCAACGCGGCCCCGGACGTGCGCATCCTCGTCGTCGGCAATCCGTGCAATACCAACTGCCTGGTCGGTTACAACAACGGCAAGAGCATCCCCGCCGAGCGCTGGACGGCCATGACGCGCCTCGATCACAACCGCGCGCGCACGGCCCTGGCCAAGAAAGCCGGCGTCGCCAACGAGGATGTCATGCAAATGACCATCTGGGGCAACCACAGCAACACGCAGTACCCCGATTTCACCAATGCCAAAATCAAGGGCAAGCCGGCTACCGAGGTTATTATGGATCGTCAATGGCTGGAAAGCACGTTTGTGCCGATGATCCAGCAGCGCGGAGCGGCGGTCATCAAGGCACGCGGCAGCAGCTCGGCGATGTCGGCGGCCAACGGCGCGCTCGATCACGTCAAAGCTCTGCTGACGCCGACGCCTTCCGGAGACTGGTTCAGTGCCGCGGTGGTGTCGAAGGGTGAGTACGGCGTGCCGGCGGGATTGGTGTTCAGTTATCCGTGTCGCAGCGACGGCAAGGGCAATGTCACGGTCGTCGAAGGCGTGAAGCTCGATGCGTTCGGACAGCAGAAGTTTCAGACGACGCTGCAAGAATTGCAGGAAGAGAAGGCGGCGGTGCAAGAATTGTTGG
>Ga0335075_10014168_pt1 | contig 11984 bp, 10 predicted proteins | sample Lox_Sample_24_FD_206723 | JGI IMG/M metagenome (GOLD analysis project Ga0335075, IMG submission 206723) | Soil microbial communities from Loxahatchee National Wildlife Refuge, Florida, United States - Lox_Sample_2.4 | ecosystem: Environmental > Terrestrial > Soil > Wetlands | place: USA... | reverse complement strand
CTCGACGGTGACCAGGCGAACGTGCTGCCCACTGACAGCCAGAAGAACACCGCGTACGCGTTCGCGCTCGAACGTGGCGTGACCGAGATCGAGACCTACGCGCTGGCGCTGGCCAGGCATTTCACCAACGACATCGAGCCGGTGCGGGCCGCGCGCGTCGAGGTCGACGAGTATCTCTGGGAGCGGGCACACCTCCCCGGCGGGGAGCATCCGCACGCCTTCGTCCGGTCCGGCCAGGACGTAAGAACCACGACCGTGACAGTCGAAGGCCGCGGACGCGAGCAACGTGCCTGGATCTTGTCCGGGCTGCGGGATCTCGTGCTGCTGAAGTCGACCGGATCGGAGTTCGCCGGATTCCTGCACGACCGGTACACGACTCTGGCCGAGACGGACGACCGAGTGCTGGCGACGTCGCTGACCGCGCGCTGGCGCCATACGCGTCTGCACGCCGACGACTGGACCGCGCTGAACGCGAGCGTCCGCCAGGTGCTGATCGAGCAGTTCGCCATGGTGCACAGCCAGGCGCTCCAGCAAAGCCTCTTCCAGATGGGCAAGGCGGTGCTGGCAGCCCATGAGGATGTCGCGGAGATCAGGCTCTCCGCGCCGAACAAGCATCATTTCCTGGTCGACCTGAGCCCGTTCGGGCTGGACAACCGCGGGGAGGTGTTTCACGCGGACGACCGGCCCTACGGCCTGATCCAGTGCGCGGTGCAGCGCGACGATGCGCCGCCCGCGGGCCCGGCCTGGGATTCGCCTAGTTCGTTCGCCGGCTAACCAGATCATCGGATGACGCAGGCACGGCGCAGCGTCGCGCCAGGGAGGCCGCGAGCGTGGAGTTCATGCAACCCGGCAGCTGGGCCGAGGCACTAGCCATCAAGGCCGAACTGCCTGCCGCGGTGCCGCTGGCCGGCGGCACCGACCTGATGGTCGAGCTCAACTTCGGTGCCCGGCGGCCGCCAGCGCTGCTCGATCTCACCAGAATCAGCGAGCTCCGGCACTGGGCCATCGATGGCAACCAGGTACGGCTCGGCGCCGGCGTCACCTACAGCCAGGTGATCACCGAGCTGCGCGGCAAGCTGCCGGGGCTCGCACTGGCTGCACGGACCGTCGGATCACCCCAGATTCGCAACCGCGGCACGGTCGGCGGCAACCTGGGCACCGCCTCGCCAGCCGGCGACGCGCATCCACCGTTGCTGGCTGCAGGAGCAGAGATCGAGATAGCTTCCGTCACCGGAACGCGCTCGCTGCCTGTCGATCAGTTCTTCACCGGCCCGAAGCACAACGCGCTGGAACCAGGCGAGATGATCGCTGCAGTCCGCATCCCGCTGCCATCCGGACCCGAGCAGTTCAGCAAGATCGGGACACGGAACGCGATGGTAATCGCGGTCGCCGCGTTCAGCCTGGCGCTGCGTCCGGACTGCCAGGAGGTCGGCACCGGCATCGGCTCAGCAGGACCGACGCCGAGGCGCGCCCGGCAAGCGGAGAAGTTCCTGGCCGCCGCGCTCGCCGACGCGGGTCTGTGGGAAACCCGTAGTGGCCTGCCCGACGCGGTATCTGCCGAATTCGGCCATCTGGTCGCGGCCGCCGCCGACCCGATCGACGACGTGCGGGGCACGGCGGCGTACCGGCGGCACGGCCTGTCCGTGCTGGCGCGCCGGACGCTCGCCTGGGCCTGGCAGGAGTATCAGCATGCACGGCCGCAGCCCCGTGCTGGCTACGACAGTGCTGGCTACGACAGTGCTAGCTACGAAGGGGAGCGTGACGAACCGTGCGAGTGACTGCGACAGTCAACGGCCAGACCAGACAGGCCGACGATGTCTGGGAGGGCGAGAGCCTGCTCTACGTACTGCGGGAGCGGCTTGGCCTGCCAGGCTCAAAGAATGCCTGCGAACAGGGCGAATGCGGGTCCTGCACGGTATACCTCGATAATGTGCCGGTTTGCGCCTGTCTAGTGGCAGCCGGGCAGGCGAGCGGACGGAGCATCGTCACGGTCGAGGGCCTGGCATCCGGCACTGACCTGCATCCGGTACAGCAAGCATTTCTGCGCTGCGGCGCAGTGCAATGCGGTTTCTGCACGCCGGGCCTGATCGTCGCAGCCCACGACCTGCTCACCCGGACGGCCCGTCCGACTGACTCGCAGATCCGTGAGGCGCTCGCTGGCAACCTGTGCCGGTGCACCGGCTACGAAAAGATCCTGGACGCGGTACGCCTGGCGGCACAGCAGATGAGCGGAGACGCGGAGTGAGCACGCTGGTGCTCGACGGCTGCGCGGTCGTCACCATGGATGGCCAGGGCAGCGAGTACGCCCTCGGGCACGTCGTCATCACCGGCAACGTGATCACCGCAGTCGGCGCCGGCGCTCCGCCGCCAGCAAGCCTCCACTTCGGCAGTACCACCAGACGGATCGACGCGAGCGGCTGCCTGGCCACTCCAGGGCTCATCAACACCCACCATCACCTGTATCAGTGGGGCACCAGGGGGATGGCGGCCGATGCGACGCTGTTCGAGTGGCTCACCAGGCTCTACCCGGTCTGGGCCAGGATGGACGCCGGCATCGTGCAGGATCTGGCTACCGCCGCACTTGCCTGGCTAGCGAGAACCGGCTGCTCGACCACGATGGATCATCACTACGTTTTCCCCAGGTCGGGCGGCGATGTCCTCGGGGCGACCATTGCCGCCGCACGGCAGGTCGGCCTTCGGTTCCACCCGACCCGCGGCTCGATGGACCTCGGCGCGAGCTCGGGCGGGCTGCCGCCCGATGACGTAGTGGAAGACCGCGACGCAATCCTTCTCGCCAGCAAGGCCGCCATCGAGGAGTTCCACGACGCGTCCCCGGACTCGATGCTGCGCATCGGGCTCGCGCCGTGCTCGCCATTCTCGGTGACAAGCGAGTTGCTTACCGAGGCTGCGGAGCTGGCACGCGAAGCGGGCGTGCGATTGCACACGCACCTGGCTGAGGCAGCAGACGAGGACGAGTACTGCGCGGAACACTTCGGCTGCACGCCCGTCGAGTATCTCGACTCCCTTGGCTGGCTCGGGGAAGACGTCTGGCTGGCGCACGGGGTGCATCTGGACGACGCGGCCATCACGAGGCTGGCCGCTACCGGCACCGGAGTAGCGCATTGCCCGTCCTCCAACGGCCGGCTGGGCGCAGGGATCTGCCGGACGCATGACCTGGTTGCCGCCGGAGTCCGGGTCGGCCTCGGTGTGGACGGCGCCGCGTCCAGCGAGGAAAGCTCGCTGATCGGGGAAGTCCGGCAGGCCACACTGATCGCCAGGTCAGCCGGCGGGCCCAGGGCGTTGTCGGTGCGCCAGGCGCTGAGGCTGGCCACCATGGGCAGTGCGCAACTGCTCGGCCGGGACCAGGAGATTGGCTCGCTCGAGGCCGGCAAGCTCGCCGACATCGCGCTCTGGCGACTCGACACCCTGCCGCACGCTGGCATCGCTGACCCGGTCGCTGCGCTCGTGCTCGGCGCTCGCCCGCCGCTGGAGCTGCTGCTGGTCAACGGGCAGACGCTCGTCGAGAGAGATCAGCTAGTCACCGTCGACGAGCGCCAGCTAGCTGCGCAGGCACGCAGCGCGACCGCGGACCTCGCCGGGCGCTAAAGTGCCGACTTAGCACCCGAAACTGTCCTCTGCCGGTGACCTTATGAGAAGTAAGTCTGATTTGGGAAGGCCGTCTCAGGTGCTAAGTCAGTCCGCTGGGGCATATGACGATGCTGCAGCGCGCCGTATTGTCAGTGAATGACCAGTCCGCTGCGAGAAGCGCCGCCGCCGGTCAGTGCCCCTGACCAGGTCGCGGCGCCACCGGGCGGCATCGGCGACAGCGCGCCCAGGCCAGACGGGATACTCAAGGTCACCGGTCAGTTCGCCTACGGCAGCGACCTGTGGATGGACGGCATGTTGTGGGGCGCGACGCTGCGCAGCCCGCATCCGTCGGCCCGGATCACCTCGGTCAGCATCGGCGAGGCACTGGCCACTCCCGGCGTGCACGCCGTGCTCACCCACGACGACGTGCCGGGCGCCAACCGGTGCGGGCTCGAGCACGCGGACCAGCCGGTGCTCGCCGAAGACCTGGTCCGCTACCAGGGCGAGCCGGTGGCCCTGGTAGCGGCCGATCATCCGGAGATCGCGCGGCTGGCCGCCGGCAAGATCAGGGTCCAGTACGACGTGCTGGAGCCGGTGACCGACCCGGCCGCTGCGCTCACGCCGGATTCGCCGCGCGTCCATCCGGACGGCAACCTGGTCCGGCATCTCAAGCTGCGCAAAGGCGAGCCCCAGCCCGTTGCCGCGGTGGTCATTACCGGGGACTACCGGGTCGGTATGCAGGACCAGGCCTTCCTCGGGCCAGAGGCCGGCCTGGCGGTTCCCGATGGCGACGGCGGCGTCGACCTCTACGTCGCCACCCAGTGGCTGCACGTCGATCAGCGCCAGGTGTGCGCGGCGCTGGGTCTTCCGCCAGAGCGAGTCCGGCTGTCCCTGGCAGGCGTCGGCGGCGCATTCGGCGGCCGTGAGGACCTGTCCATGCACGTGCATGCCTGCCTGCTCGCGCTGCATACTGGCAAGCCAGTGAAGATGAGTTACAACCGCGAGGAGTCGTTCTTCGGTCACGTCCACCGGCATCCCGCGACGATGCACTACGAGCACGGCGCGGCAGCCGACGGGCGGCTGGTCTACGTGACGGCGACGATCGTTCTGGACGGCGGAGCCTACGCATCAAGCACGCCGGCCGTCGTGGGGAACGCCGGCACCATGGGCATCGGCCCGTTCGTCGTGCCCAACGTCCATGTCGACGCCTACGGCGTATACACCAACAATCCGCCGTGCGGCGCGATGCGCGGCTTCGGCTCGGTGCAGACCGCGTTCGCGTACGAAGCCCAGATGGACAAGCTCGCTGCTGCCCTCCGCATGGACCCGGTCGAACTCCGGTGCAGGAACGGCATGAGCCTGGGCGCGGAGGCGCCGACCGGCCAGATCGTCGACAGCCCGGCGCCGGTTGCCGAGCTGCTGCGGCTCGTGCAGCGCCGGCCGATACCCCGATTCCTGCAGATACAGTCCGGCCAGGCACCGGGGACGACGTCCGCCGGCGCAACCGCCGCACCACAGCCTGAGCTGCTCGACCTGCCCGGCGGCGCGGCGAACACCACGCACGGCGAGGGCATCAGGCGCGGTGTCGGCTACGCGGTGGCCTACAAGAACGTGGGCTTCTCCGAAGGTTTCGACGACTACTCAGTCGCCAGGGTCCGGCTGGAGGTTTCCGGCGGCGAGCCGACCGTGACGGTGCACACCGCCGCGGCGGAAGTGGGACAGGGACTGGTCACTGTCGAGCAGCAGATCTGCCGCACTGAGCTTGGCGTGCGGCACGTGGTGACGCATCCGAAGGACACCTCGGCTGGTTCCGGCGGGTCTACCTCCGCGTCCCGGCAGACCTACGTCACCGGCGGCGCAATCCAGGCGGCCTGCCAGAAGGTACGCGACCGGGTCTTTGCGCTGGCCTGCCAGCGGCTCGGCCGCGCCATGGCTGATCTGCGGCTGGCTGACGGGCAGCTGGTCTCCGCGAGCCTGGGCACCGTGGCGTCGCTAGCCGAGGTGCTCGGCAACCAGGTAGTCGAGGAGACCGTGCAGTGGCGGCACCGGCCGACCTACCCGGTTGACCCGGAGACGGGCCAGGGCTTCGCGCACGTCCAGTACGCATTCGCCGCGCATCGCGCAGTCGTCGACGTGGACACCGAACTGGGCCTCGTCAAGGTCGTTGAACTGGCCTGCGCTCAGGACGTGGGCAAGGCCCTGAACCCTGACGCAGTACTCGGTCAGATCCACGGCGGCAGCGCCCAGGGACTCGGCCTCGCGGTCATGGAGGAGATCCAGGTAACTGACGGGCGGATCCGCAATCCATCGTTCACCGATTACCTGATCCCCACGATCCTGGACATGCCGCCCATGCACGTCGACGTGCTTGAGTACGCCGACCCCCATGCCCCGTACGGCGTGCGCGGCGTTGGCGAGCCACCGACCATTTCGTCAGGTCCGGCCATCGCGGCCGCCATCCGCGCGGCCACTGGACTGGAGCTTGACCGGATCCCGATCAAGCCCGAGCACCTGACGGGCACCGAGTGACCGGCGTGCCAATGGACCAGCACCCGGACCTCCTGCTGGCCGGCCAGGCCGTGACGATGGACGGCGTCGTTCCCGCCTTGATCGCGGTAACCGGCGGCAAGGTCAGCGGTGTGCATGACCTCGGCGACGACAGCGCGTATCCCGGCCTGCCGGTTCGCCGGCTGGCCGCCGACGAGGTGCTGCTGCCCGGTCTCGTCGACACGCACGTGCACGTCAACGAGCCGGGGCGAACGCACTGGGAGGGGTTCGCGACCGCGACGAAAGCGGCTGCGGCTGGCGGCGTGACCACGATCGTGGACATGCCCCTCAACAGCCTGCCGCCGACAACCTTCGTCGCGGCGCTCGAGATGAAACGGGCCGCCGCGGCTACGCAGTGCTGGGTCGACGTTGCCTTCTGGGCCGGCGCGGTGCCGGGAAACGCACCCGACCGTGCCGCCCTGCACCGAGCCGGCGTGCGCGGCTTCAAATGCTTCCTGGTCGATTCCGGGGTACCGGAGTTCCTGCCGCTGGACCGGGACGGCCTGCTCAGAGCCGCAACCCAGATCGCCGAACTAGGCAGCTTGCTGCTCGTTCATGCCGAGGACCCGGCCCAGCTAGCCGAGGTCGCCGGGCCGGGCCGCGCGGACTACGCGGCGTTCCTGCGATCGCGACCGCCGGAAGCGGAGACCTCAGCGATCGCGACGGTGATCGACGCCGCCCGGCAGACCGGGGTCCGTGCCCACATCCTGCACGTATCCAGCGCGGACGCGATCGACCTGCTCGCCGCGGCACGCGCAGAAGGGCTGCCTGTCACCAGCGAGACGTGCCCGCATTACCTGACGCTGGCCGCGGAGGAGGTGCCTGCCGGGGCAACGGAGTTCAAGTGCTGTCCGCCCATCAGGGAGCGGGCTAACTCCGAGCGGCTCTGGGCTGGCCTGGAGGCAGGCGTCATCGACTGCGTCGTCTCTGATCACTCGCCCTGCCCGCCGGAACTGAAGCTGCCAGGCGCGCGCGATTTCGCCAGGTCGTGGGGAGGCATCGCGTCGCTCCAGCTCAGCCTTGCCGTCGTCTGGAGCTACGGGCGGGAACGAGGGTTCGGCCTGGCCGATCTAGCCCGCTGGATGGCGGCCGCCCCGGCGCAACTGGCCGGCCTGGATGCCAAGGGCCGCATCGCGGTCGGTTGTGATGCTGATCTGGTGGCGTTCGCTCCCGATGACAGCTTCATGGTGGATCCGGCAATGCTGGCGCACCGCCACAAGCTGACGCCGTATGCCGGCCAGCGGCTGGCCGGTGTGGTGCGGCGGACATGGCTGCGCGGGCATGAGATCTTCGGCCCCGAGATGGCCAGCACTGACGAAGCGGCCGCGCCCGGCCCAGCCGGGGTACTGCTATGAGGGCGTTCCCGCCCGGAAGCCCGGACTTCGCGGCTCCTGATTTCGCGGCACTGCCCGACCTCGCCTCGCGACGGCTCGGCGGCAGCGTCATGTACGCCACCGACGAGCTGTTCGCCGCCAAAGAGAACCTGGTCAAGCCTGAGCCGCCGGTATTCGAGGCCGCGGAGTTCGGGGCGAAGGGCAAGATCTACGACGGCTGGGAGAGCCGGCGGCGCCGTGAACCGGGGAACGACCACGCGATCGTCAGGCTCGGCGTGCCAGGACTCGTGCACGGCGTCGCGGTGGATACAGCGTTCTTCCGCGGTAACTACCCGCCGCAGGTGTCCGTCGAGGCGGTCAGCGTCGATGGCTACCCGTCGGCCGCGGAGCTGAGCCAGCTGGACTGGCGGCCGCTGGTCGATCGCGCGACCGCCGCGGGCGATGCTGTCAGCTGGTACCCGGTCATCGCGCCGCGGCACTGCACGCACGTGCGGCTGTCGATCTACCCGGATGGCGGGGTGGCCAGGTTGCGGGTGCATGGCGACCCCTTCCCGGATCCGCGGTTCCTGACCGGAACAATCGATCTGGCGGCACTCGAGAACGGCGGCCGGCTCGCCGAGTGCTCGGACGCGTTCTACTCGTCGGCGTGGAACCTGATCATGCCCGGCCGCGCGGCCAGCATGGCCGACGGCTGGGAGAACGCGCGGCGCCGCGACGGCGGGCTCGACTACGCGACGTTCGGCCTGGCTGCCGCCGGTGTCGTGAGTCAGATCGAGATCGACACCTCGTATTTCGTCGGGAACGCGCCGGGCTCAGCGCAGCTGCTTGCGGCTACCTCGCGGTCGCCTGACGAGCTCGCGACGGCCGGATGGGCTGAGCTGCTGCCGCGCGTCGGGTTGCTGCCAGACACCCGGCACCGGTTCCTCGTCGAGCCAGCTGAGCCGGTGACGCATGTCCGGCTCGAGGTGTTCCCTGACGGTGGTCTGGCCCGCCTGCGGGTACTCGGTGAGATCACGCCGGGCGCGCTGCGCTCGCTTGATTCGCGCTATCGGGAGTCCCGTCAGCTGCAGCCCCCAGGGAGCTCTTAGCACCCGAAACGGCCCCTTGCGCACTCCGTTATGAGACTTATGCCAGATTTATACGGCGCGTTTCGGATGCTATGTCGAGCGGCGGCCTGGCAAAACGGGCTGGGCGCTACGGTCGGATTCTCGCCAGACGTCGTTGGCCGAGTGCCGCAATAGTTGCGGTTGTGGAAACCGCACAGCGGGCTGCCACCCTGAATGCACCGGCGCGTCATGGCCCGCACGTATTGAGCGCGCCGCTAACCCACCCGGCGCCTGTTGCCGCTCCTGATCTGGCCAGGACTGCAGACGGCTTCTGGCTGCTGCCGCCGACCGAGCGCGACCTTCCAGGCATCACGGCGATGTGGGAGCGCTGCTCGCTGGCAACCCGCATAGGCCGCTTCCACGCTCCAGTGCGGCATATCCCGGCCTCCTACCTGAGAACCGTGCTGTCCGATCCATCCGCCAGCCTGGTAGCAGTCGACAGCCGCGCCGGTGTCGTGGTGGCCCTGGCATCCCTAGTTCCGGCCGACGGCAGCTCAGCCGAACTGGGCGTCCTGGTCGAAAACGCCTGGCAGCGCCGCGGGATCGGCCGCCAGCTCGTCGCACTCCTGATCGGAGCCCCTTCCGCCAGCCGGCTCACCGAGTTGACCGCCTCGGTTCTCGCCGAGAACGCCAGGGTGGCAGATCTGCTCCGCCAGGTTCCCGGCGACTTCTCATTGACCCGCGAGGGCACGACCATCACCGTGCGGATCCGCCTGACAGTCGCGCGGGATTAGCAGTCGCGCGGGATTAGTTGTCCTCGAGGCAGTCGGGCTGCTCGGCGATGATCCAGTCGAACAGCGGCTGAGCGCTGAACCAGCCTGCCAGTGCGGAGCCAATCTGGGCGTAGGTCCGGCGGGCGGTGTCATCGTCGATGGCCAGCGGTTCGCCTGCTGCCATGGCCAGGAGCTCGGCCTGGCAGGTGCGTTCCATGGTGACAAACCAGAAAGCGGCCTCGTCGACTGACTGGCCGACGGTGATCAGCCCGTGGTTCGCCAGGATCGCGGCCTTGGATCCGCCGAGCGCCGCGGCGATTCGTTTGCCTTCTTCGACGTCGTTGGCCACGCCGCCGTATCCGTCATAGAGCCCGTGGTCTTCGAAGAAGATGCAGGCGTCTTGCGTGATGGGCCGCAGGTGGCGCCGCAGGGAAGAAAATGCCTTGCCGTGGACTGAATGCGAGTGGGCGGCTGCGATGACGTCTGGCCGGGCCGCGTGTACCTGCGAATGGATAGCGAAGGCGGCCTGGTTGACCGGCCAGGAGCCCTCGACGACAGTGCCTGCGTGATCCACGAGGATCAGGTCGCGCGCCCGGATCTGCTTGAAGCTCATGCCGAAAGGGTTGACCCAGAACTGGTCGGTGCGCTCCGGGTCGCGTGCGGTGATGTGACCGGCCACGCCCTCCTCGAATCCCAGCCTCCCGAAGAGCCGGAACGCTGCGGCGAGCCGCTGCTTGCGGTGACGTCGCTCCTCCGCCGGGGACCGTTCGACGAACGGATTGTGCGGCACTCGATCGCTCATTGTCGCTTCTCCTCAGACGGCGTGACAGGGGTGCAGCCCGTCCGACGGTACCTGCGCCGAGGCGGCAGTACTGCCTCCAGGGTCCTGCCCGTGCGGGAGGACCTACGGGCGCCCTGTGTCCGGGCCCGGCTGGAGTGCGGGCGTCACCCACCATTCTGAGGCGATGTCGAGCCCGCAGGCCTGGAGTGCCTGGCGCTTTGGCCGATCAAGGTGGCCGGTTACGACAACTGCCTGGATGGCGCCGCGGCGGGCGGCCTCCGCTAGCCCCGCGCGCAGCAGCTGGATGCCTGTGGTCGGCCATCTGTCGGCCGTGACGACGACGAAATCGTCGATCTGGCAGGTGAGGCCGCCGGGATCGTAGACCCCAGGGGCCTGGCTCAGGGTCGCGATGAGGAACCCGGTGACCCGGGAAGCGTCTTCGCTGACCAGAGTGATGACTTTGTCGTGGGCGACGAGCTTGGCGAAGTAGGGCGTTTGCTTGGCCTGCGCGTCCGCGGCGGGCCGCCAGTACACCGGCTGATACTTGGCGTACTGCTCGCGGCGCGTGCTCGCCAGCGTGGCCATCGCGTCGACGTCAGATTGCGCTGCGGTGCGTATCTGCTCACTCACCTGGCCATTATTGTGAGGCTGCACCACATCTCGCACGATAAAGCCGGGCGTGTCATAAATTGCTACGGTTCTATTTAGGAAGACCTTGTGCCCTCAGCAATCCACCGGTGCTGGTGCTCACGGGGGACCATCGGTAAGCATCGTGTTGGCGACGTCCTCGACGCGGCGCGACCAGAAGTCCGGGCCTGCCCAGGCGAACTGCTTGACGCGCCGCCGGATCTCGCGGCGCAGGCGCCGACGTGCACGGCGGGAGACAAGCGCTTCTTCAAGTGCGGCCAGCCGCCGCTCAATGGCCATTTCGTATGGCTGGCCGGCCCATTGCTGCCAGATTAGTTCGGCGGCGAGCCGGTCGGCTGTCCACGCCTCGCCCGGCTGGCGGGCGGGCGGGATCGGGGAATTGATGCTTGACATGGTCTCTCGTTGCTGGGAGCAATGGTGGATCCGGGACGGCTGCGACGCTGGTACCTCGCACACGCAGCGACAGGTCCGCGCGACCCTGGCGGAAGTCAGGGAGCTGCCATCAATATTAATTACGCTACGTAGCGTATCTGTTCATCGTCGTGAGTGATCTGTACCTCAACCGCAGAGAAGCCCCGGCTGCCAGCGGACGGCCACCGGGGCTTCTTGCCGCCACGAGTCCAGCCCCCTCTGTGGACTCGCGGTCAGTCAATAAGGTAGGTCAGATAAGACTAGGTTAGGTAGGTGCGGGAGAGTTAGGCAGCCCGCTCCCGGGCTTTCACTTCGCCAGCTAGCTCGGCAGCGGCCAGGTCCGCCGGTCCGGCCAGCCGGTCCGGCCAGCCGGCGATCCTTTCCCGTGCAGACCGGGACTTCCGGCGACGCGCAAGCGGTTCAGTCGCAGGCGGCCGGGAAGGCTCCACAGGTGTCCACCTGGCGACTCATCCCGGCGCGTGGCAGCGTCACTGCCCCCGGAGTGGCCTGGAGCAAGTGGCGCGCGGGCGACGGCGTAGAGCCGGTCCGCGCCGATGAGCCGGGCGCTGAGGCCGTGTTCCCGGCGACCCGGCAGTCTTTGACGAGGGAGCGCCACCTCGGTTCGGCACGGCCGATGGTTGCATCGTACTGATAGCGGATGGGCTCCGAGCCAGGCATCCCGCTATAGGTTAGGGAAGGTTAGGTAGAGGCGTGTCTTCCCGGGTAAGGTTCGCTAGCCGTTGGTCGGCCTGGGTCGTACTTTGGTGCGGCGATGGACGAGCCGAAATTCCCTTATCGCCGGATTGCAGACGACCTCCGGGACCAGATCAAATCTGGCGAGCTCACTGGTCAGCTA
>Ga0335075_10014167_pt1 | contig 11984 bp, 9 predicted proteins | sample Lox_Sample_24_FD_206723 | JGI IMG/M metagenome (GOLD analysis project Ga0335075, IMG submission 206723) | Soil microbial communities from Loxahatchee National Wildlife Refuge, Florida, United States - Lox_Sample_2.4 | ecosystem: Environmental > Terrestrial > Soil > Wetlands | place: USA: Florida... | reverse complement strand
GCACCATCCCTCCCAGCTCGCGCGGGGAGACGGCGTACTTCAGTGCATTCTCGAGGAGCGGCTGCAGCAGCAGGCTCGGCACCAGCGCCTCGAGCGCGGTGCCCTCGATCGCGTACTCCAGCCGCAGGCGCTCGCCGAAGCGCAGCCGCTCCGTGCCGAGGTAGAGATCGAGCGCCTCGATCTCCTGACGCAGCGTCACCCGCTTCATCGGGTCCTGATCGAGCGTGTAGCGCAGGAACTCCGAGAGGCGCATCACGGCGCGATTAGCCGTGCGGTTCTGGTTGTCGAGGATGAGGGTGGAGATGGCGTTGAGGGTGTTGAACAGGAAGTGCGGGTTCAGCTGGTAGCGCAGCATCTTGAGCTGCGCCTCCTGCGCCAGGGTCACCGCCTTCAGCATCGCCTCCTGCTGTTGCTGCTTCGATTCGTAGTACTTGATGCCGAAGTAGAGCGCGCTCCAGCAGAGCAGCAGGTACGTCGAGATGAGCGCCCCACAGAAGAAGTCGAACAGGGAGTTGAAGTGATGCTTCGGGTCGCTGAAGTGCTGCAGCGCGACGTTGATGACGATGCGCAGCGGCAGCGCCGTGGCGTACGAGGTTATGAGCACCGCGGGAATGAGCCAGCGCTCGCCGCGGCCCCAGATGCTGCGGTAGATGTAGCGCATCGGCACGGACAGCGCGAATCCCGCCGCCGCGGCGATGGCGATCACCGGCCCGATACCGGGCGGCGGCTTGTCGAAGACAAAATAGCCCAGGTAGTACGCGAGGCCGTAGGCGAGCCAGCCGCCGCCGTGCAACGACCAGAAGACCAGGTTGCGGCTGGAGCGCAGTTGCGAGAGCGTGAGCATGATCAGCCTATTCCCCCGCAGCCCATCATACAGGAAGAATTCCGCGGGAAAATCAGCGTGGAAATCCCAGCGGCCAAGCGCCCCGGGGGAGAGACCTCAGGAAGCGGTCCCGAGGAGCGTTTCCAGCGGCTGCTGCCGCGCCACCATCGGACCTTGGGCGAAGTCGCACCCGACCGCGCTCAGCCACTGCAGCGCCGCCTGCGAGTCGACCTGCTGCGCAGCGCAGTGCATGCCGAGCACCTTCACCGCCTGTACCACAGCCACCACCATCGCCTGGGACAGCTTGTCCCGCAGTGCGCCACCCGTCAGCCGGCTATCGATCTTCACCAGCCGCAGCGCCCTTGACCGCAGCAGCGGAACCACGCCGGAGTCGAAGGAGAAGTCATCGATGACGACGAAGCAGCCGAGCTTCTCACACCCGGCCATGAAGCGCTCCACCTGGGCGCGCCGCTGGGTGCAGAGCGGCTCGGCGATCTCGAACCCCACCGTGTCCGGCGCGAGGCCGTTGCCCTGTAGCCCGGCCGCCACTTGCTTGAGAAAGCCTTCGTCCTCGAGTGTGGCGATGGAGAGGTTGAGCGTGAAGCTGGCGGGCTCGACCGTCCAGGCGGCCCGGTGAGCGCCGAGCCATGCCAGCAGGCGCTGCATCGCCAGGCAATCGAGCACGGCAGGGTCGCGCAGCTCACGTGCCGTGCTGGGCAGCACTTCGAAGCGCCTGATGCGCCCGCCGGAGCGAAGCTTCACGAAGGGCAGCATCTCGAGCGTGACCAGGGCGGGATCGAGCGAGAGCGCGCGCGCGGCACCGGTCGTTGCCGGGCTCGCGAGCTTCCTGGAGCTGGTGGTGTCGGTGGCGGGTGAGGGTTGCTTGAGCAGCCGGGCGCTGGCCGTATCGGCCGCACTGGGAGGAGTCGGCGCTCGCAGGCTGCCGCTCTCCGCCGTCCGCGCATGACCATTCAGCGCCGCCGCCTGAGACAACGTGGGTAGGCTCTGCGTTTCTGCCGCACCTTGACGCCCCGGCACGAGGAGCGGCGTGTCGGTCAGCTCGAATTCCAGTATGTCGTTTACCGCTCGGGCGGTGAGCTCGTCCTCCGCGCTGCGCGCAGCGGTGCTCTTGGGTGCAGCCGCAACCTGTGACGGCACCGAGGCCGTTGTGGCGGCCGGCTCGGCCGCAGTGACGGCTACCCCATCTGCCGCCAGAGAGAGAACCACGCTGGTGGAGCCGGCGGGCCGCAGGAGCACGGCGAGCTTCTGCAGGATCGTGCGCGTGGGTACCGACATAATGCGGTCCATCAGGCCCTCGCCGGTGGACTTGAAGTCCGCGAGGACCATGGCGAGTCCCACAAGATGACCTTGCGGCGCGCGCACCGCCAGGAACGCAGCGATGCGCCCGTCCTCGAGTCCGTTCTCGCAGCATCCCTTGCCGTTATCGCCGTTGAGAGTCTCCAGGGCTTCGAGGACGAGCGAATGCTCGTCGGGACCAAGCGCCCCCTCGCTCAGCCAAAGGACGTTGCCCTGGCTGTCATAAATCGAAACGGAGTGCAGCCGCATCGGCGGCAGCGCCGCGCGCAGTTGCCGGCCCAGTGCCTCCGCGGTCGCCGGCTCTCCGCCGGTCGCAGGGGTGCCGGTGGAAGGGCGTGCCGGGAGCGCATTCTGTGGCTGCAAGACCTTCCCCATCGAGGACTGTGTTTTCCGGTATCGGTATGCGTTTAGCGTGACAGCATACTCTCGGGGCCGCCGTGAAGTGTGTCTCTTCACGCGCTGCGCACGAACCTACGGGACTCGCCGCCGCGGCGAGCCCCGTACATAAGGTGGCGCTTCGCGGCGCCGAAAAAAAATTACGGTCAGGCGCTTTGACTAAATCCGGGGCCGCTGCCGACGAGGAAGTCCGTCTTGCCGATCTCGACGCCGTTCTGGCGCAGGATCGCGTAAGCGGTCGTGACGTGGAAGAGCGAGTTGGGAATGACCCAGCGGATGAGATAGTCGAGCCCCTTGAACTCCAGCGTGCGATCGCGGGCGGGCACCTTGATGGTACGGTCCTCCGCGCCCTCGAACGAGCCGGCCGGCACGCTCTTGATGAAATCGATCGTGCGCGCAAGGCGCGCGTACAGCTCCTCGAACGTCTGCTCGTTGTCTTCGAACTTCGGGGCCTCGACTCCCGCCAGACGCGCGACGCCGAATTTGCTCCCGTCGGATGCGATCTGCACCTGGCGGGTGAGCGGCAGCATGTCGGCCGTGAGGCGTGCGGCGAGGAGCAGAGCGGGGTCGTACTTGCGCGCGACGGCGTGCGCATGGCCCTTCTTGAGCACGTGCGAGAGATTGGCCAGGCTGTTGGCGAGCAGATCGACGGAGACGGCGTGAACGGAGATTCTCATTGGCTTCCCCCGAGTGGTGGCGTGAATTACCGCCCCCAATCATAGCCATCCGAAGCGCTGGCGCGCGTGCCCCTCGGGTGAAACAATAAGCTCCCACTTCTGAGGGATTGCACCCGGCGTGAGTCACCTCTGGGCACCCGCACAATTGGCCGTCCTGGCCAAGGTCGTGGATTTGAATGGCTTTTCTTCCGCTGCGCGCGCGCTCGGGGTGCCCAAGGCGGCGGTGAGCCGGGCCGTCGCGGACCTCGAGCAGGCGCTCGGCACGCGCCTGCTGGAGCGTACGACGCGAAGGTTGTCGCTGACCGCGGCCGGGCGGCTGCTTTATCCGCACGCGAGGCGCGTGAGCGAGGAATACGACGCGGCGCGCGCGGCCATCGCGAAGCTGCACGCACCCGCGACCGGACCGCTTCGCATCGTGTCCGATCCGATTTATGGGCGCCTGCTGTTGACTCCTCTCGTGCCGCGCTTTCTCGAGAGCTTCCCGGATATTCCGCTGGAGGTGGCGCTCGATGGTGTTGGTGCGGAAGGCGGCTGGGACGTGGCGATCTGCGCGCGGCCGTCGGAAGACCCGGCAATTGCGCATCGCTCGCTCGGCACCCCGCCAGCCGTGCTGTGCGCGACGCCTGCTTACCTCGAGCGGCGCGGTACGCCCATGAAGCCCGAGGACCTCCGCGGTCATGACCTGCTGACACCGGATACGGCCGAGCTCCCCGAATTCCGATTGCTGCTCAGCCGGGGCAGGCAGCGGGCCGAGATTGCGGTATCGCCCAAGCTCGCGGTCGGCGACCCCGCGGTGCTGCACGCTGCGGCAGCGGCGGGACTGGGTATCGGGCTCCTGCCCGGGTTTCTCTGTCGCCAGGGGCTGGCCACCGGTCGGCTGAAGGCCGTGCTGCCGGACTGGACCGCACCGCCCGCCACCGCCCTCCACGCCCTTTATCCCGCAGCCCTGGAGGCCGATACGCGCGTGCAGCGCTTTGTCGACTTCCTGGCCGCGAGCGTCGTGCCGGCTTTGATCGGCTGAAAGTCGCCCGGTAAATATGTCCATCCCGCGGCCCAGGAGCGGCCCTGGGCCGCTCGACGATGTGCTTTCCTACCCGCCGGCAGACAGGTTACCGGCCAGTAGGATTGCGGCGCCGCGACGGCTACACTAGCTCGCCATCGGGCCGGTCAACGGCCCCTCACCGCCTCTCCGGAGACGATTCATGTACCGCGCGCCGCTCGAGGAACTGCGTTTCGTGCTCGAGGAGCTCCTCGGCACCGGACAGCTCGCCGCTCACCCCGCCTTCGCCGATTACAACGACGAGGTCGGCGCCTCGATCCTGCAGGAGGCCGCTCGCTTTGCGGAGACCGTGCTGGATCCGCTCAACCGTCCCGGCGATCGCGAGGGGGCGCGCTGGACGCCGGATGGCGTGTCGACGCCGAAGGGCTTCAAGGAAGCGTATGCACAGTTCGTGCGCGATGGCTGGCAGCAGCTCGGTACCGATCCGCGCTTCGGTGGCCAGCGCGTGCCGCAGGCACTGAGCTGCGCAGTGCAGGAGCTCTGGGGCGCCTCGAACCTCTCCTTCGAGCTCTGTCCGATGCTGACTCACGGCGCGGTGCACGCGCTCGAGCTCTGCGGGTCCGAGGCGCAGCGGCAACTCTTCCTGCCCAGGATGGCGAGCGGCGAGTGGACCGGCACCATGGTGCTGACGGAGCCGCAGGCCGGTTCCGACCTCGGGCAAGTGCGCACGCGCGCCGTGCCGGAGGGCGATCATTACCGGCTCTTCGGGCAGAAGATCTTCATCACCTGGGGAGAGCACGACTACACCGACAACATCATCCACATGGTTCTGGGGCGCATCGAGGGTGCACCGGCGGGAGTGAGGGGCATTTCTCTCTTCATCGTGCCCAAGGTGTTGGTCAACCCCGACGGCTCGCTCGGCGAGCGCAACGAAGTGCGTTGCATGTCGATCGAGCACAAGCTCGGCATCCACGCGAGCCCGACCTGCGTGCTGCAGTTCGGGCAGGACCGGGGCGCCACCGCCTACCTGGTGGGGGAGCCCAACCGCGGCCTCGAGTACATGTTCATCATGATGAACACGGCACGCCTCGGAGTGGGCGTCCAGAGCTACGCCGTCGGCGACCGGGCCTTCCAACAGGCTGCGGAGTACGCGCGCACGCGCCTTCAGGGGAAGCCGGCCCGCGCAGCCGACGGCGAGCGCCTGCCCATCGTCCACCACCCGGACGTGAGGCGCATGCTGTTGACCATGAAATCGTGCACGGAAGCATCGCGAGCCCTTGCCTTCTACGCCGGGCAGCAGCTCGACCACGCCGCCCACCACCCCGATGCCGCGGCGCGCGCCGCCGCCCAGGCCCGCGCCGATCTGCTGATTCCGATCGTCAAAGCCTGGAACACCGAGACTGCCAACGAAGTCGCCGCGATCGGCGTGCAGGTTCATGGCGGCATGGGCTTCGTCGAGGAGACCGGCGCGGCGCAGTACGTGCGTGACGTGCGCATCACGACCATCTATGAGGGAACGACCGGCATCCAGGCGAACGACCTCATCGGCCGCAAGATCGGGCGCGACCGTGGCGCCGCGCTGGGCGCGCTGATCGCCGACATGCGCCGCGAGCTCGAGGCGCTGCAGCCCCGTGGCGATGTGCCGGGGGAGACCCGCGATGCCGCGCTCCAGGCAGTCGGGCTCCTGGAGTCGGCGAGCCGCTCGCTCCTCGCCAGCATGGCCGCCGCGCCGGAGCGGGCGCTGGCCGTGTCGGTGCCCTATCTCAAGCTCTGCGGCCTGGTGACCGGCGGCTGGCTGCTCGCCAAATCGGCAGCGATCGCCGCGGCGGGTCGCGGCCCGGCCGGGAAGGATTTCTATCAGTCGAAGATCCGCACCGCCCGCTTCTACGCCAGGCAGGTGTTGCCGCAGGCGCTCGGCCTGGCGAAAGTCGTCGAAGAGGGAGCGGCCAGCGTGTTGGAAGCGGAGCCTGAGCGGGTCTAGCTGGTTGCCCAGGGACACGCTCGCGCCTGCTGGGCAGCCGCTTGTCCGGTGTGTAGTCTGCGCCCATGGCGGCGGCCAGCGAAGACTCCGGGAACCTGCGACGACAGCATCGGCTTTCCGCGGGAGTCGTCGTGCTTCGGCGCAGTCCGATGGGTTGGCTGTTTCTCGTGCTGCGCGCCTATCGAAACTGGGATTTCCCCAAGGGCATGGTGGAAGCGGGCGAAGATCCGCTGGCGGCTGCGCGTCGTGAGGTGCGCGAGGAGACGCTCATCGATGACTTGGAGTTCAACTGGGGAGAGGTCTATCAGGAGACGGGACCCTACGGCAATCGGAAGATCGCCAGGTACTACGTCGCGGCGACGCGTACCGAGAAGATTACTCTGCCGGTCAGCCCGGAGCTTGGCAGGCCGGAGCATGACGAGTGGCGCTGGGTGGATCGCGAGACAGCGCTCTCGCTCGTCGCCACGAGGCTGCAGCCCATAGTGCGTTGGGCCGCAGAGGCGGTGGGCATGGGATGAGGCGATTGAATCGGTTGCAGCACTTGGGGATCGCGTTCGTTTTGTGCGCGATGGGCTGTGCCTCCATTGTTGACGCTGCGCCCCCTGTTGACGCTGCGCCTGACGCGCGCATTACCGTCACAGATGACTTCGGACACGACGTGACGGTCCGCGCTCCCCCGCTGCGGATCGTGAGCCTGGCTCCCGGCGCGACAGCAATGCTGTTCGCCGCCGGCGCGAGTAGCCAACTCGTGGGGACGATCGAATATTCCGGGCAGCCCGCTTCTGAAATGAAACTGCCCAAAATCGGCAGTGCGGACGCCATAGATATGGAGCGTCTGATTGCCTTGAGGCCGGATGTCGTCGTCGTCTGGCCCGACGGCAACAATCCGGCGCAGATCGCCACCATCGAGCGCCTGGGCATATCTGTCTACAGGCAGGAGGCAATTACGCTGGATGGGATTGGGGATTCCCTGCGCCGGCTGGGAAGGCTGACCGGGACGAGCGGGGTGGCAGATCGGCAGGCGGGAGCGCTGGCGGCGAAGCTGGCAGGGCTCAGAAAGGATTATGCAAACTCGAGCCAACCGCCCACGGTCCTTCTGGAGGTGTGGGATCGGCCCCTGTACACCGTGGGTCGCGGGGAGCTGATGAGCGATGCGCTGGAGGTGTGCGGGGCCCGGAATGCGTTCGCGGACCTGCCGCCGCGTGCCCCTGCCATTGGTATTGAAGCGGTACTTGCGCGCGATCCGGACATCATCATCGCGGCTGCTCCGCCGGGAAAGGGTGCCGCATGGCTGGCGGAGTGGCGACGCTTCCCGTCCTTGCGGGCCGTGAGAGCCGGACGCCTGCTGGCCTTCGAGGATCAGCGGCTGATGGGATTGGGGCCGGGTGTCATCGACGCCACCGCCGCGATGTGCGGGAAAATCGCAGCCCTGATGGGTCGGACAGCGACAAAATGAGCCCGTCTGCCCTGCCCCGGGAATCGCGCCACGGCATGAAAGCGGTATCAGGGAGCCCCGTGGGTCGCTGGACCGGGTGTTGATTGGTTTCGCGCCGCCGAGGGCTCTGGTAAAGTGCGGATTGGGATGGAGCACCATCAATTACAATGACTTAGGGGCTGGATCAACAGGGCGGCAGCACGTCGGAAGATGGTCAGGATCACCTCCCTTGTTGTGCGTGGGCTGCTGTGTCTCTCGTATGCTGCGTCCCTCTCGCTGTTGGTCATGACGGACGCACGGGCCGGTGACCCCATCGCGCGTTTCAACGTGCCCGCGGAGCCTCTGCCGCAGGCGCTCATAGACTTCTATCACCAGTCCGGCGTACAGCCCGGGTTCGCCGCAACTGAGCAGTTGGTCAAGGCAAAGAGCAATCCCGTTTCCGGGATGATGGCGAGCTCCAAGGCGCTCGAGGTGATGCTGAAAGGGACTGGCTACACGTACAGATTCGACACGGACAACTCCGTCGACATCATACCCGCCGATGAGCCGGATGGCGGTGAAGCACCAGCGGCCACAGTCACGCGCGAACCTACGCCGGCGCCTCGAGAGCCGAGCATTGATCGGTATGGGGGGCGCCTCGAGCAGGTCAACGTCACCGGTAGCCTGATCCGCGGCGTGCAGGACGCCGTCGCACCGCTCATATACCTGAAGCAGCAGCAGCTGGCCATGACGGATTACGAGACGGTCGAGGATGCTCTTTACACCCAGCCCATCATCTCGCTCGACGGGCCGCGCGAGGATCTCGGCATCGATGCCAACTATCAGTATGGCGCCGGGCTCGATCTGCGGGGCTTGGGTGTCGGCGCCACGCTGGTGCTGGTGAACGGAGAACGGCAACCGTTATCGGGCCTGAACGGCGATTTTGTCGACGTATCCACGATCCCGTTGAGCGCGGTAGAGCGCATCGAAGTGCTGCCGGACGGGGCTTCTGCGCTCTACGGATCCGATGCCATCGCCGGCGTCGTCAACATCATCATGCGGAATAACTTCGACGGCGCACAGTCGCAGCTGCGATACGGGACCGCGATCGGGGGGCGGCGCGAGATGGTGGCCTCGCAGCTCCTGGGCACGCACTGGACCGGCGGTCACGCGATGCTCGCGTACGAGTACTCCGATGAGACCCCGCTTGCCGCAGCGGAGCGGCCGTATGACGCCAACGCCGATAAGACGCCCTATGGCGGAGCCAATTACGACAGCTACTACACCGACCCCGGAAACATACTGAATCCGTATACCGGGCTGCCCGTATACGCCTCTCCGGCGGCGCAGGGTGGGCAGGCCCCGATGTTGGCGGCACTGTCGCCGAGCATCAATCTGCAGAATCAGTTCGCGGGCGTGCAGATCTTTCCGGAGGTCATCGCAAATGAGCTGTACGCGACGGCGGCGCAGGACCTGAGCGACAGACTGCAGCTGTTCTTCGAGGGACGCTTCGCCGAACGGGATGCACTGCAAAGCGATGAGGCCGACTATACGGTACTGCAGGTTCCGCCATCCAACCCCTATTACGTCAATCCGTTCAGCGGCCTGCCTTATTCCCTGGTCGCGTACAGTTTCGGGCACGACTACGGGCCTACGATGTTTTCCGGAGACAGCCAGGTCTACATGACTACGCTGGGAACCAGGCTGCAGATGGGCCAGACGTGGCAGGCGACACTGAGCGAGTCGTACGGTCGGCAGTCTTTGCAGAGCAACGAGTACGACACGTTCGATCCGGATACGCTGAACGCCTACCTGGACGATTCAAACCCGGCGACGGCCTTCAACCCGTTCGGCGCCACAAATCCGCAGACACTGGCCGCGATCGAGCGGGATTTCCCGCTGCACTCCGTATCGACCATTGAGTACACCAATCTCGTCGCGGACGGCTCGCTGTTCAGCATGCCGGCCGGCGATGCCAAACTTGCCGTGGGCGTAGAGCGGCGGGAGGAGGGATTATTTCACAGCGTCGCAGATCCGGTGAATCCCACGGAGGACACGATTCAGCAGAGCTACTCCCGCCATATTGAATCGCTCTATTCCCAGCTCGTGCTGCCTCTGGTGGGAGATGCGGGCAATCCGCGCGCCGCACCCCGGTTGGAGCTGAACGTGGCGGGCCGGTACGAGCACTACAGCGATTTCGGAGGCACATTCAACCCGACATTCCGCATTCAATGGATCGCAGCCCAACCGCTGAAGGTTCGGGCAAGCTGGGGACGATCCTTCCGTGCCCCGACACTCGACAATCTGTATGACACCTCGGCGAACGTGGACGCGTCAGTCGTGCTGACGGACCCGCAATCGCCGACGGGTCGCTCGTTGGTGCTGGTGCAGCAGGGATCCAATCCGAACCTGAGGGAGGAGACGGCCAAAACATGGACGGCGGGCTTCGATCTGGCGCCTCCGTTCCTGACGGGCTCCACGCTTTCGCTGACCTATTACTCGATCGACTACGTCGACCGCATCGCACAGCCGGGAGCGGACAATCCGTTCGGGATCCTGATCGATGCGTCCGAGTGGGCTGCGGTGATCAATCGAAGTCCGACGCGAGCACAGATAGACGCCATCTGCAACAGTCCTTACTACGAGGGCATCGTATCGAGTTGTCTCAACAGCTCACCGGCTGCGATCATTGACGGCCAACTGGCAAACCTGTCGTCGACCAAAACGACGGGCGTGGATGTGGAAGCGCACGATTCCTTGAGCGGCGCCCTGGGAACCCTGAGCCTCGACTTCACCGGGAATTATGTGTTCGACTTCGATCAGGCCGAGACGGATACATCGCCTGCAATCGACATCGTGAATACGGTCGCGAATCCGCTGGCGTTGCGGTTGCGGGGAATGATCGGCTGGAGCCGTGCGAGCCCGCAGCTGCCCGGGCCCGCGGTAGACCTGGCGGTGAACTACACCGGCGGGTACAAGAACCCAGGCAGCACCCTCCTGCCCGACGTGTCCGCGTGGACGACCGTCGACCTCCGACTTGTCTATCGAACCGGGCAGGGCCCCGGTTGGCTCAGCGGGATGCAATTCTCACTGAATGCGACGAACCTGCTGAACCATGATCCGCCGTTCGTCGACAACCAGGGGGGCTACGACGCGTACAACGTCCAGGCCCTCGGGCGTGTCGTGAGCATTGACATCAGCAAGCGATGGTGAACCCGGAGCGGCCCTGCGCGGCGGGCGGCTTCAGTAGTTTGTAAAGCCGGCGCCTGAGTCCAACTTCAGTCCGGCCCAGCCGCCCTGCGTATCGGATACCTTTCCCAGCTCAAGGAGCGCCGCATCCGACGCGGGTTCCGCGTCCTGGCGGCCGGATTCGACCTGATCCTGCTCTTTGCTCGACCGAGTGTCTGCAACGGTATTCATGACTTACTCCACGCCAGCACGATGAGTGCAGAAGAATTTACAGGCGTTGTTGCGTTGGGAAGTAAAGGACTGAACTGACCCGACGAATGCTACAACAAAACAGCATCGCGGGCGATGCGTCCCGCGAGCGGGGCCGGCAATGCCTTCTTATGTAGCCTGCTCCGCGCATCGCCATCTTACGACAAAAAGCAGTCCCGCGGGCGATGCGCTCGCCCGTGGGACCGGCCATGGCTTCTTGCAGCCCAGGACTCCCGTCTACGCCGCGGCTGGCGTCTCCCTGACTGCTCCCCAGCCGACGTTCTCCAGTACTCGAGCCACGGCGTGTGCTGTGGCCGCGATGCGGACGGCGCTCTGTACCGCCTCGCGGGGCAGGCCGTGCTGGCGAACCTGCCGCTCGTGAGAGGCCACGCACGTGCCGCAGCCGTTGATGGCGGAGACGGCGAGCGAGACGAGCTCGAAATCGACCTTGTCCATTCCCGGATTGCCGATGACATTCATCCGTAAGCGCGCCGGCATGCGACCGTACTCGGGGTCCTCCACCAGATGCAGGAAGCGGTAATAGACGTTGTTCATCCCCATGACGGCGGCCGCCGCGCGGGCGCCGGTCTGGTAGGCGGCATCGAGGTGTGCCGCCGCCAGCTCGCCGATGGCTGCGGCGAAAGCCGGGTTGCGGGAGGCCTCGGCCGCGCCCAGGGCCACCGCCCAGATCTGTGGCTCGGTCAGGCCAGGTGCTCCCATGGGGGAGAGCACCGAGCCGAGGTTGAGCTTGAGGTCGCGTGCATAGTCCGGCAGCGCATCGCGAAGGGTATCCAAAGTCGTCATATGGGTGCCTTGTTCAGGCGCTGGATCCGGGCTCCTGCCCGGCCCAGCGCGCGTTGAGCAAAAAAGCGTGGTTTTTTGCTCAACGTCCGCCACCTGCGGCGGCGGGGCACATCCTGTGCCTGGGGGGTACGGGG
>Ga0335075_10014166_pt1 | contig 11985 bp, 9 predicted proteins | sample Lox_Sample_24_FD_206723 | JGI IMG/M metagenome (GOLD analysis project Ga0335075, IMG submission 206723) | Soil microbial communities from Loxahatchee National Wildlife Refuge, Florida, United States - Lox_Sample_2.4 | ecosystem: Environmental > Terrestrial > Soil > Wetlands | place: USA: Florida... | reverse complement strand
CGGGCGGCGATCCCGTGCGGGCGTGGTACATCAGGCCGGCGGCCGAGCCCGCCAGCATCGTGGTCAAGTTCATCGGGTACGGCGGCGGCCGCGGCGCGCCGGCCGAGCACATGCTGCTGCCCGCGCTCGGCTACGGGGTACTCGTTATGGACAGCCGCGGCCAGGGCGGCCGCTGGACGTTCGGCGTGACCCCCGACCACTCGACGGGCCCGGAGAACGCGCAGGTGATGACCCGCGGGATCACCACGCCCGAGGACTACTACTACACCCGGATGTTCACCGACGCGGCGCGCGCGGTGGACGTCGCGCTCAAGCTCGCGGGCCCCGGTGCCATGGTGGCGGTCAGCGGCGGCAGCCAGGGCGGCGGCCTCGCGCTCGCCAGCGCCGCGCTGCACGGCGACAAGGTGGCGGTGTGCCACGCGGACGTGCCGTTCCTGTGCGACATCCAGCGCGCCATCACGCTCGCGCCGCACGCCCCCTACACGGAGATCCCCGAGTTCCTCGCCGAGAACGTCGCGCTCATCGACACCGCCCTGAACACCCTGCGGTACATCGACTGCGCCCTGCTCGCGCGCAGGATCACGGCGACGTCGCTGCTCAGCGTCGGCCTGATGGACATCATCTGCCCGCCGTCCACGGTGTTCGCCGCCTACAACGAGATCACGGCGGACAAGGACATCGCCGTGTACCCGTTCAGCGGGCACAGCGTGCCGCACGCGCACGCCGAACGGCAGCTCCGTCACCTTCGAGCGGTGCTGCCGGCCTGAGATTTTGGCCGCGGCCTAGTCGCGGATGACCACCCTGTTGGCCAGCGTCCCGATGGATTCGATCGTGACCGACACCTCGTCGCCGTCGGTCAGCGGCCCGACGCCTTCCGGGGTGCCGGTGAGCAGCACGTCCCCCGGCAGCAGGGTCATCACCGCGCTGACATACTCGATCAGCGACGGCACGTCCCACAGCAGTTCCCTGGTGCGCGCGTGCTGCCGCACCTCGCCGTTGACCGTGGTCGTGATGCCCAGGTCGGACGGGTCGGTGCCGGTCTCCATCCAGGGGCCGAGCGGGCAGAACGTGTCGAACCCCTTGGCCCGCGTCCACTGCCCGTCCCGCACCTGCAGGTCCCGCGCCGTCACGTCATTCGCGCAGGTGTAGCCGAAGATCACGTCCTCGGCGCGTTCCTTCGGCACGTCGCGGCAGAGCCGACCGATGATCACGGCCAGCTCGCCTTCGTAATCGACCCGGTCGGTGACCTTGACCGGGTAGGCGATCCGGTCGCCTGGCCCGGTCACCGACGTGGACGGCTTGAGGAACAGCACCGGCTCCTGCGGCACCTCCTCCGTCGCGGATAGCTTGCGCATCTCGCGGACGTGGCCGGCGTAATTCCGGCCGACGGCGACCACCTTGCTTGGCAGCACCGGCGCCAGCAGCCGCACCTCAGCGAGGGGATAGCGCTGCCCGGTGAACCGCACACCCGCCGGGTCGATGCCGAACGGGTGGCCGTGCAGTTCCGAGATCGTTTGTGTTTGGCCCGACTCACCTTCAACCACGCCATAAGCGACACCGTCGCCCATGGCGAACCTCGCGATACGCACGAGCCTCCTTTGGTCAACTGGCCACCCGAGCCTAGCCGCTCGGGCCCCCGGGCGCTGGCCGCCAGTGCTTGCGTCTTACTGCTGGTAGCCCTCTACCTCGGCTGCGGGGCGCGCCGCGGCGGAGTCCGGGTCCTCCCCGAACTCGCGGCGCGCCCGCCGCTGCCGCAGCAGATCCCAGCACTGGTCGAGCGCCTCTTCAGCGGAACGAAGCCGCTCGCGTTCCTGTTCCGAGCTGACCCGCCCGTCGGCGAGTTCGGTGCGAAGTTCGTGTTCGGTCTTGATCAAGCCGTCGATCCTCGCCAAGATCTCCTTGTCATCCATGTGCATACCGTAAGCCTGCCGGTGCCGGTTCACGGATGCACCCCTTCCTTTTATCCGGAACGGACCCGTTCCTCCGCCCCCTCCGTCCCGCTCGCCCCGCTGGGGCGCCAGCGCGGTGGCGTCGACCGCGATCCACAGCGAGAGCAGCACCGGGATGGCGAGCGCCCAGTGCAGGCCGACCCGGCTGGCGACCGCGCCGATCACCGCGGGGCCCGCCGCCAGGCCGGCGTACCCGAGGCCGACCACCTTCGCGAGCCCGGATCCCGGCCGCGCCGGGTCGGCGCGGCCGCCAGCCGCGAAGACCTGCGGCACCACGACGGAAAGCCCCGCGCCGAACACCGCGAAACCGCCGATGGCGGCACCCGGGTTCGTGCTGACGAGGGCGACGGCTATCCCGGCGGTGGCCAGCAGGCCGCCGCAACGGACGGCGGCGACCGTGCCGAAGCGGTGGATGAACCTGTCGCCGACCGCGCGGCCAGCGGTCATCGTCACCGAGAACGCGGCGAACGCGAGTGCCGCGAACCCCGCGCTGGTACCCAGGTTGTCCTTGAGGTAGACGGCGCTCCAGTCACCTGCGGCGCCCTCGCCCACCATCCCGCAGATGCCGAGCACGCCGAGCGCGATGATCAGCCGCCTGACCCGCCTGGCCTCGGCGGAGCGTCGCGGCGGCCGGGCGGGCGGTTTCTTCTTCTTCGCGTCGCCGGTCGTCGTGTGGGACGGTGACCCGGGCAGCAGCCACCGCCCGGCGATGCCGTCGGTGACGGCGCCCACCCCGCCGCCGACGACGAGCGACATTCCCGGGCTCACTCCCGCCCAGGCGAAGCCGCCGCCGGCCAGCGCGCCGACCATGGCGCCCAGGCTGAAGAAGGAGTGCATGGACGTCATCACCGGCCGCCCGTGGGCGGCCTCGACACGGACGCCCTGTGCGTTCTGGGCGACGTCCAGAGTGCCGCCCGCGAGCCCGAACACCAGCAGCGCCGCCATTAGCTCGGACAAGCTCCTGGCGAAGCCGGGCGGCACGGCGAGCAGGCAGTTGCCGACCCCGGCGACCTGCGCGACCCGCGCGCTGCCTACGCGGTCGACGAGCAGCTCGGCCAGCGCCGCGCCGAGGACGAGACCGACGGGGACGGCGAACAGCGCCGCCCCGAGCGCCCCGTCGGACAGCCCCGCCTGCGCCTTGACGGCCGGGATCCGGGCCAGCCACACGCCCGAGACCATCCCCATGACGAAGAAGTGCGCGGACGCCCCCTGCCGCGCCCGGCGAAGCACGGGCGCCACCCTCGTCGCGCCCGAATCACCCACGCAGCCACAATAACCGCCAACTCCACCTGGTCCCGTCGCCACTGGGTGTACTTCCGGGGCCTATAGCCCCTGCAAGCACCCTGGTCATGGGGAGCGGCCGAGAGCCGAAGCCTCGCGCCCGTGGGCGATCCCGATGCGTCGGCTCTCGGGCACATACGGCGCGAAAGTCGATGCTGGTGGTCAATGCGGCTGGCTCCCGGGCCCGCACTTGCGTCCGGCCCCGGTCTGGCGAAGATATGGGATAGCCGCAGCCCCTATGGGGGCTTTTTCTATCCCATATCTTCCGGAACGGTTCCCGGCATGGCGCCCCTGGGACTGGAGGTGAGGGTGGTAACCATCCTCTCGCGAGGGCGGACCCCGCGGGAGAAATTAGCCACCAGCATCAAAGTCACCCCGAAACTAGGACAAAGTGGGGCATGAAACAGGACGATTGCGCCCTATGTGAGAATCGGCCCGGTATCAGTAGTGGTTGCCGGCAGGGACCGGGAGCCGGCGATGACTCTCGCGCCTGCGGGTCGTCGTGTATATGTAGGCACTCTCTCGCAAGGATGGTGATTCTTCATGGCTGATCCCGCGCAGGTGATGGAGCTGCCGATCGCTCGGCAGCTGCTGCGTGAGGAGCCCCTGCTGCGCCTGTCGTACACGGGACCGGACGGAGCGCCGCGGGTGATCCCGATCGGGTACGTCTGGGACGGCAGCCGGTTCCTGATGTGGACGGTTCCTATCTCGGCCAAGGTCAGTGCCCTGCAGGGCGACGACCGGGTCGCGATCACGATTGACGTGCTCGGCCCGCCGCCGCGCGTGCTGCTGGCCCGCGGCCGAGCCGCGCTCGAGACCGTCGACGGCGTGCCTCAGGGTTACCTGGATGCGTCGCACCGCACCATGCCCCGGGAAGCCTGGGATGACTTCGATGCGCAGGTCCGCGCCCTGTACAAGCAGATGACCGTCATCACGGTCACGCCGGAATGGGCGAGGCTGCTGGACTTCGAAACCACCCTGCCGTCCGCGGTGGAAAAACTCATCAGGGAGCAGCACCCGACGGCGTGAAGCGGATCGGCCTGGCCGGGTTTGACGGGCAGGCGAAGGCGAGCAGGTGCGCGGCTTCGGCCGTGATCGCGGATTCTTCCGCCGGCGTGAGGCGGCGGAACGGGGTGATCGTCAGGGTGCCGGCGGTGATCTTCCAGAGGGCGTTCCATGCGCCGTCGATGAGCAGGGTGCCCTGGGTGGCGCCGTTGCCCGGCCAGAGCGGGACCGGGCGGTCGTGCGGGATGACCCGGCCGCGGTCGGCGTACGAGAGCAGCAGGTTGTCGTACTCGGGCAGGAACCGGGGTGGCGCCGGGATATCTTCGTCCGGCAATTCCTTCTCCGGGAGGTCGAGCAGTTCCGCGTCGCCGGGTCCCCGGTAGGCCCGCAGCTCGAGGCGGTCCGTCACCTCGCGCAGCCGGGCCAGGCCGGACCAGGTCTGGATGTCCGCCACGGTCGCCGGGCCGAACGCGGCCAGGTAGCGCAGGACCAGGGCATCGACCGCCCCCGGTTCGGCCGGGCCGACGGGACCGGCCAGCCAGGACTCGGCGGTGGTCCAGGTGGCCTGGGCGTTCGTGCCCCAGATGCCGCGCGGCGGCACCTGGACGACGGGCACCAGGTAGGTCACGGCGTACGCGAGCGCCATGGGCTCGGCCTCCGGCCAGGCCGCCGCGAGCTCCTTGGCCAGCTGAGCGCGGGTCAGCGGGCGCGTCGCGAGCAGTTCGGCCGCCTGAGCGGCCAGCGTGCCGAGGTCGACGCCGGTGAGTCTCCTGGCGTAGTTCGCGCGCAGGCCGGCCGCCAGCAGCGGGCCGAACAGCGGGCGGAACGCGGCGAAGTCCGCCGCATCCGCCAGGTGGACGGTCGCGCGCATGATCGGGGCGCGGACCAGCGTGCGTTCGGCAAGAAGAGCCGACAGCTCGTTCACCGTGAAACCGGCCAGCCTCGTCCAGAGCCCCACGTAAGGGGCGAGCGGCGCCTGGCCCTGCAGCCCGCCCAGGTGCCGGACCGCCTGCTGCGCCGGCATCTCATGCCGGCGCAGCAGGAGCTGACGGTCCAGCGTGGCCCTGTTCAGGGCCCGCTGACTCAGCCTTGGATGGTCAGCCACGGGGCAGCAGCTGCTGGAGCGCCCACTTGTTGCCGTCCGGGTCGGCGAAGAAGACGAACCGGCCCCAGGGCAGGTCCTGGACGTCGCTGACCTCGGCGCCGCGGGCGATGAGATCCGCGTGCGCGGCCTCGATGTCCGCGACCACCATCTGCAGGCCGCGCACGCTCCCCGGCTCGCCCTCGACGATGCCCTTGCCGATCGCGATCGAGCAGGCCGAGCCGGGCGGGGTGAGCTGGACGAAGCGGATCTCCTCGCTGACCGTGTGGTCGTGGTCGGCGTTGAAGCCGGCCTTCTCGGTGTAGAACGCCTTGGCGCGGTCCACGTCGGAAACCGGGACGGCTACCAGCTCGAGCTTCATGTCCACCATGGTGTGCCTCCTCTTTGGTCCCTTGCTGTGCACCTCACATTAGGCAGCTATTAGGAAGACTACGTTCCTAATAGTGCGGCAGACTGAAAGACATGCTGGAAACATCGGCGCGGCTGCTGCGGCTGCTCTCGCTGCTGCAGACCCCGCGCGAATGGACCGGTGCCGAGCTCGGCGAGCGGCTCGGCGTGTCGCCGCGGACCGTCCGCAACGACGTGGACAAGCTCCGTGAGCTGGGCTATCCGGTGCTCGCCACGCGCGGAGCGGCCGGCGGGTACCGGCTCGGCGCGGGCGCGGCGATGCCGCCGTTGCTGCTCGACGACGAGGAGGCCGTCGCCGTCGCGGTCGGGCTCAGGACCGTGACCACGGGACCGATCGCCGGGATCGAGGAAGCCTCCCTCCGGGCGCTGGCCAAGCTGGAGCAGGTGCTGCCGTCCAGGCTGCGGACCCGCGTGAGCGGGCTGCGGTCGATCATCACGCCGGTGCCGTTCGCATCGGCGGGGCCGGTCGTGGACCCGGATGTGCTCACCGCGGTCGCGGCCGCGTGCCGGGCCAGGGAGCGGCTCCGGTTCAGCTACCTGTCGCACGACGGGTCGGCCAGCGAGCGCGATGCGGAGCCGTACCAGCTGGTCAACTGGGGACGGCGCTGGTACCTGGTGGCGTTCGACGTCGGCCGCGCCGACTGGCGGACCTTCCGGGTCGACAGGATCACGCCGCGGACGCCAGGCGGCGGCCGGTTCACGCCGCGGCCGCTGCCCGCCGCCGACCTGGCGGATTGGGTGGCCCGACGGGTCGCGACCGGCGCCTGGCGGTACCGCGCGCGGGTGACCGTGTTCGCCCCGGCCGCCGCGGTCAGCGAAAGGATCGGACCGTACGTGGGCACCGTGACCACGGTGTCCAGCGAGTCGTGCACGCTGGACACCGGCTCGGACAGCCTGACGACGATGGCAGTCTACCTGGGGTTCCTTGGCTGGGACTTCCGGGTGGAGTCACCGCAGGAGCTGGCCGACGAAGTGCGCGCGCTCGCCGGGCGGTACCAGCGGGCGCTGCCGGGTCAGTCCGGCTCGCGGCCGGCCCGGAGCAGGCCGTAGGTGACCGCCTCCTCGAGTGCGTGCCATGACGCGGCGATGATGTTCTCGTCCACGCCGACCGTGGACCACATGTCGCCGGCGCCGTCGCCGGACTCGATGAGCACCCGGGTGACCGCGCCGGTGCCGTGCGAGTTCTCCAGGATGCGCACCTTGAAGTCGGCGAGCTCCAGGTTCGCCAGCTCGGGGAAGGTCTGCTCGAGCGCCGAGCGCAGCGCCATGTCCAGCGCGTTCACCGGCCCGTTGCCTTCGCCGACCGCGACCACCCGCTCCCCCTTGGCGGTCACCCGCACCGTCGCCTCGCTGGTCACCGCGCCGTCCGCGCGGCGCTCCACGATCACCCGCCAGGACTCGACGGTGAAGTGCCGCCTGCGCTCGCCGGCCAGCTCGTCGCGCAGCAGCAGCTCGAACGAGGCGTCCGCGGCCTCGAAGGAGTAGCCGCGGGCCTCGAGGTCCTTGACCTTGTCGGTGACCCGGCCGATGACCTCCTTGTCCCCGGACAGGTCGTAGCCGAGCTCGCGTCCCTTGAGCTCCACCGAGGCGCGGCCGGCCATGTCCGAGACCAGCATCCGCATGTCGTTGCCGACTCGCTCGGGGTCGATGTGCTGGTAGAGCATCGGGTCGACGCGGACGGCGCTGGCGTGCAGGCCGGCCTTGTGCGCGAACGCGCTCAGCCCGACGTACGGCTGGTGGGTGTCCGGCGTGACGTTCGTGACCTCGCTGATCGCGTGCGCGATCCGGCTCATCTCGCTGATGCCGTCGCCGTCGAGGACGCCGAGGCCCTTCTTCAGCTGGAGGCCGGCGACGACGCTGAACAGGTTCGCGTTGCCGGCTCGCTCGCCGTACCCGTTCGCGGTGCCCTGCACGTGCGAGACCCCGGCCTCGACGGCGACCAGCGTGTTGGCGACCCCGCAGCCGGTGTCGTCGTGGCAGTGGATGCCGAGCCGCGCCTGGGTGGCGAGCGCCACCTCCCGCACGACGTCCCCCAGTTCGCTCGGCAGCATGCCGCCGTTGGTGTCGCACAGCGCGATCACGTCCGCGCCGGCCTCCGCCGCGGCGCGGACGCATTCGAGCGCGTAAGCCGGATTGGACCGGTAGCCGTCGAAGAAGTGCTCGGCGTCCAGGAACACCCGCTGGCCCTCGGCGCGCAAGTGCCGCACGGTGTCTTCGATCATCGCCAGGTTCTCGTCGAGGGTGGTGCGCAGGGCGAGCTCGACGTGCCGGTCGTGGCTCTTGGCGACGAGCGTGACGACCGGCGCGCGCGATTCGCGCAACGCCGCGACCTGCGGGTCGTCGGCCGCCTTGACGCCGGCCTTGCGGGTCGAGCCGAACGCGGCGAGCGTCGCGTGCCCTAGGTCGAGCTCGGTCTGCGCGCGGCGGAAGAACTCGGTGTCCTTCGGGATCGCACCAGGCCAGCCGCCCTCGATGAACCCGACGCCGAGCCGGTCGAGATGCCTGGCGATCACGAGCTTGTCGGCGACGGTGAGATTCAGGCCCTCCTGCTGCGCGCCGTCGCGCAAGGTCGTGTCGTACACATGGAACTGGTCGTCGGGCATTGTCGCTGTCCGTTTCTTGGGTGGCTTGGGCCCGCGTCGTCCGGCAAAATGAAAAAACCCCTCGTGAGAACACGAGAGGTCTGCGCGTCGGCTTGTGTGCTATCAGCCGACGCGCCTGCCGATAATAATCAGCCCGGACGTCACGGGGTCCAGTGTGCCATACGACGGGCGTCCTGGCGAACTGGCCTACGAGATGTGGCTCAGGAACGCGCCCGCCAGCGCCGCCGCGGCCTGCGCCTGGGTAGTGCCCGTCTCGATGACGGCCACGGCCATGCTGCCCCGGTATCCGACGAACCAGCTCAGGTACGCGTGCGTGCCGGTCTGCACGACGCCGGCCTGGCCGTACACCGGCTCGCCCGACACGTTGGCCGCGCGCGCGGAACCCGACTGCACCGCCTGGCGCATCAGCTGCCGCAGCTCGCCGAGCTTGCCGGCCGCCAGCGGCGCCTGCCACGTCGCCGGCGGGTCCGAGGCGACGAGGACCGGCGTCCTGCCGGTGCCGGCGGCGACTTCGGCCGCCACCATCGCCATGCCAAGCGGGCTCATCAGCACGCCGCCGGTGCCGGTCGCCTGTGCCGCCACGCCGGCCTGACTGGTCACGGCGGCGGCCGACCCGGAGAACGCGGGCACCTTCAGATCCCACGGCGTGCCGATGCCGAAGGACCGTTCCACGGCCGTGAGCTGGTGCGCGGTCAGCTTCTCCGACAGGGTGGCGAAAGCCGTCCCGCACCCGTCGGCGAAGTCCGCGGCAAAGGTAGCCGACGACGACGAGACCGGCTGGTAAGTGAACGTCTGGCCGCCGACGTCGGCGACGTTCTGGCACGGTAGCGGCTGGCTGGTGCTGACGCCGCCGGCGCCAAGCAAGGCGGCCGCGGACACAATGCTGAACGCCATGCCGGGCTGCAGCCTGGCGGCCAGCGGTCCGTCGGCCGGCAGTGGCACGCTGCCCGCCTGGCGCGTGGCGAGCGCGCGGATAGCGCCGGTGGCCGAGTCGACGGCGACGATCTCGCCGGAGTTGTGCTGCGCCGAGAGCGCCGCCGTGGCGAGGGCCTGGTCATGGCGGTCGATGGTGGTCCGGACCGGCGTGCCTGCCCGGCCCGGCACGTTCGACAAGGTCGCGACCGTCTGGCCCGCCGCGTTGACCACAACGATGGAGGTGCTCCGCGTGCCGGCCAACTCGCCCTGGTAGTTCTGCTCGAGCCCCGACAGCCCCACCGTCTCGCCGGGCTGGTACGCGGCACCCTCGGCCCGCAGCAGGTCGGAATTCTCGGTGCCTATCGCGCCGACAACGTCGGCGGCGGTCGAACCGAACAGCCGCTCGGTCTTGCGCTGCGAACTCAGGCCAGGCACCTTGGCCAGGCGGGACCAGATCGTGTGGAACTGCGCCGACGAGGGATCGAGCGTGAGCAGCGAAAGGAACTGGTTCGGCGGCGCGGCGCGGATCTGGCCGAGCACTTGCTCTTCGCTAAGCTGGGTGACCTGGCTGAACTCCGCGGCGGTGCGCGCTGGGTTCGTCAGCCGACCCGGGTAGACGCCGACGTGGTAGTCGGCGGACGCCATGACGAGGGGCTGGCCGACGGAATCCTCGATCGGGGCACGCGGCGAGAAGCTGGTCAGCACCGCGAGCCGGTCCCCTGGCGCCAGCCTGGGGTTGATGACGGTCGGCGCCCAGTTGACCAGCCACTGCCCGTTGCGCGAGGTGAGCGAGAACCGCCCGATGTAGCTCCACTGCTGCCCGGGGCTCCACTGCTGACCGGCCTGGGCCAGGTCCACGGTGGCCTTGAAGGTGGCCACCGCGGTGTTTCCGTGCTGGGTGACCGAGTTCAGCGCCAGGAAGGTATTCGTGGCGTTCAGGTCGGTGTAGGCCGCCGTGAGCTGGCTGACGACATCTGCCGTGTTGCCCGTGGTCAGCGCGGCGGCCTGGGTGTACTTGCCGAGCTCCCAGTCGAGCAGGAACGCCTGGACCGCGGGCTCAGGGGACGCCTCGCCGCCGTACCCGGTCGCGTATCCGACGCCGAGCAGGCCGATAACGACCACCATGATCGCGGCCATCCGCTGCCGGCGGGACAGCCGCACCCGGCGCACCGGCGGCTTGCGGTGGCGGTTGCGGGACGAACGGATTCCTGACGGGCGGGGCGGCGGCGTTCCCGCTGGCGGCTCCGGCGTGGCTTGTTCACCGGGCGTGCCTCGCGGCACCCCGGCCCCTAGGCGGGGAAGCGCGTATCCACGGGGGCGCCCAGCATGGCTACCCCGTTCGCGCGAGCCCGCTGTCACCGTCCGCCTCCGGGGTCACCGTCGTCGCCGTAGGGCACGCTCGACCTCCCTGGCCGCGTCCCGCCGGGCCAGGTCTTGCCTCTTATCGTATGTCCGTTTGCCGCGGGCAAGTGCGAGCTCCACCTTGACTTTTCCGTCCTTGAAGTACATCGAGAGCGGGACAAGGGTCAGGCCCTGCTCCGATGTCGCGCGGACCAGCCGCTCGATCTCCTTCCGGTGCAGCAGGAGCTTCCTGGTCCGCCTGGGCACGTGGTTGGTCCACGTGCCTTGCGTGTACTCCGGTATATGAACGTTATGCAGCCAGACTTCCCCGTCAGAGACCAGCGCGAACCCATCGGTTAGTGAGGCACGGCCGGCGCGCAGCGACTTCACCTCGGTCCCGGTTAGCGCGATGCCCGCTTCGAAGACATCCTCGATCGCGTAGTCATGCCGGGCACGCCGGTTCCTGGCGATGACCTTGCTTCCCTGCTCGCGTGCCACGTCTCTCCTGTCAGCCAGCCTGCGGCTACCCGCCCCGCCCGCGCCTACGCCCCCCGGCAGCGCCCGGCCACCGGCGGCTAGACCCGCAGATAGCGGCGGAGCGTCACGAACGACGTCACCCCGCACAGCAGGACCCCGATAACCATCGCCAGCAGGATGACCTCGATCAGGTCAGCGGCCGACAGGCCGACGTTATAGCTGAAGTACTGCTGCAGGTTGTTCAGCAGCAGCGACTTGACGCCGATGAGCAAGGCGGCCGCGAGCACCCAGCCGAGCAGGCCGGCGATCACGCCCTCGAGCAGGAAGGGCAGCTGAATATAGAAGTTAGACGCGCCGACCAGCCGCATAATTCCGGTCTCCCGCCGCCGGTTGAACGCCGACAGCCGGATCGTGTTCGCCACCAGCAGGACCGCCGCGACGACGAGGATCAGCGCGACGACGACGACCGCGTTCCGCGCCCCCTCGAGCAGCCGGTAGAACTTGTCGAGGATGGTCATCTCGTCGATGACGGAGTCCACGCCGGGCGCCCCGGTGACCGCGCTCGAGACGATCTGGTAGTCGGCCTGCGGGTTACGGAGCTTGACCTCGAACGACGGCGGAATGTCGGTTGGCTTGACGGTCGAGACGTACGACGGGTCGTTGGAGAAGTCCTGCTTGAACAGCGCGTACGCCTGCGTCTGGTTTACGTAGGTGACGGTCTGGACCTGCGGCATGGACGTCAGCGTCGTCTGGATCTGCTGCTGCTGCGCCGGGGTGATCGATCCGTGGCAGTTCGGGTTGGGGCTGGCGGTGGTGCACAGGTAGATCGAGATCTGCACTTTGCTCTGCCAGTACGTCCGAGTGCTGTCGACCTGCTTGACGAACAGCAGCCCCGTGCCGAGCA
>Ga0335075_10014165_pt1 | contig 11986 bp, 15 predicted proteins | sample Lox_Sample_24_FD_206723 | JGI IMG/M metagenome (GOLD analysis project Ga0335075, IMG submission 206723) | Soil microbial communities from Loxahatchee National Wildlife Refuge, Florida, United States - Lox_Sample_2.4 | ecosystem: Environmental > Terrestrial > Soil > Wetlands | place: USA... | reverse complement strand
CATTGCTTACGATGTTGATAAGGTTGCAGCCGGTGAGGGCCGCTTCGTCGTAAAGGTGATCCAGAATGTCGGATAACACTCCAATCAAAAGAGGTTTTAACCCACCGCCAGCCCCGCTCGTAAGCATCCCCCAACCGAACATCGTTGACATAGTTACCATAGTGGCGGAAAAAGCAGACCCCATCATCAAACTAATCACAAATACGATGGACAAGTATCAGAAAGGACAGGAGCACGAAATACGGTTTCAAACCCGCATGGCATGGGCCGCTATTTTCGTGGTTCTCGTAATTGTGGGAGTTGCTGGCTTTCTGACATATCGCGGGAAAATTGACGGTTCAACATTCACGTTTCTGCTTGGACTTATTGTTGGCTACGTGCTGACATTTGTCCGTGATCAGATAACCGGACCCGAGTAAATAAATCATGTCGGCGTCCGCTCTCCTAATGAATAATTTTCGACAGTCCCCACCCCCATGTTAGGTAGCCGAACATGAAACAGAATAAGCTCGAGAAACCAAACGCGAAGACCGTTGAATACCAGAACAAGGTGTAGCTCCTCACATCCTGGGCGTATTCATCGTATCGCCATAGCAGCAAAGCGCAGAAAAGCACGCCGTAGAAAACACTCCAAGCCAATAACAGCTTGGCAAGTACGATTGCGAGGCCAAGTGATTGGCTGTTCCTTGCATCGTTAAGTACCCCCGCGTTGTATATTAAAGCGGTCAAAATGGGGTTTCACGGATTATTTTGTGGCTGGACAAATCCCGGACGCTAGCCGCCAACTGTTGTTTTGAGTACGGAGGGGGCCACCGCAGTAGTATGTCGATACTGCCTCTTGAGTGCGGGGACGTCTACCCAGTCCTTAATGTCCACGGATGGAGAGCCTAGAGCGACCAGTCAAATACTCTCTGCAAGTATTTTCTAACTAGACAGGTACGTATCTGAGATGAACAAATAATGACACAGCTAACTCTTTCTACAGGAATGCAACCGGGGTGCTGTCGCAGCCGACAGCAGCCCCGGCCATGTCCGCAGCATCCTCTGGCCGCTCCCGCCTTGCCCATTAGGAAGCGCATGCAGTGGCGTTCGGGCATTCTTCACAAATTATCAGCCCTAGCGCATTTGTCAATCCGTATTGACCGCAAGCTAGATCGGTAGAAATACCGATGTCCAACTAATCGTGCCTCGGCTTATTTTCTTACCTGCTTAACTATGTCAAGCAATTGCGCTAGGTTTTCGACACGTGTGCCCGCTTTGAGCCAAGGGTCATCCAATGCCAGCCTAAACCTATGCGTCTTGTCGACCCGCGGAACTACATGGAAATCCATAAATGCAGAATTGTCTTGGTCCAATCGTGCGAGCAGCGTTACGAACCTACGCTCGTAGGGATGCGGGTCTACCTGCCAGCGGACTGCGGACTTCCATACGCGGATCGCGCGTGCGATTGCTACAGATATTGTCTGGCCATTTAGCAGGCGCAACTTGTCGCGCCATTTGTTGTTTCGCTTTGCGATCACTACCGTCGTAGGGAACAATTCAACAATGCTTTTTAGTAGCCGCTCACGAAGCGCAAGCGTGCGCTTTCGCATATCAATGTTTCCGAACTGTTCGGGCCGGTTATAGCCAACCAGATCGTAAGCGCGTTTCAGGCTCCCAAATCGATGAATAAAAGTGGAAGGCGCAGGCATGGACGGACATTGCTTTATGAGGCCGTGCGTAAGCCGTCCTTTCATGATGAGGAGCGTTCGCAATTCGCTAAGAATCTGCTCGTCAGATTTGTTATACGTGCGACCGTCCAAGATGCGTTGTGCGGTCACAAAAGTGTCTGGGTCGACGATCGCTTCAAACGCCCCCGGCACAAGCAGCCATTCAGATTTGGGTAGTCGGACTGCTGGCGTGTAGAGTTTGCATGTCGTGCGGCAATACACGTTGTATCCGGCGTACTTGGGATTAGTCAGGATGTTATAGACTGCTTGATAGTCCCATCTAGAACATGGCAGGTACGGGATTCCCTTACGGTTTAGATAGCGGGCCACGCCGTAGACGGTACGTTCCCCGGATATTATCATCCGAAAAATATTTCTGACGCAGTCTACTTCTTGCGGTGGCCCAGCGACCAGTATCACCCTGTCCGTGGCGATGCTTTTGCGCTCGCCCAATTCCAGAATTTGTTTGGGTGCTCTGTCTGGTGTGACCAGCTGTCGCCGTAAGCCGTAGCCGGGGCGACCGCCTTGCTTGAACCCGAGGTATGCAAGACGCTTTTGACCTGCGAGTACTTTCACCCCCAACTCACGGCTGTATTCTCCAGCCATTGTGCGCTTTAGGGCCTTCATAATGAGGCTTGGAAGGGTGCCATCATTCGCAAACGTTTCGGCGCAGTAATGGACCGGCACCCCCTCCGACTTGCACAAAAACTCATAGTGCGCTGCCTCATCGGTGTCCTGAAAGCGGCCCCATCGGCTCACATCGTAGACGAGGATCGCCTTATAGTGTGGGGTGCCACGGACTACATCTTGCAGGAGTTGTTGCAACCCGGCTCGGTGCTTTAAGATCACCCCACTTCTCGCGCTATCAATATATGTCTGGACTACCTCGAACCCGTGAAGGCTCGCATAGGCGCGGATTGTCGCGGCTTGGCCCTCAAGCGAATACTGCTGGTGCTCCGTAGACATTCGAAGGTATTCAGCTGCGGGAACAGAGTTTGTAGCTGTCATTGTGCCTCCTAGAGGACACATCGACAGCTAAAAGCTAAACTTTAGAAGAAATATGGATGATTTGTAGATCTGCGCATTTTTGCACGACCGAAATGTGCACATTCGGTGGTTCGGGCGAACCTCCCCGCGCAAGGACGGAGAGCGGACGCTTGCAGATTTTACATTTTTGTTCCGACCACTCCACAAAGCGCAAGATCTGAGCCAGTGGAATCCTCTCCTCGCATTCGGGGCAAAGCGCGAATTTCTTTTCCTGCCTGTCTATATGGAGCGCGTTTGTCTTGCTCTTTATTGGGGGCCAATCGCCGACCAGGCATGATATGGAAAACTCGGTCAAATGCTCGGCTCAACTTCTTGAGCTGGTCAGCACTACAGTCAGTAAGCGAGTGTGAAAAGGCTTGTGGTTCCGTTATAAGACAACAGACAGAGCGAGAGTATGTCCCGTCCAATCAGCGCATGAAACCCTTGAGGCAATAAATCTGCGCAAATCACTGGAAGGTTTGGGACATTCAACGGGGCATGTGTCGGTCCGGCACCGGGAACAATGATGCTCACGTCGTATTGGTCAGCTGTGTGCGGCGTGCTGCCTGTCGAAGGTGTGTTTACAGTTGCTGACCCAGTAGGCGTCAGCGAGAGTGTCTTCAAGATGGACGGATCAACGCACGTACCACTCGCCCCCGTATCCACTAGTGCTCGAACTTGGATCGGATTAGGAATTTGCTGCTTAGCAGCGACGAGAGCCACCCTTCTCGCATTGCTCACACCCACGTAAGCGACCAGAATCGGCCCTTGCGCTGTCATTTGCAGGGTGAAATGTGGCACGGATAATCAGACGGAACGCCGCAGTTCGCAAGGTTCAACAAATCGAGATATGAACTGGACCTGCTCAATAGCTTGAATCTGCTTCACAAGAAAGGGATCATTCACACCGAATTTGGAATAGCCTTCCTTCATTGCGTCTTCGTAACTGCCAAACGTGTCGATAAAATCATCGCCGTGAATGAGGGCGAATTTACCTTCTTGCCCCTTTAATTCTGGCAGTTTTTGCTTGTAGACAGTCAATTCTTTTTCCAGCGCCATGTTAGTTCTCCGGTGCGGCACAAACGCACTCAACCAAGTTCTAATCCAAATTCCCTCGGGTCAATTCCCAATCTCGCACAGACACTGCGGATAACGGAGAATGTCAGGACCTCGTCATCCGGGTAATGTGCCGCCGCAATGCGAGTCTCCTCGCCTACTTTCCGCTCAAAATAAAAAACCGCAAGGTCGTTCCCCTTATGGTCGCTGACCGTTGCAGCCACCCTCTTGTACGCGCAGCCGAAATCTCGCGCTAAACGTGTCTTGAAGTCCCCAAACCTGAGCGCAGGTGCGAATGGATATGTCAATTTGGGCTATGCTGCCACACGAAAGTCTTGGGCCATAGCCTGAATCATGTACGCAGCCGGGACGGCATCGCCAACGTAAAAAGGCTTACGTTCCGACAGTTTCTCGCCGTGCTCGAACTTGTCCCAGTAAAGCCGGGGCGCTTGAGGAATCGCTTCGAGCGGGTCCCGTCCGACGCTTATATCCGCAATGATTTGGCCGACGAACATCCTCTCAAAGTTCTCTTTTGCAGACGCAATGGAAGATCCTTGGGCAGTCACGTCATACTGCAAGCACTGAGCAACCCAAGCGTTTCCCTCTTGTGTAAGCAGAACGCTGACTTCAAAGTTGAATCGCTTGGCCATTGTCCCCTCCGAAAGACACAACCGCTTGTGGTGTTGAAGTGCAATTTTGATACCGACCCGCAAAAACCTTCAATTCATTCACTTACATCTTGTTTGGGGAGTCTTGGGTTGGGATGGTTGACACTTTTCTGGACCGAAAAGGAAACGGCGCTCCACCTCACCAAGCCCCTCTCTTAGTGTTGCGTGCGACCAAGAGAACCTCTCTCTAGGCTGGCGAGACTATATTACCACATGGGCACACGCACAACAAATTTGTTAGGAACATGCGCTTAGTGAGCAACTTCCGGCTCAGAGCGAAATCACCCACAGATCTTGGAATGCGTAGTGGCGGTGGTGGTACCAACTCGATATAAGATCAGCGGCACTCGGCATGAAAGACCAATCGAAGCCTGCCGGTACGGGCACCACACAGCCTATCCGGTGGACTGTTCGGCTACAGCGTGGGAGTGTGGGGGTCACGCTGGCAGAAACATTTTACTGGTGGCTGACAACCACAACGTTGCGCGCCACCGGACCTTTTTCGTTGTCCTTAAGTTCAAAAGTGACTGCGTCACCTTCTTTAAGCGTACGGTACCCGCCGCCTTCGTTCGCGATGCCGGTATAGTGCACGAAAATGTCACCGTCGCCGTCCTCGCGTGAAATAAATCCATAACCCTTTTGGGCGTTGAACCATTTCACTATGCCACTGTAAGTCTGCTGCTGTGTTCCTTCACTCATGGTCTTGATCCCTTTTCAGTTGAAATAAAAAACTGGCAGGGCCAGCGACACACTCGCCAGCCCCGCCGTTGTGCGACGGACTTATTACCCCGCCGCTGGCAGTTGTTTAGGCGTGCAAAGTGGCGTACTGGAGTGGCGCGCCGCTGGTGTCAACCGGGCTGCCAAGGATGGCAGGGTCAAACACGACGCTGTCTGCACGCATACGCGACATGTGCAGCGCCCTGCCGCTCTCAATGGCGGATTGCGATTGCCATGACTTGCGGAAATACAGCGAGGACACGCGCACAAGGAAATGCGAAAGGTCACCGAACACAATGCCCTTGCTGCCACCGCCCCAAGGCATAGAGGGCGAGACAAGCACCGGCTGGCCCATCAATGTTTCCACGTCGTTTTCCACGCTGATGAGCGGGCGGCCATTGTTATCAACCGCGCTGCGCACTAGCTGGAACGTTTCGTCGGCCATTACCCACGCGCATTTTGGTGCCATGCGGTAGATGCGGTTCACGCTGAAATAAATTTCAACGATGTCCGTGTAAGTGATTTTGTCCGCCTGTTGGGTGGTGTAACCGGAGTTAGAAGCGCCGGTAAGCAACCCGGATGGCTGTCCAACGCCAGTTCCTTTGACCAAGTACGAACCGATGCCACGGGCAAGGCCAACGCCGTGCGCCCTGCTGATCGTTGCCATCGCGCCTTCAAAATCATCTTGGTCAATTTCAAACGAGGCGCGCGTTGCCAGCTTGAAGGCATATCCCTGCAAAACTTCGCTGGAGCTTGACGGAAAGCCATCAACGCCTGCGTCTGTGTTTTCACCAACCAACGTGGCCGCGATTTGCGTCAGGTCGTAACCGGGAACCGTCTTTGGCTGCATTGAGTAGCCCGGTTCCGCAATCATCGTTACCCGGTTTTTGTCCAAGAGTGGGTCGGTTTGTGCCATTGCCGTTACAACTTGGTCAAAGAAACGGAAAGGCACCAACATACCGCCCGCTGGACCTTCGGTGTAAGAAATGGTTTGCGTACCGGCAGCCATGTCACCGGCATCGCGTTCCTCAACCTCGCGGATAATGGCGCTGCAATGCTGTGGTGTGGTGGCGCGCATGTACTGCCTGAAAACGGCCTCGTGCTGCAACCTCCTCTGCGCGGCGCTTGCGCCAACACGTTCACACAATGCATCTGTGTACTGTGTGCGCATTTCATCGCTGGAGAGCCCGCAGGCACGGATGTTGGCAACACGCGACATAATCACGTCTGCCTGTTTCCGCTCGCTTCCTGTGCCACTGGCCAAACGCCGCGCGTACGACGTGAGGTCATGTATTTCCAAAATCGCTGCTTTTGAAAGTGTACTCATGGTTGTGTTTCCTGTTGCCCGGCAAACGGGCGTGGTTTTTTGCGCGATCCTTGCAGCCTTCGCGCTGGCCGTATTTACAGAACTGCTGCTGCTTAGAACTCGTTCGCAGCAATTTTTTGGTCCAGCGTGTCCGCCGGTGCCGCTTCCTTGCGGATGCGGGCCAGCTCTGGTCCCAATTGGCGTGCCCGCTTTTCAATGGCGCGGTTAACAACAATTTCTGCGTCGTAGCGGGCAGTGTTGTGCGCTTCCATAAACTCCTCGACGGTAAGCAAACGTTGCAAACCAAGCTCGCGGTGAGCAGCATGGATCACGCGGAGTTCTGCATTTGAGTACTTCATAGCCGTGAACCTCCCTTCTTTACGTGTTTACTTCTTTTTTGCCGCTGCCTTCTGTGCGGCATCTATTGCCGCACCGGTGGCCGCAGCACTCGGCAGGTCAGCTTTCACCAGCCGTTCGATAAATTGAAAAGTGTCGCCAAGTGTTACGTCCGCATCTGTTTTTGGACGGTATTCGCCAGCACCTATCTCCGTGCCCGGCTCCAGCGGGAAACCCGGCTGCGCCACAACCCCGCCGCCAAGCGCGTTCGGAACAACACGTGTAGCCAACAGGTGCGCGGTATGCTTGCGGTCTTGCGGGTACGGCGGCGCGTTCTTGCAGCAGTGCGCCACGGGCGCGACTCCGGTCCCGGCAAGTTCAAAATGCGTGAACGTATTGCAGGTGCAATGCAGGTTCGCGTATGGACGCGCTTCCATGCCCTCAAACCCAATCACCCACCGTGCCTCCGCAGGCTTCGGCAGGTTGGCCACAGGCGCACCACGCTCCACCGGGTCCGCTGGCAGCCGGACGTCGCGGTATGTTGGTAGTTTGCTTGCGTCCACGCCGTCGTTTGTAGCCAACCGGCCAACCTCTTGGTCGCCTGTCCATGTGTCGATCCGTGTCATTTGCGTATCCTCGTTTCGTGTGCGTCCTGCCACATCTGCTGTAAAAACTTTTTTGCTTCGCTGGCGTGTAAATTCATCAATACACTGGCGGCGCATTCCTTTTGATAGCAGCGGCATGAAACTATTTCGCCACTGCGCAAGTGGTAGCCGCACACTACCTTTTCCTTGCCGCAGTCGCACCGGCACAGCCAATGCGCATTTCCGCGCTTATCTACGTGGTCAAAACCGACCACCAACAGACGGGCGTAGCGATTGCCAACCTCATTTTTCCGGACGTGCAGGCCCGGCCCTTGCAGCGTCTGCATTTCTGTACCATTTGCCCACCGATTGTTTTCGTTACCGGGCTGAAAGGCCCTCGTGCTGCCCGATTGCGGCCCGATTGCGTGCGCCGAAAAAATCATTACGCGGGTAAAATGCCAAAAAAGATTGCAATTTCGCGGGCACTTGCCCAAAGTTGGCGCTCGGTTTTTAATCTGCAAGGCTTATGTTTTTCGCCTCCCATACCCCCTCTTTGGGGTCCGACACGCCGCAGCCTGCTGATTTACGCGCTAGTTGCATCTAAAGGCACCAGCCGCGCGCCGTTGCCTTGTGTAGCCGTTGGCACACCATGGCGCTGTACGGTGCGCTAGATTGCCTGCCTGCTGTTTCACTGCGGCCTGTAGCCGGTTGCCCGCTGTGGCTAGGCTGTGCGCCCCATAGCGCGCCCTGTGCTGCCCGCTGTGCCTTTGGTTTGCCCTGTTGTGCCTGCCGTGGCGTGCGGGCCTGCTGGTGGGTTAACCGGCGATTTTGATTGGCGGTGGTGGCGCGATGCTGTAATTCGGCTCTGCTTGGTTGATGCCGGGCAACAGGCTGTTCTTGAAAACTGCCGGAGCGTACCGCGCACCCTCATTATCACCGACCGTATGGCCGTGGTGGTGGTTGCACAGCGCCGCTAGGTTCTTTGGGTCCAGAAATAAATCAGGTCGCACCTCGACCGCGATGCGGTGATGTACCATTTGCGCCGCGTGCGTGCACTGTTGGCCGTTGTGGTCAATTGCCAGACAGATTGGGTTTTGCGCGCGAAACGCTTTGGTTAGCCGTTTCCAAGCGGGCGTTTGATAGCGCCAGTGATTTAGGTCCGTTACGTTGCGATCTTTGTAGAGCTGTTTGCCGTGCTCCTTGGCGTGTGCCTCACATCGTCCGTTCTTGACGGCATAGTTTGGGCAACGCGGCTCTAGACATGCTTTAGGTAGTGCTGTTGGCATGTGTGAATTGCTCCTTCGCAACGTTCTCTGGCAGCCAATATAGCGGGTCGCTTTCAATGGCGCGCATACGTGTTGCGGCGCTCATCGCCTTGAAGTCCAGCCAACGCCCGCAGATACTGTCCACATGCTCGAGCCGCTGCTCATAAGTCAGGTTGCGGTAATTGCTTAATGTGATTTTGGTGTACTTCGGTTGTTGTTGTTCCTGCTGCTTCTTGCGCACCACTTCCTCCGCTTTCATATCCTGCTGCCGCACGTACCTACGCTGCCATACCAGCAGCTTTGCGAATGCGATCGCCAGCAGAACGGTTAGGATTGCTTCTGGCAGGTTCATGTGGAACTACTTCTTGGGGATCGCTACGCTCTGGTCCGGTTTGAAGCCGCCACCGGCCTTGTTCGCGCCGCCCACCTGTGTACTCAGCGACGGGTTTACGTTAGCCGTAGGATCCGCGCCACCGCCTGTCGGTGTTCCGCTGGTGTTGTTCGGTTGTCTGGTTTGCATTGTATTTCTCCGTTGTCAAAATGGACTTAATGTAATTGGCCGTTGCCGGGCACCCACGCTGTGTTTCCAGCGCGAAGAACTTTGCCTCATGTGACCACACCACTACGCGATCACGTGATGCGTGTTTGTGTGTTTGCTGCTGGATTACTTGGCCGGGCTATTGGTCCTGCGCTGGCAGCTCTAGCTCTTGCATTATTTTGTCGCCAGCTTTTTCGTAATTACAGTCCTGCTCTAACTGGTGAAACCATGCTTGCCACTCTTGCACAGTGTCAAAACCATCCTGCTGCGCGTCCCGCAATTGCTGCGCCGCGACTTCTTCCGGTGTAGGGACGTATTCAACAGCCCGCTTCAATTCGGCGGCAGTGGCAGCTAATGCCTCTTCTGTATTGGCCACCAAAAAGTCTGGCAGTTCGTCAAGCAAGAACTGTGCCGGGTTGCGCAGAGTACCGGCTGGTGCCGTTCGTGCCCTCACCCACTTTTCTACAGCACGGGCAATCGTGGCTTCGCTGTACCCCGCAAGCATGGCCGATAATTTCTGTCGTACGTTACCGCTTGCAGGCAGGACTTTGTCCGTTTCGTAACGGTATGCCCGCTGAAGTGCGATAACCCCCACCTCCCCCCTGCTGCCAGCGCCGCCGTTTGGCGCGTTGGTTTGTGGCGGTGGGGGTGGCGGTAAGGTGTGGCGGTTACAGTGGCGGTTGGGTGCAATAGTATTTTGCACTCCTGCTTTCGCCGCTAACACCGCCGGGTGTAGCTGTCGCACGCGGGTGCCGTGCATACTTGTCAGCTTGCCGGTGTTAGTCAGTATCCCCAATTCTTTGAGGTCATCAAGCCAATAGAATACAGTGCGGCGCGACACCCGAAACTTGCGCATCATTGCGTTCACACCTGCCTGTATTCTTGTGCCATCGCCGTCGCCGTATGTGGCAAGGAAGTCTGCGAGCGCCATTAACTGCCTGCACAGGCTTTTCCATTTACGACTATGCTTTGGCAGACGATACGCTTCCAGCGGTATTTCACGCATGGCGCGCGATAACTTAACGGCCTTTGTTTTGTCCGACATTTCAACTGTCCCTCCCTAAAGGGTTGCATGGGGCCAGTGTTAGGGCACCGACCCCACGCTTGGCTTGCCGCCAATCGGCGATCGTTGCAAGCGATAGCCGAAACTTTTTCTGCCGCCCCGTTGCGGCGTTACGCCGTTTCCATTTGTCTTGCAGCCTCATCGTCCCTAACGGTTTTTGCCAGCCGCCGCCGCACATACCGCGTGGCAAGGATGTCCGGCACAACCGTTGAGAACACCGGGATGTCGGCATTGCTAAAAACACTTAGAATTTCGCTTTCATCCAGGTCGCTATCGGCAATCATGTTCTTAGCTGCCAGCAAGTGCGCCACGATCGACTTAAAATCGTCCGCCTTCTGTGCCCGGTAAATTGCGCCTCGTTCTTCCGGTGTAAGCGCTCCGCGCTTTTGTTGTGACATACCGCCTCCCTAAACTCGTTCTCCGCTCAACAGCATTTGCCAAATCGTTTTCCCAAAGTCGCTTTCGTGAAGGGCGACCATGGTTTGCTGATGCGACATATCGGGGTGTGTGCGGCGGAATTCTAAGTACTGGCGGCAGCTTCTGAGTTTGTAAGCGTACATTTTCCGCAGCTTCTGCATGTACGGCGTTTCCACAGCGTGCTGCACTTCTGTTTTATCCGTCATCAATTCAACGCTCCGCTGCAATCTGTCGCGGACCTTTTCGCGCGCCGTAAATCGCCCAGCCTGTTTAGGCCGCCAGTCCGTGCCGCTGTCGTCGCTATCACGGCCCCACTGGTATGTTGCGCTGCGCCCGTGCTCGTTGCGCTCATGCGTTGCCAGCATCTCGTCAACATGCCTTGGGCTGTTGCCACCAGAAATAATCTTGCCAGCATGGGTTGTGCCCGCGCGGTTTTCTGTAAGTCCAAATTTCGCCAGCCCATCATCGCGTACCTTCTGGCAGGCCGAGCACACAACGGCGGTTCCAGTCTCCCGCGTTAACCGGGAACATTCGTTGCATTTAACGCACTGCGCCAACTTACCGGCTACCTTGCCCCCTATAGTTGCAAGTGTTACGGCTCGGCGGTTGGCACGCCAGCGCTCTACCCGCGCCTTTGCGGTTTCGGGCTTATCGTGGGCCACTAGACACCACCCTCATTGCTGTGGGTGAGCAGCCATGCGCAGACGGCTGGCCAGTAAAATCGGCAATAGCGCCCAATTCGCATCACGGGTAGTGGCGCAGGACACCTACGGCGGGTTTTTTCATACACCCAACGATTTGAAGTTTTGAGGCGCTGCGCAACTTCAGCGAGCGTCAGGATTTGAGTGGGGTCAATTGGTTGTGGTGCGGGCGTGCCTACGGCAATGACTTTCTTGTTTTGCATGGAACGGCTCCGGTGCTGTTACGTTCCGGGGCCGCGTGCCAAGTGTCTTTAGGCTTCCGCGGTGGGCAACTACATGCGCTGATTACAGCCGTCTGACCGGCACAGCCCGCATCGCGCCAGCATCCCGTTTTCTGCTCTGCTGGCCTATAGGCACACTTTAGCACAGGACGGTTGCGAAAGCAATGTGTACTTTGGCGTCACGTGGCGGTGCGGGTTTCAATTCTGCTGTTGCACGGTCGTTGCACAGTGGGGTGCCAACACTGCCCAAAAATGTGGGTTCTGCGGGGTACTGGCGCTAGCTAATGTGCTGTGTTTCCAGTGGTACCGTTACCGTAAAGGGGTTTAGCAAACCGCCGCCTTAAGCCTCTCGGCCACCTCTCCGGCAAGCAATCGCTGG
>Ga0335075_10014164_pt1 | contig 11988 bp, 9 predicted proteins | sample Lox_Sample_24_FD_206723 | JGI IMG/M metagenome (GOLD analysis project Ga0335075, IMG submission 206723) | Soil microbial communities from Loxahatchee National Wildlife Refuge, Florida, United States - Lox_Sample_2.4 | ecosystem: Environmental > Terrestrial > Soil > Wetlands | place: USA: Florida... | reverse complement strand
GCAGGAAGCTGGCCACGTCGAGGCCGGTGTTGGCGTTGATGGTGCACCCGGCAGCGAGCCCTGCGCAGTTGGACGTCTGGTTGTTGGTAAACGCGAAGTTCCCGACGATGGTGTCGGCGTTGAGGATTTCGCGTGAGCGGAGCGTGAGGCTGCCGCCCATCTTGATGGTGTGCTTACCACGCAGCCAGGTGACGTTGTCGAAGAACTGGAAGTCGTTCTGGTTGGTGATCAGCGGCTGGTTGCTGTTGGCGCCCATGTTGCGGATGGTCTGGAAGCCGAGCTGGGTCATCGCCGACGTCGCCTGATTGAGGTTGATGCCGGGGATGCCCACGGCCGCCGCCGGGTCGGTGCCGTACCCGATCGGCGTCATGAAGAACTTGATCGAGTTCCAGCCGAAGCGCGCCTCGTTCAGCCAGCGGGACCCGAAGGTATGAGTGTCGTTGAAGGCGAAGCTCTGGGCCTTGATGTCGCCCTCGCCGGCGCCGAAGGTGGCGCCCGCGTCGCCGACGATCGGCAGGGTGGCCGGCAGGCTGCGCAGCGTCTTCTGGTAGCTGTAGCGGCCGAAGAAGCGGTTCGACTGCGTCAGGACGTGGTCCATCTTCAGGTCGAACTGGTCGTCGTTGCGCGTCAGCTCCGGGTTGATCAGGTAGTTGTTGATCTGCTGACCGGTGGCACCGACGCTGCCGGCGGTGTTCGGCTCGGGATAGTAGCGGGCGATGATCGCGGCCGAGGCCGGGTCCCAGCGGTTGCTCGGGATGACGTTGTTGGGAAACGGCTGGCCGGTCAGCGGGTCGTAGATCAGGCGGTTGACTTCGCCGAAATCACCGGCGCGCATGCGCATCGAGGGCACCGTCGACAGGTACGTCTGGCCGGCGTTGATGCGCAGTCCCTGGTAGTCGGCGAAGAAGAACGTCTTGTCGCGGACGATGCGGCCACCGAGCGTGCCACCGAACTGGTTCTGCTTGAAGTCGGGCTTGGGGCGGCCGGCGCGATTGTTGAAGAAGTTGTTGGCGTCGAAGGCGTCGTTGCGGTGGAACTCGAAGGCGCTGCCGTGGAAGGCGTTGGCGCCCGACTTGATCTGCAGGTTGACGACGCCGCCGAGCGAGCGTCCGAACTCCGCCGAGTAGGTGCTGGTCTGCAGCTTGAACTCGTCGAGCGCGTCCGGGCTCGGGAAGATGACCACGGTCTGCAGCCAGGTCTCGTTGTTGTCGACGCCGTCCAGCATGTAGTTGTTGTCGCGCGGGCGCTGGCCGTTGGCCGAGAAGGCGGCCGAGGCGCGCCAGGCGAGGCTGCCGGCGCCGTCGATGTTGGAGCCGGGAATGCCGCGCATCACGCCGGGCACGGTGCGCGTCAGGCTGACGAAGTTGCGGCCGTTGAGCGGCAGCGCCTTGATCTGTTCGGCCTCGACCGTCGTCGACAGGTCCGAGCTGCTGGACTGGACCAGCGGCGTCTGCGCGACGATCTCGACCGACTCGGTCATCGCGCCGACCTCCAGCTGCACGTCCATGCGGATGCGCTGGTCGACGCCGATGCGGATGCCGTCCAGCGTGGTGCTCTTGAAGCCCTGGAGCTCGGCGACGAGCTTGTAGGTGCCGGTCGGAATCGACGGCGCGGTGTATTCGCCGTTGCTGTCGGTGACGTAGGTGCGGCTGCTGCCGGTGCCGGTGTTGGTGACGGTGACGGTCACCCCGGGCATGACGGCGCCGGTGTTGTCGGTGACGGTTCCGAGGACCGTACCGGTGACCGCCTGCGCGAGAGCGGGCGGCGCGGACGCGCCGGCGATCAGTGCAGCGGTCAGGAGCGTGAACGTGACACGGGTCCATCGACCCGGTCGTTGCAGCAAGTGCCTGAGCATTCGGCCTCCCCAGGGGGCGGTGAGCGGCAGGTCGTCCAGGCCGCCCGAAGTGGAGCGGTGGTCGGACGACGGCCACGAGAACTGGCTAGTGTGTGCGACGGAGATAGCATTAATCCCATCCGGGGTCAATCATGTCGGCTGCCCACACCGGGATGAGCTTCCGTGATTGGACGTACCACCGGAAGCTGTTTGCGAACCAGCGACAGGCATAGTCCTGGATCGGCCGCCTGTCCAAGCCCTGCCTGGTCGCATGGCCTGCGACGTAGAATCGCCACCGTGATCGTTCGCCCAGTCCGCCGCATTCTGCTGTCGCTCTCGTGTCTCGTCGTTGCCGTGTCCGCGGCCCATGCCCAGGTCGGCGTCCGTCCCGCCGAGCAGTGGATTGCCACGCTCGACAGCCCGGAGCGCATTGCCGGCATGAAGGTGCCGGAGCTGATTCAGCGGCTCGGTGTGCAGAAGGAGATGGTCGTCGCCGACGTCGGCGCCGGGTCGGGTGTCCTGACCGGGCCGCTGGCGCTCGCGACCGGGCCGCGCGGCACGGTCTACGCGTCGGACATCGACAAGGCCCTGCTCGACCACATCGCGAAGCGCGCGCAGGAGTCGCGGCTGGCCAACGTCAAGACGGTGCTCGGCTCGTTCACCGATCCGCTGCTGCCGCAGGCGGTCGACCTCGCGTTGATGAACGACGTGCTGCACCACGTGCAGGACCGCGCCACGTACATGAAGAACGTCGCGCGGCACCTGAAGAAGGGCGGGCGGCTCGCCATCGTCGAGTACACGCCGCAGGGATCGCCGCATCAGCAGCAGCCGGAGCTGATCGTCAGCGAAGCGCAGACCAACGAGTGGGCGACGGCGGCGGGGCTCGAACGGAGCGCATCGTTCGCGCTGTATACCGACCGCTATTTCGTCATCTACACGAAGCGGTAGGTGCACGCGGACTGGCGTCACTCACATCCGCAGTTACGGCTCGTCGAGACGTAAGTCGGAGGAGCCATTTCGCGTCGCGCTCACCGACTGCCGACGCTGCTGGCGCTCCGCGGGTTCTGCAGGTGATAGAAGCGACCGTCCTCGGCGCCGCCGAGGAAGTCCGGCACGCCGTCGCCGTCGAAGTCGGCCACGGCCGGACTCACGTCGTGCCCTTCGATGTTGCGCTGGGCGAGGGGCCCGGCATCGCGGAACCACCAGCGCCCGTCGCGATCGCTGACCTGCAGCAGGAGATTGGCGTTGGCCGAGTTCACGAGCAGGTCGAACCGCCCATCGCCGTTCCAGTCGACGACGGCGATCTTGCGGCGACCGCTGCCGCCAGCGGTGCGGGCGTTGAGGCGCAAGGGCGCGCCGGCCTCGTCCACGAACCGTCGCTGCGGATGTCGCAGCACCCGTCGGCCATCGACGACCGCCCGCTCGAACAGGGTGAGGTAGCCCTCCGTGTCGAGCATCGCCAGGTCAGTCACGCCATCGCCCGTGAAGTCGTGCATGACCGGCGTCGTCCGCCACTGCGTCAGCAGCGCCTTGCCTTGCGGCGCCTTCCAGCCCCACGCCAGCCGCGGCTGGGCACCGGCCCACTGGACCTCGACCGCTTCGGGAGCGGCCAGTCGTGGCGCCCGCCGCGTGCCGACGTTGCGCAACCACATCACCTCGCCACGGATCGAATTGACGACGAGATCGGGTAAGTGGTCACCGTCCCAGTCGCCGATGCTGAGGGTGGTGTAACCCCACTTCGCTTCGATCGGTCCCTGGATGGACCCATTCGGGCCTGCCATGACCCGGAACGGTTGGCCGCCGGCCTCGAGACGGCGTGGTGCCGCCCACCGCGGCAGTGCCACGCCCGTGGCGCCGAGGTTCTCGAAGAACTCGATGAAGCCGGCCGTGTTGCCGCTCAGGATGTCGAGATCGCCGTCGCCGTCCCAGTCGACGGTGGCCGGTGTCGCCAGCGCGCCGGACTTCAGCGTGTCGGCCTGTTGCTGGAAGTAGCGCGGCGCCTCGAACGTCGGCGTCCGCGTGGCGTCGAGGCGTCCGGTCCCTTTCACGTACGCGACCCGCCCGTCCTCGTCGCCGACGATCAGGTCGACGTGCCCGTCGCGGTTCCAGTCGAAGGCGACCGGCACGATCATCTCGAGCTCCATGCGGAGCCGGTCGCCGTCCGGCTTCAGCACTGGCCGGCCAGCGGCGTAACGTGGCCGCGTGCGCGTGCCGACGTTCTCGTAGTAGGTGAAGCCGTCGAGGAACTCGCCCGTCAGCAGGTCGAGGTCGCCGTCCTTGTCGAAGTCCTCGAAGTTGGGGACCGGATTGCCGAACGGCTGGTCGAGTCGTACACCGCCAGCCTCGAGCGAGACCGGTGCCGCGTACGCCGGTGCGGCCGTGGAACCCTGGTTGCGCAGCACGTACAGCACGCCGTGCAGGGGGCCGTGAATCCATCGGCCGGCCGCGTCGTAGCCGTCGTCCCAGCCGTAGTCACTCCAGTCCTCGGCTGCCTGCACGATGTCGAGGGCGCCGTCGCCGTCGAAATCCACGTACTTCCAGACGTTGTGGCGAATCTTCGGTCCCTTCGGCTGCTGGCCGAACAGCGTGGTGTGTGCCGTCACCGGCAAGGGCAGCGTGAATTCTCGGCCTGGCGTCAGCCCGGACTGCAGCACGTCGGGCCACTCGGTGTTGATACGCAGCACGCGCAGGCCGCCATCGACGTACGACGGCGTCACGTAGTGCTGCGTGGGCCCGATGCGCTGTCCAGGCGCGAAGACCGGCATCTCGACGCCGGGCCCGGAGCGGTTCTCGAACACGTACACGCCATTCGACGGCTTGTCGGGGCAGGACACCACGAGGTCGACGTCGCCGTCGCGATCGACGTCCCATGGGATCGGCCATGCCCACAGGCCAACACCGAGATCGACCGTCAGCCCGGGATTGTTGTAGGCGAGTGGCTGCAGCGGCGCCTCCTGCGCCTGCGCCAGCACGACGAGTCCTGCGAGGCTGCCTGCCGTCAACACCGATCGCAACATCGAAGACAAACCTTAGATCAGCACAGCAAAAGGGCGAAAAGTTCGAAAAGGGCCAAGAGCGCCAAAAGGACAAGTTGCCCTTCGTTGCATGGCAAGGTGCTCGCGCTTCTTGAACTTTTCGCCCTTTCGCCATTTCCAGTGATGTGCCGGCAACTCCCAGATAGGATGTCGCCCATGAGACGACGTGTGGCGGTGGCGCTGGTCCTGTGCGTGGCGCTCGGTGCGGCTCGGTGTGGCTCGCCGTCGCCGGACAGCGCGAAGGCGCCATCGGCGACGCCCCGCGTGGCGCTCGTCATGAAGTCGCTCGCCAACGAGTTCTTCGTGACGATGGCCGATGCCGCCCGCAAGCACCAGGCCGCACACGCGGCGCAGTACGAGCTGATCGTCAACGGCATCCGTAACGAGAGCGACGTGACGCAGCAGGTGGCGCTGGTCGAGCAGATGCTGGCCCAGCAGGTCCGCGCCATCGTGATCGCGCCCGCCGACTCGCGCGCGCTCGTGCCGGTGTTGAAGCGGGCGAGCGCGCAGGGAGTGGTCGTCGTGAACATCGACAACAAGCTCGACGCGAAGACATTGACCGATGCCGGCCTGACGGTGCCCTTCGTCGGTCCCGACAATCGCGCCGGCGCCAGGAAGGTGGGAGAGGTGCTCGCGCAGCGGCTGACGCGGGGCGACCAGGTGGCGATCCTCGAAGGGATTCCGACAGCGTTCAACGCCCAGCAGCGTCGCCTCGGCTTCGAGGAGGCGATGACGGCAGCCGGCATGACCGTCGTGAGCGTGCAGAGCGGCCAGTGGGAGCAGGACCGCGCCAACACGATTGCCGCGGCGCTGTTGCGCGAGCACGCCGGCCTGAAAGCCCTGCTCGCGAGCAATGACTCGATGGCGCTCGGTGCGGCGGCCGCGGTCCGGCAGGCGGGACGCACCGGCCAGGTGCACGTCGTCGGCTTCGACAACATCGCCGCCGTGCGCCAGCTGCTCGACGACGGGCGAGTCCTGGCGACCGCCGACCAGCATGGCGATCAGCTGGCGGTGTACGGCATCGAATACGCGTTGAGCTTGCTCGGTGGCGGTACGACGCCCGCCGATCGCGAAACGCCGGTCGACGTCGTCACCAAACCGTGATGGACGGGAATGCCGTCGCTACGCTCGAGGTGCGTGACGTTCACAAGGCCTACGCCGCGCCTGTCCTGTCTGGCGTCGACCTCGATGTGAGGGCGGGCGAGATCCACGCGCTGGTTGGCGCCAATGGCGCCGGTAAGTCGACGCTGACGCGAATCGTCACGGGATTGCTGTCGCCAGACCGCGCGACGATGCGGCTCGGTGGGGTGCCGTACCATCCGGCCTCGCGCCGCCAGGCCGAGGACCTCGGCGTGCGGCTGGTCCCGCAGGAGGCGCCGGCGATCACTACGTTGAGCGTCGCCGAACAGATGTTCCTCGGTCGCCTGCCGCACCGCGGTGGCATCGTCGCCCGTCGCCGTCTGCACGAGCAGGCCTCATCGGCACTGGTGCGTCTCGGCCTGGGCCACATCGATCCCACCTCGCCGGTCGCGGCGCTCGGTGTGGGGCAGCGGCAGCTGCTCGCGATTGCTGCCGCGCTGGCCGGCGAGTGCCGTGTGTTGATCCTCGACGAGCCGACGGCCGCGCTCGGGCACGCCGACGCCGAACGCCTGCTGCACCACCTGCGCGACCTCCGCAGCGCCGGCATGGCCATCCTCTACATCAGTCATCGGCTGGACGAGATTCTGGCGATCGGCGACCGCGTCACGGTCCTGCGCGATGGTCGGGTCGTCGAGGCGCGGGCCGTCGCCGACACCACTCGCGACCGGCTCGTTGCCGCGATGGTCCCGCCCGCAGTCCCCGCCGCACCGAGCGTGCCGGCCGGCTCGGTAGCGGCAACCGTCGCGCGTGACAGGCCACCAGACACATCCGAGCACGAACGTCGGGTGGCCCTGCGGGTCTCGCGCTTGTCGCACGGTACCGCGGTGCGCGACGTGAGCCTGTCAGTCGACGCGGGCGAGATCGTCGGCCTGTACGGCCTCGTGGGGGCGGGGCGGACCGAACTGCTCCGCGCGATCTATGGCGCCGACCCACACGACGCGGGCGACGTTCGCCGCGCCGACGGTCCGCCACTGTCGATACGCTCGCCGATGGACGCGGTGCGCGCTGGCATCGGGCTCATCCCCGAGGACCGCGCTGCCCACGCGCTGCTCGGTTCCCTGCCGGTCCGCAGCAACGTGCTGCTGTCGTCGCTCGGTCGCCTCGCGCGCTGGCGCTGGTTCGTGGACACGGGACGCGAGACCTCGGCGGCGACGACGGCGCTGGCTCCACTCGACGTCCGCTGTCGGTCGATCGAGCAACCGGTGGGCGAGTTGAGTGGCGGTAACCAGCAGAAGGTGGTCGTGGCGCGCTGGCTGCTCCGCGACTCGCCGGTGTTGCTCGTCGACGAACCCACCCGGGGCGTCGACGTCGGCGCGCGGGCCGCGATTCACGCCGAGCTCCGCGCGCTCGCGGGGGCCGGGCGCGCCCTGCTGGTGGCGTCCAGCGAGCTCGACGAACTGACGACGCTCTGCGATCGCATCGTCGTGATGGCGCGGGGCCGCGTCACTGGTACCTTCACCCGAGGCGCGTGGCGCGACGTGGACCTCCAGGCGGCCGCCTTCGCGCCGCAGGATGGCGACGTGCTGGCGGCGGCGCGATGACGACCATCGCCCGCATCCTCCGCAGAGAGTCGACGGGACTCGTCGTCGTGCTGGCCGCGTTGATCCTCGTGTTCGGCCTGTCCACGGGCCATTTCGTGAGTCGCGTCACGCTGCTGACGATTGCCAACCAGGTGCCGGCCCTGACCATGGCCGCAGTCGGCATGACGCTCGTCATCATCACCGGCGGCATCGACCTGTCCGTCGGGTCGGTCATGGCGTGCGCCGCTGCCGTGCTCGCCGTCGCGCTCACCGAGTGGCAGTGGCCGCTGCCTGTGGCACTCGCTGCCGCCACCGCCTGCGGCATGCTGTCCGGCCTCTTCAACGGGTTGGTGGCCGTTCGCTTCTCGGTCCCTTCGTTCATCGTCACGCTCGGCACCCTCGAGATCGCCCGCGGGCTCGCGTACCTCGTGACCGATTCCCGATCGGTGTTCGTCGGCGCGCGGCTGGATGCGATCGGCGCACCGTGGCCGTGGCTCGGCGTCTCGACGGCGGTGCTCGTCGCGTTGACGACGGTGCTGCTGGCGCAGATGCTGCTCACGCGCACCGTGTTCGGGCGCTACGTCGTCGCCATCGGGACCAATCGGGAAGCCGTCCGTCTCGCGGGCATCGACCCGCGGCCGGTGGAGATCGCGGTGTTCGCCCTGGCGGGCATCCTGGCTGGCGTCGCGGGCGTGTTCCACGTCGCCTATCTCGAGTCGGCCGATCCCAACGCCGGCCTCGGGCTCGAACTGTCGGCGATTGCCGCCGTCGTCATCGGCGGTTCGAGCCTGATGGGTGGGCGCGGCAGTGTCGTCGGCAGCTTCCTGGGCGTGTTGATCATTGCCGTCCTGCAGGCCGGTCTCGCGCAGGCAGGTGCCAGCGAACCGCTCAAGCGCGTGGTCACCGGTGCCGTCATCGTCGCGGCCGTGGTTGTCGACGGATGGCGCCGACGGCGGCGGGCGGTGGCGTGATCAGGACCGTGCCAGAATGCGCACCATGCACGTCAGGCTCGTGACGGTCGGGTGGGTACTCGGCGGCGCGGCGCTGTGCGCGCAATCGACCGGGTCGCTGTCGCAGATGTCGATGCCGACGGTGGAGCGGTCCACCGTGGTCAGTGCGGTCCTGCCCGACTGGGTGGCCTTGCCGACCAACGGCCGCATCCTCACCAGCGCCGGCCTCGACGTCAGGCCACTGCGTAACTCCGGGGTGACCGATGAGAACGCGAAGGTCGGTGTGCTGGTCGGTGCACTGGCCAACACCGGCCGCTGCGCGAAAGATGTGCGCGCCTTCCTGCAGTACACCGACCACCAGTGGCGTCCCCTGGGACCGCCGGTCGAGAGCGAGGCGCGCGTGTCGCAGGTCAGCCCGGACGGCACGCTACCCTTCCGATTTCGTCTGAAGCGGAACGACGACTTCGAGACCAGGCCGTCCGGCTACCTGCTTCAGATCGTCGAGGCCGGCCAGCCGGCCGCGGCGACGATCGAATGGGTGGATACGCGCGCCAAGGTCGATCGCTCACCATGTGCCTGGCCCGCGACGATGGTGACGACGACCGTGACGCGATCGCGCTCGACGCTGCGCGGCTACCGTGTCTCGGGGACAGTGACCGTGACTGCCGGCACCCCAATCCGGCCCGATGCGCTCACGCTGACCGCGCTGCTCCGTGACGACCAGGGTCACGTGCTGGACGTGCTGGTCGGCGTCCCGCGCCTCGACCCCAAGCGCATGCCCGACGCCATCGCACCCGGCACGTCGGTGCCCTTCGAGCTGTTCACGCGCCTGCCACTCGGCAACGCCGTCAAGAGCGCCGAGGTCTTCGTCGACATCCTGCCGGATGCCGCCGCACAACCCTGAACGACGAACGACGAAGTCGAAGGCCGACGGCCGACCGACGAAGGCCGTCTCGACACGAGTGAGGTTGACCCGCGCCGCCCAACGCGCTACGGTGACAACAGGTCTCATCGCATGCGATCGCAGCGTAGTGCTCAGCTCGTGCGGACGAACGTCGAATCCTTCGACATGAGCCGTCGCATCTTCCCGATCGCCGGTCGTCGGTAGCGGACCCGCTCGTTTCCGAGCGACTGCCGGCGACCTCGGCCCCCTCACTGCAAGCTGATTCGAATTGTGTAGCCGTTGGACTCCGTCCGACGGTGACCCGTGCGGATGCCCGCGCGTGCTCAGGCACGTTCGCGCCCGTCGCGGGAGAGGTGCATTGGCGTGACGACTCCCTATCGGTATTTGATGGCGGCCGGCGACGACGTGACGGCGGACCTGGTCGACGATCTCTGCGTGTGGCACGACCGGATGGTGGCCCACCTGCGGCGGCACGGCGCTGCCTCCCGCGGCGACTGCGGCTGCATCGATCCGGACTACTGCCCGGCGGCGCAGGCGGCCGATCTCTGGTCGCGGGCGCGGCGGCAGTTCGGGCCCTCGGCGGCCTCTCTGACGTTCCTGCGCGTCCACGCGGGAGGCGGGCAATGACCGCCGGAGGCGGCGACGTGCTGCGCCCGAAGGAGCCGCGCGACATCCGTGCCGGCATGGTGGCCGAAGTGGCGGCGCACGTGCTCGCGCTGCTGCCCGTCGGCTACTGGCAGCGTCGGCTGGCCGCCCGCGCGTTCGCGCTGGCGCTCGTGCCGCCCATCCCGCGCGACGACGAGATGGTGCGCGTACGGCGACTGCGCGGCGCCGTGCCGATGCTGATCCTGTCGACCAGCGCGATGACATGGGGCCTGGTGCCGTGGGTGTGGCGTGGGGAGCCCAGGCTGCAGGTGCGGGAAGCCCGGCTCGCCGTGCGCCGGGTGCGGGCGGTGACCGCGGCAGAGGCGTGCGCCGTGGTGTTCCTGTCGGCGCCGGAAGACGGCGTCCCGCATCAACTGTTCGCGCGCGTGCGACTGGGCGGACCGGACGTGGCGCGCGTGACGGTGGGGGGCGTCACCTGGGCCGAACTCGCCGACATCCTGCAGGACGCGTCGGCGGATCTCGATGAAGCGATGGGAGGCGAGGCTGCCGGCCGCGGTCACCGGCAATTGCTGCGGCTGGCGTTGGCGTCTTGAGTGGTGCGCTCGGTAGGGACGGCTCGCCGAGACGTCCGTCGAGGACGACCGCGACGCCTCGGGCGAGGCGTCGCGGCTTCAATGTCCGTTACTCTCCCACAGCCGGAATCGGCTCGGTCAGTGCGGCGAGGACTTCCTTGTACAGGTACTTCGCGCCTTCGAGGCCGTCGTGCGGACCCTGCTCGTACTCGAGCGCGAACGTGCCGCGGTAGCCCGAGGCGAGCATGATGCGCACCGAGCGCTGCACGTTGTTGCGATCACCCCAGCGATCCCAGTACTTGGCGTGGACGTTGGTGTGCGCGTACGGCGCCAGCGCCTTCAGGCCGTTCACGAGGTTGTACTCGTGCTCCCAGTTGCCGAAGTCCGGCGACGCCTCGCAATACGGGTGGTTGATCTCGTCGATGATCGTGCGGATGTTCATCGGGTCGGCCGCCAGGCCCCAGTGGTTCTCGATGGTGACCCTGATGCCCATCTTGCCGCCGAAGTCGGCCATCTCGCGATACGACTTGATGGCCGCCTCGAGCAGCGGAATCAGGTCGATGTTGCGCGGGTAGCCGTCGCCCGGGCCACGCGGCACGGCGTTGGGGCGGATGCCCGGTCCGAGCGCCGAGGTCGAGTTCATGCGCATCGACTTCACGCCGAGCACGCGACAGCCCTCGAGCCAGCGCTTGGCAAGGTCGACACCGGCCTGCCGGCGCGCATCGGCTTCCGGCGAGCCGTAGTCAGCGAGGTTGCCAGGGGCATTGTTGGAGATGTGCTGCACCGTGGTGCCCTGCTTGGCGCAGGTGTTGGCCAGCGTGTCGAGCCACTTGCGCGACGCCGGGGCCATCGGGTCAAAGCCACCGGGGCGCCCGTTCTCCCCGGCCGGGAAGAACTGCGCGTCGTCGGTCACGTCGCCGAAGAACCCCGAGAACAAATCCATGCGGGTGACGCCCGGGAAGTGCTCCTTCGTGAACGCGGGGAAGTCCAGCATCGTGATCTCGCCGTACTTCTTCTTCATGCCTGCGGTATCGGGCAGGTTGGCGCGGGCGGCCTGCGCGGCACGAGCCACCTCGAGCGCCTTCTTGGCGTTCGGGTTGGACTCGACGTCAGCCGGAATCCCGGGCCCCTGGCCACGGCCCTGACCGCCACCGGGGCCGCCGGCACCCGCCGGGCGGGGCGGCATCGGGCGCGACTTGAAGAGGGGGCGGACCGGCCAGCAGTTGCTCGCGATACGCTCGAGTGCGGCCTTCTGCGCGGCCTCCTGCGCCTTGACGGCATCGCGTGGCGACAGCAGCACTGCTGCCGTCGTCAGGCCAGCCGTGGCCGCCTTGAAGAAGTCCCGTCGATCTGTCTGGTGTCCTTGGTCGTGCCGGTCGTTCACGTCGTGAGCCTCCGAGCCACCCTACGGCGCCGGAGGGCCTGGC
>Ga0335075_10014163_pt1 | contig 11988 bp, 9 predicted proteins | sample Lox_Sample_24_FD_206723 | JGI IMG/M metagenome (GOLD analysis project Ga0335075, IMG submission 206723) | Soil microbial communities from Loxahatchee National Wildlife Refuge, Florida, United States - Lox_Sample_2.4 | ecosystem: Environmental > Terrestrial > Soil > Wetlands | place: USA: Florida... | reverse complement strand
CGATCGAGGTGGCCCTCGCGGCGCGCGAGCGGCGGCTGACGGATCGGGCCGATGCCGCCGACCAGTTGCGCGAGCTGCTGGCTGCCGTCGTCCGCTCGCGCATGATGGCCGATGTCCCGCTCGGCGCCTTCCTTTCCGGCGGCGTCGACTCCTCGCTGATCGTGGCGCAGATGCAGCGCCAGAGCTCGAATCGCGTGCTGACATTCACCGCCAGTTTCGAGGATCCCGGCTACGACGAGTCGGTCCCCGCCGCGCAGGTGGCGCGGCATCTCGGCACCGCGCACACCTGCGAGCGGATCACTCCGTCGCAGGCGCGCGAGGCGATCGTTCGCATGCCCGCGATCTACGATGAGCCGTTCGCCGACTCGTCGCAGATCCCGACCTACCTCGTGTCGCGAATGGCACGCAAGCACGTGACGGTCGCCTTGACGGGGGACGGGGGAGATGAGCTCTTCGGCGGCTATCACCGCTACTTCGTGGGGCAGCGCGCTTTCCCGCTCATCCGGTCGATCCCGGTCTGGGCGCGACGTCCGCTGGCATCGCTGATCCGGACGATGCCCCCCGCATCCTGGCAGAACGTGATCGGGTGGCTGCGGGGGCTGGGTGGTGGCGCGCGGCTCGCGGACCTCTCGGGCGAGCGGTTGCACCGGCTCGCGCGGCAGCTCGGCGCCAGCTCCGAGGCCCACATGTACGAGATTCTCATGGCGCGGCCGGAGGATGAAACGGTGGCGCTCGAAGGTTGCGAGGAGCGGCAGTCGGGCGCGTGGAGCGGCTGGCTGGCCTCGTTGCCGCCCGCCGAGGCCATGATGCTTTTCGACACCCTCAATATCCTCCCGGATGACTTTCTGACGAAGGTCGATCGCGCCTCGATGGCCATGAGCCTCGAGACGCGGGCCCCGTTACTCGATCCCCGGCTGTTCGAGTTTGCCTGGCGGTTGCCGCTCGAATGGCGAATCAGCGCCAACGTCGGCAAGCTCCTGTTGCGCGAAGTGTTACGGGAGCTGGTGCCGGAGGAAATCGTCGATCGTCCCAAGCAAGGCTTCGGCATTCCGGTCGGCTCCTGGCTGAAGGGACCGCTGCGCGCCTGGGCGGAGTCGCTGCTCGATGAGCGGCGGCTGCGCCGGGAAGGATATCTCTCGCCGGGCCCCATCCGCCGCAAGTGGGCCGAGCATCTCGCGGGCACGCACGACCGCCAGAGCGAGATCTGGGCCGCCGTCGTCTTTCAGGAGTGGCTGGCGAGCACTCGCGAGGCTCCGGTCGCGGCACTCAGCGCCTGAATACAATCATGCCCTTAAAGAGCAACGCCAAGCGATTTCTCCGCACGGTATTCGAGCAAGGTCAGCGCTTCGGGCTGGATGTCTTGCCCCGGCATTTCTATTCGGAGATTCCCGACATCCGCCGCCTGAGAAACGCCGCGCACTGGCGGGCGCCCTTCTCGATGGCGGGAATCGCGGGCGCGGAGGTCGCGAGTCAGGTGGAGTTCGTTCGGGCCTGCTGCCCGCCGCCTCTCGCCGCGAAGATCGCCACGGCGGGCATCCATGCGGACGCCTGTCGCCGCAACGGTGCCATGGGATTCGGCGCCGTCGAGGCGGATTTTCTCTATGCCGTCGTGGCCTCGAGGCGGCCCAAGCAGATATTTCAGATCGGCTGCGGCGTGTCGACCGCGGTCTGTCTGCTGGCCGCCGAGCATGCCGCCTACACGCCGCAAGTGCTCTGCGTCGAGCCGTATCCGACGCCCTACCTCGTCGCCGAGGCGAGCAGGGGCTCCATAACGCTCATCAAGGAGATGGCGCAGACGCTCGATTTGTCTACGGTCGAAGGGCTCGGCGCCGATGCCCTGTTCTTCGTCGACTCCAGCCACACCCTCGGCCCGGCGGGGGAGGTCAGCCGTATCGTGCTCGAAATGCTGCCGCGCCTGAAGTCCGGGGCATGCGTGCATTTCCACGACATCACCTTCCCGTATGACTACAGCCGCCATGTCCTCGACGCGGCGCTGTTCTTTCAACACGAGAGCGTCCTGTTGCACGCCTTCCTGGCATTCAACAGCCGGTTTCGCCTGCTGGCGGCCCTGTCCATGCTCCATTACGCCGCGCCGGAGAAGCTCGCGCAATGCCTGCCGAACTACCGTCCGGCGGGCAACGACGCCGGCCTGAACGTGGGCGAGGGGCACTTCCCCAGCTCCGCCTACCTGCAGGTCGTCGCCTAGCGCGGCCCGGGAGCTCTGCGATCACTCGGGGAGCGGGGCATGGCGCCCAAGCGCCGCGGCAAGGATCTGCTCTTCACGGCGCAGAGAGAAGATCCGCCGCCCGCGCTGGCCGAGGGCTTGCCGCCCGGCGGGATCGCGTACCAGGGCTTCACAGGCTGTGACCAGCCCTTCGTACGGCACTGCGCACAGAGCCTCACGCAGGTCCGCGTGCTCCCACTGCTCCACGTCCCATTCCGCAACGACCGCTTTCTCGTTGGAAAGCAGATAGGCGACGCGCACGATCTCGAACACCTTGGCCTCGTAGAAGTGCAGGCACAACACGAGCTTGGCGCGGGAGATGGCGCGATCCCGCTCCTCGCCGTACACGCCGAACAGCGCAACCACCTTCAATCCGCGAGCGTACAGCTCATCGAGGATCTTCTTGCGCCGCGGATTGACGGAACCGTAGAAGAGAACGTCGATGTCCTCGCGCGCCGGCGCGATCCGCGCAAGCTCGGGAACATAGCCGAGCGGCACGTGGCGCACGTTGCGCGCGCCGAGCTCCTGCAGGCGACGCACGTTCTGCGCGCTGTAGTCCCACACTTCCCTGGTCCTCAGACCCTCGGCGTAGGCTCCACGCAGCCAGGGCGAGTCGCGATGGATCTGCTCCGAGTTGTATAGAATGGCGGTCGCCGGCAGGCGGTTGATTCCCTCCTTATCGAGCAGATGGGCCCCGAAGATGATCTGGCGGGCTGGCCGGTCGGGCGGCTGGCGATAGAAAGCCGGGAGACCCAGCCGGCGCAGCCCGAAGTACACGCATTCAGCCAGTTCCGTCAGGCCCTCGGCATGGACGTATCCCGGCGGACGAATCTGCACGACGTGAAAGGCGGCTGTCACGGGCCTGCCGCAGGGGCTGGAAAATCGGCAAACGTGTCCCGGACCCGCCGGGTCGCGAGGATATACACCAGGAAGTAGATATCGAACAATGCTGCCAGCAGCGATACCGGGCTCAGGTTCGTAACATCTCCGTCGCCGAGTCCCGCGCCGCCGACCGACACCGCGCAGTCGAGAATCGCGGCGAGAATCAGGATCGTTCGCCCGTGAGCCCAAAACCATCTGACGAGACTGGTCGCGGACGGGGCTCGGCGGAGCAGGGCGACAAGCACCGGGGCCGCTACCAGAGCGGGCACGAAAGCGTAAATGCTGACCGTGCCGCGCAGCGTGGCCAGGGCGTCCGGGCTGATACGCGACACGGACGAGACGACGTAAATCACCAGCAGCAGGAACGTTCGCGACAGGTAGAGCACGGCGAGCCAGAGCAGCGCCGGCGGCTTGAGGCAGAAATGATCGTCGTAACTCGATGGATTGTAGGTGCGGGCCATTGGGTTGTCTCAGGCGACTTTCGCGGCACTCACGGTCGCTGCGGCGGACTGCAGCGATAGCAGCGCTCCCTCGAGCCGCTGCGCGTTCCGCTCGGGCGTGAATTCCTCGAAAATGCGCAATGATTCGCCGCCGTGGCGGCGCGCGAGCGCGGGACTGCGGCAGTAGGCGAGCATGGCCGTCGTCAGCGCGGAGCGGTCGCCCGCCGCAAATCGAAACCCATTGATCTCCGGCTCGATCAGATGGTGGGCCGCCCCGCAGGCATCGCTTGCGATCAGCGCCTTACCGAGCGACGCCGCTTCGTTGAGCACGACGCCCCAGCCGTCGTGCCGCGATGGAAGGATCAGCACCTCGCAGCGCTGCAGCACGGTACCTATCCGCATGGCATCGACCACGCCGGAGAAGCGGATCGCGTGGGAGATCTCGAGGCGCTCCGCCATACGCTCGTAGTAGGCTCCGGGCTGATCCCGTCCAGCCACCTCGAGTCGCGCTCCGGGATGGGAGGCGAGCACGTCCCGCATGGCGAGCAGCAGCAGGTCGACCCCCTTGCGCGGGCATAGTTGTCCAAGATAAAGGAACCGGGGGCGCTCGATGGGCATCTCCACCGGCTCGTCGTCCGCAGGCACCGCGACACGCGGCAGGGCGTAAGGCACGAAGCGGATCCGATCCGCGGGCACGCCCCAGCGAATGAACTCCTCGCGCGCGAGGTCGCCGATTGCGAGGGCTCCGAGCGCATGCCGCCGGACCATCTGCCCGTAGAATCTCTTGATCGCGTAAGTCAGATAGGCGCGCGGGCGGGGCCAGGAGTGCTCGCCCCAATGCACCCAGGGCACCCTCCGGTCCGAGAGATGCCACACGAGTTGCAGCAGGAACACCTGGCTGTAGCCTGGAACGATATGGATGCGCTCCCGCCAGTCCGCGCAGAGCTCGAGCGCCCGCAGCGAAGTCTCCATGTAGCGCTCGCCCCGAGGCAGCTCCTCGTGGGCGCCCCAACCCATGCTGAGACGGTCGGTGGTGACGTGATGCAGGTAATGGACGATGAGATCGATGCCCCGCGTGCGCAGGCTCGCGAAGAACGATGATTGATGATGTGTCGGAATGCTCGTCCAGACGAGCAACCGCAGTGGCGCGCTCATGACTTCAGCGCCGGCAGGCTTGCGGCAGCCGACGCCGTTTCGCCGGCGAGGACCGAGCGGTAGAGTCCTTCGAGCCGCGCGCCGAAGGCTTCCAGCGAGAGCTCTCGCTGCACGGCGCACCGCCCCGCTTCTCCCATGGCGCGCGCCCCCTCCTCGTCCCGCAGCAGCGTCTCGAGGGCGGCTTGCAGCGACTCCACCGTCCCGTCGGTCACGATTCCCGTGCGCCACTGGGTGACGAAATCGGCCAGGCCGCAGCCTTGCGTCACCACTACGGGCACGCCGGCGCTCATCGCCTCGACCACGGAGATGCCGAAATTCTCCGACGCCGAGGGCAGTACGAACATCGACGCATTCGCCAGCAGCCACCGCTTGCGCCGGCCGTCGACGAAGCCGACCCATCGAGCCCGGTCTCCGAGGCCGAGATCCGCGGCCAGCCTCTTCAAGCTCGCGACCAGCGCCGGGTCGCCGTCTCCAGCGATGACCAGACGCAGCTTCGATCGAGCGCGGATGCCCGCGAAAGCTCGCAGCAGCACGTCCACACACTTGATCGGATGGATGCGCGCCAGATAGAGGACGACCCGCTCACCCTCCAGGTCGAGCCCCTCGATCTCCTCCGGGGCGTCGCCTGCAATGCCGCTCAACTCCACGCCGGTCGGCAGGACTATGGGCCGCATCGGCAAGGAGAGATCCGCCGCGCGCGCCTGCTCGAGCGGCGAGGTGAAATGTACTGCCGCAGCCGACCGCAGCAACGGCCCCTCGACGAGGCGCACGGACGTGGCTTTGACCAGCCGGCTTTTGTTGCGCATGCCCCAGGTATCGAGCACCCCAGCCGGCCGCATGATGTAGGGAATTCCCGCGGCGCGGGCGCACCAGGCGGCGGCGAGCGGCGCGAAGCTGAACAGCCCATGTGTATGGACGAGCTGGTACTGCCTGACGTTGCGCAGCAGCCAGGGAAGCAGCGGCGCGGAGAATGCGTACTTCAGGCTCTGGCGCGGAAAGTAGCGTACGCGCTGTCCCTCGACCTCCACGAAGCGGTCGCGCGGGACGTCGAGCCGGGATGTGTCACCGTGATCGTCGGTCGTCGCCACATCGGCGGCGATACCCCTGCCCCGCAGCGCCCGCAGAATGTTTTGCATCGACACGCTCGGGCCGCCGCGCAGCCGGCTCATCGACGAGATGACGTGCAGTACGCGCAGAGGCCGTGTCATAGCGCTGCCCCCAGTCCCCGATCTTCGATCCTCGCCGGATCGCCGCTGTCGGGTAGACCCGAAAGCGACGCGAGCGCAGCCGCGGAAAGCGCCGGCGGGAGGTCCGTCCGGTAAGAGAACATCCCGAGGCCGAGCAGCAGCCAGTCGAGCATCCCTATGCCTCCCGGCGACATGAGCACACACTCGCCGGCGTTGATCGCCAGGCAGGCGATGAACATCGCCCGCCACCTGAGGTCCGTGTTGCGCCAGGCCCGGCGACAGAGCAGGGCGATGACCAGGGTGAGCAGCCCGCCACCGAGCGCGCCGCCTTCCTGGAGGATTGCCGTTGGCAGAAAGCCCTTCTCTATGGGGGCCGAGATCGGGATGCCGTCGAAGTACACCACCCCGGCGGGGAATTCACCGTCGGGATAGACACCGAAGCCGTTCCCGAGCAGCGGCTTCTGCAGAAAGTCATTCCATTCGCCGATGGCGCCGCCGCCGCGCGATTCGTAGAAGGCCTGGTCCAGGTTCTGAGCCTTTCCCGCCGTGCCCTTGTAGGCGAAGTCGGTGACTATTTTCGATACCTGACCGGTCGTCACCGCCAGTATCGCGAGCACGCCGCACGCCAGGCCGGTGATCAGGATCGGCCTCCCCAACTTGGCCTGACCCTGGCGCCGGCGGCCGACCATCCGGCTCATCAGGACGACCATGACGCCCACTCCGGCGCCGAAGCCGGCCGTGCGCGCCTTGGAAAGAATGATGAGGGCGATGACAAACAGTGCGATCAACAGCTCGAGGCGGGTCGCGCGCCGGCGCATCAGCAGCACCCCGGTGATCGCCCAGGCGGCGAAGGGCGCGATGAAGATGCCGAGCGCTTGCGGCTGGTTGAGCAGACCCTGGAGTCCGCCGTCGCCACCGAGCGCGATTCCCGGCCGCAGCAGCGTCAGCCCCGAGAGTCCGATCACCGTGAGGCCGAGCGTGATCAGCCAGCGGTGAAGTCCCACGAGCTGCGCCGGCCTGACATGGTTGTAGGCGATGAGTACCGCCGTGACACCGCAGAAGAGCTCGGCGACCTTCATCAGGGAGATGAGGACCGCCGGACTCTCCTGGAACGAGGAGAAAGCCTCGGCGATCGAGAACAGCCACACCGGCCATGCCAGACGCAGGTCCGAGCCGCGCATGGTTGGCACGAGTCGGACGATTGCCGCGAGCAGGACCAGGCGCAGGAGCACGCCTTGGATGGGCGCGGGCTTGATGATCGCGGGATTGCCGTATGCCACCAGCGTAGCAACCATGAGCGCCTGGATCGCCTGCACCGGGCCGATGAGTGCAGCGGCAATGCAGCCCCCCAGAACGACCGCCCCGACTGCCGGCGAGGCGGCGAGCGCCGCGACCCCGGCCGTGAAGATCACCGCCAGGCGCCAGGACACGAGCTCTGCGGGCCGGCGCATCGGGAGGCTCGCCGCTGCCATGTCAGGCCGCCTTCAGCGGGTAGAGAGAAGCGATGGTGGTCGGGCGGCGCAGCAGCGTGCGCCGCAGCAACAGCGACGCGAGCTCCACCGGCTCCCGCCAGCGGCGCAACCGAATCGCGAGCGAGCGCGGCGAAAGATTGCGCGCGAGCGGGAACGTGTCGAGCTCGTACAGATCGAGGACGGTGAGCCAGCGGGTTGCGGCGGCCAGAGCCTGCGGCGCCGGAAGTTTGATCTGCAAGCGCTTCGAGGCGCTCCACACCGAGAACATCCTGTTACGGGTACAGTCGCGCAGCACCGCGGCATGCACCGCGAAGACCACGTCGCCCGCAAGAGGCGCGGGCAGCTCCGCCACCGCCGGCACTGCCGGGTCGATGCGCCAGAATCGACGGCCGGCGGCGTCCCGCACCTCGAACACGATGGGCGACAGCGCGCGGCGCCGGATGAGGCGCGGGACGGCCGCCATCATCCGCTCGAAGTAGGTGAGGAAGGAGCCGAAATCGGCGCTGACACGATCCTCCGCCGCGTAGCAGGCCGCGAGCTTCGCGCCATGGCGACTCAGCATCGACTCGATGTACTGGGCGCGGGCACTGAAATCGAACGGTTGGTTGCGGAAGCCTTCCCGGTCGCTCCAACTGCTGCCAGGCGGCATCACGACGCACTCCGTTCGGCTCGAGACGCTGGCGGCAACCTGTCGGTAGTGCGCGGCGACCTCTTCAGGCGTCGTGGCCGTGCCGTTGAATCCGATGGTTTCCCGGTGCAGGAAACAGTGGTTGCTGGCGAAGGGAATGGCGTAGCGCGCGCCCACGTGCAACGCGCAGCGGACAAACTGGTCGGCGGAGTCGCTCTGCACCAGCATCTCGTGCGGCAGGCGCTCGTAATTCTCCACGCAATACGGAATGGGGCCGGCGCTCGAGTGGCTGCGCAACAGGAAGTCGATTCGCGGGAAGTCGCGCAGGACTTGCTTGAGGGGCAGGCCGAACAACTTCGCGTCGTTGCAGTTGAACAGAGTGGTCCCACCGCCCGACAGCACGGCGGCGCTGTCGACTCCCAGCCCGAATTGATAGGAGCGCAGCGTGAAATCCGGCGCCAGCACGCAGGAGCTGCCGTGGGGGATCTCCACCACGTCCTCGAAGCCGAGGTAGTGCAGATCTTCGACCATCCTGCGGGTGGGCACTTTCGGCACCAGCACGCGTGTCTTCGGGCTGAACAGCCGCCGCAGCGAAGGACCGTGAAAATGATCCCAGTGCAGGTGAGTCAGATACACGAAGTCGGCACGCAGGTCTGCGGTCAGCTCGGGATCCGGCTCGGGGAAATTCCACCAGCTGCGCCAGTAACAGGAGCCGAGCAGCCACGGGTCACAGACCACGCGCACTCCCGCGTGCTCGACCAGCAGGCCCGCATGACTGAGGATGGTGAACTTCATCGGGTTAGGCACCGTCTTCTCGGGACGGTGCGTCAGCATTGATCTCGCCAGCAGTGTACTACCAATGTGCGCCGGCGGAAGACTTTGGCGCATTGTCATCTCGCTGTCACAAAATCCGCACGCCGCATACATCCGGCTGTCATGAATGCGTAACGCGCGCGTGAGCTCGCCGGGCGTAGCGTCTGCCGGAGTCGACCTTCAAGTGGTAGATTGGCGCGATATGCTCGGCGCCCTTCGCACGGTTCGTTTCATGGCCCGCCATCCCCGCAATCGGTGCGCTCAGGTCAACACCCGCGACATGGCCGTGTCGGGCGCGTCCGGGCAGGCTCTTTACGGCACGCTCGTATGAGCGTGGACCAGCGGCTGCGCGGATTCATGCGGGCCCTGTTGCCTGAGGCGGCAACGCGCGTCATTCGCGGGCGCCCGCTGCTGCGGCGCCTGCTCGGCAACGGCGTCTGGCGGGTCGGTGACAGCGTATTCCGCATGGGGGCCGGAGTTTTCGTAAACGCTTATGTCGCGCGCTACCTGAGTCCGCCGGGCTTCGGGCTGCTCAATTTTGCCGCCGCCATGGCCACCCTGTTCACCGCCATCGCGCAATTCGGCATGCAGAACGTGCTCGTTCGCGAGCTGATCCGGCGACCCGAAGCGCGCGCCACGATCGTGGGCAGTGCGCTGATTCTGCGCGTGGTGGCCGGCGTGGCTTCGATAGCGCTTGCCGTGGGCGCAACCGAGCTGTTGCGCCCCGGCGATCATCGGGCGGCCGTCATTGTTCTCATCGTCGCGGCGATCGCGCTGCCGCGAGCGTGGGACGTCATCGACTACGACTATCAGGCGCGCATCGAAGCCCGGCCCGTGGTGATCGCGCGCAACGTGAGCTTCGTGGCGTTCGCGCTCACGAGACCTCTGCTGGTGCTCGTGCATGCGCCGCTCGCAGCCTTTGCATTCGCGCTCACCGGCGAGGGAGTGCTCGCGACCATCCTGCTGCTTCGCCGGTGGCGCACGGACGGCATGACCGTCGGAATGAGCGCCGCCCGCTGGGTCGAGCTGCGCGATCTGGTCGCGACGAGTTGGCCGCTCGTCATCGCCGGCCTCTCCATGGTCGTATACATGCGCATCGACCAGATCATGCTCGCCGCGATGATGGGCGATGCCGGCGTGGGGCTCTTTTCGGCGGCGGTGAAGGTCTCGGAAGCGCTCTACTTCCTGCCGATGGCGGCGATCGCCACCGTGGCGCCCGTGCTTACGGACCTTCATCGGCGCTCGAGCGCCGAGTACGAACGGCAAATGCTGCAGGTAATGCGTATTCTGGTGTGGACCGCGCTGGCGGTCGCCGCGATCTTCGCCATATTTTCCCGTCTCATCATCCTGATCCTGTACGGACCGGCGTACGCGCCCGCCGCAGCGGTGCTCTCCATCCACGCATGGATCGGTGTGCTGGTGAGCCTCGATTACTGCAACAACCAATGGCTCATAAACGAGGGCTACCTCAAATTCAACATGTATCAGACGCTCGCCGGAGCAGCGGTCAATATAGCGCTCAATCTCGTCCTCATCCCCAGGCTCGGCATCATTGGCGCGGCGCTTGCGAGCTGTGCGGGCCAGCTTGCGGCGGTGATTCTGCTCAAGGCGCTGGTCCCCAAGACCAGGCGTCTCTTGCGGCTGCAGCTCGCCGCGTTCGCTCTTCCGCTCCGGTTCGAGCACGGGAGCGGAACGGCGTGAGCAAGTACTACCCATGGCTGGATTGGGTACGCTTTTTGGCGGCCTTTGAAGTAATGCTGAGCCATGCTCGCGGCTTCTTCTTCGTCGACTATGGCGCACTCATAGCTCCTGACAGGACGCCTCTGGTCGCCGTATTCTTTGCATTGACCAGGCTCGGCGAAGAGTCGGTATTGGTCTTCTTCGTGATCAGTGGATTCCTGGTTGGCGGACGGTCGCTCGACAAGATGATCACCGGCCAGTTCCGACTCGAGGAATATGCGATCGATCGCTTCGTACGGATAATGTTGCCGCTCGTTCCCGCACTGTTACTCACTGGAATGGTGCAATTTGCGATAACCCGGTCGTATGACGTCGGCGCGCTTGTCGGCAGTCTGCTGTCATTGCAGGGGATCTGGTTTTCTCCCTACGGCGGAAATGCGCCGCTCTGGTCACTGGCCTACGAGGTCTGGTTTTACATCGCCATTTATGCCATCGGCGATAGCGTGATGACCAGGAAATTCGGCGTGGTCAGCGCCGCCCTTATTTGCTGTTTCCTGATGGCTTTCACAAAATTGAACGTCAATTATCTTTTTTGCTGGCTCATAGGCGCCGCAGCTTTTTTCCTACGGCCCAAAGGATGCCGCACGAGCACTCTTCTGGCGCATTCGCTATTGCTTGCGGCGACCGTCGCGCTTGTCGAGATGACCACGGAATCACGGTCGGTGAACCTCCGCTTTGCCGATTTGCTGCCCACTCATGCAGTTTCGCAGTTATGGCTGGCTTTGTGCGCCTCGCTGATGATCAGGCGGATAATAATCTTCTCGCCTTCCGGTGGCCTGGCGCTTCAGCTCAACCGGCTCGGCGGCAAGCTGGCTGCCTCCTCCTACACGTTGTACTTGACCCACTATCCGGTGCTCATGCTTTGTCAGTACGTTGGAATGGGAAAGCATTCCTCCATGACTTTATTCTCCGTATCTTATTTTCTAATCATCGTTTCATTGAATATGCTGGTTGCCTTCCTGATCTATTCGCTCTTCGAGAAGCACACGGACAAGTGCCGGGCATACTTGAAGAGCATGCTCGAAGCGCGCTCCGCCATGGTACGGCTCTGAGCGCGAGCCCGGAGGCTATTCGGGGGCACCTCGGCGGCGGGTGCCGCGCAGACCCCGCCGGAGCGCGCTCTTGGCGACCCGCATCATTCTGTTTCTCATGTACAATGCCGCCGTGTGCTCGGTGTAAGACGTGTTGATCAACTTCGGATTGATGAAGATCCTGCGCCGCCGTGCGCGCAGTGCGGCGTGCAGGGAAAGGTGCTCGCAGATCCCGCGGCCATCGATGTCGACGCCCACATACTCGCCCACATCGAGCGCACGCCGGCGGTAGATTGCGAGTCCCCCGAATGCCGAGTCGACTTCGATCCAGTCGGCGCCGGGATCGATCCGTATCATTCGCGAGTGCACCGCGACGGAGCGGGCTTTTTCGGCGCCGACGTTGTGCCGCAGCAGGA
>Ga0335075_10014162_pt1 | contig 11988 bp, 10 predicted proteins | sample Lox_Sample_24_FD_206723 | JGI IMG/M metagenome (GOLD analysis project Ga0335075, IMG submission 206723) | Soil microbial communities from Loxahatchee National Wildlife Refuge, Florida, United States - Lox_Sample_2.4 | ecosystem: Environmental > Terrestrial > Soil > Wetlands | place: USA... | reverse complement strand
AGCGCCAGAACACCTGCCGTGATCAGCAACGCGCCGACCCAGGCAAGCTGCACCCAATCGTCGAACGCCGAGCCCGCATATTGATAGATTGTCACCGGCAGGCTGGACATAGGCTCCCGCAGGCTGGCCGACCAGTTCAGGTTGCCAAGGCTGGTGAACAGCAGCGGCGCCGTTTCGCCGGCGATGCGCGCGACCGCCAGCAGAACGCCCGTCAGGATGCCATCCTGCGCCGCCCGGTAACAGATCAGCACGATGACCTTCCATTTCGGTGCGCCGAGTCCGACCGCGGCTTCACGCAAGGAAGGCGAGACAAGCCGCAGCATGTCCTCGCTCGTACGGACGACAATCGGAATGACGATCACGGACAGCGCCAGGCAGCCCGCCATGCCGGAGAAGCCGCCGAAGGGCTGCACCACGATCTGATAGATGAATAATCCGATCAAAATCGAGGGCGCCGACAGCAACACGTCGGATACGAACCTCACAGCATTGGCGGTTGCACTGCTCTTCCCGTACTCGGCCAGATATGTGCCGACCATCAGTCCGATCGGGGTGCCGATTGCCGTACCAAGCCCGGCTTGAATGATGGTTCCAACAATGGCATTCAGCAGGCCGCCGTGCGAACCCGGCGGCTTGGTCGTGTTGGTGAACACAGTAAGCGACAGGCCACCCACGCCGCGCCAGAGCAGCGTGATCAGAATCGAGGCGAGCAGGATCACGCCAATGACGGTGGCGATAATGCACAGCACTTCGATCGCCAGGTTCCTGCGATGGCGACGCTGGCCCAGGCGGCGGGCAACCCGCTGATCCTTGGCCGGACCGGGAACGCTGCTGGGTGCGACAGTTGCGCTCATGTCATCACGCCTTCAGCTTCGGCCGCAGCATGTAGCGGGATATGGCCAGCACAATGAACGAGATCACGAACAGGATGAAGCCCAGCGCAAGCAAAGAGGCTAGTTTCAAACTGCCTGCCGGGCTTTCGGGAAATTCCAGTGCCACGATCGAGGCAATGGTGTTTCCCGACGAGAACAGACTGCCCGAAATGCGGTCGGCATTGCCGATGACGAACGTCACCGCCATGGTTTCGCCAAGTGCCCGGCCCAGGCCCAGCATGATGCCGCCCACCACGGAGACCCGCGTGTACGGCAGCACGATGGAGCGCATGACTTCCCACGTGGTGCAGCCGACGCCGTAGGCTGACTCCTTGTAAACCGCGGGCACCGTTTCAAATACGTCGCGCATCGTCGCGGCGATGAAGGGAATCACCATGACCGCCAGCACCATGGCGGCGGTGAACAGGCCGGTACCGAAGGGCGGCCCTGAGAACAGGTCTTCCAGGACTGGAATGCCATCACACAGATCGATGACAAAGGGCTCGACGTATTGCGACATGATTGGGACGATCACGAAGAAGCCCCACATGCCGTAAATAATGGAGGGCACGGCGGCGAGCAATTCGATCGCGGTACCCACCGGCCGGCGCAGCCACTGCGGTGCCAGCTCGGTCAGGTAGAACGCGATACCGAAGGCCAGCGGCACAGCCAGAATCAGCGCAATGACCGACGTGACCAGCGTACCGTAAACCGATACTGCGGCACCGAACACCTGGTGCACCGGGTTCCAGGCCGTTGAGGTCAGGAACGCCGCGCCGAATGCGCGGAATGCCGGCAGGCCGCCGATGAACAACGACAGGATCAGGCTGCCGAGCAATAGCAGCACGAATATGCCCGACGCGGTTGCGGCGGCGGCAAAAATCGGATCGCCGATGGCGGTGCGCCGGCGGGATAAGGGGGCTACGGCGACGGCTTGCTGCACGAGAGTTCAATTCCAGCAGGATTTTCTAAATTTCCCGTCGTCATGGCAGGACGTCCGGCCCGGCCATGACGACAGGCATGCATCGTCACATCGTGCCCGGCACTTGCTTCTGCCAGGCCGCGCGAATGGCGTCGTGTACGCTCTCCGGCAATGGGATGTAGAGCAGGGACGTAGCGATGTCGTCGCCATTCGAGAATCCCCAGTTGAAGAATTTCTTCACGGCGGCGCTCTGGTTCACGTCTTTCGGGTCGGTCGGCAACAGCACGAACGTGGCCGACTCGATCGGCCAGCTTTGCTCCCCCGGCTGGTCGTTCAGGTCGATGGCGAAGTTCTGCACCTTCGACCAGTCGGCGTTCGAAGCGGCGGCCTTGAATGAGTCCATGGTCGGCGTTACGAACTGGCCGGCCTTGTTCTTGAGCAGCGCGGTGGTCAGGTGATTGTTCGCGGCGTAGGCGCTCTCGTCATAGCCGATACCGCCGGCAATCTGCTTCACGGTCGCCGCGACTCCATCGCTGCCCTTGGCACCCGCGCCGACCGGCCAGGCGACGCTGGTGGAAGAACCAACCTGGCTCTTCCACTCCGGGCTTTGCATGCTGAGATAGTCGGTGAAGACGAAGGTGGTGCCGGAACCATCCGCGCGGTGCACCGGTGCGATGGCCGTATGCGGCAGCTTCAGATCCGGATTCAGGGCAGTGATCGCCTTGTCATTCCAGTGGGTGATTTTGCCAAGATAGATATCGGCAAGAATCGGCCCTGTGAGCTTGAGCTGGTTCGGCTGCACGCCGGGGACGGTCACGATGATGTCCACGCCGCCGATCACCGTTGGGAACTGCATCAGCTTATGCGCGGCAAGCTGATCGGCAGAAACGGGCATATCGGAGGCACCGAAATCGACCGTGCGGTTGTTGACCTGGTTGATACCTGCGCCCGAACCGATCGCCTGATAGTTCAGCTTGATGTTGGTCGTGCCGCTGGAGGCATCGCCCCACTTTGCATAGATCGGCGCGGCGAAAGTGGACCCTGCTCCCGTGATCTGGGTTTGGGCATTTGCCTGTTGCGCGGCGATCACGCCGACGGCGAGCACCGTAAGCAATGCGAGTCGCATGTTGAGATTCCCCCGAAATCCGTTCATGTGCAGCGACGCTGCCGGGGAAAACTGCTGCAACAACCATGCACGGGAGCAACTGTCAAGCAGCCGTCCGGCGGCAATTCGAAAAATGTTGTGGATACGTGCAGAATGTTTGCCGTGGCGTTTTAGAGGCAAAAAACCCACCCGCCACGCCGAGGTTTGCGATCCTGGCGGAGACGTTTACTGGCCGCCCGTTCGGAGCATCGCTCCCGGACGTCAGGACATTACAATTCGGCTGTGGCTGTCATATTTCATTATAATGACAGTTCAATGACATCGGGCGGCGCGTGGTCCGCCGAGAAGCCACCGTGCGGAGTGACCGGGAGTTTCAGGCTCCGGCCAACTGGATGACCCCGCCGCGCGGCGATGCCGCATGCTCCTTCAGCACCGCGTCGGTAGCCGGCTCGATCTCCTTCAGCAGCACGTCGTATCCCCAGAGGTCCGCAAGGTGCTGCAGGACGAGCCGCGAATCCTTTTCTTCCAGCAGGACGCGGTTCAGCGCGCGATGATGAACGATCAGCCGGCGATCTCCGACCAAATTCACGTCCACCACCTGGATATCCGGCGTATTCCAGGCCACGTCGTACTGCCGTGCCAGCGCACGCTGAATCTTGCGATAGCCGCGCTCGTCGTGGATCGATTGCACACGCAGGTTCGGCTCGCTGGCATCATCCAGCACATGGAATAGCCCGAACTGGCGGATCAGCCGCGGGCTGAGGTACTGAAGGATGAAGCTCTCGTCGCGGAAATTGGCCCAGACATCGCGCAGCACCGCCATCGGGTCCGGGTTGCCGGCGATGTCGGGGAACCACTGCTGATCCTCCGCGGTCGGCTCGGAGCAGATGCGTTCTATATCCTGCATCATAGCAAAGCCGAGCGCATAGGGATTGATGCCGCTGTAGCGCGGATCGTCGAAATCCGGCTGGAACACGACGTTGGTGTGGCTGCGCAGGAACTCGACCATCGCACCGTCGTTGATCAGCCCGCTTTCGTGCAGACGGTTCATGATGCGATAGTGCGTGTAGGTCGCGCACCCCTCGTTCATCACCTTGGTCTGCATCTGCGGATAAAAATATTGTGCAATGATGCGGACGATGCGCAAAATCTCACGCTGCCAAGGGGCCAGCCGCGGGGCGACCTTCTCCAGAAAGAACAGGATGTTTTCCTGCGGCAGTTGCAGCAGGGCCTTGCGCTTTTCTTCCGCCGTCGGGTCGTGCTTGGTGTTCGACTTGCCCGGCACGGTACGCCACAGGTCGTTGAACACCTGCTCTTCGTGCATGCGGCGTTCACGCGCACGCTCCTGCTCGCTGCGCAGATCCATGGATCGGCGGCGCGGATAACGATGGACGCCATGGGTCATCAGCGCGTGGGCGGCATCCAGCAGCCGCTCCACCTGCGCCTCGCCATATTTTTCCTCGCACTCGGAGATGTATTTCTTGGCGAACTCCAGATAGTCCAGGATGCCGTTGGCGTCCGTCCACTGCTTGAAGACGTAGTTGTTCTTGAAGAAGTGGTTGTGACCGAACGCAGCGTGGGCGATCACCAAAGTCTGCATGGTCGCCGTGTTTTCCTCCATGATGTAGGAGATGCACGGGTTGGAATTGATGACGATCTCGTACGCCAGGCCCTGCATGCCGGCGCGATACAACGCCTCATTGCGGGCGAACTGCTTGCCGAACGACCAGTGCTTGTAAAAGATCGGCATGGCGATCGAGGAATACGCGTCGAGCATTTGCTCGGAATTGATCACCTCGATCTGGTTCGGATAGGTGTCAAGCCCCAGTTCGCCATGCGCGATTTCCGCCACCGCGTCGTGCACGCGCTGGATCGTGCTGAATTCCCAATCGGCGCCTTCGTAAAGCGGGTGAGCGGCGCGGGTGGTAGTGGTGCTCATGCGGGTATCCTCAACGAGGCAGGGCGAAGAGCGAGTCTTACCTGCTTCGCCCCGCCCATTTGCCTATCACACCGTCTCTTGTTCCTGCGCGGTCTTGCGGGCGAACAATTCGCGGAACACCGGATAGATGTCGCGGCGGTGGCCCACTTTCCGCATCGCCATCGGCGCGCCGCTGCGGCAGATCGCAGTGTAGGTTTGCCACAGGTCGGAGTCGCGCCGGATGAAGCCGGGCGGGAAATGCTCGGAATCACGGCCGACTTCCAGATACGCGTAGTACTGGCAAACCGGCAGGATCACATCCACCAGCAGCGCCGCGGTCTTGTCGTTGTCGGACGCGGTATTGTCGCCATCCGACGCCTGCGCCGCGTAGATGTTCCAATTTTCCGGGCTGTAACGCTCCTCGATCACCCGCTGCATCTCTTCCAGCGCCGTGGAGACCACCGTGCCGCCGGTTTCCGGCGAGTGGAAGAAGGTGTCCTCATCCACCTCCTGCGCCTGGTGGGTGTGGCGGATGAACACCACGTCCACGTTCTTATAGCGGCGCTTCAGGAAGATGTAGAGCAATACGTAGAACCGCTTGGCCAGGTCCTTCATATGCTCCGTCATCGAGCCGGAGACGTCCATCAGGCAGAACATCACCGCCTGCGCCACCGGTTTCGGTTGCGCCTCGAACCGCCTGTAGCGCACGTCGATCGGATCGATGAACGGGATCAGCGACGTGCGCCGCAGCTTGCGCGTCAGCTCCGCTTCCAGTTCCAGCCGGCGCGCTTCTTCCTCGCCATCCGGCGCCAGTGCGGCAATTTCGTCGCGCAACGCCTGGATATCCGCCGTCTTCGGCCGCCGCAGCGCAATCCGCCGCGACAGACTGTTCCGCACCGTGCGGTTCAGCGCCAAATTCGCCGGGGAGCCGGTGACGGAATAGCCGGCACGATGCCAGGTCACCGCCTCGGCATTCACCACCCGGCGCTTGGCAAGATCGGGCAGCTCCAGGTCTTCCAGGAACAAATCCACGAACTCGTCGCGGGACAGCGCGAAGCGGAAATCGTCTTGCCCCTCGCCGTCGGGGCTGCCCTCGGACCCTCCGCCCCCCGAACCGCCCTGCGGCCGGGGGATGGTGTCGCCTTCGATGTACTCCTTGTTGCCGGGCAACAGGTGGTCGCGAATGCCACCGCTTGAACTGCGGTGCAGGGACGGCTCATGCACGCCCTGCGCCGGCAGCGAAACCTCCCCTTCCTGGTCGGCATCCTTGATGCTGCGGTTCGCGGAGGTTTCGTGCACTGCCTTGCGGATCAGCGATTTCGCCCGCCGCATGAAGCGCTGCCGGTTGGCGAGATTCTTCCCGCTGGGATTAAGGCGCCGGTCGACGATGTGCATCTATGTCACGTGCCCATTACTGGTCCTGGTCGTCATCCTGCCTGCTTTACGCGCATATACCACTCCACCAGCCGCCGGACCTGGCGCTCGGTATAGCCGCGCTGGGTCATGCGGTTGACGAATTCGGTGTGCTTCTTCTCGCTGTCGCTGTCCTTCTTGGACCCGAAGCTGATCACCGGCAAAAGCTCCTCAACCTGGGAGAACATCCGCCGCTCGATCACTTCGCGGATCTTCTCGTAGCTGGTCCAGGACGGGTTCTTGCCGTTGTTGTTGGCACGCGCCCGCAGGCTGAACTTCACAACCTCGTTGCGGAAGTCCTTGGGGTTGGCGATCCCCGCAGGCTTCTCGATCTTGGTCAACTCCTGGTTGAGCAACTCTCGGTTCATCAACTGTCCCGTGTCCGGATCCTTGAAGTCGATGTCCTCGATCCAGGCGTCCGCATAGGCCACGTACCTGTCGAACAGGTTCTGGCCATAGTCGGAATATGATTCAAGATAAGCCTTCTGGATTTCGTTGCCGATGAATTCGGCGTAACGCGGGGCCAATTCGCCCTTGATGAACTCGAGGTAACGCTTCTCTGTCTCGGCCGGCAGTTGCTCACGCCGGATCGCCTGCTCCAGCACGTACATCAGGTGCACCGGATCGGCGGCGATTTCGGTGGTGTCGTGGTTGAACGTCGCCGCCAGCACCTTGAAGGCGAAGCGGGTGGAGGCGCCGTCCATGCCTTCCTCGACGCCGGCCACGTCCTTGTATTCCTGCAAGGAACGGGCGCGCGGATCGGTCTCCTTCAGGCTCTCGCCGTCATAGACCCGCATCTTGGAGAACAGCGTGGAATTTTCATGCCGGCGCAACCGCGTTAGCACGGAGAAGCGGGCCAGCATTTCCAGCGTCGCCGGTGCGCAAGGTGCCGCGGCGAGTTCGGACCGCGCAATCAGCTTCTCATAGATCTTCTGCTCTTCGATCACCCGCAGGCAGTAGGGCACCTTGATGACGTAGATGCGGTCGATGAACGCTTCGTTGTTGCGGTTGTTCTTGAAGCTCTGCCACTCCGCCTCGTTGGAGTGGGCCATGATGATGCCGCTGAACGGAATGGCGCCGATATTCTCGGTGCCGATGTAGTTGCCCTCCTGCGTCGCGGTCAGCAACGGGTGCAGCATCTTGATCGGCGCCTTGAACATCTCGACGAACTCGAGGATGCCCTGGTTGGCGCGGTTCAGCCCGCCCGAGTAGCTGTAGGCATCAGGATCGTTCTGCGCGTGCAGCTCCAGCTTGCGGATATCCACTTTACCCACAAGCGAGCTGATATCCTGGTTGTTTTCGTCGCCCGGCTCGGTCTTGGCGACAGCATATTGCCGCAGCCGCGACGGCATCAGCTTTTGGACACGGAACTTGGAGATATCGCCGTTGAACTCGTCCAGGCGCTTGATGCACCAGGGACTCATCAGGCCGGTCAGGCGGCGGCGCGGAATGCCATAACGGTCTTCCAGCAGCGGACCCATCCTCTCCGGATCGAACAGACCCAACGGGCTTTCGAACACGGGGCTCAGGTCGTTGCCGGCCTTGAGCACATAGACGGGATGCACCTCCATCAGTGCCTTCAGCCGTTCGGCAAGCGAGGACTTGCCACCGCCGACCGGCCCAAGCAGGTACATGATCTGCTTGCGCTCTTCCAGGCCTTGCGCGGCATGGCGCAGGAACCCGACGATCCGTTCGATCGTCTCCTCCATGCCGTAGAACTCGCTGAACGCAGGATACACTCGAATCGTGCGGTTCATGAAGATGCGGCCCAGGCGCGCATCCTTGGCCGTGTCCACCATTTCCGGCTCGCCGATCGCGGCAAGCAGGCGCTCCGTAGCGGTCGCGTACATCATCGGGTTGTCGCGGCACGCTTCCAGGTATTCGGCCAGCGACATCTCGGCTTCGCGGTGCGCCTCGAAGCTTTTGGCGTAACTGGCGAACAGATCATCGACCATTGGCATCTGTCGCTCCATAGGTAAGGTCGAAAGGATGCTCCGCTCCCACGTTGTCGCGAGATGGGCACGAGGGTAGCGTAGAAGTTCGCTGTCGCGTTAAGTTTTTTTCGCCGATTCGTGAGAATCGTCGTTCGGCGCTGGTCGGCGGTCGTCTGCCCATCTGGCTCTCCTTTCCGGAGGTGTTGCGGGCCGTCGTAACAACAGAGGGCGATGCAGCGTGTTCGGATTGTGGCGGATCACCAGGGCGTGCAACGGATCCCATCCGGCGCGCCAAGGTTGTCGATTCGATGCGAATTTTTCTGGACGCCCCGCCCGCATGCGACGCCGCTCTCTGGCGGACGGTCACCGCACCAGCCGAAGTACAGTTGCCAACCGGCAGAAAATCAAGTATTTTCGAGCACTGTCTCAGCATTTCGTGACCCCGTGGCAAACTTGCGGGTAGCTATTGCTACCGGTCGGAACCGCCTGCCCGGGCGAACAAACCTCCATATGGCCCTCCTATCAGTTCCACGACAAGTAGGCCCCATGCCAAAGTCGTGCCGCAAGCAACCGAGAGTACAGGGGTATTGGTTAAAATCCGGCTAAACCGGCAGATTAAATGTCCGGCGATGCAAACCGGTCACGGCAGGCCATAAGCGCGCAGAATACCCGATCCCCCCCGAGTCGGTGCAGCCAGATCAGTTCGCCCCCGGTTTTTTGGCTCTTTGGCCCGCCGTATCAGCTTTCCGGGGAATCCGTATCGCGAAGCTGAGCCAGCAGGTTCGCTTCCGCTGCCGCGCCGGGCGGCGGCAGAGGCCGACTCGCCAGCAGCCGGACGGTCTGGCGCATCTGGTCGTAATAGCGCCGGCAGGCCGGGCAGAGCACAAGATGCCAGCGGGCGCCCATCCAGATGCGTACCGGCAAGGCATGCTCCAGATAATCGGTCACAAGTTCGCTCATGTCCCGGCAGGTGGGAATGCGCAACATCCCGCTTGCGTCCTTTCGGCGTTGCCGTGAGACTCGGCTCGCGGACCGGTGTTACGATTGTTTCGCCGGTCCTGCCAGGGAGAGGCCATCGCCGCATGCCGGTCGGCAGGAAGGACGATAGGGAGTTCGACGACCCGGCATTCCTCGCCCGGTTGCGTCATGGCGATCAAGCAGCCTACCAGCGCCTGATCCGCCGGTTCCATGGCTCGCTGGTGGGCGTCGCCGCCGGCGTTATCGGCAGCCACGCCCAGGCCGAGGAAGTGGTGCAGGACGCCTGGCTTGCCGTGCATGCCGGCATTGGCCGATTCGAGGGGCGCTCCAGCCTGATCACGTGGTTGTTCAGCATCGTGCTGAACCGTGCCCGTACGCGTGCCAGCCGGGAGGCGCGCCTGGTGGGCTTGCCGGACATGGGCGAGGGCGGCGAGCCGGGCGAAAGAGCAGTACCGCTCTCGGCGTTCCAGCCGGACGGGCATTGGGTGGAGGCGCCGCGTTTGTGGGACGAAGTGAGTCCCGAGCGCATCGTCGGCGGCCGCCAGCTTTGGGACCACGTGCAGGAGGCGATCGAACGCCTGCCGGCCGCCCAGCGCGCGGTGTTGATCCTGCGCGATATCGAGGAGCGCGCGGCGGAGGAGGCCTGTGCGCTGCTCAGCATCAGCGCGGAGAACCAGCGCGTGCTGCTGCACCGGGCGCGCGGCCGCATCCGCGCGACGGTCGATTCGCTGGTCGGGGCGGCGCCGGCCCCGGTTGCACAGGCCGCTCGCCGCCAAACGGCGTCGCGACGGGCGGGGCCTGCCGCCCGGTTCGCCGCCGCGGCCATCCGGTTTCTGGCCACGCTGCAGGCCATGGAAATTGCGCATTGGATCGGGCTTTGGACGGCAGACGCCACCTGACGACCTATGCTATGATTAAAGCCAACCGCGCGACAGCGGAGACATAAAGGGGACGAAACATGGCGCCGAGGAAGGAAAAACCTACACCTGGATCGAACGGCAAGCAGGCAAGTGGCGGCGTGCCCGCGGCGATACCGGCGACATCCGTTCCTGCGACTGTGCTGGCGACCCCAGAGGCCGCCGGCACGCAGCGCCTTCTGCGCGAGGCGGCATGGAGCCGCATGTTCGGCCGGACCGAGTCTCGAAACCCGTTTGCCCGGTCACGATAAGGGCAAACCTGCCAACAGCAACGGCAGGGACCGGCGCGTGATGACGCCACGCCGGAAACGGTAGCGGGCGTCCGTCCGAGCGTATCTTTGCGCGACCCTGATGGCCGTTCCACCTGGCACTGACGGTTCGGCACTGGCGGTTCGATGCGGCGATCGTGACGGGCCAGGCCACAGGGCAGCGCCAAACGCCTGGCGATGCGTTGTCGCCCGCGTTGCCCGAGAACAGACCAGCGTTGCGCAAGGACAGAATCGAGTGGCTCGAACGCCACGGGAGCCGGCTTGGAGATGTGGCCCCGGATAGGGTAGCACTCTCGCCAGCCATCAAAGCGAGGCAAAGATGCCCGATCTGCTCGAGACCATCGAGGACGGCGTTGCGGTACTGACGCTGAACCGGCCCGAACGCCTGAACGCGCTGTCTCCCGATATTTATCTCGGGCTGCGCGAATCCCTTCCTCGCCTTGCCGCGGACGAAGCGGTCGGCGCCATTGTCATTACCGGTGCCGGCCGCGGTTTCTGCGCCGGCGGCGACGTGAAGACCATGGAAGCGCGGTCCAAGGCGCAGAGCTTCGAACAGCGGCTGGAACGCTATCGAACCATGCATCAGATCCCGCTGATGATGCGGACCCTGCCGAAGGTGATCATCGGCATGATCAACGGTCCGGCCTTCGGAGCCGGGCTCGGCCTGGCGCTGGCCTGCGACCTGCGCATCGCCGGCCGCTCGGCCCGCTTTGGCACCGCCTTTGTCAAGGTCGGTTTCTCGGGCGACTTCGGCGGGTCGTGGCTTCTGACTCGTCTGGTGGGCACCGCCAAGGCGCGGGAGTTGTATTTCCTGGGCGACCAGGTCACCGGCGAAGAAGCCGCCGCGCTGGGCATCGCCAACCGCGTCGTGGACGATGGCGCGCTGGCCGAAACGACGATGGCGTTGGCTCGCCGCATCGCGGAGGGACCGCGCATCGCCTTGGGCTATATGAAGCGCAACCTGCACGCCGCGGAGACCGAGCCGTTCGCAACGGTGCTGGAGATGGAAGGCATCCACCAGGCTCGCGCCGGCGAGACCGAAGATCATCGGGAGGCGGTTGCGGCGTTCAACGAAAAGCGGAAGCCACGTTTCCGCGGACGCTAGTACAGCTCGCTGGAAGTTGGCGCCCCATTCGTTGTGTCTCATGTGGTGAGCGGCCGGCCCTTCATGGTCCAACGGAATGGCTTGGCCATGGTCTGGTTGAAGTAGGCGATGAACGCCTCGATCCGCTGCTTGAGGTGCGTCTTGGGGGTGAAGTCGTCACGGCCGAGCAGCTTGCGCACCAGAATCACTACTGTCCGGTCAATCCCCCCATAGTTTCAATTGGTTAGGGTTCATGTCGGTCTCGGATTCGTCGGTGGTATGAGAAAGTGCTGATTTTATCCCGATCTTCTCAAACACCGTAACCGAAATCACCTGGAGCAATGTGTAGAGTGAGGCCTCCAGCCCGAGCCGCTTCCGGACGATGGCGATTAGTACGTAAACCGAGACGGCGATCCATATCCGGGTCTTCACGGCATTGTCCGAAGCACCGTAGAACTTCTTGATCCGAAGGTGCTGCTTAATTCTACTTTGTCGAATTCCTCGATCGCCGGGTTCTCGGGGAGTTTGGCATGGTCATTCCAGGTGCCTGGCTTGGACCTTGTAGGCCGAATCGAT
>Ga0335075_10014161_pt1 | contig 11989 bp, 11 predicted proteins | sample Lox_Sample_24_FD_206723 | JGI IMG/M metagenome (GOLD analysis project Ga0335075, IMG submission 206723) | Soil microbial communities from Loxahatchee National Wildlife Refuge, Florida, United States - Lox_Sample_2.4 | ecosystem: Environmental > Terrestrial > Soil > Wetlands | place: USA... | reverse complement strand
CGGGCGCACCGCTGCCGGCGGGCGTGTCGGTCTATTACCAGAAGCACATGACCCACCACCTGCTGCCCGAGATCGACCGGGCTGCGTTCGCCGGGCTCAAGCACGCGTTCCTGATCCGCGATCCCCGCCGGCTGCTGGCCTCCTACGCGAGAGTCAGGTCGCAGCCGACGCTGGCCGATCTGGGCCTGGAGCAGCAGGCGGAGATATTCCGGACGTTCGGCGGCCCGGTCATCGACTCGGCGGACATCCTGCGCGACCCGCCGGCTGCCCTCGAGGCCTTGTGCGACGCGCTCGGGATCGGGTTCGACCCGGCCATGCTCTCCTGGCCGGCCGGACCGCGGCCCACCGACGGGGTCTGGGCCAAGTACTGGTACGACAACGTATGGCGGTCCACCGGGTTCGGCCCGTACCGGGAGTCGGCCACGGCCGACCTTCCGCCCGAACTCGAACCGCTGGCGGCGGCGTGCCAGCCGTATTACGACGAGCTCGCCGCGCACCGGCTTCTTTAGCCCCAGCCGATAGCGCTAAGTATTCCTTAGCCGCCAAGGAATACTTAGTGACAAGCGCCGGTTCTACGCGGCATGAGCGACGTCCACCCGGTCTGCGCGCGGTTCCACGCGGCGATCGAACTGCTCGGCGCCCGCTGGTCGGGCGCGGTCTTGCGGGCGCTCTTCACCGGGTCCCACCGATTTGCTGACATCAGGGCCGCGATCCCCGGCGTCAGCGACGTGATGCTGACCCGGCGGCTGCGCGAACTGGAGGATGCGGGGCTCATCCAGCGCCAGGTCATCCCGGCGTCGCCGGTGCACGTGGAATACCACCTGACGCAGATGGGCCGCGAGGCCGAGCCGGTGCTGGACGCCGTCATCGCCTGGTCTCACCGCTGGATCGCGCTCCCGCCGGGCGGCGGCGACGACAACGCCAGTCACCCGGCCCGGCCGGAGCTCGCAATTACCGCTACGAGTGCCCGCCCGCGCGGGCAGAAATGAGATACAGCAACCATGCCGATCCTTACCGTCATCGTGGGCTCGATCCGTCCCGGCCGGGCCGGCCAGCCCATCGCCGAGTGGTTCACCGACCTGGCCAGGGACCACGGCGGGTTTGACGTCGAGGTCGCCGACCTCGGCGAGATCCGCCTGCCCCTGATGGAAGAGCCGAACCACCCGCGGCTGCGCCAGTACACCAGCCAGCACACGCGCGACTGGAGCGAGATGATCGACCGGTCCGACGCGATCGTGTTCGTCACTCCTGAGTACAACTACGGCTACCCGGCGACGATCAAGAACGCGATCGACTACCTGCACCAGGAGTGGAAAGACAAGCCGGTCGGGTTCGTGTCCTATGGCGGCGTCGCGGCCGGGACCCGCGCCGTACAGCAGCTCAAGCAGGTCCTCACCACGCTGAAGATGGTGCCGGTCTTCGAGAGCGTGAACATCCCGTTCCACGCTCAGTTCATCCGCGACGGCGCGTTCCACGCCAACGACGTGCTCGAGCAGGCCGCTGCCGCAATGCTCGACGAACTTCTGCGGGTGAGCGACGCGCTGCGCCCGCTGCGGGAGAGCACCGCGAGCGCCGTCGCCTGACCAGGCCACCGCGAGCCGGCCGCACCCGCGCCATGGCGGGGTGCGGCCGTTTACGTCTGATCGGCCTCTAGCCCGGCCTTGGACTAGGCGTGCGAGCGCAGAAGCTGCGCTCGCCGCCTGGCCGCACCCCGCTTGAGGATCAGGAAGGCACCGAACCTGGCCGCGATCATCAGGGCCAGGACCGGCAGCAAGGCGATCGGCATCCGGGCGACCGCATACTGGGAAGCGGGCACGCCGATCGCCAGTGAGCTAATCGACACACCGAGGGCCAGCGCGAGGTAGCCGCCCTTGAACAGGACCCTGGCCTGCTTGGGGAGGCGCCGCAGCTGCATCCAGACGATCGCGGCGACGACCGCCGCCACGGTTACCAGTACCGTCAGCGTCACTGCCCAGTTCAGCTCCTTGGCCGGTCCGCTGATCAACGCGACCACGGCCAGCAGCCAGGACACGTAGATCACCCACGCGACCAGTCGATGACTCGAGGCCTCCATCCTGGCCACGGCGACGGCGACGTTGCGACCGTAGACACTTTCGCCCGGTGCGGTCCTGGCGGCCCGGATGAAGTGCTCCGCCGCCTGTCCGGTGCGGCCGCGATCCAGGCTTATCCGGCCTAGCTCGTTCAGCGCACCGGCATGCGCGGGGTCGCTGGCCAGCGCGCGCTGGAAATGCCGGATCGCTGCATCGTGGTTTCCAGCTTCCCTGCTCACCTGGCCCGCGAAGTAATGCACCTCCGCCTGATCTGGCGCCAGTTCGCGGGCGGCGGCAACCGCCCGCTCGGCTATCGCCAGCCGCGACATGCCGCCCTCGCCGGCATAATCGCGGGCCCCGACCGCGGCCTGCGCGATGCTCAGGTGGCTGACCCAGTCGTGTGGTTCGAGCCTGGCCGCCTCGACCGCCGCCTCGACCGCGGCGCGACCGTCGCCCAGCCGCTGCAGGGCAATGCTCGCCAGCCGGTGCGGCCACGAGCCGGCCGGCTCAAGCGCCATCGCCCGGCGGGCGGCCTTCAGGCCCTCGCGTGACCGGCCGGCTCCAAGCTCGGCCTGCGCGAGCAGGCACCAGGTCTGGGCGCTGTCCGGCTCGGCCGCGGCAAGCACCGCCAGCATCCTGGCCGCGTCCTCATAACGGCGCATGCTCAGAAGCACCCGCGCGCGCTCGCGCTCCGTCCTGGTGTCGATCATTCGCTCTCGATCCGGGCCGCGGGGCCATGTGGCTGTCCTCTTATCGAGGTATATAACTCCATGACGCGGGCGCCCGGCCGGTCACCGGGAAGATTCGCCCGTCCGGTCCAGGCCGGTCCGCACAGCCACAGCCTCGCCTGGCGCTGGCCCGCTCTCCTCCGCGGCAGGAGCGTCTCCGGCGGTCAGCACCTCATCCAATACCGCGGTCCGCGGCAGCAGCAGGCTCAGCAGGCCGCACAAGACGTCGGCAGCAAGGACGGCCTGCTCGACCTTGTCTTCGACCGGCTGATCGGGAGCTGGCGATCCCCGATCCGGTGCCGGCGGCCTGCCGCCGAGGCTCGCGGTCCTGGGCAGTCACCTGCTGATCGCGACCGTCAACGGTTTCACGCTCGACGAGACCGGCGTCGGCGACGACCCCACGGATCTCAACTCCGACCAGGGGTCGAGCATGGTCCGCGACTACCTGGCCTCGCTCCCGCCGCAAGCGTTCCCTACCCTGGTCGCAATGGCTGACGAATACGGCCACGCGGACCCGGACGAACGGTTCGAGCTGCTCATCGATATCTTCGTGGACGGTCTCGCCCGCCGGGCCGCAAGCGCCGCAACAGGCACCGCAAGCGCTTCAAGCACCGCAAGCGGCACGGGGGGTGCCGACGCCAGTCAATGACGACCCGAGCTGACCAACGGAGGCAACCGGTGCTGCAGGCATTTGATGAGCGAAACCGCGATCTCATGGTCAGCGTGGCCGGCAAACTGACCCACCGCGACGAGGCGGCAGTCAGCCCATTCGATTCCGCCGTCCAGGGCGGGGATGCGGTGTGGGAAGGGCTGCGCCTGTACAACGGGAGGATCTTCAGGCTCGAGGAGCACCTGGCCAGGCTGCGCCGCTCCGCCCGGGCCCTCGCGTTCGAGCAGATCCCGTCGGACGAGGAGATCATCGCCGAGATCCGCCGCTCGCTGGCGGCCAACAACATGACCGACAACGTGCACATCAGGCTCACGCTCACCCGCGGCGTGAAGATCACCAGCGGGATGGACCCGCGCCTGAACCAGTCAGGCCCGACGCTGATCGTCCTGCCCGAGCACAAGCCTCCGGTCTATGACCAGGGCGGGATCACGCTCATCACCGCCAGCGTCAGGCGTACTCCGCCCGACAGCCTGGACCCGAAGATCCATCACAACAACCTCATCACCTCGATCCTGGCCAAGATCGAGGCGAACATCGCCGGCGCCGACGACGCGGTCATGCTCGATCATCGCGGCTTCGTGGCGGAGACGAACGCGACCAACATCTTCCTGGTCACCGACGGCCGGCTGGGCACTCCGTCGGCGGCCGCCTGCCCGGAGGGCATCACCCGGCAGGCGGTGCTCGACCTGGCCCGCGACGCGGGCATCGCCTGCGCGGTGCGTGACTTCAGCCTCACCGAGCTCTACACCGCCGACGAGCTGTTCGTCACCGGCACGATGGGCGGCCTGACCCCGGTACTCGCGCTGGATGGCCGCAGGATCGGTAACGGCCAGCCCGGCCCGGTGACCGCGACGCTGACCAGGTTGTTCGCCGGCCTGACCGCGACCAGCGGTACCCCGGTCAACTAGCCCCGCGCATCGTCGAGGTACCCGGCGGCGGCTAGCCCCTGCAGCATCACCCCGCCACCGCGAACAGCAGGACGGCCTTGACCGCGACCCACCCGAGACCGCTCGCGTCGCCAAATAGATCCTGCACCTGCGCTGCCTGCCGCGGTCAGTGCGACCGGTCGAGGCTGTTGTTGTAGACGCGCAACTGCATCGTGGCCAGGTCGAGCAACGGAGTCTTGATCCCGTGACCGGCGCCGCGCCTGGCCAGGTCGGCGAGGACCTCCTCGACCTCGGCCTGCCTGCCGTCGGCCACGTCTCTTGACAGCGACGAGTTCATCGGCGATCCCGCCTGCGTGATCGTCTTCGTCGTGCTGGCGAGCGCGTCCGCCGGAATCGGGTAGCCAGCCGCGGCCGCGACTGCGCTGGCCTCAGCCAGGATCGCCGGGCCCAGGTCACGCCCGCCGGGAACGGCCACGATCTCACCCACGTTGCCGCGCATCAGGCAGGTCAGCGCGCCAGCCGTCGAGACGAACACCCATTTCTGCCACATTCGCGCGATGATCTCGTCGCTGATGCTGGCATCGAATCCTGCGCCGCGGAGCTGGTCGTAAGCCGCCTGGAGCCCGGCGGTGCTGACGCCGTCCTGCGTCCCGATCGTCAAGCTCGCCGACGGGTCGAGCTGGACGATGTCGCCTTCGTCGTCGACCTGGGTCGCGATGATGACCACGCCGCCGAGTACCGCGGATTCGCCGAACCGCTGGTTAAGCACGGCCAGGTGCTCCATGCCGTTCAGGAATGGCACCACCAGCGTCCGGGGCCCGACGGCCGGCGCGAAGTCGGCGATCGCCTGGTCAAGCGCGGTCGCCTTGACCGATAGCAAGACCACGTCCGCGGGCCCGGTCAGCTCTCCGGCCATGACGACTCTCGGGCGCACCACCTGCTTGGCGTCCTCTTCTGCCCCCGGCCCCACGATCCGCAGCCCGCGCTCGCGCAGCTGCTGGGCGCGGCGCGGGCGGACCAGGAAAGTGACGTCACGCCCGGCTTGCGCCAGCCGCGCGCCGAAGTAGCCGCCGGTGGCGCCGGCCCCGATGACGAGGATCGTCATGGCTGTTGCGTCCCCTTCCGCGTCCAGGCGGACGAAGCTCAATCTACGAGGTCACCAAGCCGCGCCGAGCGCCGTGTCCGGCAGCACTTCGCGGACCGCCTCGCCCAGTTCCGCCAGCCGAGTCGCGGGCACGATCAGCGCGAGCGTGCCTTCACCGGCCTCCGCCGCGCCCAGCTCGTCCCGACCATGATCCGGTAAGTTTCGTCACCGTATACGTGACAAGACTTACCGGATCATGGTCGGCCGGAGGTTATCCACAGCCGACGCGCCGCGCGAGCCGGTACGACAGCCAGCCGCCAAGGCCGGAACCGCCGATGTAGGCCCGGAGGATCTCATCGGGTGACGGCGTCCGCCGGCAGGAAGGAGACGGTGTCGCCCGTCGCGAGCGGCACCTCGCCGTCCCTGATGATCTGGTTTCCGTTCAGCGCGGCCGTGACCTGCTGGTCGAGCTTCAGGCCAACGGCACCGGCGGCGGCACCGACGGTGGCGGCCCGGACGGAGCGCGAGCCGCTCTTGCCGCCGCCCTTAGCGAGGGTCCCGACGAGCTGGACGGTCACTTCCGGCGCTGGCCGGGCCCTGGCTGCCTGGTAGTCGGCCGGCGTGTTGACGTTGACCACCGACTCGAGGTCGGGATCGAGCGCGGCCAGCATCGGATCCATTTTGAGCGCTTCGTCGTCAAGCTGCTGAACTGTGCACTCGTCGAACAGGAAGGCCGGACGTAGCCGGCCGTCTTTCACGAGGCGCTCGGCCACGTCCGCGAGCGAGACCCGGTAGGCGGCGGCGAGAGGCTGCTTGTAGCCGCGAGCGACCGGCAGGGCGACATCCGTCGTATCGCTGTCGGCGAGAACCCGTAGCAACCGCCGAATGAAAACCGGATGCAGAAATGGCAGGTCGGTAGAGCTAACGAACGCGACATCGGCGCGCCCGCGCAGGACCGCGAGCCCTGTGGCGATGCCCTGCACCGGGCCTTTACCCTCCTCCGGATCGTCGGCCACCACGATCCCCTTCGGCAGGGCAGGAAGTTCCTGACCATGGGCGCGCACGACGACTACCGGGCCGCCGGTCGCGCGAGCCACGATGCCGACTGTCCTGGCCAGCAATGTGGACCCGTGCCACTCCAGCGACGCCTTCGGCGTTCCCATCCGGGAGGACAGTCCGCCAGCCAGCACCACGCCGGCAGAAACCGCCACGACCTCATCGTAGCCAACCGGGCCTGCGATCCCGCTGGCCGCACGGACCTCCGCATACGCGTAAGGTCCCCTGCCACTAGCAGGCTGTGGCGCGCGGGGTAGAGTCGCGCTGACGTGGCCGACCGCTGGCGGGGGCAGAGGCGGGGAGAGATGTCGGAACGCACGTGGATTGGATGGCCGGTTGTCCGGCAGTTGACCGGCGGGGACAAATTGGCCAGGGGGACGGCGACCAGGACCGCGCGCGCGGACAGCATCGAGCCGCGAGTCCGTAATGCCGACCGCGTGGTCAAGTCGATCTGTCCCTATTGCGCAGTCGGCTGCGCGCAGGACGTCTATGTCGCCGGCGAGAAGGTCATCCAGATCGAGGGCGACCCGGACTCGCCGGTGAGCCGGGGCCGGCTGTGCCCCAAGGGCTCTGCCTCTTTGCAGCTCACGACCGGGACCGCCAGGGAATACAAGGTGAAGTACCGGCGCCCGTTCGGCAAGGACTGGGAAGAGCTCGACCTCGACAAGGCCATGGACATGATCGCCGACCGGGTGATCGAGGCCCGTCGGCGTGGCTGGCAGCAGGAAGTCGGCGGCAGGCGGACCCGGCGGACGCTCGGATTCGCCAGCCTGGGCGGGGCGACGCTCGACAACGAAGAGAACTACCTGCTCAAGAAGCTCTTCACCGCTCTCGGAGCGGTCCAGATCGAGAACCAGGCGCGCATATGACACTCCGCCACCGTCCCCGGTCTGGGGACTACCTTCGGTCGCGGCGGCGCCACCAACTTCCAGCAGGACCTGGCGAACGCGGACTGCATCCTCATTGAGGGCTCGAACATGGCTGAGGCCCACCCCGTGGGCTTCCAGTGGGTGATGGAGGCCAAGAAGCGCGGCGCTAAGCTCATCCATGTTGATCCGCGATTCACGCGCACGAGCGCCCTCGCGGACCTGCACGTGCCCATCCGCGCCGGGGCCGACATCGCGTTCGTCGGCGGGATCATCAACTACGTCCTGACCAACGAGAAGTACTTCCGCGACTACATCCTGACCTACACCAACGCGGCCACCTTGCTGAGCGAGGACTACGCCGATACCGAGGACCTGGACGGAGTCTTCTCCGGCCTGGACCGCGAGCATCGCGTGTATGACTGGGACACCTGGCAGTACCAGGGCGATGAAGTCCGCCCGGCGGTCGGCGAGCGCAGCCCGGACCTGACCAGGGCCCAGTTGCAGCAGATACGCAGGTCGGCGCGCGGGGAGGCACAGGGATCCGGCGGCGCTATGGCCAAGCCGAACCCCGACACCGACCCGACGCTGCAGCATCCGCGGTGCGTGCTCCAGGTGCTCAAGCGTCATTTCGCCCGGTACACGCCGCGGGTTGTAGCCGACGTGGCGGGCGTACCGGAAGAGCTTTTCCGCCAGGTCTGCGAGCTGGTGACCGAGAACTCCGGGCGGGAGCGGACCACCGCGTTCGTCTACAGCCTGGGCTGGACCCAGCACACCGTCGGTGTGCAGTACATCCGCACCGCGGGGATCCTGCAGGCCCTGCTCGGCAACATGGGCCGCCCGGGCGGCGGCATCTTGGCCCTGCGCGGGCATGCGTCGATCCAGGGCTCGACCGACATCCCGACCCTGTTCGACATGCTGCCCGGCTATCTGCCGATGCCGCACGAGCACGGCAACGACGACCTCGACGCCTACATCGCCGCCGAGAAGGTGGACAAGGGCTTCTGGGCCAACACGCGGGACTACATGGTCAGCCTGCTAAAGGCCTGGTGGGGAGACGCCGCGACCGCGGACAACGACTTCTGCTACGGATACCTGCCCAGGCTGACCGGCAGCCACAGCACCTACGAGACCGTGCTTGAGCAGGTGAAGGGCACGTGCACGGGTTACTTCTTGCTCGGCCAGAATCCGGCCGTGGGATCCGCCAACGCGCGCATGCAGCGCTTCGGGATGGCGAACCTGGACTGGCTGGTGGTCCGTGACTTCTCGCTGATCGAGAGCGCCACCTGGTGGCAGAACGGCCCTGAGATCGAGACCGGGGAGATGCGCACCGAGGACATCAAGACCGAGGTGTTCTTCCTCCCCGCGGCCGCGCACACCGAGAAGGACGGCAGCTTCACCAACACCCAGCGCATGCTGCAGTGGCACCACACTGCGGTAGAGCCGGCCGGCGACGCGCGCAGCGACCTGTGGTTCGCGTTCCACCTGGGACGGCGAATCCGGCAGAAACTCGCGCAGGCCAAGCCGGATGACTCGCCGCTGCCGGACGGCGTCGCCTCGGCCGATGAGATGAACCGGCCGGTGCTCGATCTGACCTGGGACTACCCGGTCAAGGGACCGACGGAAGATCCCGACGCGGAGGCCGTGCTGGCCGAGGTCAACGGTCGGGCTTCCGACGGCACCCCGCTTTCGTCCTACACGCAGCTGAAAGACGACGGTTCCACGTCGTGCGGATGCTGGATCTACTGCGGCGTGTACTCCGGCGGTGTGAACCAGGCCGCCCGCCGCACGCCGGGCGCGGAGCAGAACTGGGTGGCGAACGAGTGGGGCTGGGCCTGGCCGGCGAACCGGCGGGTGCTGTACAACCGGGCCTCGGCCGACGCTGAGGGCCGCCCGTGGAGCGAGCGCAAGGCGCTGGTCTGGTGGGATGCCGAGCAAGGCCAGTGGACCGGGCATGACGTGCCCGACTTCATCGCTAACCGGCCGCCGGATTACCAGCCGGCCAAGGACGCTACCGGGGTGGATGCGATTTCGGGCACCGACGCGTTCATCATGCAGGCCGACGGCAAGGCGTGGCTGTTCGCCCCGGCCGGGCTGGTCGACGGGCCGCTTCCGACCCACTACGAGCCGCAGGAATCCCCGTTCGCCAACCTTCTGTACGGCCAGCAGCACAACCCGGTCCGCGAGATCATCATCCATCCCAACAACCGGTACCAGCCCAGCGGCGCGGAGCCGGGCTCTGAGGTGTTTCCGTACGTGGCGACCACGTACCGGCTGACCGAGCATCACACGGCCGGCGGGATGTCGCGGTTCCTGCCCTACCTGGCGGAGCTGCAGCCGGCGTTCTTCTGCGAGGTATCACCGGAGCTGGCGGCCGAGCGTGGCCTGGAGCACGCAGGGTGGGCGACGATCGTCACCGCTCGCAGCGCGATCGAGGCCCGCGTACTGGTCACCGCGCGGATGCGGCCGCTGCGGGTCGCCGGCCGGGTGGCGCACCAGGTCGGCCTGCCCTGGCACTGGGGCCCGAACGGCCTCACTACCGGCGACGCAGCCAACGAACTGGCCCACCTGTCTCTCGACCCGAACGTGCACATCCAGGAAGACAAGGCCATGGCCTGCGACATCCGCCCTGGTCGCCGTCCGCGCGGCCCGGCGCTGCTCCAACTAGTCCGCGAGTACCAGGAGCGCGCCGGGATCACCGCCCAAACCGGAACGGAGGAGTGACCGTGAACACCCACGTGGGGGCCCCCTTCGCCACCGGACCGGCAGACGCGGCGGGCGGCCTCGACCCAGCCGGACGGTCCGGATATGCCGATCACCCGCCCCGGATGGGGTTCTTCACCGACACGTCGGTGTGCATCGGGTGCAAGGCGTGCGAAGTGGCATGCAAGGAATGGAACTCCGTCCCCGAGGACGGGATCGAACTGAGCGGAATGTCCTACGACAACACCGTGAGCCTGAGTGCCTCGACCTGGCGGCACGTCGCGTTCATCGAGCAGGTCGTGCCGCCGGATGCCGTGCCGGCTCTTGGGGACGACCTCGCGGAACCCCCCGCACCCCGCTGGCTGATGGCCAGCGATGTGTGCAAGCACTGCACCGAGGCCGGCTGCCTGGACGTCTGCCCGACCGGTGCGATCATGCGGAGCGAGTTCGGCACCGTGGTGATTCAGGACGACGTGTGCAACGGCTGCGGCTACTGCGTTTCCGCCTGCCCGTTCGGAGTCATCGGGCGGCGTGAAACCGACGGCGGCGCGCACAAGTGCACGCTGTGTTACGACCGGATCGTCGACGGCTTGACCCCGGCCTGCGCGAAGGCCTGCCCGACGGAGTCGATCCAGTTCGGCCAGCTGGACGAACTACGCGAGCGGGCCGAGGAGCGGGTGCAGGAACTCCACAACGCCGGAGTGGCGGAGGCCCGCCTGTACGGGGAGAATCCGGCCGACGGCGTCGGCGGAACCGGCGCGTTCTTCCTGCTGCTGGACGAGCCCGAGATCTACGGGCTGCCGCCGGACCCGGTGGTCACCACGCGCGACTTGCCCCGGATGTGGCGGCACGTGGCCACCGCGGCCGTGGCGCTGCTTGCCGCCGGCCTGCTGTCGGGCCTGGGGCGGCAGCCATGACCGGAAACGGGCGGGCGAACGGCCGCAAGCGCGGGGGTCGCGCCGGCGGGGAACAGCTGATGGTTCCTCCGGCGGAGTTCGGCTCGTACTACGGCCGGCCGGTACTCAAGGACGTGGTCTGGGGGATGCCGGACGTGCCCGGGTACCTGTTCCTTGGCGGGCTGGCCGGAGCCTCGTCCGTGCTCGCCGCCAGCGCGCAGCTGACCGGCCGCGCTGACCTGGCCCGCACGGCCAAGACCGCGGCGGTCGGCGCGATCGGATTGTCCGCACTCGCTCTCGTGCAGGATCTGGGCCGCCCGGCCCGTTTCTACAACATGCTGCGGGTATTCAAGCCCACGTCGCCGATGAGCGTCGGAAGCTGGCTGCTCTCCGGTTACGGACCGGCCGCGGGCGTGGCGGCGGCGTCGGCCTTGACCGGCTGGCTGCCGGGGATCGGCCGGGCCGCGACCGCGGCGGCGGCCGTACTCGGCCCTGGCGTGGCCGGCTATACGGCCGCTCTGCTCGCCGACACCGCGGTGCCCGCCTGGCATGACGCCCACAGCGAATTGCCGTACCTGTTCGTCAGTTCGGCCGCCAGCGCTGCCGGCGGCCTCGGCCTGTTTCTCGTCCGGTCGGACCAGTCAGGGCCTGCCCGCAATCTGGCCATGGCCGGCGCGGGGGCGGAGCTGATCGTCAAGAGACTGATGATCCACCGGCTGGGCCGAGTCGCCGAGGCGTACCAGACGGCTCGGGCCGGCCAGCTCATGAATGCCGCCGAGATCCTGAGCGTCGCCGGTCTTGCCACGGCCGCGCTCGGCGGCAGGCACCGTGCCGCGGCCACGCTCGCCGGAGCTGCCCTGATGGCCTCGTCCGCGTTTACCCGGTTCGGCGTATTCCTGGCGGGCCAGGCGACCGCCCGCGACCCCAAGTACACAGTCGTCCCGCAGCGCGAGCGCATCCAGCGACAAGCGGAAGATGCGGCCCAGGCATCATCACCGGCCTAGCTGGTGGCCGTGGCTTGCATGTCGGCGGGGAAGCTGGCCGGGTA
>Ga0335075_10014160_pt1 | contig 11989 bp, 7 predicted proteins | sample Lox_Sample_24_FD_206723 | JGI IMG/M metagenome (GOLD analysis project Ga0335075, IMG submission 206723) | Soil microbial communities from Loxahatchee National Wildlife Refuge, Florida, United States - Lox_Sample_2.4 | ecosystem: Environmental > Terrestrial > Soil > Wetlands | place: USA: Florida... | reverse complement strand
CGGGTTTTGTCCCCGCAAACACTCCGCTGAGCCCCTCGCCGAAGGCCGCGAAGATCGCGTCGATCGGGATCACCTCGTAGCGAATGCCGAGGTTGGCCGCCAGGTGCCGGCTGTCGTCGATGGAGCCCTGCGAGGAGTACGGGCTGGGCATGCCCAGCGCCGTCACGTTGTCCGCGCCCAGAGCGCGCACCGCGATCGCCGCTACCAGCGCCGAGTCGATGCCGCCGCTCAGGCCGACCACCGCCTTCGAGAATCCGCACTTGTGCACGTAATCGCGCGTGCCCAGCGTAAGCGCGTCGAGCATCGCCTGCGCCTCATCCTCACATTCCGTGCGGATATCCCCGGTCAGCGCATCGAGATCGGCGAAGATCAGATCCTCGGCAAAACTGCGCGCCTGGGCGATCACCTGCCCGTCCGGGCCAATCACCAGGCTCGATCCGTCGAAGACCAGGCTGTCGTTGCCTCCCACCTGGTTCAGCATCACCACCGGCACGCGATGGCGGCGGGCGATGGCGGAGAGCATCTCGCGGCGCAGCGGGCACTTGCCCCGCCACCACGGCGAGGCCGAGATGTTCAGGATCAGCGAAGCGCCCTGCTTCATCAGCTCTTCCACCGGATCGACGGTGTACAGGCGGTTCTCCCAGAAGCTCTTGTCGTTCCAGGCGTCTTCGCAGATGGTGAGCGCCACCGGCTGGCCGTCGAGGTGGCAGAGGCGCTGCCGAGCGGCCGGCGCGAAATAACGCTGCTCGTCGAAGACGTCGTAGAACGGCAGCAGCATCTTCGACTGCACGAACTCGACGTGGCCGTGCCGAACCAGCGCGGCCGAGTTCATCACGTGCTTCCCCGCTCCGTGCTCGGCGGGAGTGACGTAGCCGACGATGACGGCGATCGAGTCGTGTGCGATGGCGCGGGCGATCTCGCAGACAGCCTCGCCGCAGCGCGCCACAAAGGCCGGTTTTTCCAGTAGATCGGCGGGGGGATAGCCGCAGATAGCCAGCTCCGGAAAAAGAACCAGATCGGCGCCGCCAACCCGGGCGCGGCGCGTAAACTCAAGAATCTTTGCAGTGTTTCCGCTGAAATCGCCGACGGTCGGATTGATCTGGGCCAGCGCGATCTTCACCCATTCAGTGTAGCAACGCAGGGGAGAGAGACCGGAATTTGCGGCGCGCGCGCAAGCTGTCGACCCGCCCCCAATCCCCCTAAAGAGCCATAGCCGAAGCCAATCCATATTGCCTTATAATCAGTGCGCTGTCCTGGCTCACCCGGAGATCCCTCCCAATGAATCAAGCCCCTCTCGGAAAGCTCCTTCGCATCGACCTGCGCTCGGTCTGGAAGAGCGACGCCTTCGACTTTGCCCCCTGGGTTGCGGAAAACATCGGCCTCATTGGAGAATCCCTCGGCCTCGACCTCGAAGTTGTCGGTCACCGCCCCGGCCTTGGAGAGAGCTCCGTCGATGTCCTGGCGCACGACCGCGCCCGCAATCGCCGCGTGCTCATCGAGAGCCGCCTTGAGGAGACCGATCACGCCCATCTCGGGCAGCTCATTACCCACGCCGCCAGCCTCCAGGCCGGCGTTGTCGTCTGGGTCTCGCGCGAGCTGCGCGACGAGCACCGCCAGGCCATTGCCTGGCTCAACCGCGGCGACAGCGGGTCCACCGAGTACTTCGGCATCGTCGTCGAGCTTCTCCAGATCGACAACTCCCGCCCCGCTCCCAACCTTCGCGTGGTCGCCACGCCCACACGCTGGACCCGCGGCGTGCGGCCCATCGCCGCCGAGGCCGTCACCGTTTCCGTTGCAGCGCCCGTTCAACCCGCGCATGAAGCTGCGCCCGCCCATCCCGTGCACGAAACTGCCGCTGTCCATCCTGCGCACGAAACTGCGGCCGCGCACCCTGTGCACGAAGCGGCGCCTGCCCAACCCGCGCACGAAGCTGCCGCTCCCGCTCCGGTTCCTGCCGCGGCCGCTGCGGCGCCGGCTCAGCCTGCTCCTGCCGCAGCTGCAGCAGACCCCGCCGCCCCGGCCTCAGCACCGGCCGAGGAGGCCAATTCCAGGCACACCCTTTATCTCCGCTTCTTCCAGCGGCTCCTTGAGGACCTCCACGAAGTCCCTGGCTTTGCCTCCACGCGCCGCGCGGGGCCGCAGAGCTGGTATTCCTTCAACGCCGAGACCCGCGGCTTCCAGTACGTCGCCAGCTTCGATCAGTGCGACCGCATTTGGACGGAGCTGTACATCGATCTCGGCGAGCGCGCCCAGAACGTCGCCGCTTTTGAAGCTCTCCGCGCCGAGAAGCATGCCCTCGAGCAGGCCTTCGGCGAAGCCCTCGACTGGGATTACGGCCAGGGCCGCCGCGCCTGCCGCATCGCCGCCTCCCGGCAGGGCAAGATTGAAGACTCCGCCGCCTCTCTGGACGAGTACCGCTGCTGGGCTGTCGACCGTCTGCTTCGCTTCCACGGCGCATTCGGTTCGCATCTGCCCGCGGCTGTCGCCCAGGCGGAAGAAGCTGTTGCTGAACCGCCGCATAAGAGCCCGGGCCGCATCAGCATCGAGATGCTGCTGCCCAAGTCCTTCACCGGAACCGGCAACGCATAATCCAGCCCGACACGAACGATCTGCCGCGGTTCCGCGGGAATTCGCCGCAGCGGCAATCTACACCTGCGGAAGCACGAACGCGTCCAACTCCAGGAATTGCTGCAGCACTTCGTCATCTGTATTCTTCATCTGCTCCACGGTGCCGAAGAACTCCGCGCGGCCCTGATGCAGAAAAAGCACGCGATCGGCCAGCCGCTCGGCAAAGCGCATATCGTGCGTCACCACAATGCTGGTCAGCCTGAGCTGGTTCTGCAGCTTCTGGATGAGGCTGCCGAGCAGGTTCGCGATCAGCGGATCGACCATGGTCGTCGGCTCGTCGTAGAGGATGGCCTGCGGCTCGGCAGCCAGGGCGCGGGCGATGGCGACTGAGCGCTTCATCCCGGTGGAGAGATCGGAGGGCAGCAGGTCAACCATTTCGGCAACGCCCACCATTTCCAGCAGCCCGCGCACAATCTGAGCGATCTGGTCATCGGCCAGCCCGCGCCCCTCGCGCAGCGGGAAGGCCACGTTCTCGCCCACCGTCAGCGAATCGAACAGCGCGCCGTTCTGGAAGACCATGGTGACCTTGCGGCGCACCGCCTGCATCTGCTGCTCCTTGTAGTCCGTGATGTCTTCGCCGGCGACCAGGATACGCCCGGAATCCGGTTTGAGGAAACCCATGATGTGCTGCAGCGAGACCGACTTGCCCACTCCCGATCGGCCCAGAATGCAGAGAATCTCGCCCGGCTTCACATCGAAGGTGATGTCGCGCAGCACATGCTGGTCGCCGAACGACTTGGAGACGTTCTCGAAGGCGATGTACGGCTGGACCGGCGCCGCGCCGTTGGAGGGCGGGCTGATCTCGATAGGGATGTCCGGAGGGCTCACCACGTCTGATTCGATGACCTCGGCTGGCTTTCAGCTCACCTTCAGCTTATTGGATCACGCCGGATTGCTCCAGGGTGCTTCTTGAGATGCGCTCTCACCGCTTCCACATCGGCCGGAGCGTTCACGTTCAGGAACCAGTCGCACACGGGCGGTTCCTCGGGCCACGTGCCCGGCAACAGCGCCGCTTCGACCTCTTCCACGGCAAACAGGTCCACCCCTTCACCGAGCGATGCCGCTGCTTCGCGCACCGCGGTGATGGTCTTCAGATGCCCGGCAGCCATTGCAGCGCGCAACCCAGGCAACAGCCGGCGGCTGTAGATCGCGGAGAGTGGCTGCTCGCGTCCGCCGGCGGCGGGGATGGTGGCCACCGCGCCGCTGGCCGTGGCGCGATCCATCAGCCAGCGCAGAAAATCCACCGGAATCAGCGGCGCATCCACGGGCAGGAACAGATTCAGCTCCGAATCGCTCGCTGCCAGCGCCGATTCGATGCCGCCCAGCGGCCCGCTGTCAGGGAAATGATCGGCAAGCACTTCGGCGTAGCGGGCCAGATCGGGACGCGAGCCGCAGATGCGCGGCGAAAGGCCGAGCGCCCGCAAACGCCCCACGGCAAGCTCGATCAGCGGACGCCCATCCAGCTCCACGAGCGCCTTGTCGCGGCCCATCCGCGTGCTTCGGCCGCCGGCCAGCACGAAGGCCTGCACGGCGCTACTTCCCCGCCAGCTGCGCCTGGATCATCTCCACCACTACTGCCGGATTCTCCACTTCCACGATCAGCTCGTTGTATCGCTCGTCGTGCAGGTCGATCACGATGGTGTTGTCCGGATGGTGCACGTCCCAGAAAACCCGCTGGCCGTGCTGGTAGAAGGTGCCGGCGGTGATCACGCCGGGGATGAATGTTCCCGGCAGGCGCACGCCGTGCCACCAGCCCCGCGCGACCTCAGGATCGGCGCGCGCACCCGCAATATGCTCCAGCGGAATCTCCAGCGTGCTCCTCAGCGCCCACAACTGGTCCGCGCCCCGCACGTGGAGCACCAGCTTGCCTTCCGACACCTGCACATCGACCATAAGGGCCCCCGCTCATCGCGCCCCATTGCGAGGCGGATGCGGCTTCAGGTTACACGAAACGGCCACTCGCGCCGCACCCGCGCACGCGCAAAATACAGCGCGCTGCCCACCGCGGCGACCACCCCAGCCAGCAGGCACTCCCGCCGCGCCTCAGGCCGCGACACCAGGATGAACAAAAATCCCGCCAGCGCCAGCACTGGCGGCAGCGGATAGAGCCACATGCGGAAGGGACGCGGCATCTCCGGCCCCCGCACGCGCAGCACCATCGCGCCCACCTGCTGCAGCAGATACTGGAGCGTAATCCGAATCACCACCAGCGCCGCGATCACCTGCGCCAGCCGAAAAAAGCAGAAGACCATGGCCACCGCGCCCATCGCGACCAGCGCGACATCGGGAAAATGCCGCTTCGGATGCAGGTGCGCGAAGACGCGAAAGAAATTACCGTCGAGCGCGGCGGCGTAGGGCACGCGCGAGTAGCCCATCAGCAGCGCAAACACCGAGGAGAACGCCGTCCACATGATCAGGCACGCGATGGCGACGCCCGCACCCGGCCCCAGCGTCTCCCGAACCATATCGGCCACCGCGGTTGAGCCCATGGCGCGCGCCGGAATCACTCCCAGCACCGCGACGTTCATCGCGATGTAGAGCGTGGCCACAGCCACGATCGAGAGCAATACCGCGCGCGGGATGGTCCTGCCGGGATCGCGCACTTCCCCGCCAATGAAGCAGACGTTGTAGTAGCCCCAGGTGTCGTAGGTGGCGATCAGCGTCGCGGATCCCAGGCCCGCGAAGAACCCGGGCGTGAAGCTGAGCGCATGCGGCGGCATTTGTAACAGCGCCGGGTGTAAATGGGTGAGCCCCGCAAACAGGATCATGGCCATCGCCGCCATCACTCCCGCCCAAAGCACCCACGCCATGCGCAGGATCGCCCGCATATCCTGGTAGAGCATGGCGACGATCAGCACGCACGCGCCGGCGGCCAGCAGGCTGGTGCGATGCGGCCCGGCCGGCCACGCCGCGAAGAGCGGCAGACGCAGCCCGGGAACGAGCACCGACGCGAACTCCGCAAACCCGATGCAGCCCGAAGCCATGGAGAGCGGCGCGCTGAAGCAGAGCTGAAAGACATAGAGAAAGGAAATCCAGCGGCCGGCGCCGCTGCGCCCGTAGATCTCGCGCAGGAAGGCATACGACCCTCCCGCTTCAGGCATCGCCGCGCCCAGCTCCGCCCACACCAGGCCGTCGCAGCAGGCGATCAGGGCGCCGGCGATCCAGCCCAGCAGCGCCTGCGAGCCGCCCATCGCCGCCACAATCAGCGGCAGCGTGATGAACGGGCCCACCCCGATCATGTACATCATGTTCAGCGAGACGGCGCTGGCCAGGCCCACGCGGCGCTCCAGATGCGGCGTTGCCGCCTGCGAGTCCGGCGCTGCGCTCGCAATTTTCCCGTCGGCCATTCCAGTCTTTGTATCAGATCGCGTCACGATACACTGGCATTTCACCGATGCGTCCCTCTTCCCTGCTTTCACTTCGCGGAATTCGCCAGATCGCCGCCGCCACGCTCAGCGGCCTGTTTGCTTTCTCTGCTTCAGCGCAGGTTGTGCCCTGGCGCACCACCATTGCCGCGTCGCCCGACGCGCAGACACTGCCCCAGGATCGCGGCGCCGACGGCCTCGCGCAGACGCTGCGCAAGCTCGATACCTGGGCCAGCCTCATGTTCATCGTGGCCCATCCCGACGACGAAGACGGCGGCATGCTCGCCTACGAATCGCGCGGCCTCGGCGCGCGCACCGCCATTCTGACCCTTACCCGCGGCGAGGGCGGACAGAATGCCATGTCCGACGAAACCTTCGACGCCCTCGGTCTCATCCGCACCAACGAGTTGCTGCTCGCCGACGAATATTCCGGCTCCGAGCAGTACTTCGGCACCGTCGTCGACTACGGATTCTCCAAGACCATCGACGAGGCGCATCAGCAGTGGGGGCGCGAGCGCGCGCTGTGCGACGTGGTGCGCGCCGTCCGCGAATACCGCCCGCTGGTGCTGGCCTCCACCTTCACCGGCAACATCACTGACGGTCATGGGCACCACCAGGTCTCCGGCGAGATGAATCAGGAGGCGTATTCCGCCGCCGGCGATCCTAACGTCTGCCCCGATCAGATCGCCGCCGGATTGCGGCCGTGGTCGCCGCTGAAGGTCTACGCGCGCACCCCGTTCTTCGCGGCCAGCGCCCGGGGGATCTTCGATTACGCGACGAACAAATGGTCGCCGGTGCGCTTCTACGACTACGTCACGAAGCAGTGGAGCGACACCTTCCCCTCAGCCACTCTCGCAATCCCCGAGGGCACCTGGGATCCGCTGCTCGGCGAATCCTATCTGCAGATGGCGCGCACCGGATGGGGCGAGCAGAAGTCGCAGAACGGCGGCGCGACCCTGCCGCTGCCCGGACCCGACGACGTCTCGTATCACCGCTACGGTTCGCGCGTGTCGACCGGCGACACCGAGAACTCCTTCTTCGACGGCATCGACACTTCGCTGGTGGGCATGGCCTCCCTGGTGCATTCCGGCAATACCGGGTTTCTCGTCGATGGCCTGAAAGAGATCCAGCAGCACGTCAACGTCGCGCTCTACAGCGATCTGCCCGCGCACCCGGAGAAGATTGCTCCCGAGCTGGCCGCGGGATACAAAGCCACGCAGCAGCTGATCGATGCCGTCAACGCCAGCCCGCTCAGCTCCGCCGACAAAGACAACGTCGTTCACGAACTCAATATCAAGCTGGCGCAGTTCAACACCGCGCTGGCTGAGGCGCTGGGGCTCGAGGTAAATGCGCTGGTGATGCCGCGCACCGCCGCCGGCGCCAATCCCATGCCTCCGCTCACCCCCGAGACGACTCCGGCCACGGTCACGCCCGACTCCGAGATCGACGTGCGCGTCCACGTCAGCTCCGCCGAAACCTTCGGACCTTCCCCAACCGGCCTGCAGCTCACCCGCGTCTGGCTCGACAATCCCAACGGCGACCACTGGCAGATCACGCGGCTGGGCGCGCCCGGGCTCGATGAGGTGACCAGCAACGCCGGCGACGCCATCTTCCGTGTCTATGTTCCGCGCGACGCGCAGCTCACACGGCCGTATTTCACGCGGCCCAACACCGAGCAGGCGTACTACGACATCACAGATCCGCGCTGGCTGGGCCGCCCGTTCGCCCCCTATCCGCTCGCGGGCTGGGCGCAGTTCACCTACGTGGGCGTACCCATCCGCCTCGGCCAGGTCGTGCAGACGGTGCATCGCGTCCACGGCATTGGCGGCGTCTTTCAGCCGCTGGCCGTCGTCCCGCAGATCTCCGTCGACCTTCCCGGAGCGGCAGGCGTGGTTCCGCTCGGCCAGCCGACCGTCGATTTCAGCGTTTCGGTCGGCAACCAGCAACAGTCCGACGCCGACGGCACGCTCCATCTCGAACTGCCCTCCGGCTGGACCTCCGATCCGGCGTCGGCCTCTTTCCATCTCGCCCCCGAGAGCCGTCAGGCCTTCGCGTTCACCCTCCACCCCGCCCAGCTTGCCAGCCAGAGCTACAACATCCAGGCCGTCGCCCAGGTCGGCAACAGCCAGTTCACCGAGGGGTTCACCACCGTCGGATACCCTGGCCTGCGTCCTTATTACCTCTACGCGCCGGCCGCCTACCGCCTGCGCGGTGTCGACGTGAAGACGCCGCCGGATCTGAAGATCGGCTACATCATGGGCACCGGCGACACCGTTCCGCAGGAGCTGGCGCAGATCGGCGTCCAGCCGCACATCCTCACGCCTGCTGATTTGGCCGCGGCCGATCTCTCCTCGTACGACGCCATTGTCGTCGGCATCCGCGCTTACTCCGCCGGAGACGGCCTCGCCGCAGTCACGCCGCGTCTGCTCGATTACGTCCGTAACGGCGGCACCGTGATCGTGCAGTATCAGAGCTACGACTTCCCCACTCCGTACCCGCTCACGCTCGGCCGCAATCCGGAGAAGGTCGTCGAGGAATCCGACCCCGTCAGGCTGCTCGACCCCGGCTCCCCCCTGCTGACCTGGCCCAATCGCATCACCTCAGCCGATTTCGATGGATGGGTCGAGGAGCGCGGGCACTCCTTCGCCGGCTCCTGGTCGTCGCAGTACTCGGCGCTCACTGAAACGCACGACCCTGGGCAGGACCCCCAGCGCGGCGGCCTGCTCTGCGCGCATGTCGGCAAGGGCAACTGGATTTACCTCGCCTTCGCCGTCTACCGGCAGCTGCCCGAGGCTGTGCCCGGTGCGTACCGCCTGCTGGCGAACCTGATCAGCGCCGGCAAGAACCCGAACTTACGGTAATTTTCCACCTCGTGCCGTTGCAGAACTATCAATATCTTCTGTAATATAGCGGCGATTTTCCCACCGCGCTTTTCCCCGAACATTCATCGCAAATTCTCAGAACATTCACAATGCCCTGCAACCATGCCGAAGGGTAGCTGTGGGCCTGTTCGGAAGGGACTTTGCGATTCACACGGCTCCCGGCCGGTCATTCCTGCATCCCGAAGCTTCCCCGAAGTGGCACTTTTTCTTTCACGCACTACCAACTCTGAGAGGCTGAATGATCCATACCAGAAAAGCGCTTGCCGCACTCCTGCTGAGCCTGGCTATCCCTGCCGGTTATGCGCAGACCACGGCCAGCCCGAGCGAGACACCCACCCCGGTTCATCACCACCATCGCCGGGCCGTGGAGCACAAACCTTCCGTCGAAGACCAGATCCAGGAGCTGCGCAACCAGCTGGAGCAGCAGAATGGGCAGATTCAGAACCTGACCCAGCAGCTCTCGCAGCGCGATCAGGAGCTGCAGCAGGCGCAGCAAGCCGCCCAGCAGGCGCAACAGGCCGCGCAGCAGGCCCAGCAGGCCGCCGACCAGGAGCAGCAGACGGTCAACAGCAACACCGCCGCCGTTTCCAGCCTGCAAACCTCAGTCAGCGACCTGAAGTCCTCGACCAGCGCCACGCTGACGACCGTACAGCACCAGACGGAAGAGGTGAGGAAGGCCGTCGAAAACCCCGACGCCCTCCACTACAAGGGCATCACTATCTCGCCCGCCGGGTCCTTCATCGAAGCTGCCACCGCGTGGCGCTCCGAAGCTACCGGTGACGGCATCAACCTTCACTTCACGACCATCCCTCTGACGAATGCCGCCGAAGCCCAGATGACCGAGTTCAGGGGTTCCGGCCGTCAGTCCCGTATCGCCCTCAAAGCCGACGGTAAGCTCGACAACGTCGACATGACCGCCTACTACGAAGCGGACTTCCTCAGCGCCGGCGTCAGCTCCAACAACAACCAGTCCAACAGCTACACCCTCCGTCAGCGCCAGCTCTGGGCTCGCGCCTTCTGGACCAACGGCTGGTACATTAGCGGCGGCCAGATGTGGACCCTCGCGACTGAAACCACCCACGGCCTCGAGAACGGAACCGAGATCCTCCCCGGCACCATCGACCCGCAGTACAACGCCGGCTTCGTCTGGGCTCGTCAGTACGGCTTCCGCGCCGCCAAGGACTTCGGCAATAGGTTCTGGCTCGGCGTTTCGGCGGAAAATCCCCAGGGCCTCCCTGGCGGCACCATCCCGAGCAACATTGTCATCGGTGAGACCGGTGACACCGGCGGCCTCTACGATAACCAGTCCAACTACACCTTCAACATCGCTCCGGACCTCATTGCCAAGATGTCCTATGACGGCTGGGGACACTGGGAGCTCTTCGGTCTCGCCCGCTTCTTCAACGACCGCATCTACCCCAACGCGACGGCCACACCGGCCAGCTCTGCAGGTGCCTATAACAACACTGTGACTGCCGGCGGCATCGGCGGCGGCTTCCGCGTGCCTATCGGCAGCAAGGTCGTCATGTTCGGCCTCAAGGGCCTCTACGGCGACGGCGTCGGCCGCTACGGCAGTTCCGGCATTGCCGACTTCACCGTCAAACCGGATGGCGTCATCTCTCCGCTGCACGCCTTCTCGGCGCTCAGCACCCTGGAGTTCAACCCCGGCAAGCGCCTGAACATCTACTTCAACTACGGTGGCGACTACGTCGGCCGCGACATCCAGGGCAAGGACGGCTACGGCCTTTACACTGCCAACATGTCGGGCTGCAACACGGAGGGCCTGCCCACCAACGATTACACCCCCGGTACCACCGGCACCTGCTCGGGCAATACCAAGGACGTTCAGGAGATCACCGCCGGCTACTGGTACAACTTCTACAACGGTCCCAAAGGCCGTTTCCGCTACGGGATCCAATACAGCCACTTCGACCGCAACATCTGGTCCGGCGCCTACTCCGCTGCCAATCCCACCGGGAGCGCCTACGGCCAGGACAACGAAGTCGAAACCTCGATGCGTTATTACCTGCCCTAACTTCTTCGCAACCAAAAAGGACCCGCTTCGGCGGGTCCTTTCTTTTGTATGCGAGTAGCTGCAGGTGCCTTATCCGACCGGCTGCTCCGCTTCCACCACCGGCCCATGCGTGGCTGCCGTGGGCTTTGTCGGCTCCGGAGCATCTCCGATGCGTTCGGAGAAGTGGCACTCCACCGTGTTCTGCGGCTCCTCCGCTTTCTGCCCCTTGCGCGGACGCCGCCGCGGCATCATTTCTTTGTTATTCGGGCAGACCAGATAAAGCCCGCCGTCGATGATCCGCTCCACCACGTACGGCGACCCGCACTGTGGACACTTCTGCGCGACCGGCTTCAGGTTCGAAGTAAAGTCGCACTTCGGGTAGCGCGTGCAGCCCCAGAAGACATTTCCTGTGCGCGCCTTGCGCTCGGCAATGTCACCCTCGCCGCACTTCGGGCACTTCAGCCCTTCAATCAGGTTTTGCTTCACGTATTTGCACTTCGGATAGCCGGAGCAGGAGACGAATTCCCCGTAGCTGCCCGAGCGCAGCACCAGCTGCTTGCCGCACTTCGGACACTTCTCATCGAGCGGCACCGCCGGCTTCGACTGCTGCTTCTGGCTCAGCCGCCGAATGGTCTTGCACGGCGGATCCTCGTTATACCCCGGGCACGCCATGTACGCGCCGAAGGGTCCGCGCCGCAGCACCATCACCCGCCCGCAGTTCTCGCAGTACTCTTCAGCCGGAGCGGCCTGGCCGTCCGTCGCCTGCAGGTCGGGCTTTGCCGCGTGATTCTCCTTGGTGAACCCGCAGCTCACCTGCTCCACCGTGACTTTCGGCCCCGAGCCGATCACGCTGTTGATGGCCGCGGTTAGTTCGGTTTTGGTCTTCACCTCGGCAACCGTGGTTTGCTCGTCGCCCTCCGTGGTCTTCACCAGCACCGGATACTTCAGCTTCGACTCAATCTTGGCGAGGATGTTCTTCGGCTCCTTCTTCCAGCCCGCGACCGAAACCGCAATCGGCTTTTCCTTCGCGAAGGCGCTGCACGCGTAGAACGAGCCGAATTTTCCCCATTTCAGCACCAGCGGCGAGCCGCACAGATCGC
>Ga0335075_10014159_pt1 | contig 11990 bp, 8 predicted proteins | sample Lox_Sample_24_FD_206723 | JGI IMG/M metagenome (GOLD analysis project Ga0335075, IMG submission 206723) | Soil microbial communities from Loxahatchee National Wildlife Refuge, Florida, United States - Lox_Sample_2.4 | ecosystem: Environmental > Terrestrial > Soil > Wetlands | place: USA: Florida... | reverse complement strand
CGCGAAGATCACCGAGGACAAGTTCAGGACGGCCATGCGGCCCTTCGGCGGCACCATCCTGCAGACCTCGATGTCCGACACCGACGAGAAGGAACTCGCCGAGGAACTCGCCGGACAGGGCTGAGAAGACCCGCCCGGCGGCGGCTGGGTTTGCCGTGCCGCTCATCGCGCGCTGTCTGCCGCGCGTCCTTCGCTGTAGATCGAGAGGATGTCGAAGATCGCGCGGTTGCACGGCGTTGGCACGCCCAGCCGGTTTCCGCGTGCGACCACATCGCCGCTGAACCAGGGGACTTCGAGGCGGTTGCCCTGGTCGAGGTCGTGGTGCATCGATGAGGTCGTGGTAGCCGGCACCTGGTCGGTGAAGGCGAGCCGATCGTCGGCGTAGCCGGCGGGCAGCGACACTCCCTGGGCGCGCGCTACCTGCACGACCTCCTGCATGGTGTCGTGCAGGAACGCGCGCGAGCGTGGATGGCTGCGGATCGGGCCGATGACCGAGCGCGCCAGGCTGGTGGTCCCGGAGAGTCCGACCAGGAAGACGAACTTCTCCCAGATCGCCTGCTCGACGTGATCGCTGATCTCGGCATCGATGCCGCTGTCGGCGCAGGCATCGTGAAACTGCCGCACGCGTGGCGACGGCGAGCCGTCGTATTCGCCGAACACCAGCTTCTGGAGCCTGCCGGAGTGGCGGATGAGCCCAGGCTCGGCGATGGTCGCGGCGATGTAGGCCACACCGCCGATCACGTGCTCCGCACCCAGGGCCTGACGCAGGATGTCATCCTTCACAACGCCGTTCTGGAACGACACCAGGGCGGTCTTCGCCCCGAGCAGCGGCTTGCTGGCCTCGGCTGCCTCAAGCGTGTCCCACAGTTTCACGCTGAACAGCACTAGGTCGACGGCGCCGATCTCCGCTGGGTCGTCGGTCGCGTCAACGTCCGCCAGGTGCACGTCGCCGAGCGCGCTCTCCACGCGCAGGCCGTGCGCGCGCAGAGCTTCGAGCTGCCGCCCACGGGCCACGAACGCCACCTCGTGACCAGCCCGGGCGAGCCGGGCACCGAAGTAGCCCCCGACGGCTCCGGCGGCCATCACAGCGATCCGCATCACGCCTCCCAGCTACGCGTCGTCTCGTCACACGCGGCCGGTCGCGCCCGGCTCCCTTTAGTTTGCTCGGTACGGGCTGCGGATGCGGCCGCCATGGAAGACTGTCGGCGATGGGTACGGACTATCCGGAGCATCGGCTCGCCCGTGAGCCGGCGCCGCCCTATGACGGAGAAGGCGCCTTCGCTTTGTGGCACTTCAGCGAGGATCCTTCTCTTGGCCGGTTCCGGCCGCGTGCGCGGCCGGGGGATCCGGACGGGCCACCGCTGGTGTGGGCGATCGACACCCGTCATGCGCCCACGTTCTGGTTTCCGAGGGATTGCCCGCGAGGGTGCATCTGGCCGGTGTCGGCCACTACAGACGAGGATCGCGAACGGTTCTTCGGGCAGAGCGCCGCGAACAGGATCCATGTGATGGAGACCGGCTGGCTGGGACGCATGCGGGATTGCCGCTTGTACGCTTACCGGCTGCCGACCAGGGCGTTCCGGCCGCACGAGGTGGGCGGCTACTGGGTCGCTGACGAGCAAGTGGACGCGATCGAGCAGGTGGTCATCGATGACCTTGCGGGAAGGCATGCCAGCGCCGGGATCGAGCTTCGCATAACGCCGTCCATCTGGCCGTTCTGGCGCCGGGTCGCGAACTCGACCGTCGAGTTCAGCGGCTCCCGGCTGGGCAACAGCGCCCCGCGCCCGGACCAGCCGGGGTAGCGCAAAAAAGGCTGGTCACGGCCTTAGTGAGAAATACGACATCAGTTAAGAGCTGAGGTCACTGCAATGTGTAGTGACCATTGATTATAGAACGCGTACCGGGTTCCCTGGGGCACAGATGCAGTGGAGCGTTTACGGTCAACTGTGAACTTTGAACGCGATCGATGAACCGGGCCCGAGGTTGTTGCGTTTCTGTATGTAAGGAGTTACTTTCAGCAAGCGGGCTCGTGTCCAGGGAGCTCTACTGGGTCGCCTGTGACTGAGGGTAACTTCAGTACGGATAATTGCGTTTTGTTCGGTCTAATGCTGCACGTGTGGGCGATTTTTGCCGCACAATGGAGCACGAGACCAGGTGGGAAGCACGCCCGAGCCTGACTGCCCAGGCCACAGGGCGGGCGAAGGAGTGATGGTGCGCGGGCCTAGCGTTGCTAGTCTTGACAGCGGTACGAAGTCGCTTGACTACGGTGAGCTATCACCGGACGTGTCCGCTCGCGCCGGCCTGGCTGAGAAGCTGCTTGATGAGGCACCCTCCGCCGCGAATGGGACGGCTGCCACGCCGCCGCCATCGACGTCGGCATTCCCGGAATCAATTGGCTCCGCATATGCCCTCCAGTTGGGTCATGTATACCTGAACCGCAGTGTCGATAACGCATCGAAGAGAGCGTACCAGCACGCCACATTTATTCGAGCCAATGTGGGGACGCTGCAATCAGAATTTGACTGGAACGACGCCGGGACATTGACCCTGGAATCAGAACAGATGGCCGGTATTGATGTGCCGGACGCGCATGGGGCGATGCTCACTCTCCAAGCCACGCTCAACGGTCGTCCGATGGAACTCGGCGTGCCGCTTTATGCATCGGGCGACAGGATAGTAATGTCAGGCGAGCCCAGGCTGCCGGCCTTCTTCCAGGGGTACGCGAGCGGCGACCAGGCCACGCTGAATCGCTCCCTGGCGCCGGGAGCATCGGCCGGCGCGGTTGGCGGCGCGGTCAGCTTCGGATCGATCGCAAGCCTTACTGTCCCCGGTGGAGGCGCGACACGCGACATAACGGTGACCGTCGATTGGCCGCCTCCAGGCCAGGTCAACCAGGCTGCCCCGCAACTCGCCGCAACTTGTGACATCTCGGTCGTCGATCAGCGAAGCGGAAGATGGTATGTAAGGGAACATCCGTGCATCCACGCAGCCGATGGGGACCCAATGATCCGGTTCACGTCATCGTTGGTCGTGCCATGCGGCATGCGTGCGGCCGAGGGTGCCTGCGGGCCTGCCATGGGCCCGAGACATCTCGGACAGCTCAGTGATGTCCACGGAAGGGAAGGTTGATGTCTTTTCAGATCATCGCCGCCGCGGCTCCCGAAGCGGCGATCAACACCAACGGGCTAGTCACATATCTGCAGAGCCTTTTCGGTCCGCTGTTCCTAGGGATCGTCGGGATCGTCGCGCTCTTTTTTCTCTTTACTAGGGAGATCACCCGGTTCGTGCAGTTCCTCGTACTCGCCGTCGCGATCGGCGTGGTGTTCTATACTCCCAGCATCGTTCAGTTGCTGGCCACGGGAATAGCAAACGCGCTTGGAGTCCACTGATTCTTACCCGATACGGAGCGCAGACCAGTGGACCTGCCTACTTATACGAATATCTGGCGGATCGAAAAGCGGCTGTATAAGCTGTATGACTTCAGGCTGCCCATGCCGCTGCCGATCAACTGGATCGCCGTATTTGCCGGGATTACGGTGCCCTATATCGTTCTCCTGGTCGCGGTAGGGTTGCCGTTTAACCACACCCTGGTGTGGCTTTACGTGCTGCCGCCCGGTCTGCTCACCTGGCTCACCACCCGGCCGGTTATCGAGAACAAGCGATTGCCGGAACTCCTGGAGTCGCAGGCTCGCTATCTAGCCGAGCCGCGGGTGTGGTGCCGGCTGGCACCGCTCAATGAAAAAGACCAGGTCACAGTCACTGCCCGCGTGTGGCATAGCCGCCGGGTACCGCAGCCCAAGACGGCCGCGGGCAAGGCAGGTGGCGGCATCGTCGCGCTGCGGGAACGAGGGACGCTGGCCCGGCGTAGGCGCGGCGTGGCGGTCCCAGCCGTTGGCGACCCCGCCGAAGGCAATACGTCGCTGGCAGCCGCGTCGGCGGTGGCAGCCGCCCCCGCCACGGTGCCCGCGCGTCCCCGGTCCCGCTCACGGGTCCGGGGGACCGGGGGACCACAGCGCCCGGTACCCGCCGGCAGGCGGCGCCCGGCCGTCGGGGCGACGCAGGCACCCGAGGCGGACTGGGCAGCGCAGCAGCGCGAGGCCGCCCGGCAAGCTCAACCTCGCCAGGACAACTCGCCAGGTGAGGGTACTCAGCCAGCCCGGCAGCGATCGGCCGGACGGCAAGGCGGGTCAACTGGGCAGCAGGATCAGGCGGCCAAGCATGGCCGGTTCCGGCTGGCCGCGTTGCGGTCGAAGCCCGTCGGCCCGGCGCCGACGCTGCCACCGGGCGTGGCGCTGCGGCCGCCCGCGGACCTTACGCGGCGGCCCGCTGGCCCCGCGCAACCGGGACAGCGCGGGAACCTGCCGCCGTGGCAGGAGGGCCCGTCGCGGCCCGTCCAGGCACGGCCGGAGCCAGCGACCTGGGCATCCCGGTCGGCGCCGCCACTCGGTTCGGTCAGGGCGCCGATGCCATCCGGCCTGCCGGCGCATGCCACGCCCGACGTTTACCCAGCGATCGACGCGCGGGCATCCTCGGACCTGACCCCGGCCGCGCTGGTGCCACCCGACCTGCCCGCTCATGTCACGCCGGACGTCAGGCCCGCGACGGAGGCACCCGCAGCCGCGGAGGTTCGCCCGGGGACGCAGGCGCCGTCCTGGGCAGACGCGCGCCCGGCGCCCGCGCCGCCAGCCGGCGCGACTGGCGTGCCGCGCGTCGAGATCGCTCATGACGGTCCGGCTCAGCGACCCATGCCGCCCGCACCGGCGCCGGTGCGGCCGGTGGACCCGGTCCCGGCCTGGCCTCTACAGGCGGCACCGGAGAGCGCTCCGCCAGCCACGCCAGATTCCAGCCCAGAGCCTCCTGCTGACGAGGCCACACCAAGCTCGGACGCCGTGCTTGATGATCGTGGGCCGAGCGCGAGGGATGGAGCCGAGGAAGCTAGCGCTGCGGAGACAGCGGAATCCGCGACTGCCGTCGACGCAGAAGAGGCTCCTGAGGCCGAAGACGTACATGAAGCTGATGAGGTCGAAGTAACAGAAGAGGCTGAAGGGAACGAAGGGAACGCTGCGACAGGAGCGGACCGCGAAGCTGGAGTGAATCCGGCTGAGGCTCTCCAGCCCGTCGAAGCCCAGTCTCCTGTCGACGAGTTGCCTCCTGCCGAAGAGCCTTCCGTCGAAGAGCCTCCTGCCGAAGAGCCGGCTCTCGGCGGCGACGCCCTTCCGGTGGAAGCGTTGCCGGCTGCGGCGCAGCCGCCCGCCGAGGAGCTCGCGCCTTCGGCCCCACTCCCGGTCGCGGAGCCATCGCCACTTCCGGAGGCGCAGCCGTCCGGGGAACGGCCCCCGCCCGTTGAGGCGATTCCCTTCGAGGAAGCGCAGCCGCCGACTGAGGAGGTGCCGTCCGCGGAGCTGCTCCCGCCTGCCGCAGAGCCCACGCTCGCGGAGGCACCAGCCGTGGGGCAGGTCGCGCCCGTCGAGGCGCTCCCGCCCGAGGAGCCGCTTCCGCCGGCCGCGGCACCGCCGCCCGTGGAGCCGCCCCCGCCGGCGCCCCCCGTGCCGGTGGTTAAGGCGGTGACCGAATCCGAGCATCCGACGGTGCAGTCGATCGAGCGGGCGCTGAGCGGTCCCGCGAAGCACCGCGACCTGTCCTGGCACGCCCCCGTCAAGATCGTCGCCGGCGCGACCCAGGGGCCCGGTAAGCGGGACCAGGAAGCGCTGGACCGGGCCAGGGCCCGGCTGCCGCTGAAGACGCCGAAGCGCGTTCTCATGCTCGGCTGCACCAGCGGCGGTGGCCAGACCATGACCGCCCTGATGACCGGCCACATCCTCGCCAGCCTCAGGGAAGAGCCCGTGGCGGCGTTGGACCTGCACGACGGCACGCTCGCGCGCTACAGCGCTCCCGCGGCGTGGCTCGAAGACGTGCTCAGCGGCAGACCGCCGCAGAGCGCTAGCAAGACCCGCCCGGATGGCCTGAATCCGGTCGCGAAGGCCGCCCCGGCGCGGCTCGACGTCATAGCGTCCCGCGACCCGCTCAGGGACGGCGACGAGGTGAAGCTGGCGGTCCAGCTGAACCGCCACTACTCGCTGGCCGTGCTCGACCCCGGCGCGACGGGCCTGACGAAGCTGCTGAAGATCGCCGATCAGCTCGTCATCGTGGTGCCGGCCAGCGTCGACGGGGCTGGCGCGCTCGCGGACACCAGGGACTGGCTGGAGACGCACGGCTTCGAGGAGCTCGCCAGCCATTCGGTGACGGTGATCAACGGCGTCAGCAGGCGCAGCCTGCCCGACGTGGAGCAGGCCGAGTCGGTTGCCCGCGGCCGGTGCCGCGCGATCGTGCGGGTGCCGTGGGACGACATGCTCCCGGTTGAGATCGCGAGCCCGTCCGCCCTCCGCCCGCAGACCCGCGTCGCCTACACGGCGCTCGCCGGGGTGCTGGTGGCGGGCCTCGCCGCCGCCCCGGTAAGGACACGCCAATGATCGAGCCGGAAACGGAGATGTGGTGAGCAAGAGGTCGAAGGGGCGCAGCCGCCTGGCCATCCGGTACTTCGACGACCGGATATTGCTGACCGACACGCACGCCTGGGCGTACTACCGCGTGCCCTCGATATGTTACGAGTTCACCACGCCCGAGGAGCGCGAGGCGCTGGCGACGAACATCACCGTGGCGCTCGCCGCGATCCGGATGCAAGACGCCGAGGTGCACCTGCGAATCGCGCACCGGCCATACCCGGCGGTGGAGTGGGCGACCGGCCTGGACGCCACGTCCGACGGCGGCCCCGGCTGGCGGGAGTACCTGGACCAGATCTACCAGCACGTGTGGGCGAAGGACTTCTGGGCCAAGGAGATTTACCTCGGGGTGCGGCTCGGCCAGCGCAGCATGCGGGCGCAGCTGACCGGCGGCCTGTTCGGGCAGTTCTTCACCACCTACCGGGCCACCGAGCGCACCCTCGGCATCGACGACGAGCCGGTGCCCGCCGGGGAGATCGGGAAGTGGACGGAACAGGCCGAGCGGCTCGGACGCGCGCTCACCGCGAGCGCGCTCGCCGCGCGGCACGCTACCTCCCGCGAGGTGGCCTGGCTGGTGCGGCACACGCTGATGGGTTCGCTCAGCGACCCGTCGCCGTCGGCGGCGCGCCGTCGCCGCTGGGGGCCCGTCGAGGTTGAGCAGCTGTACGAAGGCCAGGTGCACAACGGGCGGACGCTGCTGCGCCTTGAGCACGTCGAGGGCGAGTCGTACGCGGCGTTCCTGTCGTTCTCCCGGTTCCCCGACCTGATGAGCTTCCCTGACGGGGAGCCGTGGCTGCACTACGCGGACTCGCTGCCGTTCCCCGTCGAGGTCAGCTCCCGGATGCACTTGATCCCGCCGGCCAAGGCGAGCAAGGACGTCAGCCGCCGGCTGGCGCACGCCCGCGACATGGACGCGCACATCAGGGAGGCCGGCGCGGAGGCGCCGATCGCGCTCGCCGAGCAGATCGCCGCCGCCCGGATGCTCGAGCACGGCATCACCAAGGAGCGGCTGCCGTTCGTCTACGGCTGGCACCGGCTGATCGTCACCGCGCCGACTCGCGATCTGTGCCTGCGCCGGGTGGAGGCGGTCACCGAGCACTACCGCGACATCGGCATCGACATGGTCAACTCGACCGGCGACCAGTTCTCGCTGCTCACCGAGTCGCTGCCCGGCGAGCGGATCAGGCTCACCTCCTACGTCCAGCGCCAGCCGCTCTACACGATCGCCGGCGGCATGCCGACCGCGACCGTCGAGCTGGGCGACCGGATCGCCGACGGCGTGGGCTGGATCGGGCCGTACATCGGCGAGACCCTGGGCAGGGCCCGCTCCGTGGTGCATTTCGACCCGATGCTGGCGGCGGCGCGGAACCGGCCGACGGCCGTCGCGATCACCGGTGAGCCGGGCGGCGGCAAGACCACGCTGGCGATGCTGCTGATCTACCAGCTCGCGCTGCGCGGCGCGACGATCGCGGTCATCGACCCCAAGGGGGACGCCGAGCCCCTCGCTGAGTTCCTGTCCAGGTCCGGGCGCAAGGCCCGGGTGCTGCCGCTCGGCTCCGCCGCGGCCGGACTGCTCGACCCGTTCTCGTTCGGCGACGACCTCTCGGAAAAGCGCACGATGGCGACCGAGACGCTGCGGCTGCTGCTGCCCCGCATGAGCGAGGAGCGGGAAAGCGCGATGATCCAGGCGGTCGGCGCGGTGGCCGGCGGCCAGCGGCCGAGCCTCGGCAAGGTCGTCCGCCACCTGGAGGAGTCCGACGACCCGGCGTGGAAGAACCTGGGCGCGGTGATGCGCTCGATCTCCGAGATGCGGCTGGCCAGGCTCTGTTTCGCGCCGTCGGGCGGGCAGCAGATCGACGCGGCCGGCTGGACGACCGTGTTCACGCTCGACGGGCTCACCCTGCCGGACACGACGACCGGCCGCGACGACTACTCCTACGAGCAGCGGCTGTCGGTGGCGCTGCTGTACCTGGTCTCGCAGTTCGCGCGCAGGCTCATGAATGGCGTCGAGCGGACCGCGCCGAAGGCCATCTTCCTTGACGAGGCGTGGGCGATCACGTCCACCCCCGAGGGCGCCAAGCTCGTTCCCGAGGTCTCCCGCATGGGCCGGTCGCGGAACACGGCGCTCGTCTTGATCTCACAGAACGCAGGCGACCTGCTCAACGAGCAGGTGACGAACTGCCTGTCCAGCGTCTTCGCGTTCCGCTCGTCGGAACGCGGCGAGGTGGCGAACGTGCTGTCGCTGCTTGGCGTGGAGCCGTCCGAGGAGCACAAGGCCGTGCTCCGGTCTCTCGGCAACGGCGAATGCATTTTCCGTGACCTCGACGACCGAGCGGGCCGCATCGGCGTCGATCTCGTATCCGAAGAACTACGGGACTGGATCGATACGAACCCGACGCGAGCCCGCCGGCACCCCCAGCCGGCGGCTACTACCCCCCAGTAGAACCGCCGTCCTCAGGAGCCTCCCGATGGCTGAATCCCACCTACCCGCTGCCCGCCGAAGCCCCGTCAAAGTGCTCGGGCTGGCGGGCGCGATCCTCGCGATCGTGCTCGGCGGCCTCTTCTTCGCCCGTCCGGCGTCAGCGGCGACCACCACCCCCGCGCAGCCCGTCTCGCACGCTCAGACGGTCGCGCACACCCAGCAGTCCGCGCACGCCCAGCAGGCGGCGCCCGCGCAGCAGTCCGCGCAGTCCGGCGCGGCCGCGCTCGACGGCGGCGTCTGCTCGGTGCCGGGGATCGGCGACATCGGCGGACTGCTCGGCCTGTGCAACTCGGGCGCGTCCGGCATCGTCGGCGACCTGAACAACATCTGTACCCCGTCGGTGCCGCAGCCCGAGCAGGCCACTACCGGCATCGATACGCTGATCGCGACGCCTGGCGGCGCTACCGCCGGCAAGACGCTGTACGACAACTACGGCATCGCCGGGCAGTACTGGGCGGCGACCGGCCTGCAATGTTCCGATATGACCTCGCTGATCGGCAACAACGTCGCCGGCATGGTCTTTGACATGGCCAAATCCCTGGACCGGGTCACGATCACGGTCTACCAGTCCGCTGCGGGCAATGGCATCCTGACCTGGCTGAGCACCGCGGTCAACCGGCTTATCAGTGCGATCGGAAGCGCGATCTACTTCCCCTTCCTCGCACCTGTCGTGATACTCGGCGCGGTCTGGCTGGCCTGGCAGGGCCTGATCCGCAAGCGAGCCACCCGGACCATCGAGGGCACGATCTGGATGGTCATCGCCTGCGCGGCCGCGATCTGGCTGATCGGCCGCCCCGCCGACTTCACCGGTATCGGGACCTCGGTATCCAACGGCACCACCCAGGTGCTGAACGCCGCGTTCGCCAACCTGCCGAACAACGCCGGGAGCAACTGCCTGCCGGTCGACTCCGGCGACCCGCAGAGCGTCAACGCGAACTACTCGTTCGATTCCGCGAACGGCCTGGTGGATCAGAACGCCAACGAGCTGTGGTCAGTCCTGGTCTGCAAGCCCTGGCTGGACGGCGAGCTGGGCACCACGGTATACGCGACCCCCGGCACGCCCGCGGCGGCCACCAATGTCGTGAACCAGTTCGGCAGGCAGCTGCTGTGGTCCCAGGCGGTCGCCGCCAATGAGCAGCCCACCCCGGCGCTGTACACCGCCAAGCAGGACACCTACACCGGCATCGCCGCGAAGTTGCAGGCCAACTACCCGGCCATTTATTCCCTCTTCCAGGGCAACCAGTGGACGACCCGGCTGGAGATCGGCTTCTCCGCATTGTTCGCTGCCCTCGCCGCGGGCCTGCTCGTGCTGCTGATCGCGCTGACCTTGATCATCCTGAAGCTCGGCTTCCTGCTGTTGCTCGTCGCCGGGCCGTTCTTCCTGATCATCGGGACGCACCCCGGGTTTGGCCGGGTCATCGCGATCCGCTGGTTCGAGATGCTTGTCGGCGTCTTGCTGAAACAGGTCGCGGTGGCGCTGGTACTCAGCATCCTGCTCTACTGCTACTCGCTGATCATGAGCACCTCCGACCAGGCCCTGCCGTGGGCACTCAAGATCATGATGATCGCGCTGGTCACCGTCGCGGTGTTCATCTACCGCAAGCCGTTCCAGCACCTGTTCTCTTCGGTCGGCTACGGCATGATCGGCTCCACCGAGCGCGCCGAGTACAGCTGGCGCGAGTCCACCCTCGGCTTCCGCCGGGCGACGGCCGGGGCGGCGGGGGTGGCGGTGCCAGGAGTCGCCGCCTACCGGGCCGCCCGCTGGGCGCGGCGCAACCCGGCGGCGGCAGCCGCTGCCATGGGCGCCAGCGGGGCGGCGGGGGCCGCGGCGGGTGCGGCCGGAGCGGCCAGCGGAGGCGGTGGCGGCGACGACGCGGCGTCGGGCGACCCGGGCCTGGCCGGTGCGGGGCTGCGCGGCGGCACCGCGGCGGCGGACGGCCACACGACCGCCCGGCTGCGGCCGGACACCACACAAGGCGACGACTACGCGGCTGATGGCGGATCGGGTGCGAACGGTGGCGGTGCCGCCGGCACCGGCAGCGGACGGGGCAGGCAGTGGCCGGAGGCCGGCGGTGGCGCAAGCCGGGCGGCCCCACCGCTGCCGCTGCCACCGCGCAGCGGGCCGGCGCCAGGCGGTGCGTCGGCTGGCTGGGCGCGCGGCTCCGCGGCCGGGGCGGGCACGACCAGCAGCAGGCCCGCCAGGTCCGCGCCGGCTCCCCGGCCGTCTGGCAACGGTTCGCCGGGTAACGGCGCGCCGGGCAACGGGACCTCAGGTAACGGCGGGTCCCAGCCGCCGGTCAGGCAGCGGGGACGCGCGGCGTCCGGCTCCGGGTCCGGGTCCCGTTCCGGGGGCGGTAAGGGGTGGTTCTCCGGAGACGGCACCGGACGTTCGGACGGATCAGGAGCGGCACCACCGGCGACGGAAAGGCCATCGCCATTGCCGTTCTGGCTGCGGCCGAACCGCCGGGACAAGTAGCAGGGGCCCGCGATGGAACTGTCCAGCGGCCAGCAGCGGCTGCTGTTCGTCGTGGTCGTGCTTGGCCTCGCCGGCCTCGGGATCTGGCTCGTCGGCACCCGCCACGGGACGTCAGCGTCGCCGCCCCCGAAGCCGACCGTGAGCGCCGCGCCCGTCACCACCACGCCTACAACGGCGCCGGCCACCACGAATGGCAGCGGCGGGGTGGACATCTACCAGTGGCTTCCGTTCTCGCAGCAGGATCTCACCGCGGCATCCCGGGCAACGGTCGCCTTCGCTGGCGACTGGGAGACCTGGAGCTACACCGAGTCGGCGCCGGCCTACGCCGCCAAGATGTCCGGCGTCGTCACCAGCGAGCTCGCGGCGACACTCGAGAACGACTACGCGACGCCGGGGGTGGCCGCGCTGCGGAGCACCCAGAAGCAGGTCTCGGTGAGCAGCGGCGGGATCGCCTCGATTAGCACGTTCGGCTCCGGGACGATCACGTTCGTCGTCAACATCACGCAGCAGCTCGGCACCACGTCGGGCACCA
>Ga0335075_10014158_pt1 | contig 11991 bp, 12 predicted proteins | sample Lox_Sample_24_FD_206723 | JGI IMG/M metagenome (GOLD analysis project Ga0335075, IMG submission 206723) | Soil microbial communities from Loxahatchee National Wildlife Refuge, Florida, United States - Lox_Sample_2.4 | ecosystem: Environmental > Terrestrial > Soil > Wetlands | place: USA... | reverse complement strand
GCGAGAACGACCTGCGCAAACGCGTAGGACGGTCCATAGCGGCGATTGGTGAGATGCACGGCGAGGAAGCTGAACGGCAGCATCAGATGACCGACCGTGAGCCACTGCCCGTCCACACTGCCGACAAGCGCCGTCGCCGGTGTGTCGAGATAGAGATAAACCGCCGCGAACGACAGAAGCAGCATGATCACCGGAACGATCAGCCGTCCGACCGCACGGAACGCGTCGCCGAATCTGGTCCAGACGGTTTCGTGCCGCCCGTAATAGGCCTGCTGTGCCGGCCAGGACGCGTCAGCCGCTGTCCGTAACCGATACGCCGGTCCGCTTGATGTTCCTGCCGCTACACGCCGCGTGACGTTCGCACGTCCGCCGGCGGGATCCCCGAATCCATACGCCCGCACGATTTTGCCCCACTACCCGTGCCGACCGATTGTCCCATCGACCTGACACATTTTGAAACAGTACGGCAAAAGCGGTGCAGGCGCCATGCCGATTGCATGACGTTTCAATGTAAATCGAGAATTAACTCTATACGCTGACGGCCTTAGGCGGCCTTGGCGGCCAGCTTCTTGGCGATGGCGCGCTTCAGCTTCAGGGCGCGGTCGGACAGGACATTGTCCTTGGCCTTCATCAGGAACGCATCCAGGCCGCCCTGGCGGTCGACCGTGCGCAGCGCGTTCATGCTGACCTTGAGCTTGTACGAGTTGCCGAGGGCGTCGCTCGCGAGGGACAGGGTTTGTAGGTTCGGGCGGTAGATACGCTTGGTCTTGTTGTTGGCGTGGCTGACATTGTTGCCAACCAGCAGGCCCTTCCCGGTCAATTCACAGCGGCGCGACATGGCAGTCTTCCTGGGGATTCGTTCGAAGAGGCGCTCTCATAAGGGCCCCGTCCGCCCCGGTCAAGCCGGACGGAAGCCGGACAGCAGGCTCCGGGCCGCGGCATAGGGCAAAGCGGAACCTCTGGCGACGGCCCCCTCCAGATCCCGAGCCCTTCCCGCCAGTGTCGGGTCGGACAGGATCGCCTCATTCAGGGCCGCCTGGACCTCGCTCCAGAACCAGCGCCGTCCCTGATCGGCACGCAGCGCCTCCAGCCGGTGATCGCCGGTCAATACTCTATGGATCGCCGACATCTCCTCCCAGGCGCCACCGATCCCGTTGCCTTCGAGCGACGACACCGCCAGCACGCCGGGATGCAGCCCCTTATGTTTCGGCCGCATCAGATGAAGAGCCGAATGATAGTCCGCTACCGCGCGAAGTGCGGCCGGCATCAAATCGCCATCGGCTTTGGTGACCAGAACCAGATCGGCGAGTTCCATCACGCCGCGCTTGATGCCCTGCAGATCGTCGCCGCCGCCCGGACTGGCGAGCAGCACGAACAGATCGGTCATATCGGCGACCGCGGTTTCCGATTGGCCGACGCCGACGGTCTCGACGATCACAACATCGAAGCCGGATGCTTCCGCCAGCAAAAGACATTCGCGCGTGCGCCGCGCGACACCGCCGAGCGTAGTTCCTGCGGGCGATGGGCGGATATACGCATTCGGATCGCGCGACAGCTTCTCCATCCGCGTCTTGTCGCCGAGGATGGAACCGCCGCCGCGCCGCGATGAGGGATCGATCGCGAACACGGCGACCTTCTTGCCCTGCCCCGTCAGATGCAGACCGAAGGCTTCGATGAAGGTCGATTTACCGCCTCCCGGCGCCCCGGAAATTCCCACACGCACCGAACCGCCGGTTCGCGGCAGCAGCTCCGCGAGCAATTCTTCCGATTGTTTCTGATCGTCCATCTTGGTGGACTCGATCAGCGTGATCGCGCGCGCGAGCGCACGCCGGTCGCCCTCGAGAACCGAGGCGGCAAGCGTGTTAACCGTGGACGGATGATCGGGTCGTGCCATGCGCGTCATATTTGTACCATACTGGATCGACAGCGTTCGCCACCGCGACATCTTCGGAGCCTGCCATGAAATTCCGCTCTGCCCTGCTTGCGCTTCTGGCTCTGCCGGTTGGCGGCCCCGCTTTCGCCGCCGGCGGCGAAAGCGCCGACGCGCCGGCGCAGGCCGCCTCGCATCTCAGCATGGCGCTGACGCTCTACGCCGGCGGCGTGACGCTGGGCAAAGTCGATATGGACGCGACGCTGCACACCGGCGACTACCATGTCGTCTCGAACCTTGAGACCAGCGGTATCGTCAATGCGTTCTGGCAGGCGCAGATCCAGGCGACCTCGGATGGCAAGATCAAAGCGAAATCCATCGAGCCCGCGCTTTACGATTCCTTCGACACCAACCATTCGGGAAAGCGGCAGGAAGTCTCCCTCACCTACGAGAACGGCAACCCGATCCGGATGTTCGCCGATCCGAAATTCCAGACCAAGGGCTATGACGTAAAGCCGGAGGAGCAGAAAGCGACGCTCGATCCGCTCAGCGCCGTCGTGTTCATCACCTCCGGCGTCGGTGCGAGCGCGGAAAATCCGTGCGGCGTGGTCGCGCCGGTGTTCGACGGACGCCGCCGCTACAACATCGAGCTCAGCAAGGTCAAAGACACGACGATCAAGATGGACAACGGCCTCTACAAGGGCAAAGCGACCATCTGCGAGATGAAGTACAAACAGCTCGCCGGCTTCAAGCCGAAGATCATCAAGGAGAACGCGAGCTTCCCGAAGATCAACGCCTGGATCGCGACGTTCCCAAGCTCGATCCCCGGCCGCACATACGTCGTGCCGCTCCGCGTCTGGGCCGACACCGAATACGGAACCGTCGCCGCGGTCGCGACATCGCTTAAAGTCGACGGACAATCGCCGAAGTCTTAGGCGCTGGCACTAATTCAGGTTGTCATTCCCGGCTGAGCGACACGACAGTGTCGCGAAGGGAAGGGAACCCAGCTTCTTACCGCAACACTAATCAAAACAAGTTAGGTCCCCTTCCCTCGCGCGAAGCTTCGCTTCGTGCTCGCCGGGGATGACAGCAGTGCTAAGCCGCCGCTTTGTTCCGCGTACGGATCAATTTCAGCACCTTGCGCGCGGCGTCGGGGATGTTGGTGCCGGGGCCGAAGATGGCGGCGACACCGGCGTTCTCGAGCATCGGATAGTCCTGCGCCGGGATGACGCCGCCGACCACGACGAGGATGTCGTCGGCCTTGCGCTTCTTCAGCGCGTCGATGAGCATTGGGACCAGCGTCTTGTGGCCCGCGGCCTGGCTCGACACGCCGATGACATGCACGTCGGCATCGATGGCGTCCTGTGCGACTTCGTCCGGCGTCTGGAACAGGGCGCCAATGTCGACGTCGAAGCCGAGATCGGCGAAGGCGGTGGCGATGATCTTGGCGCCGCGGTCGTGGCCGTCCTGGCCCATCTTGGCGACGAGCATGCGCGGGCGGCGGCCCTCTTCCTTCGCGAAGGTTTCGACTTCGCCCTGGATCGCGGCGAACTCGTTGTCGCCCTCATAGGCGCCGCCATAGACGCCGCTGATCGAGCGGATCTCGGCACGGTGGCGGCCGAACGCCTTTTCCATCGCGTCAGAGATTTCGCCGACGGTCGCGCGCGCACGCGCCGCTTCCACGGCGAGCGCAAGCAGATTGCCCTCGCCCGACGCGGCTCCCTTCTCGAGCGCGGCAATCGCTTCGGCAAATTTCTTCGGATCGCGCGTCGAGCGCACGGACTTCAGGCGCACGATCTGCGCATCGCGCACCGCATCATTGTCGATGTCGCGGACGTCGATCTCGCCTTCCTTGTCGAGCTGGAATTTGTTGACGCCGACGATGACGTCTTCGGCTTTGTCGACGCGGGCTTGCCTACGCGCGGCGGCTTCCTCGATGCGGAGCTTCGGGATGCCGGCTTCGACCGCCTTGGTCATGCCGCCCATCGCCTCGACCTCGTCGATGATCGCCTGTGCGTGCGTGACCAGCGCATGCGTCAAGGCTTCGACGTAGTACGAACCGCCCAAAGGATCGACGACCTTGGTCACATGCGTTTCGTTCTGGAGAATAAGCTGCGTGTTGCGCGCGATGCGGGCGGAGAATTCGGTCGGGAGCGCGATCGCTTCGTCGAACGAATTGGTGTGGAGCGACTGCGTGCCGCCGAGCACCGCGGCCAGCGCCTCATACGCTGTGCGCACGACGTTGTTGTACGGGTCCTGCTCGGTCAGCGACACGCCCGAGGTCTGGCAATGCGTGCGCAGCATGAGCGATTCCGGATTCTTCGCGCCGAACCCGGCCATGATCTTCGACCATAACAGGCGCGCAGCACGCAGCTTCGCGGCCTCCATGAAGAAATTCATGCCGATGCCGAAGAAGAACGACAGGCGCGGCGCGAACGCGTCGACATCCAGGCCCTTTGCCAGCGCCGCGCGCACATATTCGATGCCGTCGGCGAGCGTGTAGGCGAGCTCCTGCACCGCCGTCGCGCCGGCTTCGTGCATGTGATAGCCGCTGATCGAGATCGAATTGAACTTCGGCATCTTCTTCGCCGTGTATTCGATGATGTCGGCGACGATGCGCATCGATGGCGCGGGCGGATAGATATACGTGTTCCGCACCATGAACTCTTTGAGGATATCGTTCTGGATCGTGCCCGACAATTTCTCGGTAGGAACGCCCTGCTCCTCGCCCGCGACGATGAAGCTCGCCAGCACCGGAATGACCGCGCCGTTCATGGTCATCGACACGCTCATCTTGTCGAGCGGGATGCCGCTGAACAGAATCTTCATGTCCTCGACACTGTCGATCGCGACGCCCGCCTTGCCGACATCGCCCGACACGCGCGGATGATCGCTGTCGTAGCCGCGGTGGGTCGCGAGATCGAAGGCGACCGACAATCCCATCTGACCCGCGGCCAGATTCTTCCGATAGAACGCGTTGGACTCTTCTGCCGTCGAGAAGCCCGCATACTGACGAATGGTCCACGGGCGGCCCGCATACATCGTCGCGCGCACGCCGCGCAGGTAGGGCGCGAGACCGGGGAGCGAATTCGCCTCCGCGATACCTTCCAGATCGGCGGCGGTATAGAGCGGCTTCACCGTGAAGCCCTCCGGCGTCGCCCAGTTCAGGCTGTCGAGCGGCCGGTCGCGCAGCTCCTTCGCCGCAAGCTTCGCCCAATCCGCGGGATTTTTGTCCGTCATCTCGTCCTCCGGAGCCGTGCAGTATCGCAGGTGCGAAATGAGCGTCAAATTCGCGTTCGGCGAGGTAGAGGCGGCCTTCCGCCAAGGCAACGCGCGCACGACGCAGCACGGCCCCAAGCTGGGCCCGCGCTGCGCGCTCCTTTGCCGTGTAGCGCCCGTGCTTCAAGGCATTTGCGTTCCCGGGACGGCCACCACGGATCAGAGGCATTTTATTGCGTTTTCGTTTTTCGGTTTTGCGCAGCGTCGATCCGCGTGATCACGGACGCCAGCTGGGCGTTCATGTGAAACAGCTTCAGAAGGCCGTCCAGCTTATGGGGATAGAGATAGCCCTCGTCGCTATGACATCGCGATAACCAGACATCGGTCTCCCTGCGACAGGTGTGGAATTGCTCCTCGAGCGAGGCGGCCAGGCGCTCGGCGCGCGAAGAGTCGTGGTCCGTTTTAGGCCCGGCGGCGCTTTCTTGGGTCATGAGACCGAGATGGAGAGTATAGGAATATATGTCAAGTAGTAGGACCAAAATAATAGTCACAAATCCTACATTGTCCGTCTACGGAGTATTCGGTGGATAACCTCGTGAGACTCAATGATTCGATCCACCCACAAGATATAGTGACGTCAGTTTCTTGACAGACAGCCAATAGTATGAGAACAAAGGCTGATATTGATTCGGTTAGCGATTCGGACGTGATTCGTTCAGTTCCTGTTCGCACCCATTTACCAGGCTGTGTGTGACGCGGTTCTCACTGGCGGCCACACCCTCCCCCGCTACACTGGGGGTTGAGTTCCGATCCGGAACTCAATGAGGGAGAACACAAACATGAATTCCATATGGAAAGTCGGCGCCCCGGCGGGCGCTTTGGCAGTTGCCCTGGTGGGGGGAATTTTGATCGGTCAGGCGACGGCCGGCCAACCGCACATGCAAAACGCTCTCGATGCGCTGCTGCGCGCGCGGTCGGAGCTAACCATCGCCGTGCCGGACAAGGGCGGGCACAGGGTTGCGGCGATTGCGGCGGTCGATCGCGCGATCATGGAGACGCGCGCCGGAATCCGCTTCGCGCGCTGAGCCTCCTGTATCAACAAAACTGCATGGGCCACGCGTGACCGCGCGTGGCCCTACTTCTTCCGGTCGAAGATGATCTGGACCGTGCCGGGGTTGCATCCGCCGTCGTTCTTGTACTCGCCCGGATAGTCGTCGTCGTACTGGTCGTCGTCCGAACCGCCATTGTCGTACGCGCCGGACTCGTAGCCCTGGTCGCCATAACTCTGGTTTCCGTAATTCTGATTTCGGTAGCTCTGGCTTCCATAACCACTCTGAGGACCGGAATTTTGCGGGCCATAGCTCTGCTGATCGTAGTTTGAGGGGCCGTAGTTCTGCGCGCCATCGCTCTGTTGCTGGCCATAATTCGACGGCGGGCCTTCATTGCCCTCTCCCGGTGTCGTCGACACGTAACCCGACGGCGGCTGCTGGTTATTGTAGGCGCCCTGATTGCCATACGCGGTGTCGTCGTAACCGTCGGGCAAGAACTTCACCGAGCGGTTGGTGTGATTGATGAACTGGTATTCCGGCTCACAATTGTTGTTGCCGTTGCCGGCGGGTTGATAGAGCGCGCGGATGCTGTAGCGCGCATGCTCGGGATCGGGATCGTAATTGACATCGCCGCGATGGATGACATTGCGCGCCCACCAATGCGAACCGCTGTCGAGCGCGCCGCTGAACGCGACCGCGCCCATCACCACAAGGCCCATCACGAAACCCACGAACGCACGAACCATGTCCATCGCAGGCGCCCCACTTTGCCGTCGCCGCCAAGGTTAGTCCGATTCCGCGACAATGCGATGCGGGCGGCAGATCACGTTTTTCCGCCAAGCAAAAACAAGCACTTGAACGGCACCCGCAAAGACACGATGTTCGGTCCAAGATGAGTTCCAGACATTTGCAGGCCAGTGCCAGCCGCGTCACCGCGGTGCTCGGCCCTACCAACACCGGCAAGACCCACTTCGCGATCGAGCGCATGCTGGCGCACAAATCCGGCATGATCGGGCTGCCGCTGCGCCTGCTCGCGCGCGAGGTCTATGACCGCATCGTGCGCATCAAGGGCGCGAAAGTGTGCGCGCTCATCACCGGCGAAGAGAAGATCGTTCCGCCCGACGCGAAGTATTTCGTCTGCACCGTCGAGGCGATGCCGCTCGATCTGCGGCCCGCGTTTCTCGCCATCGACGAGATCCAGCTCTGCGCCGATCCCGAGCGCGGCCATGTCTTCACCGATCGCCTGCTCAATGCGCGCGGCGAGGAAGAGACCCTGTTCCTCGGCGCAGATACGATGCGCGGCGCGATCCAGAAATTCATCCCGCGCACCTATTTCATTTCGCGCGAACGCTTCTCCGATCTCGCTTACACCGGACAGAAGAAACTCACGCGATTGCCGCGGCGTTCTGCGGTGGTCGGGTTCTCGGCGGAGGATGTCTACGGCATTGCCGAACTGATCCGCCGTCAGCGCGGCGGGGCTGCGGTCGTGCTCGGTGCGCTCTCACCGCGCACGCGCAATGCGCAGGTCCAGCTCTATCAGAACGGCGATGTCGATTTCCTGGTCGCGACCGACGCGATCGGCATGGGCCTGAACATGGATGTCGATCACGTCGCGTTCGCGGCGCTCGACAAGTTCGACGGCGTCGGCATCCGCCCGCTGCGGCCCGAAGAGATCGGCCAGATCGCGGGCCGCGCCGGCCGCCACATGAACGACGGCACCTTCGGCGTGACTGCTGAAGCCGAACCACTGGACGATGAACTCGTCAGCCGCGTCGAAGGCCACCGTTACGATCCGGTGCGCGTGCTGCAATGGCGCAATTCCGCGCTCGATTTCCATTCGATCGAACGCCTGATCGGAAGCCTCGAAGAATTCCCGCCCGCGAAGGGTTTGATGAAGGCGCGCGCGTCCAGCGACCTCATCGCGCTCCGGCACCTCTCAAACATGGACGATGTGCGCGAACTCACCCGCGGGCGCGCCGGCGTGCGGCTGCTGTGGGATGTGTGTCAGCTTCCCGACTTCCGCAAACTGTCGAGCGACGAACATTCGCGCCTCGTCCACACGATCTTCGGTTTCCTGTCGAGCGATGACGGCGTCTTGCCCGACGACTGGCTGGCGCGGCAGATCGAGCGCGTGAACATGACCGAGGGCGACGTCTCCACCCTTTCCGGCCGCCTCGCGCAGATCCGCACCTGGACCTATGCCTCGCACCGCCCCAGCTGGACACGCGACAACGATCATTGGCAGGGCGTGACGCGCACAGTCGAGGACCGTCTTTCGGATGCGTTGCATGAGCAGCTCACACAACGCTTTATCGACCGCCGTACTTCCGTGCTAATGAAGCGTATGCGCGAAGACGACATTCTCGATCTGAAACTCGACGACTCCGGCGGCGTGTTCATCGGCGGCGAAGCCGTGGGCAAACTCGAAGGCTTCCGTTTCGCGCCCGATCCCCGCGCCGAGGGTGTGCACGGCAAGACCTTGCGCGCCGCGGCGCTGAAGGGTCTCGAAGGCGAATTCTTCGCGCGCGCCAACCGGCTCGTTGCGGCAGATGACAAAGCCTTTACCTTGAGCGAACACGGCCGCATCTGGTGGGACGGCGCCATCGTCGCGCAGCTCGTCGCCGGACCGTCGGCATTCGCGCCAGAAGTCACGCTGATCGCCGATGAGAACCTGAAACCCGAATTGCGCGAGAGTGTGCAGCAGCGCCTCGAAACCTGGATCGCCAAACGCATCGCCGAGCGTCTTCAGCCTTTGCTCGCCTTGCGCGCCGCTGCCGATGCGAAAGCCGGCACGCCGGGATCGCTGCCCGGCTTCGCGCGCGCCATCGCGCACCAGCTGTGTGAGAATTTCGGATCGCTCGACCGTTCTATCATCGCGATGCCGGAGAACATCGGCGGCCTGATCCACGAACTGAAGTCCTTCGGCGTGTGGGTCGGCAAGCGCACACTCTATTTGCCGAAACTGTTGCGCCCCGAGGCCGCATCGACGCTCGGCCTGTTGTGGGGCGTGCGCGAGAAGCTCGAACACATCCCCGCGCCGCCGCTGCCCGGCCTCACCTCGTTCGAGAACACCAACGCCGCGCCCTACCCGTTCCTCGAAGCCTGCGGCTTCCGCGTCGTTGCCGGACGCCCAATCCGCTTCGATATGCTTGAACGTCTCGAAGATGAGTTGGAGAAAGGCGCCGCCGCCGGCAGCACCGCCGACGCGCTTCTTCCCAAACTCGTGTCGCTGCTCGGCTGCAGCAACGACAAGCTGAAGGAAATTCTCTCGACGCTCGGCTGGACGACGATCGAAGTCGCCGACGGCGAAAACGCCACGCGCTCTGTCTGGCGCCGCGCGCCTGTGCGCCAACGCTCGCAGAAACGCGAGCGCGAACAGCGCAAAGAAAAGCCGTCACAAAAAGCCAAGCCGTCCACCGCATCGCTCAACGAACTCGCGGCCCGCTTCGCCAAGCGATGACGGACCGCATCCGCATCGACAAGTGGCTGTGGCATGCGCGGTTCTACAAGACGCGTGTGCTGGCGCAGGAAGCGGCCGCCAAGGGCCGTATTCGCCGCAACGATGTGCGTGTGGTGAAGGCGAGCGTCGAAGTGAAGATCGGCGACGTCCTCACCCTTCCTCGCGGCCGCGAGGTGGCCGTCGTCCGCGTTCTCGGCTGTGGCGTGCGGCGCGGGCCTGCAAGTGAGGCGCAGATGTTGTATGAACTGCTGGACGACGCGAGTGACTAGTGCTGCTCGGCACCCGTCTGCGATTTCTGTTTCATGTATTCGCGTGCCTGCCGGTCCAGATCCTGAATCTGTGCGAGCCACGCCTTGAATTTCGGCTGGTCGTCATCCGATGCGAACGACGTGCCCTGCTCGTCCGCGTAGACGCCGTCTTTCCCCTCCTTGATCGAACGCTGGATGACGCCCGGGAACGCGGGATGATTGGGCTTGGTGAAATACCACATCGTCATTTCGCTATCGCAGGTGAACAGGAAGAAATCGGCATATTCCGCCTGCGTGCACGCGGGATCGCTCGCGACCTTCACCCACAGATCCTTAAAGCCCGGATGGTCGTCGCCAAAGGCCGGTCCGGCGAACAGCATCAAAGCCGCCAGCATGGGCAACATCCGCTTCATGCATTCCCCCAACCGCTTTGTGCGTATTCAACATACGCTTGATCCTTAAGCGTTGTCCGCTTAATTGAACCTAGCGCTACCCCGGAGTTCCGCATGACCTATGTCGTCGTTGAAGCCTGCATCAAGTGCAAGTACCTCGATTGCGTCGAGGTTTGCCCGGTGGACTGCTTCTATGAGGGCGAGAACATGCTCGTCATCCACCCTGACGAATGCATCGACTGCGGCGTCTGCGAGCCGGAATGCCCGGCCGAGGCGATCAAGGCCGATACCGAGCCGGGGCTGGAGAAGTGGCTGGAACTGAACTCCGAATACGCCAAGAAATGGCCGAACATCACGGTCAAGGGAACCCCGCCGGCGGACGGCAAGGATTTCGAGGGCGTAGAGGGCAAATTCGAGAAGTACTTCTCGGATAAACCCGGCTCCGGCTCGTAGAATTCGGGTATTTCCGTCCGCCGCCGGTGATTTCTGTTCCAAAACCGGCTTCCGGCGCCAGAAATTGCTCCGTTTTCGGAGTAAATTGGGAATAAACCACGGTATTTCAAAGGTTTGGCGAATCAGGCCTTCCCTTTTCGCCCCTTGCGTGCTATATAAGACACGATCTCAATTGGCATGAAAGGCGCCTACCCCCACCGGACCTGATGAACGTCCGGCAGGCGCCCTGTTCACGCAACAATCTGGTACGACCGCCAGGCGCTCGCCTGCGCGCAAGATGGATATGGAAATGACCGCAGCAAAGACAGCAGCCCCCGCCGCACCCGCCAAGAAGGTTCCGGCCAATTCGAACAGCAAGAAGCACGAATTCAAGACCAATGACCATGTCGTCTACCCGACCCATGGCGTCGGCAAGATCATGCGCGTGGAAGAGCAGGAAGTCGCGGGCACCAAGCTCGAGCTCTTCGTCATCACCTTCGAGAAGGACAAGATGACCCTGCGCGTCCCGACCCTGAAGGCGAAGGCCGTCGGCATGCGCAAGCTGTCGTCGCCGGACGTCGTCAACAACGCGCTCAACACGCTGAAGGGCCGCGCGCGCATCAAGCGCACGATGTGGTCCCGCCGCGCACAGGAATACGAAGCGAAGATCAATTCGGGCGACCTCGTCTCGATCGCGGAGGTCGTGCGCGACCTGCACCGCGCCAGCGGCCAGCCGGAGCAGAGCTATTCGGAGCGCCAGCTTTATGAAGCGGCGCTGGCCCGCATGGCCCGCGAAGTCGCCGCCGTCGAACGCACCGACGAGCCGACCGCCGTCAAGCGCGTCGAAACGATGCTGATGAAGAAAGCGGCGTAAGCCTCACTTCCTCTAACGAACGCAAAAGGCCCGGAGAGAAATCTCCGGGCCTTTTTGTTTTAAAGGGGTAGCGCTAAACGGCCGACGCGTGCGCACAGTATAGGAAAATAGGCTCTCATCAGACGCCGCCGTCTAATGTTGTTATAGCTCACGCAGAGTGAAAGCGTACTCGTCGAAGAACTTGTCGCAAGTTGCTTCCGAAATGCTGGTTCGCATTGAGAGGAGTCCGCCTCGTATATCGTTATCGCTAAACATAGTGCCTATTGCGCGACTCAGCGCGGGCTGATCAATCAATGCGATCCCGCATGCGGTAGCAAAAACGCGGGTAGCAGATCTTTTGAAGTTCTTTGAAATCAGTGACAGGTTTTGCTTGTGAAACCCGAAGCCGAGAAAGATCACGTTTGCCGCGCGGTTGAAGCACGAATCAATTTCCTTTTCGATTGGCAA
>Ga0335075_10014157_pt1 | contig 11991 bp, 9 predicted proteins | sample Lox_Sample_24_FD_206723 | JGI IMG/M metagenome (GOLD analysis project Ga0335075, IMG submission 206723) | Soil microbial communities from Loxahatchee National Wildlife Refuge, Florida, United States - Lox_Sample_2.4 | ecosystem: Environmental > Terrestrial > Soil > Wetlands | place: USA: Florida... | reverse complement strand
CACAGCGACAGGGAAACGCCCGGACCCATCCCGAACCCGGAAGCTAAGCCTGCCAGCGCCGATGATACTACCCAACCCGGGTGGAAAAGTAGGACACCGCCGAACACACACCCAAAAAAGGGCACCCCACAACAGGTGCCCTTTTTTGCATCACAAAAACCAACTAATCGAAAAGCGTAAGATTTCCCGATTTCACGTTTTTCTCCATTTCGAGCAATGACCGTTTTCGATCAAGGCCGCCGCCATACCCGGTAAGGCTTCCGCTTGCGCCGATTACCCGGTGGCACGGGACGATAATCGCGATCGGATTGTGGCCATTTGCCAACCCGACGGCGCGAGCGGCGCCGGCCGCGCCGATCTGTTCTGCGATTTGTCCATAGGAACGTGTCTCCCCATACGGGATCGTCAGCAACACCTGCCAGACCCGTCGCTGAAACTCACTACCCGCCAGGCTCAGCTCAATGTCGAAATCGGTGCGCTGGCCGGCGAAATACGCCTCGAGCTGGTCGACTGCATCGGGAAAGGCCCGCTCGTCGGCCACCCAATCAGTGCGATCTGGCTCGTAAGTCTGATCCAACATGCGCAGGTTCGTCAGCACCCGGCCGCGTCCGGCCAGCGCCAACGGGCCGATCGGGCTGTCGATGGTGCGGTAGTGGATCATGCGATCTCCTCGGATGGCCAGTCGTTCACCGAATGCTCCAACGTGGTCCAGAGATGCTGCGTGGCATAGGAACGCCACGGGCGCCATGGACGGCTTCGTGCATCCAATGCCCGCTGAGGGGTCGGCAAGCCCAATTGTTCAGCAGCCAAGCGCAATCCGAGGTCACTGACGGGAAAGGCATCCGGGTCGCCCAGCCCGCGCATGGCAATCACCTCAGCGGTCCACGGTCCGATGCCGGGCACCGCCCGCAACTGTTGGCGAGCCGCGTCCCAGTCGCAGCCGGTGTCAAGGACCACACTGCCGTCGGCCAGCCCGGCGATCAGCGCGGTCACAGTGCGGCGACGCGCCTCCGGGACGGCCAGATGGGCCGGATCGATGTCGGCCAGCTGCTCGACTGACGGAAAAGTGTGCGTCAGCACGCCGTCGGTGTCGTGCATCGACTGGCCATACGCGGCGACCAGCCTGCTTGCGTAGGTTCGCGCGGCCTTGGTGGATACCTGCTGACCCAGCACCGCTCGCACGGCGAGTTCGGCCTCGTCGACGGTCCGGGGTATGCGTTGCCCAGGTGCCTTGGCTACCACCGGGGCCAGCACCGGATCAGATCGCAATATCTCGATCACTGCTTCCGGATCAGCGTCGAGATCTAGCAGGCGCCGGCAGCGGGAGATCGCGGTCGTCAGATCGCGGAAGTCATCGAGCACCAGCAGACATCGAACATGATCGGGTGCGGGTGTCAGGCTGACGATGCCGTTTCCGGACGGCAGCCGTAGGGTGCGGCGATAGGTGCCGTCGCGCACCTCCTCGCACCCGCTCACCACGCCGGCGGCCAGGTGTCCGAAGACCCCCTGGTAGGCGAACGGAACCCGTACCGGCAGGCGCAGCGATACCGTCCCCGGCGACGCGGCATGCCGCCCGGACCGCGCGGCCGCGCGTTTGCGCAACTGTGTCGGAGTGCTGTCGCACACCAGGCGCAGCGTGTCATTGAATTGGCGGATGCTCGAAAAGCCTGCGGCAAAAGCGACTTCGCTGAAGGGCAGATCTGTTGTTTCGATCAGTACCCGCGCGGTTTGGGTGCGCTGCGCACGGGCCAGGGCAAGCGGGCCGGCACCGGTCTCGGCCTGTAGCAGCCGCTCAAGCTGACGTGTGGTGTAGCCGACGCGGGCGGCAAGCCCGGTGACACCTTCGCGGTCGACGGTGCCGTCGGCGATCAGCCGCATGGCCCGGGCGACAAGGTCCCCGCGGATGTTCCATTCGGGCGAGCCCGGCGACGCATCCGGGCGACACCGTTTGCAGGCGCGAAAACCGGCACGCTGTGCGGCCGCCGCAGTCGGATAGAACCGGACACTGCGGGCGAACGGTGGCCGAACCGGACAGCTGGGACGGCAGTAGATGCCGGTGGTCAGTACCGCGGTGACGAACCAGCCGTCGAACCGAGCATCCCTGGATTGCACGGCCCGGTAGCAGCGGTCGAAGTCTTCATGCACGGTTCGACAATTACACCCGGCCACTGACATTACCGGCGGAAAACCGACATCGTGGTGGTGGCGGGCCGGCCGACCAGAGCTAGCAATGTCGTCGGCCGATTAGATCTGGCGGCCGGGCAGCCAGGGTTGGTCAGCGGGGCGAGAATTCGCCGTCTGGCGTTGTGTTCCAGGCAAGTTCGCTCAGATCGGTGAATGCCACGACGGCCATCGCCTCACTTTCGCGTATCAGCACAGAGTCGCTGACCACCGCCGGCACCGGCCACCCGTCGGCGTGCCACAATCGCACGACCGAATTGGCATGTTCGCGCAAGGCCGGAACAATTTGAGAGTCATGCGGCGTAATGCAGGGCAGAAGATCCTGCAGATTCATCGAGACCAGGGCTTGGCGAGGGTAGCCGACCATCGCTGCGAACGCCTCGTTGGCGAACACGATGTCGCCACCGTCTTCGACGGCCAGGATGGGAACGGCGAGTCGATCCAGCGCGAGCAGGGCCGGGAAGTCCCGCAGGAATTCGGTTGCAGACTCGTTGCGCGGGCGGCGACGCCGTTTGTCCTCGACGGACTTAGCCGGTTGAGAGCCCATAGCTGAGTCCTTCCCGTTATCGGGCGTACTGCTACTGGCGCCCCTTAACGGAGCCAGGCCCCAAGGTGAGAGAGTAGTTACTTACTCGCTTTGGTGCAATGCGTCGTGTTGCCTGGGATCGGCTGAAGTCTTTAGTCGCGCTCGGCTGCTCGATGTAGCGCTCTCGCCTCTTCGCTGCTCGCGGATAACGCCGCCGCCTCACCTGCGCGATCCAGCAGGCAGGGGGAATGTCCCAGCTCAGGCACCCTCAGATTTGTCGCCGTCGCGGCGCAACAGAGCGCTGGTGCCCACCTAGACGGGGGCGGCCAGCCGGGTTGGCTGGCCGTGGCCGCGCAGCGTCACCGTCTCGCCCAAAGACCAACGGTCCCGCTCGTTTTCACTCGCGGCTTCGACGGTGTCCGAGGATGCCAACAGTCGGCCGGGTTCATCTTTTGCCAATTCGCACAGCCGAGCGGCTTCGTTGACCGGCTCGCCGATCACCGTGTATTCGAACCGCTCTTTGGCACCGACGTTCCCGGCGACGGCGTTGCCGGCGGTAACCCCGATGCCGGCCGGACACTCGGGTACCTCGCTATCAAGTCGACTCGCGATGGCACGGGCGGCGGCCAGCGCGTGGTCCTCGGGGCAATCGAGGCGGTTGGGTGCGCCGAACACTGCCAGCACGGCATCGCCCTCGAATTTGTTGACCAGCCCGTAATTGCGATCCACCTCTTCGACGACGACCGCGAAGAAGCGGTTCAGCAGCTGGACGACTTCCGCGGCGGGCCGGCTCGTCACCAGTTGCGTTGAGCCGACGATATCAACGAAAACCACTGCGACATGGCGTTCTTCGCCTCCGAGTTTCGGTTTTTCCCGCTCGGCGGCCGCGGCGACGTCGCGTCCGACGTGACGGCCGAACAGGTCGCGCACTCGTTCGCGCTCGCGCAAGCCGTCGACCATCGAGTTGAAGCCCCGCTGCAGTTCACCGAGCTCGGTGCCGTCGAATACCACTAGATCGCCTCGCAGATCGCCTTGTTCGACCCGCCGCAGCGCCGATCGCACCGCCCGCACCGGCGTCGCCGTCAGCCACGACAGGATCCACATCAACACAAAGCCGAAGACCAGTGCTGCGATTGAAATAACGAGTACCGCGACCGCCAGCTGGGTTTCACTCAGATTGCCGAGCACCAAGGCGAAGAACGCGGTGATGGCGATGCCGAGCACTGGGACACCGGAGCCCAGCATCCACACCGTCAGGGTGCGGCCCATGATGCCGGGCGCCAATCGCCGCGGTGCTTGTCCCGCCTCGAGCGCTTGCGCGGCGACCGGGCGCAGTGCGAACTCGGTGAACAGATAAGACGCGGTGGCCACCAGAATGCCGCAAATGCTCACCGAGAAACCCACGATCGGGATGAACGTGCTGTCGGCCAGCCCGTAGAGCGTCGTCAACAGGGCGGCCCCGATTCCCCACAGGGCGAGCACGCCAAGTGCAGACCACAGCGGGGCCAGGAAGGTGGCGCGTTCATCGGCAAGGGTGGGTTTGTTTTCTTCGATCGCCCACCGCAGGGCCGTTATCAGCCGCCGGGTGATCAGGTACGTCCCGAGCGCCAGCGCGATCGCGATGTATGCCGGTATGACGGCAAAGGTGATCCACAGTGGCGCGTCGCTGAAGATGCTCGGGGTTGGGAACGCGATGGTCAGTAGCAGGGTCGAGACGCCGATGCCGATCAGGTTGGTCGCGAGGATGAAGACCGTGATGATGAGCTGGATGCGCACCCGCCGGCGGCTTTGGCTTTCCGACACCCGCCCGAGTAGCCACGAGCCGTACTCCGGTATCTCCGACAGCCGACCGCTCTGCTGCGTTACCGCCTCCAGCAGCCGGCCCAGCCGTTGCGCGGTTGTTCTTTTGGCCATCATCGTGGCGCTAGCCTAATTCGTTTGATGGTTCGCGCTTAAGGTGAGTCGCGTGCGTCTCGTCATCGCCCAGTGCACGGTCGACTATCTTGGCCGGCTCACCGCTCATCTGCCGTCGGCCCGCCGACTACTGCTGGTCAAGGCGGATGGCTCGGTTAGCGTGCACGCCGATGACCGCGCCTATAAGCCCCTGAACTGGATGAGCCCGCCATGCTGGCTCACCGAAGAGCTCGACGGCGCGCTGCCAGTGTGGGTGGTGCAAAACAAGGCCGGCGAGCAATTGCGCATCACGATCGAGGATGTCGAGCACGACTCCAGCCACGAGTTAGGGGTGGACCCCGGGCTGGTCAAGGATGGCGTCGAGGCTCACCTGCAAGCGCTACTCGCCGAGCACGTCGAGCTGCTCGGCGCCGGATATACCTTGGTGCGCCGCGAGTACATGACAGCGATCGGGCCGGTCGACCTGCTGTGCCGTGACGAAGAGGGCCGCTCGGTCGCCGTCGAGATCAAGCGCCGCGGGGAGATCGACGGCGTCGAGCAGCTCACCCGCTATCTCGAGTTGCTCAACCGCGACAGCGTGCTCGCGCCGGTGCGCGGGGTATTCGCCGCCCAGCAGATCAAGCCGCAAGCCAAAACCTTGGCGACTGATCGCGGGATCCGTTGTCTGACATTGGATTACGATAAGATGCGCGGGATGGATTCTGACGAGTTCCGGTTATTCTGAGGCGTCTCACTAAACTGGTGGCATGCCACGGCGCCGCACCTCACCGCGCAGGCGGCAGCCGCTACCGCCGCTGCCGGTGCAACGTCGGGTGGAAACCGGACCAGACGGTCACGACTATGAGGTGCGACCGGTCGCCGCTGCACGAGCCGCCAAGACGTACCGCTGCCCCGGTTGCGATCACGAAATCCGTTCGGGCACAGCGCACGTGGTGGTGTGGTTAGCAGATTCCGGTGAGGTTGCCCTCGACGACCGGCGGCATTGGCACTCGCCGTGCTGGGTCAATCGCGCGACGCGCGCGCCGACGCGGAAATGGTCCTGAAACTAGTGCGCAGCGTCTGAGCTGTCGGCCGGCTCGACCAACTCGATCAGCACGCCGCCGGCGTCTTTGGGGTGGATGAAGTTGATCCGGGAGTTCGCTGTGCCGCGCCGGGACGCCTCGTAGAGCAGGCGGACGTTCTGCTCACGCAGCCGGTCGGTGAGGGTTTCGAGGTCGCTCACCCGGTAGGCGATTTGTTGGATGCCGGGCCCGCGCTTGTCGATGAACTTCGCGATCGTCGACGACTCGTCGAGCGGGGCCATCAACTGCACCTGTGCGCTGCCGACCGGAGCGCCGCGCACCGACAACATCGCCTCGCGAATGCCCTGATCGTCGTTGATTTCCTCGTGCAACACGATCATGCCCAAGTGGTCGTGGTACCACGCGATAGCGGCGTCGAGGTCGGGCACCGCAATACCGACATGGTCGACCGCCGACACCAACGCGGCGGCGAGGACTCGACGGACGTCAGCTTGATCGGTGGTCATAACGTAACGGTAACCTGACGAGAAAGTTTCTGTCTCGCCGATCCGCCGGATCGGCAGTTAGGCCCCGCTCTGGAGGTAGTTATGACGACGTCGGTAATCGTTGCTGGAGCCCGCACCCCGATCGGCAGATTGATGGGTTCGCTGAAGGACTTTTCCGGTAGCGATCTGGGTGCCATCGCGATCGCCGGTGCGCTGGAGAAGGCCAAAGTGCCTGCGTCGGCGGTCGAGTACGTGATCATGGGCCAGGTGCTGACCGCCGGGGCCGGTCAGTTACCCGCACGACAGGCGGCGGTCGCAGCCGGTATCGGCTGGGATGTTCCGGCGATGACCATCAACAAGATGTGTCTGTCCGGTATCGACGCCATCGCACTCGCTGACCAGCTCATTCGGGCCGGTGAGCTCGACGTGGTGGTGGCTGGCGGCCAGGAGTCCATGACCAAGGCGCCGCACCTGCTGATGGATAGCCGCGCCGGCTACAAGTACGGCGACGTGACGGTCTTGGACCATATGGCCTACGACGGCCTGCACGACGTGTTCACCGACCAGCCGATGGGCGCGCTGACCGAGCAGCGCAACGACGTCGACAAGTTCACTCGTGTCGAACAGGATGAATTCGCTGCGCGGTCGCACCAGAAAGCCGCCGCGGCATGGAAGGACGGCGTTTTCGCCGACGAAGTCGTGCCGGTGAACATCCCGCAGCGCAAGGGCGATCCCTTGCAGTTCAACGAGGATGAGGGCATTCGCGCCAACACCACCGCCGAATCGTTGGCCGGGCTCAAACCGGCGTTTCGTCGCGAGGGCACCATCACTGCCGGATCGGCCTCGCAGATTTCCGATGGCGCGGCCGCGGTGGTCGTGATGAACAAGGACAAGGCCACCGAGCTGGGGCTGTCGTGGCTGGTCGAGATCGGCGCACATGGCGTGGTGGCCGGTCCGGATTCGACGCTGCAGTCGCAGCCCGCCAACGCGATCAAAAAAGCTCTTGGCCGCGAAGGTATCTCCGTCGACCAACTCGACGTGGTGGAAATCAACGAGGCGTTTTCGGCGGTGGCACTGGCCTCCACGCGGGAGTTGGGCGTCGACCCCGACATCGTCAACGTCAACGGCGGCGCGATCGCCGTCGGGCATCCGATCGGCATGTCAGGCGCTCGGATCACCCTGCATGCGGCTCTTGAGCTGGCGCGCCGGGGCTCCGGATACGGCGTCGCGGCGCTGTGCGGAGCAGGCGGTCAAGGCGACGCGCTGATCCTGCGGGCCGGCTAGTTACCGCCTGGTAGCGGCCATGCGCGGCATCGGATTGCTGCGGCCGCGAATGGTTGCTGGCATCGTGAGCGCGGGCAACGTCGACAGCTGATGTGATTTTGGTCATAAGACGGCCGGAAGAGGACCTCAACGCTGCAACCGGGTGGGTCAGGGCGCAAAGCGGCATGTCAAACTTAACGACGTGACCCGTCCTCGACCCCCGGTTGGTCCTGCGATGGCCGGCGCGGTCGACTTGTCCGCCCTCAAGCAAAGCGCGCCGTCTAGCGACGATGCCGTCGCGGGAGAATCGGCGCCCATTGGCACCGAAATCAACGAAGCCAACTTCGAAGAAGAGGTGCTGCTGCGGTCCAACCAGGTGCCGGTAGTCGTGCTGTTGTGGTCGCCGCGCAGCGATGTCTGCCTCCAGTTGGCCGACATACTGTCCGGCTTGGCCGCCGCCGACAACGGCAAATGGTCACTGGCCAGCGTCAACGTCGACACGGCTCCCCGGGTGGCCCAGATATTCGGTGTCGAGGTGGTCCCGACGGTCGTGGCTTTGGCTGCGGGGCAGCCACTTTCGAGCTTTCAAGGCGTTCAGCCAGCCGAGCAGTTACGCCGCTGGGTGGACTCGCTACTGTCGGCAACTGCGGGAAAGCTCAGCGGCACAACGGCTTTCGAGGAACCGGAGGAGGTGGATCCGGCGCTAGCGCAGGCACGCCGGCAACTCCAGGACGGTGATTTCGCCGCCGCCTCCGACTCGTATCAGGCGATCTTGGACGACGATCCGAACCACGCCGAAGCGAAAGGTGCCCTGCGTCAGCTTGCCTTCTTGATGCGCGCTACCGCGCAGCACCCCGAGGCGGTGGCCGCCGCCGATGCCGCTCCCGGCGACATCGACGCCGCGTTCGCCGCTGCCGACGTGCAGATCCTCAACCAGGATGTGCAGGGCGCCTTTGATCGGTTGGTCACATTGGTGCGGCGGACATCAGGTGACGAGCGGACCTCGGTGCGTACGCGGCTGATCGAATTGTTTGAGCTCTTCGACCCCGCCGACCCCGAGGTGATCGCCGGGCGGCGCAACCTCGCCAACGCGCTGTATTAAGGCCACGCGAGCAGACGCAAAAGCCCCTCATTTCGGCACGAAATGGGGGCTTTTGCGTCTGCTCGCGGTCAATGTGGGCCGGTCATTCAGGCTCCAGCCACAGCGCCGACGAGGGTGGCAATACCAACACCGCCGACGCCGGACGGCCGTGCCACGGCTGATCGGTTGCCTCTACACCGCCGAGGTTGCCGATCCCGGTGCCGTTGTAGTTGGTCGCATCGGTGTTGAGCACCTCACGCCACCGCCCGGCGCTGGGCAGGCCGAGCCGATAGCCGCTGTGCTCCGCACCGGCGAAATTAAATACGCAGGCCATCACCGAGCCGTCGCTGCCGTACCGCAGGAAGCTCAGCACGTTGTTGGCGGAGTCGTTGGCGTCGATCCAGGAATAGCCCTCCGGCGTGGTGTCCTGACTCCAGAGTGCCGGTCGACCGCGGTAGATCCCGTTGATGTCGCGTACCAGGCGCGAGATCCCGTCGGAGAAGCTGTTCTCGTCGAGTTGGAACCAGTCCAGGCCGCGTTCCTCCGACCATTCGGCGCGCTGCCCGAATTCCTGACCCATGAACAGCAATTGCTTACCCGGGTGCGCCCACTGGTAGGCCAGCAGGCTGCGCAGCCCGGCGGCCTTCATGTGATCGTTGCCGGGCATGCGCGACCACAGCGTGCCCTTGCCGTGCACCACCTCGTCATGGCTGATCGGGAGTACGTAGTTCTCGCTGAATGCATAGAGCATCGAGAAGGTGATCTCGTGGTGGTGATAGCTGCGGTGCACCGGGTCAAGGCTGAGGTAATTAAGGGTGTCGTGCATCCAGCCCATGTTCCACTTCATCGAAAAGCCAAGGCCGCCGACGCTAGTCGGCCTCGAGACACCCGGCCACGATGTCGACTCCTCGGCAATGGTGACGATTCCGGGCGCCGCCTTATGTGCGGTGGCATTCATTTCCTGCAGGAACTGCACCGCTTCCAGGTTTTCCCGGCCACCGTAGATGTTCGGTGTCCAGCCGCCTGCGGGGCGCGAATAATCGAGGTAGAGCATCGAAGCGACGGCGTCGACCCGCAGCCCGTCGATGTGGAATTCGTCGAGCCAGTACAGCGCATTGGCCACCAGAAAATTGCGTACCTCGGCGCGGCCGAAGTCGAACACGTAAGTGCCCCAGTCGAGTTGCTCGCCCCGCCGAGGGTCGGAGTGCTCGTAGAGTGGTGTGCCGTCAAAACGGCCGAGCGCCCATGAGTCCTTCGGGAAGTGAGCCGGGACCCAGTCGACGATGACCCCGATACCGGCCTGGTGCAGCGCGTCGACAAGCGCCCGGAACTCGTCGGGCGTGCCGAATCGGGACGTCGGCGCATAGTAGGACGTGACCTGATACCCCCAGGATCCACCGAACGGATGCTCGGCCACGGGCAGCAGTTCGATATGGGTAAATCCTTGTGTGACAACGTATTCCGTCAGCTCTCGGGCTAGCTCGCTATAGCTGAGCCCCGGTCGCCACGAGCCCAGGTGGACTTCGTAGGTGCTCATAGGGTCGAATACCGGATTCCGCTGAGCCCGCGCCGTCATCCATTCGTCGTCAGCCCAGCGGTAGTTGCTCGAGGTCACCCGCGACGCGGTTTGCGGTGGCACCTCGGTGGCGAATGCGAAGGGATCGGCGCGGTCGGTGACGGAGTCGTCGGCGCCGTGCACCCGGAACTTGTACAAGCCATCGGGCGGGAAGCCCGGCCAGAACAATTCCCACACGCCCGACGAGCCCAGTACCCGCAGCGGGGCATCGTTGCCGTTCCAGCCGTTGAACTCCGCGATCAAGCTGACACCCTTGGCGTTGGGAGCCCAGACGGCGAACGAGACGCCCTCGACTAGACCGTCGGCGGTGGTAAACGAGCGCGGATGCGCGCCCAGCACGTCCCACAATCGTTCGTGGCGTCCTTCGCCGAAAAGATGCAGATCCACTTCGCCCAACGTGGGCAGGAAGCGGTACGCGTCGGCGATTGTGCGCCGCTCAGAACCGCCGTAACTCACCTCGAGTCGGTAGTCGATGAGCTCGACGAAGGGCAGCACCACCGCGAACAACCCGGAGTCGATGTGCTGCAGCGGAAACCGGTCGTCACCGACCAGCGCGACTACCTCGGTGGCGTGCGGCCGGAAAGCCCGGATGACGGTGTGGTCGGCGTACTCGTGGGCGCCCAGGATGCCGTGCGGATTGTGGTGTTCGCCTGCCAGCAGGCGGGCCAAGTCGCTGGGTTCGGGCGCCAGGTGAGTCCTGGCGAGTTGGTCGGTGGGCTTCATCGTGGCGTCACCTCGGGCGCAGCAGCGTCATTCGTGATTCGGACGGTATGAGTGGCATGTTGATGATGTGGGCGGGTGCGCGGCCAGGATCGATGCGCACGTAGTTGGCCTGTCCCCATTGGTATTCCTCGCCGGTTATCTCGTCTCGGACCCAGAACCGCTCGTAGTGCTCCATACCCAATGCGGCCATGTCCAACCACAACGTCGCCTCTTCCGGGCCGAACGCGTTGAGCGTGACCACCACCAACACGCAGTCGCCGGTGATCGGGTCGAACTTGCTGTAGGCCAGCAAGGCGTCGTTGTCGAGGACGTGGAACGTCATGTTCCGCAGTTGCTGAAGAGCGGGATGGAGTCGACGAATGTTGTTCAGCCGTCCGATAAATGGCTCCAGCGAGCGTCCCGCCGCCAGTGCGCCAGCAAAGTCGCGGGGGCGCAGCTCGTATTTCTCGGAGTCGAGGTACTCCTCACTGCCTTCCAGCACAGCGACGTGCTCGAAGAGTTCGTAGCCGGAGTACATTCCCCAAGCCGGACTCATTGTTGCCGCCAGCACCGCGCGTATCGCGAACATGCCCGGGCCATTGTGTTGCAGGACGGCATGCAGGATGTCGGGGGTGTTGACAAACAAATTGGGACGACGGAAGTCGGCGAGTTCGGGTATCTCCTGGCCGAATTGGGTGAGTTCCCACTTCGACGTGCGCCAGGTGAAGTAAGTGTAGGACTGGGTGAAGCCCAGCTTGGCCAGACCGAATTGGCGGGCCGGCGGTGTGAACGCCTCGGACAAAAAGAGCACATCCGGGTCGATCGCTTTCACCTGAGCGATCAGCCACGCCCAGAAGTCGGGTGGTTTGGTGTGCGGATTGTCGACCCGGAAAATCTTCACCCCGTGGTCCATCCAGTGCCGCACAACGCGCAGCACTTCGTCGTACAGTCCGGCTGGGTCGTTGTCGAAGTTGATCGGGTAGATGTCTTGGTACTTCTTCGGCGGGTTCTCCGCGTAGGCGATGGTGCCGTCGGGCAATTCGGTAAACCACTCGCGGTGTTCGGAGGCCCACGGATGATCGGGCGCGCATTGCAATGCCAGATCCAGAGCCAACTCCATGCCCAAGGCGTGCACCGCTGTGACAAATTCGTCGAAGTCGTCGATCGTGCCTAGCTGCGGATGCACCGCGTCGTGGCCGCCCTCATTGCTTCCGATCGCCCACGGCGAGCCGACGTCACCG
>Ga0335075_10014156_pt1 | contig 11992 bp, 17 predicted proteins | sample Lox_Sample_24_FD_206723 | JGI IMG/M metagenome (GOLD analysis project Ga0335075, IMG submission 206723) | Soil microbial communities from Loxahatchee National Wildlife Refuge, Florida, United States - Lox_Sample_2.4 | ecosystem: Environmental > Terrestrial > Soil > Wetlands | place: USA... | reverse complement strand
ACGCTGGGTGAGACAATCGACTCAGGCTCTGACCCAACGCAATTCGAAGATGTCGAGCAAGACTTTTGGGACTCGCGGGACTCGCTCAAAGACATACGCACGGCGGCGCTCTCGCGGATGGTCTCTCCGTGGGCGGTGCTGGCGCACTGCGTAGCGCGAGCGCTCGCACTAGTCCGACCGTGCATCACACTGCCACCGCTGATCGGCGGGCCAGGTTCGCTCAATTGGTCTGCCATCATTGCCGCGCCATCGGGCGGCGGAAAAGGTGCAGCCTCGGCAGTGGCCCGAGAGCTGGTCGCCAGTGACGTTCTGACGCGCAACCTCGGCTCGGGCGAGGGATTCATCGAGAGCTACCGATATCGCGGGCCTGACGGCAAGCCGGACGGCACTATGCGGGAATCTGTGATGTTCGTAGCCGACGAAATCGACAGCGTGACCGCGCTCAGCTCTCGTACCGGCTCAACATTGATGAGTACGCTCCGCAGTGCGTTCTCGGGCGAAACCCTCGGATTCTCCTACGTCACCCGCGATGGACTGCACCTGCCTGCCGGAACCTACCGAACGACTCTGGTGGTGAGCGTGCAACCCTCGCGGGCCGGATGGATGCTCGGAGATGAAAACGGCGGCACACCACAGAGATTCATGTGGACGCCCGGCACTGATACCAGGATCACCAGCGATCCGCCGCAATGGTTCGCACCACAGAACGGACTAACCCTGCCGCCACCGGGAGCCTGGCAATACCCGGCAGAGCTGACAATTCCCACCGAGGCCCGCGAGCTGATACTAGGTGAGCGGGCGAAAGCCCAACGCGGAGAACAAGACGCGCTCGACGGACACGCGGTATTCGCCAGAGAGAAACTGGCTTTCGGACTCGCTGTGCTCGACGGCAGGACCGAAATCACCAGCGAGGATTGGAGATTAAGTGGATTGGCGGCACAAGTGAGCGATCACACCAGGCGGTCGGTGATAGCGGCGGTAGAGCTGGCAGCCGAACGCGAAGCCATCGAGCGCGGACGGCGGCTCGGCATCGCGGCGGCAGAGTCGGCAGTGGCGAAATCCCAGCACGAGCAGAAGCGCCGCAATCGGATCATGGGATGGATTGTCAAAAAGCTCACCGAGGCAGGCTCGGCGGGACTCACCGAAGGCGAGCTGAAGCGGGCCGCCCCGAGTCGAGACCGGCCAGCCATCGAGGTTTGTTTGATGGGTCTGGCTGACTCAGCTCAGGTCGAGCGAATCACGAGGCAGGACAACGACAATTCCGACCGTTGGGCTGTGATTCCATGACAACGCAGCAAATGTGGACAATGTGGACATGTGGACAACCGCCTCGATTTTTGTCCACATACCCCGAAAATCGAAAACCATTTAATACCTGGCAATCTAGAGTGACTAACTAAATCTCTCAACCCATGCGTGAGGCAAAAGGGCAGGAAGGCAGTCGAACGCGCGGAGAGTTGTCCACATCTCCACATGGCAGCAAAGCAAACCTGAGTCGTCCGACTCACGTTGAAACAGAGCGGAATACTATACATGACAACTGTCGCTAACCCTGTTGTGATCCGACGCAATGGTCCGCAGCAGAGTTAGGCTCGGCAGCTATGGACGTGATCACTGCGAAGGCCCCGTGGTTGCACCAGACGGCGGGTCTGTTGGGATTCATCGCAGACCAGCCTCGGCTCGATGGCGCAAGGTGCCGAGAACACGTTGCGACGTTCGACGCAGCGATTGTTGGCAAGAAACTCACGCCAGACGCGCAAGAGCTGGCCCGCCAAGTCTGTCTCGCGTGTCCTGCGCTCGATGCGTGCCGCCGCTGGTGCGACTCGCTCAGTCCGTGGGAACGGCACGATTTACGGGTAGCCGGTGGCGAGGTCTGGCCGAAGCCGGAAGGACGCAGACCGGAGCAACGCAGAATCGATCACGGCTGGAAGCCAGAACCCGTCGATACGACCGGCCAGGATCAATCAGGACAGACGAACAGCACCGATCAGGCCCAGAGAGATCGACCGGCCAAGACGGCACGGCAGCGGGCCGATGAATCTCGACAACGGATCGCAGCGCGGCGGGCAGCTCGACGGCTCGGACGGCAGACCACCCTCGGCGCGGTGTCCTGACCCTGGTAGTCGGGAGAATCCCTCTCGCGGCGCTGGTTGATGAAAAAGGCGCGGAGGTCCGCGTATTTTCTGCGAGCTACCGGCCAGCTCGGTCATGCGCCAGGCAGTACCTCGCACGGTCACACCGACTCGGACTCGCACCAGGGTACCGAGGCAGTCACCGGCTCAGGCTGAGTCCCACTGCTGCTGCTATCGATGGCATGGTCGGCATCAAATCCTCTGTGTCGCAGTGCGATTCGCTGCAGGCTCTCGCGTGCTGTGTCGTGTCGGAATCCTCTGTCGCACAACGGATTAGCGCTCTCACGTGCGGGATACTGTGTCACGTGCTATTAGACACGCACGGCGCGACACGTGCTCAGTGCTGAGCGTGCACCAAAACAGCACGCGCACAGCTGCTTCCAGCAAACTCGTGGGGGTCACTGTCGCTAACTCAGAGGCATTCATAGTGACTCAACCCCTCCGAATGTATACGGTACCGGGCTGAGGGGCAGGCCGCTGACCAGGGGGTAAGCCGTTTTTATGTGTGACCGGTCGGCGACGATGACCGGCATCCGATCTTGATTGGCACTGAATCGATGGTGCCGCAGCACGTTTCGACGCAAATCGACCCTGCGTAAGCTAACTTCAGGTGAGTCAGGAAAACTCACGTGGAATCGCAAGCCGCGCAACGCTATTCAACACGGGTCGTTTGTCAAGTATGATCGCGTCATGGCAAGGTGCGGCACGTCCACGCAGTATAGAAGCGGTTGTCGCTGCGACGACTGTAAACGTGCGAATGCGGATCGGGTGCAACGTAATCGCGTTGCACGGGTGCGGAGGGTGCCTGGGTCTGCGAACGTGGTTCCCATTGGTCGAAAGTCGCAGGCTACCCCGAAACCACCTTCCAGAGCTCCGCGAGAAGCTATGGGGCCTAGCGAGACAGCGGTTGTTGAGGCGTTTAGCCGACTCGATCCCGAGGGACTTTTTGCGGTGCATCGGGAGGCAGCAGCAGCGGCGGGACGAATCATTGATGATCCGGACAAGGTAGGCGCTCACGCGCGTGCAATCAGCGTCCAGATCGACGCGCTGAAAGTGTTGGAGCCAAGAAAAACTAAGAGCCGGGGAAGGCTCCATGTCGTCTCTCAGATGTCGGCAAAGTATCGAACGGAGCAGGCACAGTGAGTTACGTCGCGATGTTGCCAGCGATGCTGTCTAAGCACGCCAACGGGTTTCGAGGCTGGCGCGGCACCGACGAGGCGGCACGGTTCGTCGCGAGGCTGGAAGCTGAAGCACCGATAGACCTTGCCTACGACGATATTAACCTCGCGATATGCCAGACTGCCGCCGAACGCCTCGCGGACAAAAGATGCTGGGAGCATTGGGAATCCGTCGAAGAAGCGTTGGTGCGAGCGGCGCGGGCCATTTACGCCATTCACGAGCCGACCGATAAAGGCCCCGAGCTACAGGTGGTCAAGTGATGCACGAGTGCAACGGAAGCCACGAGCTGCGTACGGCCAGGCTTCAATTAGCCCTGCACGACCACAACAGCGTTGCGGCACAGCAGGTTATCGATGAGATAGGCGAGTGCAGCCGGTGCCTGAGAGCGATGATGCTCTGGCAGGCAACGTTGCTGGCGAGCTTCCGGGCGAACAGTGCGGGCGGCGATTCGCAAGCCTCGCAGTACGTGCTAGCCGAACTAGTGAGGTTGACACCATGAGTGCGCCACCGATTGAGCGCCGCTACGCGCGGTTGTGGGGTATGCCGAACCTGACGGCGATATCGGGCGGCAAAGTGGGTGGCCTGGTGGTGCCGTTCGGCAGGCGCTCGCAACCGATGGCCGGTTACGTCGAATTCGTGGCACCGACCGCGTTCCGCAAGTGTGCCGGTGATGGCTGGCCTGATGTGGTGTGCTTCTCCGATCACGGTCTGCTCGGCTCGACTCGGGTTGGCACGCTGCGGTTTTCGGCCACCGATGATGGGCTGCATTTCGAGGCCGACGTACCGAAGGCGCTGCCGGTCGCAGTCGAGTACGCCGAGCGCGGCGACTATGCCGACATCGAAATCCGTTGGCAGGTCTACGAGGATCGCTGGACATGCGACAACGGCGGGTATCCCGTTCGGGAACTGTTGAGCATTCGGCTTGTCGAAATCTCGCCCGCAACCATCAGTGTGCCCGACGACCGCAATCCTGTTGTGGCGCTGCAGTCATTGGCCTTATCGGTGGGCGAGCCGGTCGAGTACGTTCGCGCGCTGGCCGACCGGAAAGGGTTGCGCGAGTTGTTCGGCTACCGGCCACCGGAGCCAATCCTGTTGGGTAAGAACGGCAGGCAGGCGCACATCGAGACCATCGAGGCCGAAGAGTTTGGAGCGCTGATTCTCGATCAGCGTGCGGTGAAGACAACGCCGAAGGACTTAGCACGGGAGAACGCACGATGACGGACGAAATACGTCGCACACCAAGCACTGTCGAGTGCCGAGCCGGCCATCATCGGATCGGAGGCTACGCGCTGCAATACAATTCGCGCTCAAGACCGATGGGCAGGTTTGTCGAGCAAGTCGCGCCGAGCTTTATCGACCGCGCCAAATCACAGGCGTATCGCGGCATCATCTGCCGCTACAGTCATCGCGACGAGTATTTGCTTGGCTCCGTTGACAATCGGACGCTGACACTGACCGATGACCCACGCGGATTGCAATACACCGTCGAAGTGCCTTCGTATCACGGCTGGGTCTATGACAGCGTAAAACGGGGTGACCTGCGAAGCTCTTCGTTCAGCTTCAATATCACGCCAGACGGCGACGATTGGAGCTTCGAAGACGGAATGCCCCTGCGTACCTTGCTGAGTGCCGACATCTTGGAGGTTGGGCCTTGTCCTATCGGCGCGTACGAGTCTGCCGACGTGGGTCTCAGGAGTCTCGCCAGCTTTGTTGACGCTCCATATGCCGACGTGGAAAGCCGTGCTGCCAGTGGGCAACTCGCCACGTTCTTTACTCGCAGTGACAAGACGATGAGCGGTCGCATGGCATTGCTCAGGACGCTAGAGATGGAGCAGCCGCGCCAGACCCTCACCGGCTCGCAGGCGAAACTTGTTCTGACACAGATGGCTAACCCTGAAAGGATCATGTAATGCCAACCAACACAACCGACCTGACGAACTTCGGCGCGGACTCGCAGGCGGCGCTGGCTGCCGCCGATAACTTGCTGACGTTCATCGAGCGCTACGCCGAGACCTTGCCGGGTATCGCGACGTACTCCGGAGCGGTGACCCTGCTCGAAAAGGCGATTACCGGTTCGGTGAACTTGTACAATGCGAAGGCGAAGTGATGGCACGCGACGAAGGCCCGGTGCAAATCAGGCTGCGGCTCAACCTCGATGGCATGGTCGAAAATGTCTGGTCACCGCGTAGGGGCGATGTGCTCACCGTGCCGCTGGCAGCCGCTCGGCGGTATGTCGCTAACGGCTACGCACAGACGGCTCTCACCGGCCCGCTAGGCAATGCCTATGACAAAGCCGGATAACCCGGCAGAGACCCGCTCAGGCGGCAAGACGGCGCATCGCAGACCCGAGAGGGGCATCGAACACGATGACAACACCCGGTGGCGGGCACGGCAGCGGCGACGTGACCCGGGCGTGGTGCCCCACTCATAGCCCCCACGCTGGGGTCTTAATCGGCGCGCACCGCTACAATCAACCCCGTTTGCATAGGGCTCTCACTTCGATAGTCAACTTGGCGGGGAGGCGCAAAGTGGCGTCACTAATTGAAGACCCACGTGTTTCGCGTGCCGTTAGCGGTATCGCTGCGCGCTCGGAGCGCGAACCCGACGTTTCCATCTTACAAAAGACATACGTTGAGACAGGGATTCTCCCGCAACTCGAAAACTATAACAACCAAATCTTGTATGGAAGACGAGGCACCGGAAAAACCCATATTCTACAAGTGCTAGGGCAAGAATTCGAGCAGACGAGCGGATCTTATTCTACATATGTCGATATTCGGCTGCTCGGAAGCTCTCATCTCTTTACTGACAATACTCGCCCCTTGTCGGATCGATGCGTCGCCGTATTTAAGGATTTACTCGGTATTATCCAAAGCCGACTTCTTGACATTGCAACAGACCCCGCCAGCAATGGCTCCGGCCTACAGGAAGTAAGCGAATTCGCTGATTTCATCACTGAAAAGTCTACAAGCATAACAAAACGGTCGGTTAGAGACACATCTTCGCACACGACAAAAGACGGGTTCGAAGCCGGCATTAAGGGGTCCATGGGAGGGAATGTATCCGCCGGTGTAAAGGCATCCGACAGTCAAGAAGTATCGACGGCGCGTGAAGTGAACTACGATGAAGCACTTCGCGAGAGTCTGGTTTTCAGCGAAGTCCATCATCGTTTGAATAGCACGCTGACAGCGATGAAGGTAGACCATTTCGTATTACTGATTGACGAATGGACTTCGTTACCGGTTGAGATACAGCCCTTCATTGCGGAATTCATACGGCGGTCGTTTTTCACATCTAATCGGGTAACGGTAAAGATTGCTTCGCTAGAATACCGGTCGCGGTTCACGTTCAACGATCAAGAAGGCAACATTATTGGATTCGAACTCGGAGCTGATATCGCTGCTAATCTTGACTTGGACGACTTCTACGTCTACGACCGAAACACTGAAAAAGTCGTGAATATTTTTCACGAATTGCTATACAAGCATGTAACGTCTGGCATGGAAGCATCGGTCTTAGTTGAACACAACATCAAAGATGCGACTGCATTCCGCTCGAGATTATTTACAGAACGTGCGACGTTTGTCGAGCTAGTCCGTGCTGGCGAAGGAGTGGTACGCGACTTCTTGGGCATCTTTAGCTCGGCTTTCTTCAAAGCGATTATGACTGGTCATCAAAAGATTGATTTGCATTCGGTCGAGGAGGCAGCGAGAGATTGGTACGAGACCGACAAATCTACTGCATTGTCAATGAATCAGCGCGAAGCGCTCCACCGTATAATTGAAGATGTTATCGGCAGCCGACAAACCAAGATGTTTATGCTATCGCGATCCGACGCAGACCATCCTATGATTCAGTCGTTATTTGATTTGCGGTTACTGCACCTAATTTTACGCGGGTATAGCGACAAAGAGAACCCCGGGAAGAGGTATAACATCTACGCGCTCGACTATGGCACGTACGTCGATCTGAAGCGGACGAAGGCCGAACCGGAAGGACTCTTTGAAGTTCCTGAGGCGGACGAGTCGAAAGCGATTACCGACACGAAGCAAGAACAGGACGAACGATTAGTCCCATTCAAAGATAAGCGCAGCATCCGCCGAGTGATACTCCAAACCAACGTTCTTGATGACCTGACCTGAAGACCTTGACGTGACGATTCGGTTCATGGACGCGCGGCTCACCACCGGCCAACTCCGATACCCCGCCGATGGCTCGCTCAGCGCCAGCAAGGATTATTCGGACTGTGATTCTGGGCAGTAGGTGGTAGCCGATTGCATGGCGAATATCGCCGCTGGTCCGTTGTCGGGCCATATCGTCGTCCGAGCGATGTAGTTGCCTGTCGGCGACGAACCAGAGAAAACGCTATGGCTCGCCATGAAGTCGCACGTCGCATGAGCGTGGCTGATCGCATACTCAGGGTCGGGATAGGTCAGGCCATAGTTCCGTAGCGCGGTCAGGAATTGCTGATCGGTGGTCGACAATGGCGGTGGTGCGGGTGGCTCTGCCGTCACAGTGACAGTCGGCGGCGGTGTGTTGGTCACCGTGACCGCAGGCGGTGGCGGTGTTGGAGCAGCTACCGGCACGGTCGTTGTCGATTGTGTCTTTGGCTCGACGGGTTTCGGAGCGCGAGAGCCGAAAAGCGTTGCAGCAAGGAAAAACAACGCACCACCAACGACCACTACCAGGCCGACCAGTCCCGCCGAGATGAGCCAACCTCGCGGTGGTGGGGAGTCAACCTCGGCAGTGTCAGCGAGTGACCACGCTTGCAGGTTGCCAGTGGCAGGTTTGACCGGAGGCAGCTCCGTGGTCTCGGTGCTGGCCTGCTCGGTCGGTGTTAGCTCGGTGTCGTCGGAGTGGTCAGTCATGGTTATTGGCCTGACATGGGGCATAGATACGTTGCCGAGGCATCAACGATGTTGCGCGCGTTCTTCATTCCCAAATCGGGCACTCCGCTGAGCAATGCGTTCATCGCCACATCGCGGCTCATACCGCCTTCGAGCATGGTGCAGATGTTGTGACCCTCTTTGACGGCTGCCGCGTCATCCTTCACGTTAATGCCGTCGTTGTGCAGCTCGTGCAGGTAGCCCCGTTCGTCAGAGTTGAATGCCGGGTCAGCGTGAGCCGTGCCGGTACCGAGCGCTAGCGCGGCAAATGTGATCATCGCTGCTGCAATAGCGTTCATCGTACTATTCTCCCAATCCTGTTTCGGCTCACGCTTGGCCTGCCCGCTGGGCTTCCTGATACTTCCGAAGTACCTCCCGGGCTTCGGCTTTCAATTGCTTTTTCGACTTGCTTTGCGTGCTCAGCACGAAGATTGGGCGCTTCCCCGATTCGCGACTCATGCTCGGCTCACCTTCCGGGTGAGCGGGAGCGGTCGGTGCAAGCTCGCTGTCGTCGGAGTGGTCAGTCATCGCTCTCCCCCGCCTTTTGAGTCGCCAGCTCGGAGAGCGCGGCGGCTATCTCGGCATCACGTCCGGACACCACCTGTTGATAGAGCAAGCTGGCTTTCACGGTGGAATGTCCGAGCCGATGCATAGTCTCGACCAAGTTCCCCACCCTTGCAACCTGCGTCCCGCTAAAGTGACGCAGATCGTGAATCCTAACATGTTCTCTGCCAACGGTTTTTAGTGCCTCAGCGAAGATGTCGCGGAAGGTTCGCTCGTTGTAGTGGCAGGCGCGCGGCGCGGTAAACAGTTGCGCATCAGCATCTTTGAGCACATGCGACCGCAGGTGTTCTTTGAGGTCATCGCGGATATGCGGTGGGATCACCACGGCACGCGGCTTGGATGACTTGGTGGTGTCGATCTGGCACTTGCCGCCGCGATGAGTGACGGCACGACCGACGTACACCACTTCGCAATCCTTATCGATATCGGAGCGCCGCAACTCGGTAACCTCTCCCCATCGCAGACCACACCAAGCGCTCAGCAGCACAAGGGCTTTCAACTGTGCCGGTTCGATTTTCTCGGCAACGGTGTGAAGTTCGGCAATGGACAGGATCACCGGCTCACGCTTGCGATGGGTACTCATGGCCCGCTCGATCTGGCACGGATTGCTCTGCAATAGTTCATCTTTCACGGCAGTCTCGCAGATCGCGTGCAATAACCCGTAGGCATGTTTGTTGCGGGTCGGATGCTTGGTGCCGAGCTTGGTGTACCAGGCCCGCACAGCCTGACCAGAGAGCGCGCCGATAGGAACATTGCCGAGCTGCGGTTTGATGTGCAGCCGAAGCAGGTCTTCGTACATCAAGCGGGTACGCGGCTTGACCGGACGTTGCTCAACCCAGGTGTCGGCATAGACCCCGAGGGTGACCGTCGCGGCGCGCTGGTGGGCGGCTCGCTGGGCCGGTGGGGTCCACGTTCCCAGCTCGACTAGACGGCGCTCACTGGCTAGCCATGACTCACCATCGAGCTTGCTCGTGTAGGTGGCACCTGCGTAGTGGCGCGCCAGGTCGGGACCGACGTAGGAGGCCAGATATCGCCCTGACCTCTGCTTAGCCAACCAGCCCCACGACCGGCGACCCCGCTTACCTGCCATGTGTTTGCCTCTCCGCTTGATCTTTGCTTGATCTGGTACCCATCATACGCCTTATGTGTCACGGTTAGTCACAGGGCTTGGAGCGGTGAAAAGTGTTGTGCAGCAACAGTTCTGCCTGGTAGGCGGGATATCCGAAATTTTCAGCACGTCTAATTCGAATCCTGCCGGGGGCACACTGTCGTTTCTAAAACTGTCGAGGGCACTCACGTGGGATGATGCGCACTGTGTTCGACCGCGCAATTCTCCTCGCGGCAGCGATCGCCGCGGCTGCTATCGGCTTGCCGTCACCGGCTGGCGCAGCACCGGCGGGGCACAGCCCGTCGTATCAGAACGGCTATGACACCGAGCATCAGTACTACTCGACCCCGCAGAATCACACGTTCCTGAAGAGCGAGATGCAACGCGGTTACGACACCGCAACCGTCTGCCGGCTCGAGCTGGAGGGCGGAGCGCAACCTCCCGATGTAGCCGACTGGATGCGCGGCTGCATGGATGCGCTGCACGATCTGGGCTTCAAGCCTTGACGGACGCTCGCGCCCGAATCCTGATCAACGCGGCAGCGTTGACCAATCTCATTCGCGCAGACCGTCCGGTCACCATTCTCGATGTGCGTTGGCGGCTCGATCAGCCTGATGGGCGTGCGGCGTACTTGCAAGGCCACATCCCGGGGGCGGTGTATGTGTCACTTGAGGACGAGCTGAGCGACCACTACGTCGCCGGCCGCGGACGACACCCGCTGCCGTCGGGGCGCAGCATCGAGGCGTCTGCGCGCCGTTGGGGGATGCGGGCCGGCATCCCCACCGTCGTCTACGACGACTGGAATCGAGCAGGTTCGGCGCGGGCGTGGTGGGTACTAACGGCGGCAGGGCTGACCGACGTGCGCATCCTGGACGGCGGCCTGTCAGCGTGGCGGTCGAATGGCGGCAGCGTGGCCACCGGCCCGGTCACGCCGCCGCCGGGTAATGCGACTGTGTTGCACGATGATTTGTACGCCGGGGCGCTGCCGACGGTGACCGCGCAGCAGGCGCTCGCCGCTGACCTGACACTGCTCGACGCGCGGGCGCCTGAACGCTTTCGCGGTGACGTGGAGCCGCTCGATGCTGTTGCCGGCCACATCCCCGGCGCAAAGAACCTGCCCAGCGGAAAGGTGCTGGCCGACGACGGCACGTTTCTCGCCGAGCACGCGCTGAGCCAGTTGCTCTCCGACGACGGCATCGAGCGCGAAAGGCAGCTCGGCGCCTACTGCGGCTCGGGTATCACCGCCGCCATCACCGTGGCGGCACTGGCCGCGATGGGATACCCCGCGGCGTTGTTCCCGGGGTCGTGGTCGGAATGGATTTCGGATCCCTCGCGCGCCGTGCTGCATGGATCCGAGTAGCCGGTGCCGACTACAAGGTTTGTCAATCGCCGCCGACGGTAATGCGGCTATGAAGGTGGGCGCGTTGGTCGACCTGCGCGTTCCGCTTAGGTCTCGTCGGTTCAGCCGAGAGCCGACGAGACCGTCTTTCGATTCGTTTGCCCTGAGATATCCATTATGCCCGCAAAAGAGTCCGATGGGTCGGACGTAGTGTCACTCTTTTAGTTGTAGTAACGTGCGGCTATGGAGACCGACGTCTGGATTCTTGGCGGCTACCAAAGCGATTTCGCCCGCAACCTCACCAGAGAAGGCCTCGATTTCGCGGATCTGACCAACGAGGTCGTCGACGCCGCACTCGCCGCAGCCAAGGTCGACGCCGCCGCGATCGGCGTCGTCCATGTCGCCAACGCGTTCGGCGAGATGTTCGCCGAACAGGGCCACCTCGGCGCGATGCCGGCCACCGTGTGTGACGGCCTGTGGGACACCCCGGCGTCGCGGCACGAAGCCGCCTGCGCGTCGGGCAGTGTGGCGACCCTGGCAGCGATGGCCGACCTGCGGTCGGGCAACTACCAGACCGCGTTGGTCGTCGGCGTCGAGTTGGAGAAGACCGTGGCCGGCGACACCGCAGCCCGTCATCTCGGCGCCGCGGCATGGACCGGCCACGAGGGTGCCGACGCACAGTTCCTCTGGCCCTCGATGTTCGCTCAGGTCGCCGACGAATACGACCGCCGCTACGGCCTGGACGACACCCACCTGCGGGCGATCGCACAACTTAACTTCGCCA
>Ga0335075_10014155_pt1 | contig 11992 bp, 12 predicted proteins | sample Lox_Sample_24_FD_206723 | JGI IMG/M metagenome (GOLD analysis project Ga0335075, IMG submission 206723) | Soil microbial communities from Loxahatchee National Wildlife Refuge, Florida, United States - Lox_Sample_2.4 | ecosystem: Environmental > Terrestrial > Soil > Wetlands | place: USA... | reverse complement strand
GGGACCGTTGAGTAGATGATTAATGCGCCTAGTCTTTTATGACTCACAGGTACCCAGAGTACTTTATGTAGTGAAGGCAAAAACAACATTGGCGATTCCGGAATCACATGTGATTAGAGCTGTGATACCCTAAAGGCAGACGACCGAGCGATCAAACCGATCATTGTCTCACATCTATTTTCTTCATTCGTGAAGCATTCGAGATACACAACGGTCAACCCACCATATACGAGTCTTCCTTATACTACCATGTTCGGGTACGATTTGGATTCGGTGCAAGCCCTCAATTACCAAATGACATGGTTGCAGACCGCCAGCGTTTCTGCGTTTATATCTCTCGTACTATCAAGCCAAACCTTTCTGGTCGCTTTGTCTCGCAACAATCCTTTGCCGTCTTGCGCCACTTACACCGGCTATCCTTTTTGCCATCAATCTCACGATCTCTTTGAAGTCCTGGGGAAAAAACGGCATATCTCCATTTGAGCATCCCCAGTATTGCATCGCATGTGTCATGGGGGTATTATGCATTCTCCGGCCCTACGACCAAGCTCTATCAACTTTCCCCTGCCATAGTCGAACGAAGTCGTCCCAAACATTTGCGACAATTCATACGATACGCTTACATCACTGTCGTTCCCGCATATCTTTTGACGATTCTTATTCTATTCCTCTGCAAGATCTTTTCGGTCGGGATTATTGGCTCTGCAATCGACATCAAGGCACTGAGTCGGCTCACAGGCAGTGTTGCAACACTCATTCAATGGGCTATTCTATTCATCGGTGCTTGGGAATTCCGTCTCAGAAAAGATATCGGAGTCCAGCGAGATGAAGATGGCGCATTCCATTTCATCTCAAACTATGGTGTTCAAGAGTGGATATATCGTCCAGGAAAGTTCGACATCACGCTCCCTGAAGTAGGCATCCAAACTTCCCCATTGAGCGTATTTGCATATACAACAACTGTGGTCTCTTGTGATTTGGTTATGCAAGACAGGTGGACAGAGACCGCGGATGAATTCAATACAGCCCTTCGAGTATGTGGAGGTTTTGCTGTTCTTTTGCCAGTCATATTGTGGTTTGCATATACCATGGGAGAGCGCAATGAACGGTACCGGCATGAGAAGTTATTGTGGTTTCTGTCCGCCGGGATGCTTCTATTTCACCTTCTATTCTATTTGTGGGATGAGTCTGCTGCAATCGGTCGACAATTGAATGCTTTCGATGGCTTGGAAGAAGCGCGGTGGAGTGTATGGATGCGAATATTGATAGGTTGAAGTGAGTCAAGAATAGCAGAGTTCCATATGCTTCCTTAGATTCGGTAGAAAACATTAGGAATATAGCGCAATACTAGAGGAAGTGTGGGGGACGAATCTGTTGAAGACTCGTCATTATATCCGAATAAGGTGTAAGGGACAACGTCGGGAAGATAACAAAACTTCGATTAGAGAACTCACTTAGGATAAACCGTTGTTCAACTTTACCACCGAGTACGAACAGGTCCAGATGGCAGGAATTAAATTTGGGCTGGGGATAAAATTGTCGTACCGAGGTCTGACTGTTCTATTGAAATTCGTTGAAGTGATCGATACGAGCTCAAAGCCCACTGCAACATTGACAAGCGTGATAATGAGAATCCATGTGAATAAGGCGATAAGGGTGAATATGGTTAGCGGAACACTGAAATTTATAGACGCTGGGTTGGGCGGCTGAGCCCATTTCCCCCAGGGGAAAGGGCTATAGAGTACGGGGAAACTGTAGAGAGGCACCGATTCAGGGGACGCACGATATCATAATTTTTCATCTTGAGCGAGCAAGGGAACAGGGATAGGAGCTAGGTGATCTTAGGTTGGGGAAAAGTGGAATGTGGTTGCACAATGTGTTCCGGCAAAAGGGACGATCGGCAGACTACGGGTTTTCTTAGAGGTGCGGTCACCGACCGTGAGCAATCCCGGGCACGTGGCTTTTCAGTTTTCGCTTGCTAATACGGGCCTACGGCGGTCCTCAGTCACGCAACATGGCGGAACCCGTCGGGTTTGCGGCGAGTATCATTACCCTTGTGGATCTTACAAACAAAGTCTTCGAATATATGAACGACGCATATCGTAGCACAAAAGAACGTGACAAGATCTTCCACGAAGTCACAGGAACTCAGGAAGTCCTCCGACAACTTCAAGCCAAAGCGAATAGCGACAAATGGGCGGACACGATGAAAGTGCTCGCTACCCCACAGGGCCCTCTATACTGCTTAGAGTCTAGCCTAAAGAGCCTTGTGAGAGGTCTCAAACCTTCAGACAGCCGTTTGGAAACATTCGGGAAAGCCATGATTTGGCCTTTTGAAAAAAGGGAGTATCAATATATTGTGTCTTCTCTTGAACGTTCTAAATCGCTTTTAATCCTTGCATTGCAAAATGATCTCCTGTAATGGGCCTGGTGTATTTTCTTGACTGTAGTGCGCTTACGAAGGGGATTATGGAAGACCTGAGAATATTTGGAAAGCAATTATCTGAGTTGGAGACAAGCCAAAAATGTAAATCGATTCAAATTATTCTGTTAATATTAGACCAACTAGATCGTATTAAATTTGAGGAAGGACAAGAGATTCTGGACTGGTTGTCGCCGTTGAATTTCTGGAGGAAGCAGAAGGACACACTTGAACGAAGGCAGGAAGGAACGGGAGAATGGTTCATTAAACATCCAGAATTTCGGAAATGGATTGAAGGCGACACTCAGTTCCTGTGGTGTCCGGGAGATCGTAAAACCTCCTCTAAACAATGCTAATACCTATTAGCCGGAGTTGGAAAAACAATACTAGCGTTACCAACTCATATTAAAACTGGCTGACATTGCGCAGGTCTGTGATTATTAACTACTTGGAACAATCGTTTGCGCTGGTTCCTGATGCTCGGATCGCATTCATCTATTTCAATCACAAAGAAAAACCCAGTGAAGTGGAGTTGCTTGGAAATATTTTAAAGCAAGTCCTTCAACAGCAAACCGGCATTTCGTGCGCAATTCGCGATCTTTACAAGAATAAGAGTCGAAAGAACTCACATTGCTCCCTGACTGAAGTATCGGAGCTTCTAGCCATGGAAACAGGAAGTCTTTCGAAGCTATTCCTCGTCGTTGATGCACTAGATGAATGCCAACTCCGGATAGAGGCGAGGGACCATCTGTTCTCTCACCTACAAAATTTGCCCGCTCTCCGGCTGTTAGTCACCTCGCGGCCTCATATATCTATCCCTTCGGTTTTTGACACTTGTCCACTAGACATCCGTGCCGACAAGTCCGATATGGAAACGTTTATTCGAGCAAGACTTGAGAATAATGAGCGTTTACAGCGATATGTCGACACAAAGAGCAGGCCGGTAATTATCGATACGATTATTCAAAAATGTGATGGAATGTGAGTGCTTCCGCTCTCTGCATTGTGCATCATAGCTAACGACGTTTTCTAGGTTTCTTTTGGCTTGGTTACATATTGATAAGCTTTCGCGAGAGCGTAGCCGCAATGCAGTGCTCAATGCGTTGAAAAGGCTCCCTTCCGGCTTAGACAAAGCTTATGACGAGGTTATGACTCGAATTTCGAGCCAGTCGGACATTGATTCTGATCTCGCGCAAAAGGTTCTAGGATGGATAACGTACGCAAAGCAGCCCTTGAAGGCCAAAGCTCTTCAACACGCAGTGGCTATTATGCCTGCCATGGATAACCTTGATAATGGCGATCTCATCGCAATAGAGGAGTTGATAGCAGTATGTGCTGGGATGGTAACGATTGATGCAGAAAGTGATACAGTTCGACTCGTGCACTACACAACTCAAAAATACCTTCAAACGCGACTGAACCATGTGAAGGTCGACATAGCGAGCGGTAGTTTGGCTTACCTTGCCCTCAAAGTTTTCTGTGCGCCGTGCCTGAAGACTGAGAATCTGGAAGATCGATTGAGAGCGTATCCTTTTGCCTCTTATGCTGCAACTTACTGGTGTGAGCACCTTCGAGGAGAGCTAGAAAATGACCTCAAGGATACATGTCTTCATGTATTCAGTACGCAGGGTCGCCGTGACTCGGTGTTCGAAATCCGGAACTATTCGACACATTGGTCGGATGAAAGCAATGACGCAGCAGGATCCTCACTTCTTCACGTTGTTGCCGCTTCTGGCCTCGCTATCCTGTGTCGTTGCCTTCTAGATCAGGGTTGCCCTGCGTATGTCCTAGAATATTGAAAGACTAATGAAACTAGGGAGAGCGTAGCCGCTCAGGAAGTGACTGACCAAAAGGACGGCAAGTACGTGCGGACACCGCTAAGTTTGGCCGCAGGGAATGCACACACAGAGATGGTCCAATTGCTGTTGAACGCCGAAGCCGACATCGGAGCAAAAGACAGCGATGGGCGGACACCGCTAACTTGGGCAGCAATTTATGGGCACATAGAGGTGGTTCAATTGCTGTTGAATGCCAAAGCCGACATTGAAGCTAAAGACAGCGAGTATGGGCGGACACCACTAAGTTGGGCTGCTGGGAACGGGCACATAGAGGTGGTCCAGTTGCTGTTGAATGCCGAAGCCGACATTGAAACAAAAGACAGCGAATACGGGCAGACACCACTAAGTTGGGCTGCTGGGAGCGGGCACATAGAGGTGGTCCAATTGCTGTTGAATGCTGAAGCCGACATCGAAGCAAAAGACATTAGGCACGGAAGAACACCACTAAGTTGGGCAGCAGCGAATGGGCAACAAGAGGTAGTCCAATTGCTGCTAAATAATCCTGGGGGTGTTGAGGCATCGGATGAAGATTATGCTGCCGCTCTGCAAGGAGCGTGTATCGGTGGCTACGAGGCGGTGATCCGATTGTTGTTGGACAAGGAGGCTAAGTTTGTTTGGACGGAGGCGGAGATTACTAAGGTCTGCCACGAAACAGTTATCTGTGATGGATGTAACATCACACCAATACGAGGTCTCAGATATAAATGCAAAGTTTGCTCCGACTACGATTTGTGCGAAGGTTGCTTTCAGAAAAAGAAAGAGATACATGAGGAACATAATGGTTTCTTGGAGTTGCCTGTGAAAGATCCAGAGGCAATGCTAAGAGCATGGCAATGGCAAGACATATAAATGTATATAGACGATTCGGCTGGAGTCACCACACAAAAAAATAAACTATGTATCTCTATCCTGCCTGGACCGGAGAGCCCGATCCAGACGGCGAACCACAGTGTCATCTCCACTGTAGAGGCGCAATTTGTGGCTACAATTACGTTGGGCCGATCCCGCCAGAATGTCGCGAGATGCGCAGAATTATAAACTTTTTGTCCTGTGGTTGCACAATGTGTTGATTTGCTGTCGGCCGCTCTGTTCCATAGCCTGTGAGCTGTCAGGTTGCTTGGCGAAAGCATCATAGCGAAAATAGAGTTTTGGGTGGAACTGAATTTTCGTGGGGGTTCAATCCCAATTAGATGTTCTGGAGACTACAGTCTACAAATGAGGGTTCGCATTTCAACCCCAACTGAATTGCGAGGGCACAAACTCAAGTCTATTATTCGAACTGTCCTGTTTAGGGAAATATACTCTCTTAGTAGCACAACTAATGTTGGACGAGTCGATGCGTTAGCGGAGCCTCGGAAGTCGATTGACCATAGTGTACACCCATTATTGAGTGCCGGCTAAAGGCTAAATGGGGTCGGATGGGTTGCGGTTGTCATCCCGTCGCCTTGCATGGCGAGTATCTTCTGCCTTCAAGCCAATCAGTTGTCAAAATGATGGCACGAGTTTCTCCTTCGATTTCAGATAGGCAAACTTTATTTCATATCGGCTATTTCGCTATTGCTCTAGGAGCTTGTGTGTGTGCGTCCTGTTGTTATTAATTGGAGGGAAATCCGACAGTCCACTAGCGATCGCAATTTGGGCCATCTTGTGTGCACAGAATTGGGTTTGCACTCCACGGAAATACGGTCTCATGACCAAAATTTTATTCCCGCACAAGAGAATTGAATTTGCACCGCCACGAAAACTCAGTCTCTCCGAAACTCTATTTCCTAAGGAAGCATACGCAAAGATTGGAATGGGTTATGTGACACTTTTCCGACGAACCAATCAGAATGGGTAATCGGAGCGCGGTCCGAATTCAGGTTTCTTTTTCTTTCTTTTTTTGAAACCCGGCAGTAACTGCTAAGATTTGTGTGAGGTGCACGGGAAGGTTACATTGAATATGTGACTACTAGTTAAAATACTAAAGACTTAAACCTATATGTAAACAGTGACTTGCGTAAACGCTCGAATAAAGGTTGTGGGCACCGGGGGAGGTGGGGAATAACCTTTCCGCTTTCGTGGGGGTAGGACGAGGTATAGTCAGCCGATTCTTGCTCCCGACATCGGCTGAATTAAGCAAAACGGCGGTATCCCGTCTCGCAGCGCTGAACATCCTCCCATTTCGCTCACCCCCTGACCCATCACGACAAGTCTTTGATTCACAGGGAATAGAAACGCAAGGTTATCGGTTCGATGGAGGAAACGTATCCAGAAAGTATTCTCCCATTTGCATTTTATCAGCCCATTTTCATACGCATCTGCCTAACCCGATAGCCGCGCTTACTGACGAAATCAAGCATGCCCCGCGGATCCTTGCATTAGATGGTGGCGGAGTACGCGGTCTCTCCTCCCTGCTCATTTTGCGGGAGATTATGCTTGATATACAAGATATTGTCAAGTCGCGTCACCCTCCGAAGCCTTGTGACTATTTTGAATTAATCGGGGGTACATCCACTGGGGGATTAATCGCGCTCATGCTTGGGCTCCTTGGCATGGTGAATCACCGGAATCGTAGTTACCTAATGAGATAGACAGTGCAAGAGTGCATCGATACATATGTTGATCTGTCCAAAGAAATCTTTGACGTCGACAAGGTCATTGCAGGGGCGATACCAGTCGGTGACAATGAATGTCGGTTCGATTTCAACACCTTGGAGACATCCATAAAGGATATTATCAAGAAAAAACTCGGGAAAGACGACTATACAATGGAAGAGAAACCGAAAGTCCTCCCGACGGGACAGCGCCCTTCCCAATGCCGTACGTTCGTCGTGACGCGGAAGGCGCTTGACGCAGGCTATCCTACAGTCTTCCGTTCCTACTCAGCCAAAGGGGTTCGAGCAACACAATGCGCTATATGGGAGGCAGCAAGAGCAACCACGGCAGCACCATCTTTTTTCAAACCCATGTACATAGAGCGGGTTCGTCCGGGAATGAACTACGTGGATGGAGGGTTGGGAGATAACAACCCGGCTCAGATCGCTTTGAAAGAAGCGGGGGATATATGGCCTAGCAGCAAAATTTTTTGTGTCGTGAGCATTGGAACTGGGAGATCGCGAGCAGTCAAAATTGTTGACGTTAAAAACAACATGCCAGACCTTGACAGTCAACGGGCGCTTTTAAAGCGCTTCATTCCCTCGTTCCCCAAGCTCTTGTCATTGTTTCCGACATGGCAGACAGCACAGCGATTCCCCTCTGGTGTCCAGGCTCTGATCAAAATTGCGCTTGCTACGACAGAGATCGCTACAAATTCAGAAAATGTACACCAGCAGATTGACGGATTGGCGCACTCGGTCGATAAAACCAAGCAATTTCCATATTTTCGTTTCAACGTGGCCTGCGACATGGCTGACATTGGTTTACAAGAGTGGGATAAATCAGAGGAGATCACAGCTCATACATTGTCGTACTTGGGAGAGGCAGATATCGGGAGAAGGAGGACCGCATGTGTTAAATGTTTAGTTCAGCCCCCGGAATTTAGACGTAGGTCTCAGCTGTTCTTCGATAGTTAAATGGTGTAGATGTCCATTCTTTCTTGGTTCCATACGAGAAAAATGAATGGTTTACAGGAAGAGGTGAACTTCTTGAAAAGCTCTTTCAAATGCTTGTCCAACTCCGTGAAAGTCAATGGAATCACAGAGTTGCGCTGTACGGCTTAGGGGGTATCGGAAAGACACAAACAGCGCTTGCCTTTGCACATTGGAAAAAAGAATATTACCAGTCTATATTTTGGATCAGTGGAGCAGATGAAGCTGCCCTACTGTCAGGTTTCCAACAAATAGCGATCATGACAGGTTGCGTTGGGGACTTGAAATCGACACCGTCGGGTGAAGTTGCCCGCAAGGTTATCCGCTGGATCGAATCTCAAGAAATGTGGCTCCTAATCATCGACAATTTGGATGACATTGCAGTGGCTAACGGCCGTTTGCCTGCGCAGAAGCAAGGAGGACACACTTTGATTACGACTAGGAACCCAAATACAGAGGGTATTCCCGCACAAGGTTTGGAAATCTCAGTCTTACCACCGAACGAAGCAACTGATCTCTTTTGTCGACTGTCTAATATCAACGGTAGAACAGAAGACGAAGTGAAAATGTATCGAGAAGAGGGTGAACGAATCGCAGAGGAACTTGGCCACCTGCCTTTGGCGATTGAACAAGCAGCAGCATATCTACGGGAGACTGGAAGACGAGTTGAAGATTACCTTCCTCTTTACCAGAAAAACAGATCCAACAGACGTCAGTTGCATCGCTGGACTCCAGAAGGCAATCGTCTTTATCAACATTCAGTGGCAACGACGTGGAAGCTGTCATTTGAGGCAATACAGGCAGCAACGCCTTATCCCCATGCGACATTGATATTGAGACTATTTGCCTTTCTGAGCCCCGACATCTTACTCGAGTTTGTAATGAGAGGTACACGGTCGATGGTGGAGTCATTTCACGAACCGCGTACCACGCCTACCCCTCACGAGGAGAACTTGACAAGAGCGACTCGGTTATATGCACTATTTCAGGAAGATATTAAGACAGATGACAACCTAAGACTCCTTCAACGATTTTCTCTCATCCAAAGATACAATGGAGGCACCGCTGTGAAAATTCATAGATTGGTTCAAGAAGTTATCCAATGTGATCTTGACGAGATCGAATGGTTGAATTGGTGGGAATTAGTGGTTTGCATTTGCCTAGGGGCTTTCCCATCCAGTACAAACGGCGCTACTCAGATGTGCCGCAAATATGAAGGGCAAGTAACAGGACCGCTCTCGAAATGCCCCGAGCTCTGCTTCGGCGATCTGCCATTGTGCTGCGACCGAGTCGCACACTTCCTTTGGGACGACGGAAAATTCACTCAAGCCAAAACGTTGTTCGAAAAGACGAGAAATATTTATCAGAATGCCTGGGGGCCGCTTTCCCTCAGCACAGTGAGAGCAATTGCAAACGTGAGTACCTGCTCCTGGAGTTTAGGCCTGTACGATGAGGCCATTGCCATGGATGAACATGTTTTCAAATGTCGAAGAGATGCCCTGGGACCTCAGCATCGTGACACATTGACAGCAATGGCAAACTTAGCAATGGCATACAAAGACAATGGCTGGTACAAGCGGGCAGTGGACTTACAAGAATCCGTGTATTCATCGTTGAAGCAGGGTTCGGCATTCGACAATGCGGATCTCATGCAAGCGGCCGGACACCTGGCTTCAAGCTATCGAAGGCAAGGCCGATGGGAGGAGGCCCTAAAATTACAGCAAAAGGTGTTGAAATTTAGGATAAGGGTGTTAGGGGAGCGCGACCCTGGTACAATCAGGGCACGTGGTGACTTAGGGTTGACTTGGGAAAAGCTGGGGAGATGGGACGAGTCATTTGATTCCGCCAAACGCGTTCTGGAGGACTCGAAAGAAATAATGGGTGAAAAGCACCCCAACACCTTGATTGCAATGGCAAACCTAGCTCGGATGTGCAAGACGCGAGGAGAGGTGGAAGATGTGTTGAATTTGGAGCGGAATATCATGCAGACTACTCGAACTGTCTTGGGCGGCCATCACCCTGCTACCTTGAAAGCAATGACCGATCTTGCGTCCACGTACCGTTCACGAGGCAATTGCGTTGAGGCTCTCGAACTCCTGAATGAGGTATATGAGATTAGTAAAATTCGACGTGGTGAAACACATCCCGAAGCAATAACGGCCATGGCGAACATAGCACACTGTTACTGGGAGCAAGGCCGCTTCGTAGAAGCAGTCAAGCTTGAGGAAAAGGTGCTGGATCGTAAATCGCGCACTCTCGGTGAATGTCATCCAGAAACATTAATGGCGATGTCTAATCTCGCGCTAAGCTATGGAGGTATGTGTCGTTACGAAGAGGCAATCGAGTTACAAACAAAAATAGTGAAGACCAGCACGTTCAAAGCGAATCATCCGGAGATGCTGAAAGCGCTAGGAAACCTAGCGTGGACATATGGTCGACAAGGAGACCACACGCGGGCGATGAAAATCGAGGAACAAGTGTATCAGGAGAGCAGAACCACGTTTGGAGAGACCCACCCTGAGACGTTAGTTGCTATGGGGAATCTTGCTTGGAGTTATACTGAGCTGGCAGACGCCCTCGCATTACAGGAACCGGTTTTAGCGGGGAGCCGTAGAACTCTGGGAGAGAAGCATCCCGATACCTGTAGGGCGAAAGCAAACCTTGCTCGGACGTACTGGAAGATAGGGAAAGAGATGGACGCTCTACGGTTACAGGAAGATGTCGTGCAAGCAAGGAGTGAAGTGCTCGGAGGCGAACATCCTGAAACAAGAAAGGCAGGAGGAAGTCTCGCCGAGATGCGAAGTGGGCAATATCGAATTTGTTAAGATTTGGGCGAATAGCGAGTTGGATTACTATGTATATGTATTAAGCTTGGTCAGGACGGGTATTGCAATAACAACTATCACACAAAATCTCCAGCTAGATTACTGCAAAGTTAGCTAGCCAAAATGCTCATTAATCTAGTGGCCAAATTTATATCAGACATGGCTTCGAGTCGAGCCGAGTCGAGTTTCGAGCCCAATTGCGAGCTCGAGTTGAGTTTAAGGGTGGGCTCTAGAGTAAGCCTGTAAGGCCAGGGATGGCGGCCGGGCTAGCTGTGATTGGCCAGAGGGTAAATATATTAAAAGAATGTAAGTATCCTTTTAAATATTGCATATGATTGGCGATTAATTTAATAAATGAGGATTTACGGTAAATATCTCTTTAAATGGCATGATAACTCTGTCAATTGTAATGGGAAAAATCGAAGCTCTAGGTTTTAAGTTGACGGCATATAGAAGAACTTAACTTCAAAGTTAGAAGTCAATCGGACAATTGGTGGTGGAGCTATTAAGTGAAGAAGTGGGTTTTGCACACAAATTGTGGTGATCTGCAAGGACTTAGTGATTTTGCAGATCACCAGGTTTTAATATGGAGATCAGCGCCACAACGCATTTTCGCACGCCACGCAGCAGCAGTACACCAACAACGATGGCAGAACCTTGAAGAGCTCATCGAACGCTACATTCTGGTATTTTTTTTGTGTCAAACGGACAAGAATTGAGGGAGTTATTGAAGGGTGAAGTTGGTTCATGGTAGTGGAGATCTGCAGGGACTTAGAAATTTTCGCAATTTTCGAGTTTTTGAGGTTTTGACCGACTTTGAGAGCCAACAGGTCAGCAACCAGGACAGATATGACAAAACAGAAGTGGGGGATTTCGTGAAGGCATTAAAGATGGTCAACCGCCCGATTCTAGGACGATTTGGTGAAGGGGTTGGCCATTTGTTTGCTGGTGGAAGTGATGATCTCAGGGTGGAGAGATCTACAGGGACTTAGAAATTATCGCAATTTTCGCATTTTTGAGGTTCTGACCAACTTTGAGAGCCAACAGATCAGCAACCAGGGGTGCTACAGACAAAAGGAGGGTGGAAAATTCAAGATGACATCAAATATGGTCTATCTCCCAATTCTAGGACCGATCGCACTGTATGGTGATATATAGATAGGGCAATGAATATAGTGGTACGAAAGCAGCTATTTGGAACTCCGTACTTTACTCTATATCCTACTCTATATCCTACACTATAATACATGCTTTGTCGCACCCTGCAATATTTCGTTGTTGCACCTGCAACAACCGTGGTGCACCATATTGTAAATTCTTCCCACACAAATTATAACC
>Ga0335075_10014154_pt1 | contig 11992 bp, 12 predicted proteins | sample Lox_Sample_24_FD_206723 | JGI IMG/M metagenome (GOLD analysis project Ga0335075, IMG submission 206723) | Soil microbial communities from Loxahatchee National Wildlife Refuge, Florida, United States - Lox_Sample_2.4 | ecosystem: Environmental > Terrestrial > Soil > Wetlands | place: USA... | reverse complement strand
GATGACCTACGACGATCTCCGCCTCCTCATCGACTATCACTACTGGGCACGCGACCGGGTGCTCGACGCCGTAGCTGCGATAACGCCCGAGCAGTTCACCCGTCCCATGGGGAACAGCTTCAGCTCGCTACGCGACACCGTGGCGCATATCTGCGCTGCCGAGCGCATTTGGATCACGCGCTTGAAGGGCGAAAAGCCGCAGGGACTGCAGAAGCCGGACCGCCTTCCTGATGTCGAAGCAGCTCGCAAGGAGTGGGCCGAACTGGAAAGCGAGATGCGCGAACAACTCGCTAGATTGGGTCCGGAAGCGGTGGAACGCCCGATCGTGTATCAGGACCTTCGTGGCAATGACCAGTCGGATGTGCTCTGGCAAATGCTGCAGCATGTGGTCAATCACGGCACCTATCATCGCGGACAGATCACCACGATGCTGAGACAGCTGGACGCAGCGCCTCCGAAATCAATGGATCTGATTGCCTTTTATCGAGAGCGGAAGCGGAAGGCTTGACTGGTAAATACCGGCTGATCCCAGGACGCGCCACCGGTATGTCGCGCTCCCCGCTTCCCAAATTGCTGAGAACTGACTTCAACTGACAGCCGCGCTACCTGCGCGCTGGCTTGCCTTTTAACCCTTCGCACGATCCTTCCGCCAGGCAATTCCCACCACCGTAGTGTTCATCTTCACTAAATCCACCTTTTGAGAGGAGACTGCTGTGCCAACAGCCTTCGTATACCGTCGTGCGCTCCGCCGCTTTGCGACGAGCATTGTGTTCACCATCCTCAACCTTGCTGTCTGCTCTCTGATGCTCTACCGGGTGTCTGAGTCCAGGCTTACGCCTTTTCTGCTCCTGCTGATCGTGCCACTTCTGCTCACGCTCGGAAACATGTGGCGCTGCACTATGGCTGATCTCTGCTACATCGGTACAGCTCTTTCTGTCGTTAACGCTCAGACCGCCGAACGGGTTCGAGCGCAGGTCTGATTCACACTCTCAACCCGAAAATGTTCGGGCCCCGCCTTCAGGCTGGGGCTTTTTCATTTCCAGCCCAACACACCCAGCGAAGGAGGAAGTGTCATGTCGCATCGTCATCGCCGCTATTCAAAGCGCGAGCTGCTTGGCAGCTTGCATGTGGACTACATCATGTCCGTCACCGATCTTGGCCTGGCGGCCAGGACCAATCGCTGGGATGTGCTGCGCGCATTTCTGGCCGCAGGGGAAGCTCGGGCGGAACGGCTCGTGGAAGAAGAGGATGGCTTTCTGATCCTGCAAAGTGTTCCCGGAGAGCCGAACACCGGGGGAATCTACCTCTTTGCGGAACCGCTACAGTCCTTTTTCTGGCTCCGCTTCGATCTGAAAGAGGACACGCTCAACGGCAATGACTTCCAGATCGCCCTGCGGGTGTACCACCTGCTCGACCTGATCGGCGGCAAGCACAGGAAATCTCATGGCCACGGTGGGTGGGAAAGCCACCAGTCTCCCCCGGCGCCGGCGCTCAGCCTGAGCGCTCCAGCTATGGCCGTTGCTGCCTGCTAAGACGAGCAATCCCGGCCCATTTGACCGAGTTTCGGAACCGGGCTACAACAGCACAGCTTGAGCGGAAGGGAGCACCAGCAATGGCTCAACTTGTTAGCACGTGGAAGGCGCCGCGACCGCAGCCGGAGATCCTGCCGGCTACGGTCGGCCACGCGGCCGAATACATGGCATGGTTTGTGAACCGGCGGGCTTATACCAGGCAAACGGACCGGCCGGATGAACACTCAGGCAAGTATTACTTCTACCAGGCGCGGAACCGGCGGACAAAAGAGCCGCTGGGCCTCGACCCTGTGGTGATCCAAAAGCACCTGGCGGGAGAACAGACGGTCGGCCTCTACGCCATCAATCCGGAGACACAATGCTCAAAATGGGTGGCGATCGATGCCGACTACGAAGGCGCTTACCGCGATCTCCGGACTCTCAAGTGGGAGCTGGAACAGGATGGGGTTCACGCCGTCGTGGAAATGTCGCGGCGCGGCGCGCACCTCTGGATCCTCTGCGAGCGGCCATTACCGGCCCGGCTCTGCCGCACCTATATATATAGTCTCGCCCTGCGTCTGGACGTCCCGATCAAAGGAACGTTCAAGCAGGTTGACGGCATCGAGGTCTTTCCCCGTCAGGATCAGATTGGCGAATCAGAGTTCGGGAATGCCATTCGCGGACCGTTTGGCATCCACCGCGCTAACATGCACCGCTACTGGTTCGAAGATGCGCCAAGCACTCTCGCAGACCAGATCGCGTACCTGCGGTCCGTGAAGCGGCTCACTGCGGCAGAACTTGAGACCTTCACGCAGGGCGTATCGATCCCGGAGTCCGTCTGCGGCCGCGTAGCAAAAGACGTTGCGCCGGCCGACGTTGCACACGCCGGATTTCAGATTCTCCAACACGTCAAGGTTCGGTTCAAACGGAGCGGCAACTACTGGACGCAGTGTCCGTCCTGCGCACAACAGGGACGCGATCGGGCGCGGGATAACCTGGCGATTTCGGTGGCCAATCCCCAGTTCTACAAATGCTGGGCCGGATGCCCGCGCGAGATGATCCGCGAAGCGCTGGGTCAGCCCATTCCCAAACAGATCTGGCGGTAAACACGGGAGGTGAGCATGCAGGAGAGTCGGCTGACCATAATTGCGCGGCGTGGACTCGCGCTGCCCGCGGAAACTCTGGAACAGATCCGGAAGACCGGCATCCGCTGCCGGCCGCAACTGGATGTCGTTTACCAGCAGCAGGCGAAAGCCTGGAAGATTCGTGGCGAGGAATCGGGAGGCGCGGTGGAACTCCTGGGCCACTACGTTGGCTTTGTCGGCGTGGACGGCTGCCCGGTTCCCTGGTTGCAACGGGTCCAGAACTTCCTCCCCAACGGCATGCACGCCGTCATCGTGGGCGATGACCTCGTGCGCGTTGAGATGTTCCGCTTCGAAAAAACCTACGATCTGCTCATTACCCGGCACTGGCTGAAGCAAGAGGACGGAAGGCGCGCGGAGCTGCGAAGCGCGATTCTCTTTCTCGGCCGCAACGGATTTCTTGAAACCGAGCTGTGGGGCAAGGATGCGGCATTCCGCGGTGGCGCTATTCCTCATTTCCTGACCCGAAGCGGCGAACCGGGCCTGCCGGGGCCGCTCTGGACGGACGCAACACTGAAGGTGACCGAAGCTGTGTGCTGTTGCGGATGCCATCATTCTCATCTGCTGGAAGCAGTGCCAGCGCCGAGACTTGTCGAGGTGTCCGCATGATTGACTGGCATCATCCGCGGATCTATGAACGGCTGCGCTGTTCCGGCCTCACGCTCCTTACCATCGGCGTGGCCTCGCACAACGTTGCGAATCCGCCGGTTGCAGTGGCGGCCATCGTTGTCGCAATCCTTCTTGTCGTCCGGCTCAGGATCGAACTCGAAATCGGGCGCGACGAAGAAGAGACCAGTCTCGAACGCAAACTCAGGCATATCGATCTGATCAATACGCTGGCCATCGGCCCGGCGGTGCTTGGAGCACTGGCTCTGCTGCGCCGGTTCTCCGATGTCGGAATGTTCATCGAAAGCTGACCGGCGGCCGATCCGGGAACACGACTGATTCTCAAGAGGAGGAGGACATGCATTTCGCGCTGAAGGGCATCGTCGAAGTCTTCGCACAAGAGTGGTACGTATTCTGCGCATATTTCGCGATCTACGTACTGCTGGAAGTCCGCAGGCATGGCGAGCAGATCGCTGCGCATCGCGTCGTTCGCCACGCGCTCTGGGCGGCGTCCTTCGTGATCCTGCTGCACGCCGCGGTTGTGTCGGAGGTCTTGATACGCAGGACCGGGTTTGACTTTAGGGCCTTCGACTACGTGATGGTCATGGGTCTCACCGGGACCACAATCTACCTGCTCGGCGAAATGTTCGAGGAGGTTCCCAAGACTGTCGAAGCCAAGGCGGAGGAGCGGCCATGACCTCGGACTGGGCGCCCTTGGAACAGGTACTCGGGCCAAAACTGTGCGATTGCTTCATGTTCATGGGCCGATCAGGCGAACTCTACCTGTACAAGCATGTCGATACTCGCCGTTACCTCAACCTCGACACCGAAGGAAGGTGCTTTCGGTACGCGGGGAACGACTACGCGCCAGAGGAATTGAGAAAGGCCATCGTGCACGTTTTCAGTTAATAAAACGGTGTTCGCGCCGGAACGACGAAGGCGCGGGAAAAGGAGAAGCAAATCATGAGCAAGACAGTGAACAAGGTCCTGCTGCTGGGCAATGTCGGCAAGGATCCGGAGATCGCGTCAACGAACGGTGGAACGCTGGTTGCCAAGCTTTCGCTGGCGACCTCGGAGCGATTCAAAGACAAACAAGGCGAGTGGCAGGAACGCACAGAGTGGCACAACCTGATCGCGTACGCGCGTGGCGCTGAGATTCTGCGCGATTATGTGCATAAGGGGTCAAAGCTGTACATCGAAGGACGGCTCACAACTCGTTCCTGGGACGATAAAGAGAGCGGCAAGAAGATCTATCGCACCGAGATCGTCGTCGGCGACATCAGCTTGCTTTCTGATGGTGGGCGTTCCGGGAAAAGCGGCCCAGATCAGCGATCCTCACATAATGACCGCCCAGAGAAATCCGATGATGACTTTGACGGCCTCGGCATTTCCGATAGTGAGATCCCCTTTTAGGGTTTTCGCAAGGACCTCAATCCGCAAAGGACTAGAGCTCCATATGGTGATGCGCTCTTCATACGTGTTGACATCCGACCCAAGCAGTGACATTCTTATGTCGGATGACGACCCGAAAGGAAGTCGAGCGCATTTCTCTCCTTCAGGGCACGCTTGACGTGCTCATTTTGAAGACTCTCGTCTTTGGCCCCTGCCATGGCCAGGGGATCGCTCGCTCGATTCAGCGCCAATCAGAAGAGGTTTTCCTTGTCGACCATGGTTCGCTGTACCTCGCACTGCAGCGCCTTGAAGACAGGAAGCTGATCGCCGCCAAATGGGGTGTGAGCGAGAACAACCGGAAGGCGCGCTTCTATTCGCTCACTGCGAAGGGCCGTGAGTGTCTTTCCGAGAAGACCAGCGAGTGGCAAAGGCTGGCACGCGCGATGGGCCTGATTCTTGAAGGCCCGAGCACGCCAGAGAGCGAGGAGGCTTAGTCCATGTTCAGGCGCACAAGGAATACGAAAGATTTCTCGGATGAGGTTCAGGCACATTTGCAGCTCGAAGCCGATGAACTGGAGGCCGAGGGTCTGAGCCGCGAGGAAGCCCACCGCCGGGCGAGAGTTGCCTTTGGCAATGTCGCTGCTGCTCAAGAGCGTTTCTTCCTTAAAGGACGTGTGCTGTGGTTTGACAATCTGATTCGTGATCTGAAGTTCGCCCTCCGCCAGCTTGCAGGAAATCCAGGGTTTGCCTTGGCTGCGATTTCGGTGCTGACGCTGGGCATCGGTTCAGCTGTTGCGATTTTTGCTTACGCCGATGCCGCTCTGCTGGAGCCGCTCCCCTACGTGAATCCCAATCGGCTCATGTCCGTGAATGAAAGCAGCCCCAGAACTCCGCGGTGGCCGCTGTCGTATCCGGATTTTCTTGACTGGCAGAGCACGAATCAATCTTTCAGTTCGCTGGATGTATACACTGGCACAGGTTTTCTGCTTCAATCCCCCTCCGGTGCGCAATCGGTGCAGGCAGAGCGCGTCAGCGGCGGCTTCTTCCGGACGCTCGGTATTCATCCCGCATTTGGCCGTGATTTTTACCCTGGCGAGGATCGGCTCGGCGGTCCGAATGTCCTGCTGCTGAGTTATGGAACGTGGCTCAACCGTTTCGGCGGTCAGCGTAACGCCGTGGGGCGGGTGGTCGACCTCGATGGGAAAGCGTTCACTATTATCGGTGTTCTTCCCCGTAGATTTTCCTTTGGGCCAGCCGGCAATGCGGAATTCTGGGTGCCCATCAATACTCTGAGTTTTCATGAGTATTCACGAGCCTTCTATAACTTCCGGGGAATAGGCCGACTCCGCAAAGGAGTTAGCAGGACTGCGGCACTGGCAGAAATGAATTCGCTTGCCGATCGCCTGCAGCGCGAATATGGGACCCGGCAATTCCATTTAGGCGCATCGGTGGTCCCGCTCTCCGCAGTGATTGTGGGCGACGTGCGGCCTGCCCTCCTGACCCTTCTCAGCGGAGCGGTTCTTCTTTTGCTCATTGCCTGCGTGAACGTAGCCAGCCTCATGCTTGCCCGGTCAGAGAACCGGCGGCGTGAAATCGCTGTCAGGGGCGCTTTGGGGGCCACACCTGCTCGTCTGGTGCAGCAATTTGTCACCGAAGGTTTTCTGCTTGCGGTGCTCGGATGTGTCGGCGGCCTGGTGGCGGCAATCGGACTCATCCGCTTCCTCGGCGGGATGATTCCGAAAGATATGGCGGCGAACATGCCTTTTCTGGAGGGAGTGCACCTGAATCTCCACGCGTGTGCTTTTGCGGCCGGAATCTGCGCGCTCGCTGGAATCCTGATTGCAACCACTCCCATCTTCCGGCTGTCCGCGCAGAGAGGAAGGAACGCACTCGCCGAAGGGGACCGCGGCGCCCTGTCGCGGTTCTGGCAGCGCGTTGGGGCCAATCTTGTCATCGTCGAACTGGTTGTTGCGGTGATTTTGCTCTCCAGTGCGGGATTGCTGACCAGGAGCCTTTACAGCCTGCTGCACGTCCCTTTGGGCTTCGACCCGGCCCATCTGGCCACCGCGGAGGTTGCCCTTCCCGCGACAACCGGTACCGGCGGACAAACCACCGGACTTTCTCAGGAGATCTCGCGCCGCGTTGGGCAACTGCCGGGCGCAACGTCTGCAGGATTCACAAGCCTTCCGCCCGTTCAATGCGATTGCAGCACCGACTCGATCCAGGTGATTGGGAAACCCAAACTCGCCGGCGAAAACGAAGTTGACGAACGCCACATCAGCCCCGGATACCTGCCCACACTCGGCGCCAGGCTGATGCGCGGAAGACTCTTCACCGAGGCAGATGACGCTTCGATGCCCGGCGTGGCGATCATCAATGCCTCTCTTGCCCGGAAATACTTCCCCAACGAGAACCCGATCGGTCAAAGATTCTCGAATACCGAAGGCGGACGCCCGACGGTGTGGGAGGTAGTGGGTGAAATTGAAGACGTTCATGAGGGCCCGCTGGATGTGCCTGCGGGACCTGCTGAATATTTTCCTCTCCGACAGACCCTCGACGGCGGGTTCCATCTTGTGGTCCGGACGGAGCAGGACCCGGTTGCAGTCCTGTCCTCTGTCGCCGCCACGTTACACCGGATGAATAACGGCATCGCCGTGTCCAACGAGACAACGATCGACGACATGATCAATGACACGCAGGCCGCGCTTCTGCATCGATTCTCAGCATGGCTGATTGGAGGATTTGCGGCAGCGGCTCTCATTTTGAGTGTGGTCGGACTGTACGGGGTCATCGCATACTCGGTACGCCAGCGTCGCCGCGAAATCGGTGTGCGTATCGCGCTGGGTGCCCAGCGCGCCGCAATCTATACTCTTGTGCTGGGCCAGGCGGGGTGGCTGATTGGAGCCGGCCTGGTTTTGGGACTCATCGGTTCGGTCATCGCATCGCGATTGCTGCGCAGCCTGCTTTTTGGCGTGAAAGAGTGGGATCCCATGACGCTGAGTTGCGTCAGCGCCATACTGGCCGTCGTATCGCTTGCCGCCGTATTTCTGCCTGCGCGGCGGGCCGCTTTCCTCGATCCGGCTGAAATTCTGCGCACGGAGTAGCTCTTCTGAGGCTGTCGGATCAGCGCCCACTGCCATCCAATCTCGACTGGCGCCGAATCGGCCGACTCTCCCATAAGTCAGCATCGGGCCTCCTACTCGTACCGTAACGCGACCGACGGATCCACTCGCATCGCCCTTCGCGCTGGCAGGAACGCGGCCAGCAACCCCGTCACCACCACTAACCCGCATACAACGGCCATCACCACAGGATTTCGAGCGCCGGTACCATACAGAAAGGCTCGCAGCACAGGCCCCGATGCCAGTGTTGCCACGACGCCGAGCGTGGTTCCGATCGCCATCAAAACCGCGGCCTGGCGCAGTACCATCTGCAGCACCATTCGCCGCGGCGCCCCGAGCGCCAGCCTCACTCCAATCTCTCGCGTGCGCCGTGCAACCGAATAGGCCATGACTCCGTACAGGCCAACCAGGGTCAGCACCAGCGCGAGGCCGGCAAAAGCACTGAGCAGAACCATGGCAAACCGCGGCTGCGCCAACTCCAGTGCGATCCGCTCATGCATCGTGCGCACATCGGTGATGGGGATATCCGGATCCATGGAGGCCACCAGGCTTCTCACTTCCGGCTCCAGACTGAGTGGATCCATTTGAGTTCGCACCACCGAATACAGACAGCACCAGTTCGGGAGCTGGCTCGCAGGCAGATAGTACATCGGATCCATTTCCCGGTCGGTTGCCCCTGTCCGAATATTCCCTACCACGCCCACAATCGTGCGCCACGCCGGAGGGGTGGTGGGGCCGTTGCTGGTGCCCGGCTTGAGCTTCTTGCCCAATACGTCTTCGCCATGAAAATACTTCCGCGCAAATGCCCGGTTGACGATCATCACCTGTGTCGACTTCTCTGTATCCGCATCAGTGAAATCGCGTCCGGACAAAAGCGGAATCTCCATTGTCCGGAAATAGCTCGTTGACACGAGATCCAGGCTGGCGCTCTCCAGTTGCCCCTTGGGGAGAGGGTGCTCCGGATTCTCAAAGCTCACTGTCGCGCCGTTGTAGGTCATGGGCAGCATCATCGACCCTCCTGCCGACTCGACGCCTGGCAGGGCGCGCAACTTCTCGAAATACTCCTGGTAAAACTGCGCTCGCGAATTTGCGTAACGCGAATCGGGTGTCTCGAACAGGAACGTCAGCACACGATTTGGATTAAATCCCTCGTTATTGCGCGTCAGATGGATGAAGCTTGTCACCAGCAGCCCCGCTCCCGCCGTCAACACGATGCCCAGAGCCACCTGTCCCACAATCACCGCCGAACCCAGCCGATGCCGCCCGCCTGTTCCTGCCCTTCCGCCCTCTTTCAGCGGTGACAACAGGTCGCCCCGCATGAACCGCGCTGCCGGCGCCAGCCCGAAGATGATGCCCGAGGCAAGCGATACCGCCAGCGCAAATCCCAGCACCGGCAGATTCACTCCTGCATCCGCTGCCCGTGGCACGCTGGTGCCGATCAGGCGCAGGATCGCTGGCGTCGCAACGAATGTCAGAGTGCATCCGGTCACGCCGCCAAGAAGGCCAAGCAGCACGCTCTCCACCAGCAGCTGCCGCACCAGCCGCGTCCGGCTCGCACCGAGAGCGGAACGCATGGCCATCTCTCGCTCGCGCTCGTTTGCCCGTACCAGCAGCAGGTTCCCCACATTCCCGCACGCAATGAGGAGCACCAGTCCCACCGCCCCCAACACGATCAGCAGAAGCGTGCCCGTATCGCCGAGCATGGCCCTGAGCTCGCTCTCGACACGCACGGAGCTGTGGCGCGTATTCGTGTCTGGATACTGCTTTGCAAGACGTGCCGCGATCGCATTCATGTCGTCATTCGCCTGGGTTAAACTCACGCGCGGTTTCAGCCGCCCGATCACGCTCATTTCATGGGCGCCGCGGTTTGCGGTCAGCGCTTTCGGAGTGCCATCGTTATCTACCGCCAGTGTCGTCCAGAAGCTGTTTTGCAGCGCGTCTACGGGAAACCGGAAGTTTGCCGGCATCACACCCACGATCGTGTACGCATCGCCGCTCAGGTGTATCGTTCGCCCGATTATCGACGGGTTCGATCCGAACTGGGATACCCACAACGCATGGCTGATGAGGACCACCCGTGTGCCGAACTTTTCTTCTTCGGGACGGAACCCTCGCCCCAGTTCCGGACTCACTCCCAACAAGGGCAGCAAGTCCCAGCTCGTCACTTCGCCATCCAGATGTGCGGCCCGCTGCACCCCTGTAAGCGTCAGCGAAGTGTCGTGGAACGACATAATGTCCGAGAAGCTATGGTTCTGTGCACGCCAATCGAAGAAGTCGGGGTACGAAACATCGCTGTCCTCATACTGGTGGCCAGTGTCGCTCGACTGCACGTCGGTCAGTTGCTGCGGCTGTGCGAACGGCAGCGGGCGTAGGATGACCGCGTCTACGATGCTGAATACCGTCGTGTTCGCCCCAATTCCCAATGCGAGCGCCAACACCATCGCCGCATTCAATGCCGGCCGCCTGGCGAGCATCCGCATACCGAAGCGCACATCCCGCGCCCACTCCGCCGGCGAAAGAAAGCCGCGCTGCTCTCGCTGCCGCTCCTTCAGTGTTGTCACGTTGCCGAACTGTCGCCGCGCAGCCTGTGCTGCTCCCTGCCCGCTCATCCCCTGCGAACGATAGCGCTCTTCGAGCAGGGCAATGTGCTCACCAATTTCCGCAGCAAAGGCATTGTCTTCGCGTCCTTGCGCCGCCTGACCCCTCACCCGCGCCCACAGCATCCGGAGTTTCCGCATCGCCTCACCCCTGCCTTTCGAGCTTCAGCACGCGGTCCATTACGCCCGCGACACGCTCCCAGTTCTCCGTCTCCCGCTCCAGTTGTTTGGCGCCCTGCCTCGTGATCGAGTAGAAACGCGCACGCCGATTGTTCTCGCTCGTCCCCCATTTGGACGTGATCCATCCCTGCTGTTGCAGGCGCAGGAGCGCTGTGTACACCGTTCCTTCATTCAAATCGAGCACGCCATCGCTGACCTGCTCAATTCGACGGGCGATCCCAAAGCCGTGGAGCGGCCCCATTGCGTAGAGCGTCTTCAACACCATCAGGTCCAGCGTTCCCTGTAGGACTTCCGATTTTCCGTCACCCATTGGTCGCTCCTATGGACATTGCACAGAACCTATCACACAGTCCTATGCAATGTCCATAGGAGGCCGTTTGTCCCGGAACACGCTTATCTCAATCGAAGAGGTTTTGCCATCGAAAATTCACTGAACGCCGCAAACGCCCTGACGCGTCTGGAGGAGCCCTTTGCCTCGAAAGACCTGAAGTGGCTGGTTGCCGCCACTTCGCGAGACGGTCGCAAGGGGCGTGTGACGCCTTATGCCGATCCGCGGGCTTATACGGACCGGCTAAATGAGATCCTCATCGCACGCGGTTGGGACGAGGGGATACTCGGTTCACCTTGTCTCTCTGATCACACCGACGAAGAAGGGCAAGCCCGTTCTGGCGGGAAAGGTGCTGATGTCCTGTGCCGCTTCTATCCCGGGGTTGGAGAACATAGGACACATCTATTCCTGACGAAGGCTGCGTGCGGGGTCAATCTTTGTGGCTCGCAAGGCAGGTATCGCAACTCCGGCGGCAGCAGCAATCAGAAGCACACAAACCGCAAGAGACAGAGCTGAGGCCGGTGCTGCGCCGATGCCAAACATCACGCTCTTCAGCGAGCGGTTGATAAGGAGCGCCCCGAAGGCCCCCGCAATGAATCCCGCGCCCAGCATAACTGAAGATTGTCGCAAAACGAGTCGCGTGATCTGTGCTTTTGAGGCACCGATGGCGAGGCGGATGGCCATTTCGCGATGCCTCTCGGTAACAAGATAAGAAGTGACGCCGTAAAGGCCAAACGCGCCAATCAAGAGGGCAAGCGCACTGAATGCTGAGAGGAGCGTTGATAAAATCCGTGTGTAAGAAACGGAGTACGAGCGATCCAAAACTTCCTGCATCGTGCGAACATCAAATGCGACAGCATTCGGTTCGAGGCGATCCAACTCCCGACGTACAGATGGCAGGATCGATGACGGCTCAAGAGAAGTACGAAGCGCAATGACCTGCTCCGTAAGTGGTGCGGGCATTGTGGAAAGGGGCATCTCAATCTCAGAACGAGGAGCAACGTCCAATCCGGCTTGATGCACATCCTGTGCTACACCGATAACAGTAAAGGAAACGCCGTTGAGTTTCTCAGACTCCTTCAGTTTGAGAGTCCAGCCAACCGGGTCTCGATTG
>Ga0335075_10014152_pt1 | contig 11993 bp, 10 predicted proteins | sample Lox_Sample_24_FD_206723 | JGI IMG/M metagenome (GOLD analysis project Ga0335075, IMG submission 206723) | Soil microbial communities from Loxahatchee National Wildlife Refuge, Florida, United States - Lox_Sample_2.4 | ecosystem: Environmental > Terrestrial > Soil > Wetlands | place: USA... | reverse complement strand
CGCGCTCGGGCATCAGGGAGGTCACCCTCACCGACATCGCCCACGAGGTCGGGATGCACAAGTCGGCGATGCTGCGCTACTTCGAAACCCGCGAGCAGATCTTTCTCCGGCTCACGGCCGCCGGCTGGCGTGACTGGTCGGCGTCGCTGCGGTCGCTGCTGCGGGGGATGTCACCGGGGGTGCCTGCCGCCACCGTCGCGCGTGCGTTCTCGAACACGCTGGTGGCACGGCCGATGTTCTGCGATCTGCTGGCGCAGGCACCGCTCAACCTCGAGCGCAATGTGTCGATCGAGTCCGTGCGGGCGTTCAAGCTCGCCACCCTGGAAGAGGTCGAGGCGATCGGCGGGGAGCTGGCGCGGTTGTTCGGGCTCGGCGAGCGGGAGTGCGTCGACGTGATCGCGACCGCGACCTCGCTCGCCGGAGCCCTGTGGCAGATGGCGACGCCAGGGCCCCTGGTGCAGGAGCTGTACCGCAGCGACCCGCGGCTCGCGCACGCGATCGTGGAGATCGGGCCGCGGCTGACGAGGGTGCTGACGGCGCAGCTGACCGGGCTCGCCCACATCCCCTAGAGATCGCGTTCGTAGACGTACATCAGAGGGCCGTTGTCACCGCCCGACCTGTTCGTGAAGCCCAGGCTCTCGTACAGGCGGCGGGCGGCGAGGTCCGGTTCGTCGACGCCGATGTCCATCGTGTCCGCGCCCCGGTCGCGGGCCTCGCGAAGAGCCGCCTCCATGAGGGCCCGCCCCAGCCCCTGCCCTCGCCGGGCCGGCGTGACGTACAGCTCCGCCAGGTAGCACTCCAGGCCCATGCTCCAGATGGCCGCGCGAAAGCGGAGCACCGCCAGGCCGTCTGGCCCGGCACCGGCGAGCAAGACAACGGTGTCGCCTGTGCCGAGGAGCTGGCGGATCCGTTCCGCCAGGGCGGAAGGTTCCGGGGTGGGGTCGTCGAATTCCCGGTTAAAGGCGTAAAGCAGCTGCCCGATGGCGGCAGCGTCGACACGGTCCGCAAGGCGAACGTCGGGTGCCATGAATCCTCCTGATCGTGGGTCCGGTCTGCGTGGCTGACTGGGCCGCTCTGGAGGTCCACGGTTGCGGGAGCTAGGTCAACATCGCACGGTACGAGACTAGCTGACCAGTCTCAGCGCGTCAGGAGCCCTTCGCGGGCGCCGGCGAAGATCAGGTAGTTGAAAATCAGGAACCTGACGACGAACGTCACAGCGTTAGCGGCGATATAGAGCCCCTGCACGAACAGGGCGAACTCGATGCCGTGCAGGCCCATTGACTGCGCCGCCTGATAGGCGAAGTGGCTCACCTCTGTCAGCACCGCCCCGACACCCAGCGAGACGGCCACGAACGGCAGCGTTTCCCGCAGCAGCCGCGGCCTGCCGCGGCGCTCCCAGGCCCACCGGCTGACGGCATAGCTGACCACGGCCCCGGCGAACCAGCCGGCGAACCCGGAGACGCGCCCTGTCGAGTGCACCACGCTGACGCAGATGAAATAGGTGACCTGGCTGGCGGCCAGCGCCAGCACGGCGGCGGGAGCGAACCTGAGCAGCCGTCTCCCGTCCGGCGACTCCAGCCGCCGTCGCAGCGGCTCAGGGACGTGGCTCCACGTCGCGGATACGAACTTCGGTGTCGCGGGTGACATTGCTGCCCACGCTAGCATCCCAGGACCCGCGACCGTCCGGCAGCGCGCCGCTACATCCCGTGACGTGCGAGGAACGCGCCCGTGCGCTCGGGAGTTGCCAGGATGTCCCACTGCCGCTCTGGCTGGTTGAAGTTGTCGGTGAACTCGTCCGCGACGGCCGGGTTCTGCGACATCGCGCCGAGGAGCTGGAGCAGGTGCGGCGCGGGCGGCAGCCCGATCATGAGGTTCGTCCAGTCGGAGATCGCCCGCACGCGGTTGGCGCGGCGGGCGGCGACCTTCCTGGCGAACCGCTCGTCGAAGTTCGGGTCCTCGCCGATGACGGTGCCGAGCTCCCACGCCGAGTAGGACGCCGAGTTGGCGCCCTGGCCCACGACCGGGTCGACGACCGAGTGCGCGTCGCCGAGCGCGATGGCGACCCTGCCGTTCGGCAGGACCGCATAGTCCTCGCGCAGCACCGGCGTCACGGCCCCCTGCAGCAGGTCGTCGGGGCGGGTCAGCCCGAACCTTGCCGTGTCGATCCGCTCGAAGACCTCCGGGTGATGCACGCGGACCTTCTCGAGCACCAGCCGGTCGAACGCCGCCGGGTCCTCGTCGTACTTGGCGTCGGCGAGCACCTCGGTGTCGCCGCCGGGGACGTTCTCGAACAGCAGGACCGTGACGTGACCGTCGGCGGAGAAGGTCGGGATCTCGAGGAGCTCACCGTGCGGCGGCGCGATGCTCATCGTCACGCCCTTGGGCTCTGATGGCGCGATGCCGGTGTAGAGCCCGGCGCACAGCCGGCGCTGCGGACGGCTATAGGGCGACTTGCCGGGGACGACAGGGAACATCGCGCTGGTGCCGCCCTTGCCGGTGGACACGACCACCAGGTCGTGCACTTCCGACAGGCGCACGATCTCTTCCGGGCTGACCTGCTGCCCGGGGCGGAAGTCACCGCCGCGCTCCTGGAAGTCCGCCAGCAGCCGCGGCAGGTAGACCCGGTAGTCGATGGCCCGGGACGGGGCGCCGAAGGCACCAGGGAACGACAGCGGCTGCGGCCCGCCGATGTAATGGTGATGGCAGAAGTAGCCGTACTCCGCGAGGTCCCAGTGGTCCACGCCGAGCGCCTGCTCGCGCTTGACGGTCGTGTTGTGGTGGGCGACGGTGTTCAGCATCCGGCCGCTGCCGAGCTGCGCGGCCGTCTTGTCGCTGTAGAGGGTGACGGGAATGCCCTGCTTTTGCAGCAGCAGAGCCAAGTGCAGGCCCGCGACCCCTGATCCGACGATCGCGATTCCAGACGACTGCGTGCCACCAGCCATGGGTCGACACCTCTCTGCGTGGGCCCACTAGAGGACCTTCGCCTCAATCTTCGCTTGCATACCTACGCAAATCGAGGGGCAGCTTCCGAGCTGAAAGACTGTCCGACGTGGATCTTCCCCGCAGCTTCACCATCCGTGAGAGCAGCCATCGCATCCATAACCCGTTCAGCAGCGAAAAGCTGGCTACGTTGGGGCAGGCTCTGCGCCTGGCACCGGAGACGAGCATGCTCGACCTGGCCTGCGGTACGGGCGAGATGTTGTGCACCTGGGCGCGTGATCATCGCGTATCTGGCCTCGGCGTGGACATCAGCAGCGTGTTCATCGCTGCGGCCCGGGCGCGAGCCGACGAGCTGGGCGTCGCCGGCCGGGTCACGTTCGTGCACGGCAACGCGTCTGGTTACGCCGCGGATCAGCCAGTCGGCATCGCATCATGCGTGGGTGCGACGTGGATCGGCGGCGGCGTCGCCGGGACCGTTGAGCTGCTCAGGCGCAGCATCACCCCGGACGGGATGATGCTGATCGGCGAACCGTACTGGCGCCGGGAGCCTCCCGATCAGGTCACCGCCGAGGGCTGCTACGCCACCGGCGAGGAAGAGTGGCTGCCGTTGCCGGAGCTGATCGAGTCGTTCGGCGAGCTTGGCTGCGATGTCGTGGAGATGGTCCTGGCCGATCAAGACAGCTGGGATCGCTACGAGGCCGCGAAGTGGCTCAATATCCGGCGCTGGCTGGACGCCAATCCCGATGACGAACTCGCCGGCGAAATGAGAGCCGAACTCGACACCGCGCCGGTCCGCCACGTTCGCTACCAGCGCGAGTACCTCGGCTGGGGAGTCTTCGCATTGATGAACCGCTGAGGCCTACTCGGCCAGCCGCCGGAGTATCTCTATATCGCCGATGTCTTTCTGCCGCCACGGCCCGCCGTTGCGCAGGTGCGGAAACTGCTCCTTCATGGCGAGCATGCCGGGGACGCTCATGGCCAGGACCGGTGTGCCGTCGAGCATCCCGGGCTCGTCGCCGAAGGATCCTGGCGGGAACCGCCAGTCGGACCATCGCCCCATTGGCTGACTGAACGACCCGTCCGGCTGCCGGTCAAAGTAGGCGGTACTAAACAAAACGTCGTCCCAGGTGAACTCGCATGCCTCCGCCGCCGGCTGCGTTGCCAGGGCCGTGGCACCGGCTCGCACGAGCAGTTCTTTGGACCGGTAGGCGTGGATGCGCTCAACCCAGAACTCGACGTCGCCGTGCTGGCGCGTGACCCGGCCGATCCTCGCATCCAGGCCCCAGCCTCCGAACAGCCACGCTGGGATACCGGCAGCCTCCGTCACGGCTATGACCTTGCGGATAACACGTAGCTGCCCAGCGGTGCTCTCGTCCATGGCTTGATTCTGCCCTGGCTGCAATCGACGGCAGCCTCCCGGCGTGGTGCCGCGAAGCGGCGATGCGCAGGTCAGAACTTGCCTGCGGCGATGTCAGCCAGGTTGACCCGGGTCAGCTTCCAGGTGACGGTGGTGGCGGCGGGGCCGCCGGCCGGGCCGCCGGTAAACTTCAGCGGAATGCCGGTCTGCGCGTTGATGGTTGTCGCCTCCTGGTAGGACGACCCGCCCGCACCGCCGGGTCCCCCAAGCTCAGCCGCGCCAGCAGTGAGGGTGAGCGTGGGCTGGCCGTCAACGGTGCCATGCGTGATGGTGACGCCGGGCAGCATGGATACCAGGCGCAGCACGCCGGCTCGCACCTGCGGGTCGCCGGCACCCGCGGTCAGGGCGTCCTCGCTGTTCTCCCAGACGTAATTGTCGATCTGCAGCCCGCCGGCCGAGATGTTCTTGACCTGCGCCGTGAGCCACGCGGGGGGCGCGGACGTGTTGGCGGCCCACGCCATCTTCAGTGCGGCGGTGTCCAGGTTGCCCGTCACCGCGTAGGTCGCGGCGGCGATTTCCCTGGCGAATATGCCGTCGCCCTGGTTGTTGTCCTCCTGGACCTGGGTCGGCAGCCCGGACTCTGTCCGCGAGAAGAAGTACCGGCCGTCATCGGTATACAGGTCCCAGACCTTGACGGTCGCCTGGCCCGCTAGGGTCGTCTCCCGTTCCACCAGCGTGGCGTTGCCTTTCGGCTGGGGCTCTGCGGCCACCCTGACGGCCAGCTGCACCAGTGGCTGCCCGGTAGCGGCCGATGCACTCGGCGAGGCCGATGCTCTCGGCGAGGCTGATGCGCGGACGGTCGCCGGGTGCGAGCCGCTGGCCTGGGCCTGCCGGGCCGGCGCGGACGGAACGGAGCTGGCCACGACCACGGCCGTCACGGCTCCGACCGCGACGACGCCGGCCCCGATACCGCCTTGGACCATCCGGCGGCGCCGACGGGCCTGCCGGGCGCGCTGCTCGATGGCCGATACGTCCGGGGTGAAGGGCTGGTCTGCGACCAGGTCGCGGAATGCCGCGCCCACGCGCTGCTCTGCTGGGGAATTCATAGTGGCGACTCCTTGGGTTTCAGGCAGCCGCCGAGCGTGTTCAGCGCCCGGGCGGTCTGGCTCTTCACGGTGCCCTGGCTGCACCGCATGACCGCAGCGGTTTCCCGCTCGCTCATCCCCTCCAGGTAGCGGAGGACGACGGTGGCCCGCTGCCGGGCCGGGAGGGTCAACAGCGCGCGCAGCAGATCGGCGCGGTTGGCGACCTCGTCAGAGACGTCGGGGACGGCGACCTCGGGGTGGTCGGTGTCGGCGTGCACGGGCAGTCGGCCGTAGCGCCGCCAGTGCCGCTTGAACTCGTTGATCAGGATCCGGTTGACGTAGGCGTTCTGGTTGTCGGCTTGCTGTACCCGGCGCCAGTGGCGGAGGATGTGGACGAACGTCTCCTGTACCAGGTCGTCGGCCAGATGCCAGTCGCCGCAAAGCAGGTACGCGGTCCGATGCAGCGAAGCCGCGCGGCTACCGACGAACGTCCGGTACTCCTCCTCCGAGCGACTCATTACCTCCAGCTTTCGGTGGTCATACTTGTCCAGAGTCTGATCCCGCCGAAAAGGTTGGCAACGAATCTTCAGCGCGTGATCAGGGAGGCTCAGTCAGCGACTTCCGTCAAGCAAACAGGAGGGCCGGACCCTCATTCGGGTCCGGCCCTCTTGCCTTGGCAGCGGGCCTTGGTGTCGCAGCTACGTTCTGCGGAATGTAAAGACGCCGTCCCGGCTGAAGATCTGCTGGTAACTGGCATCTGGATGGTCTTGCTTGACCCACTGGCTGATGTTTCCCCCGATCGGCGGCTGAGCGTAATAATCATTGGGGTCGATCACGATGTACTGCGGCGCCGGGTTGCGAGGATCGCTGGCGTAGAACACATCGGCCCGGGCGGCGAGCGGGGCTTCCATGTTCTCCGTCGCTTCCACGGTAGCCCCGTCGGGCACCTTGGCCATGGCCGCGTCCTCGGCGCGGACATGCTGGCTGATCGTGTAGGTCTGCGGCTGGAACAGGTGCTTAACGGGTGCCCAGAAACACAGCCCGAGCGCGATAGCCAGCATGAGGGCCGGGCTGTACCGCACGATAGCCGCGGAAGCGCCCCGCCGGGATGACGGGGCGCCGCGGGCGGCCTGGATCCTGGCCAGCCCGTCGATGGCGGCGACGAAGACAATGGGCATCAGAGGCGCGCTGTAGTGATAGTAGGGTCCCCAGTAGCTGGGGTCGGTGTTGATGAAGCGCAAGACGAGGCTGGGCAACGCCACCAGGCTCAGCGGGGAACGCAGCGCGAGAAATACCACCGGCACCAGGACCAGCGCCAGCGTGCCGAGCTTGCGGGCGTAGTCGTGGCCGATCTGGTCCAACAGGGCGATAACGGAGTTGCTGCTGCTGTTGCCGAGGATGCCACCCGAGGTCCAGTAGTCGTACTGGTGGAACGGGTTGAAGAACGGGATGATCACCTCGATCGAGAGGACAGACCAAGCTAGGCCCCACAACACCAGAAAGAGCCCGGCCCTGACGCCCCAGGTGTTCGGAGGCGGGCTGGCGGCGTTGTCCGTGACGCCGTCCTGCCCGGCCCGGGCTCGGGTCCGGGCCCGCCAGGCGGTGACCAGCATGACCAGGCCGATGGCCGCTACCGTGAAACCCTGGTCTTCCTTGACGAGGACCAGCGGAAGCGCCCACAGCACGGCGGCCCGGGTCCGGCCACGCACCAGCGCAGACAGGGAACACGCCAGTAGGGGGACGGCGAAGGCGAGTTCGTGGAAGTCGAAGTCGATCATCTGCTGAAGGCCCCAGGACAGCGCGTACGCCGCAGTGATGACCCGGCCCGCGGTGCGGCCCAGCTTCGCGGTGGCGGCGCGGCTCACCGGGATCACCGAGATCGCCACGAGCAGGGCCTGCGCCAGGACCAGCGTGACCGGTGTCGGGGCGGCCAGGAAGAATGGGGCGATCAGCGCCACGATCGGGTGAAAGTGGTCGCCGAGCAAGTTCATGCCCGGGCTCCTGACGTCCACGATCGGTGCGTTCAGGTGGGCGAATTGCTTGACGTACTCGGTGAAGACGGCCAGGTCCGGCGAGCCCGCATCGAGCCGCACGATGTAGGACACCGAGATCACGCTGTAGGCGGCGAACACGACGAAGGCGATGAGCCACGGCACCCAGTCCGTCCGCAGGACCGGCCCGGCCAGGGCGCCTTCGGAAGCAGGGCCCGGGACCGGACTCGCCTCCCGGGCAGGTCGAGCTCTTCTGCTGTCCCCCATTAGCAGTCCCCCCACCCCTCGGGCAATGCCGCAGCTTAACACCCGTATTGCCCGGCTTGCTACCATTTGGCGTCGCCGCCCAAGACCTCAATGTGGATGTCTACGCAGGGCTGAGCCAGGCAGCCCATCGCCCCGTCAGGCCCTTCGATGTCCGAGATCGAGCAACGCAAGTCCGAGGAGACAGGCTTCCGGGAAACGTTTACTACAGGGCCTGGAACGCCGAAGGCCCTCTCCCAGTCGGGAAAGGGCCCTGAGCCGCGGAACTAGTAGCGGGGGCAGGATTTGAACCTGCGACCTCTGGGTTATGAGCCCAGCGAGCTACCGAACTGCTCCACCCCGCGTCGGTACCAACACTCTATGAACTCCCGGCGGCCAAGGCAAATCGGCAACGCCCGCCGCTGGCCGGATCAGGTCACACCTGCACTTGACCTTGACCTTGGGACAAGCCACAGACTGGGCGCGTCGGGCAGCCTGCCCGAGAACGAGGGAGATGAGGCTTGTGGAGGAGATGAGCATCGGTGAGTTCGCACGGCGATCCCGCCTGTCACCGAAGGCGCTTCGCCTCTACAACGGGCTGGGGCTCCTGTCACCGGCCCGCGTCGACGAGCTTTCCGGCTACCGCTACTACGAAGAAGCCCAGCTCGGACACGCGCGGCTGATCGCGACCCTCCGCCAGGTGGGGGTACCGCTCAGCACCGTCCAGGAGCTGCTGGCGCTCGACCCGGCGGAGATGGCTGAACACGTGAGGGCGTTCTGGCGGGAAGCCGAGATCCGGCATGCCGGACAGCGGGAACTCGTCACCGCTCTCGTTGACCGGTTCACCGGAAGGAGCACTGTCATGTACGAGGTCGCGACCAGGGAGATGCCGCAGCGCAGCCTGCTGTGCCTGAAGCGCAACGTCAACGAATCCGGCGCGTGGGCGCTCGGCAAGGAGTTCGTCGCGCTTGTCCGCGATCAGCGGCTGCCCAGGATCGAGGGTCGGGAGGGCGCCGTCTTCTGCATCTACTGGGGCCTGGTGAGCGCGGACAGCGACGGGCCGATCGAATGGTGCAAGCCGGTCCCCGACGCCGAGGCCGAAGGCCTCGCGGCGCAGTTCCCCGAGCTGACCCTGCGCGTCGAGCCCGCCCACCGCGAGGCGTATGTCAACCTCGGGCCCGGCGGGCAGACCAGCCCAGCGCAGTGGCAGCTCGCCGATGAGTCCCTCAGGAACTGGGCGGACGCGCAGGGCCTCGACCCGAAGCAGTTGTCGCTGACGCCGGAGGACCTTGGCGTGCGGATCACCTACCTCGCCAGTCGGCCGATCACCGAGACGAGCGCCCCTGACTGCGACTTCGCAGTCCCGTTCGCGTGACACCTCGGTGTAGTTGTGGCCATCGGGGCGATGAGGCAAAGGTCCCGCTAGAGGCCGACGCCGGACGGCTCCTGGCCGGCCGGGGCGGCCATCCAGACCGTGTACGTCACCGGCCACGTGCCGGACGGCGGCCCGGTCAGCACCGCGGCGTCCCCTCGAGTGTGCAGCGACAGCACCATCCGCGGCATCGTCCCCAGCGCGGCCCCGTACACGGCCAGCTGTGACCGCGACGCGCCGAGCAGCACCGGGCGGCGGTTGACCCGCGAGATCGACCCCACCACCTGCGAGACCGCCAGCGCGGAGGAGCCCGCGACGGACGCGGCGGGCTGCCCGCACACGCCGCGCACGACCTGGCTGAGCGAGTTCGCGGTGCTGGCGTCGACGAACACCACGCTCGCGTCTTGCCCTATCGCAGAACACAGCCCGGTCACCGCAGCAAGCGACCCGCGGTACGCGGGCGAGGTGCCGGTCCCGGGGAACTGCACCCTGCTCACGAGCTTGGCCAGGTCAGAGGAGTCTTTCCCGACGGAAGGGTGCGCGGCGAGCCCGGGGCTCAGCGACGTCAGGGCGCCGGGGATGGCCATCGCCAGCACGCAACAGGTCGCGGCCGCGGCGGCGGTCAGCCGCGACGCGCCGACCGCGAGCGCCCGGTCCGCCAGCCGGGACGAACCCCAGAGCCCGAGCAGGACCAGTCCTGGCAGCACGACCGGCACCAGCCGGTGGCTCGCCCAGGGCTGGTCGGGCAGCACGGCCGGATCCCACAGCACGGTCACCACGGACCAGCCGATGATGAGGATCGGCAGCCCCCACAGCCGCGCCAGCCTCACGGCCTCCCTGTCGCCACGCCCCTCGCCCGCCGCGGCGCGCGCCCACCGCCAACCGAGAGCCGAGGCACCCGCGACGGCGAGCAGCACCGCGGGGATCCCCACGTACCAGATCACCCAGTTCAGGCTCGACTCGTAGTACTGCCGCCGCCCGTCCACGGTCAGGTGGGCGAGCCGCTGCAGACCCGAAACGTACCTGATCACGGCGGGGTCGGTCTGCCCGCGCGTGACCTGGATGTAGGGCCGGGCCGCGAACCCGGCCACGACCAGCACCGGCACCACGACGGCTGCCCACTTCACGACCGAGCCGAGTGACGGCAGCCGGCCAAACGGCCGCGCCACGAACACGCGCCGCACCCAGGCTCGCACGCCGGGGAACGCCAGCGGCGCCACCAGCGCGGTCACCACCCCGAACGCGCCCGCGCACAGCCCGAACAGGTGCAGCTCAGACGAGATCGACGACAGGTACGGCCGGGCCAGCACCAGGCCCGCGTACAGCCCGAGCGCCACGCCGGCGAACAGCCCGATGCCGAACGGTCCCGACTGCGGCCGTCGTAGCACGAACATCAGCGCCAGCGCGGGGAACGCGGGCAGCAGGATGCTCAGCGACCCGATGCTGACCAGGACGGTCAGCCCGAGCGCCACGCCGCCGAGCCCGGCCAGGAGCATCGCGGACGCGGCGCCGCGGCCCCGCCCCCCGAAGCCGGGACTGTCCGCGAGCGAGTCGGTCAGCAGGCACAGCCCGCCGAACAGCAGCACCTGGACAAGCGGCTCGGCGAACGGCGCCCGCGACACGTACTGTTCGGGCAGCAGCACCGCGAGCACGAGCGCGCCCGCGGGCGCCCAGCGCGCCCCGACAAGCCGTCCCACCAGGCCCGCGAAGGACAGCACCGCGCAGCCCCCGATCACCGGGGCCATCAGCAGCGCCCCCGGCAGCCCAGCCAGCCACGTCCCGCCGGCGAGCACGAGCGGCAGCCCGGGCATGAACGCGGGCGAGATCGAGCCGTTGGCCGCGAAGAACCCCGTCGACCCGAAGTTGAGCCCCGGCACCGACCCGAACGCCGCCGCCGATGCCGGTATCCGCGCCGACCCGTGCACCGCGATCCAGTACCCGTACTGCAGGTAGACGCCGGGATCGCTGACCACGATGACCTGCTGGGAGCGGTAGACGGCCTGCCACACCGCGAAGCCTGTCGCGATGGCGACCGTGGCGATCACCGCGACGGCCGGCACCTCCGACCGCGGCCGCGCAACCCCGTCCGTCGCCCCCTGCGCTACGACGGTGGGCTCTCTCCACCGCACCGGTGCCTGGCGCATCGCGAAATAGCACAGCGCCAGCGCCAGCGGCACGAAGATGATCAGCATGGGCAGCGGCAGCAGCCGGTCGGCGAGCAGCGTCCCGATCCCCGGCACCAGCCACGCGACCGCGAGCAGCGCGGGGAACTGAGTGATCGCCGCGAACACCCATCCCGGCAGCCACCACAGACGCTGCGACCTCTGCCGCACCAGGGCGGCGGCCGAGACTAGCGGCGCCGCGAGCGCGGTGGGCGCGGTCCGCTCCTTGGTGGCGGCCCGTTCGCCGGTACCGGTCCCGTCACCGTTCCCTTCCGAGTTTTCCTGAACGGTCCCGGCTGACTCTCCATCCGTCACCCCTGTATCAGGCACCCGGGGACCACGCAGTCGAAGACGCACGTCACCAACTGTAGACTGCCAGCCACAGACGCGGACGTTCTGCCTCACGGGCTGCCGGTGCCGGCGCACACTGGCGAGGTGGAGCTCTTCACGAACTGGCACACCTGGCCCGCGACCGAACCGGAACTGCGCCGCCTGCTGCCCGCGGCCACCTGCGACGCGGTGGCGCAGGCCGTGGAGTTCGCGATCCGCTATCACGGCGACCAGCGCCGACCGACGGGCGCGCCGTACCTGGAGCACCTGCTCGAGGCGCTCGAAGTCCTGGTGCGCGGCGCGGGCGTCACCGACCCTGACGTGCTTCGTGCCGCCGTGCTGCACGACGTGGTGGAAGACACTCCCTGCACGGTGGACGACGTGCGGCGGGTGTTCGGCGACCGGGTGGCGGAGATCGTGCGCTGGGTGACAAAACCAGAGCCCGCGGACGGCGCTGACCGTAAGGCGGCCAAAGAGTCCTACCTGGCGGGCCTCCAGCACGCTCCGGACGAC
>Ga0335075_10014149_pt1 | contig 11995 bp, 3 predicted proteins | sample Lox_Sample_24_FD_206723 | JGI IMG/M metagenome (GOLD analysis project Ga0335075, IMG submission 206723) | Soil microbial communities from Loxahatchee National Wildlife Refuge, Florida, United States - Lox_Sample_2.4 | ecosystem: Environmental > Terrestrial > Soil > Wetlands | place: USA: Florida... | reverse complement strand
CTCTACGCCTGGTGATCGTCAGGAGTTGAGATAGCGCACCACCGCCATGACCCGGCGATGGGTCTGCTCGTCGTCGGGCGGCAGGTCCAGTTTCATGAAAATCCCGGCCACGCGCTTTTCGACGGCGCCCATCGACACGACGAGGGCCTCGGCGATGGCCGAGTTCGAGCGTCCCTCGGCCATCAGGGCCAGCACTTCCCGCTCCCTGGGTGTCAGCCCGCCGAGCGGGTCGGTGCGGCGGCTGCGGGCCAGCAGCTGGCGGACCACCTCCGGGTCGAGCGCGGTTCCGCCCGAGGCGACGCGGCGCAGCGCCTCGATGAACTCGGCCACGTCCGCGACCCGGTCCTTGAGCAAGTATCCGATCCCCCGGGTGTCGCCGGCCAGGAGCTCGGTCGCGTAGCGCTCCTCGACGAACTGGGAGAGCACCAGCAGCGCCACGTCCGGCCAGCGCCGCCGGATCTCGATCGCCGCCCGCAAACCCTCGTCCCGGTGGCCGGGTGGCATGCGCACGTCGATGACGGCCAGATCGGGCTGGTTCGTCTCGACCGCGCTCAGCAGGGCATCCGCGTCGCCCACGCCCGCGACGACCTCGATCTCACCCTCGGCCAGCAGCCGGGTGATCCCCTCGCGCAGCAGGACGCTGTCATCGGCGATCACCGCGCGCACGCGATCACCGCCTCGACATGCGTGGGCCCGCCCGGCGGGCCAGCGACCCGGAAGGTGCCGAGATCGAAAGTCACCAGCTGACTATTGCACAGTGACGGCGGACTGCCCCGACCTGCGAGGCCTGCGTACGGCGCAACTGGCGCTTATATCCTGCTCTGCCAGGTATTGACCGAACTTGCCCGGCGGCCTAGGAAGAAGTTATGGGTCCCGGACGGCGGCACCGCCGCCGCCGGGCAGCGGTCGCCGCGAGCAGTGGAGGTGCACATGAAGGGACTGGCCCGGATTCTGGTGGCCATCCTGATGGCGGTGCCACTGACGGTCTTAGCCGTCACGTCGGCCGCGCCGGCCGCCCGCGCGGAGGACAACGGCGTCGGGCTGACGCCGCTGATGGGCTGGAGCACCTGGAACGTCCCCGGCCGTGACCCGACCGCGGCCGACGACGAGGCGGCGGCCCTCGCGCTGAAGACCAGCGGCCTGCTGCGGGCCGGCTACAACTACGTCAACCAGGACGACTTCTGGTACGAGTGCCCGGGCTCGCAGGGCCCCGACGTGGACGCGTACGGCCGCTGGGTCATCAACGCCAGCGAGTTCCCGCCGTCCGGATCCCTCAACGGCATTCAGGTCGTCGCCAACTACGTGCACCACCTCGGCGAGAAGTTCGGCATCTACGTGACGCCGGGCATCTCCGACCAGGCGGTGGCGGAGAACACCCCGATCGAGGGCACGCCGTACACAGCCGATGAGATCGCCGACGGGGTCTCCGAGAACAACTACAACTGCGGCGGCATGCAGGGCATCGACTACTCCGAGCCGGGCGCGCAGGCGTTCATCAACTCCTGGGCGGACGAGTTCGCTTCCTGGGGCGTCGACTACGTCAAGCTGGACGGCGTCGGCTCCTTCGACATCCCCGACGTGGAGGCGTGGTCCAGCGCGCTGCGCCAGACCGGCCGGCCCATCCACCTGGAACTGTCCAACAGCCTCAACATCAACGACGCCTCCACCTGGCAGCAGTACTCCAACGGCTGGCGGACCGGCGGCGACATCCAGTGCTACTGCGGCGACCCGTACCCGCTGACCACGTGGTCCAGCGTCGCGTCCCGGTTCGACCAGGTCGCGCAGTGGGCACCCTACGGCGGGCCGGGCGCGTTCAACGACTACGACTCGCTCACGATCGGCAGCGGCCCCGCCGACGACGGCCTTTCCTACACCCAAGAGCAGTCGATGATGAGCCTGTGGTCGCTGGGGGCGTCGCCCCTGGTCATCAACGCCGATATGACCGATCTCGACCCGGGCGACCTGAGAATCCTGGAGAACCGGGCCGTGATCTCCGTGGACCAGGACGCCATCGACGCCACCCGGCTCGTGAACACCGCGTCCGAGCAGGTGTTCGCCAAGACCGAGACGGACGGCGACGTCGTCGCCGGGCTGTTCAACACCAGCGCCAGTCCCGAGGTCATCTCGGTGCCTGCGGCCACGCTTGGCCTTCCGGCGCTTCCGGCGGGCGGTGCGTACCTGCTGAACAACCTGTGGACCCACCAGGTGACGGAGACGGCCGGCACGATCAGCGCCAGCGTGCCGCCGGACGGCGTGGCCCTATTCCGTATCTCGGTGCTGAGCAACCCGGCCGCCGCGCCGCCGTCAGCGACGCTGAACTTCACCGCCCCCGCCGCGCTGAACGGCGGCCAGACCGCCACCGCCACCGTGTCGTTCACCGACAACGGAGTCCTGCCTGCCCTGCGGGTCGGGCTCGGGCTGCGCCTGCCGGCGGGCTGGACCTCGGCCGCGACCACGCCGACGTCGTTCCCGTCGGTGGCCAGCGGCGCGACGGTGCAGGCAACGTTCCAGGTGGTGCCGCCGCAGCCGTCCGGCCTGTTCGCGACCTCGACGCTGTCCGCGGCCGGCCGATATACCTGGGCGGGGAGAACCCCGCAGCAGCTCTCGGTGCAGCAGCAGGTGACGACCAGCCCGCCGGTGCAGCCGCCGTACCTGACCTACTCGTCGGCCACCGACGCGCCGGCCGCGTTCGGCCAGTCCGGGCAGGAGTTCGGCATTTCCGGGGCGGGCGCGGACCTGTACTCGGACGCCGACGCGTACAGCACCATTTACCAGCCAGGGGCCGTCGGCAGCACGGCCACCATCGAGACCGAGGTGACATCGCAACAGGACATGAACGGTTACGCCAAGGCCGGCATCATCGTGCGGAACGACATGACCGGATCCGGGTCCACACCGGAAGGCGTGATCCTGTTCGAGTCGCCCTCCGGCGGCATCCAGCTCGAGTGGGATTCGGGCGGCGGGGATTACATCAACTCGGTGACGCCGCCGAACGGGACGAACCCGGAGCTGCTGCCGGTCTGGCTCGAACTGGTCCGCAATGGCTCCACCTACACCGGCTATTACTCCTTCGACGGCACGGACTGGCTCGAGGTAGGCTCCGCGACCGTCCCCGCGCAGGCCGCGACGCAGGACGCGGGCATGTTCGTGACGTCGCACGCCACGGGCGAACCGGGCCAGGCGGTGTTCAACGGGTTCAGCGTCACCGCCAGCGCCACGACACCGTCGAGCGGCCCCGCCTACCCGGCGGCGGCGTCGGCGAACACGCTGGCCGGCGGTGCGGTGGTGGCGAGCTGCTCCACGTGCTACGGCGGGGAGAAGGTCGGTTTCGTCGGTGAGGGCGGCACGCTGACCTACAACGACGTCAGCGTCCCGGCCTCGGGCACCTACAACGTGACCATCATCTACTGCGACGGCTCGGCGACCGGCCGGCAGGCCGACATCACCGTGGACGGGGGCACGGCGCAGCTGCTGTCGTTTACGCCCACGGGCAGCTTCGACACGGTCGGCGCGATGACCGTGACCGCCGCGCTGACCGCCGGGAACAACACGATCGAGCTGTCGAATCCGGCGGCGTACGCGCCGGACATGAACGAGATCGTCGTGGCCAGCTCGCCGGGCTGACGCCTTCGCGGCGGGCACGCGGGCGAGGCGGGCGCAGCGGGCGCGGCCACCCGGCCGCGTCCGCCGCGTCAGCGTGGTCAGCCGCAGCTTGCGGTCGGGGTCAGGGTGAAGTTCTTGCTGGTCGTGGCTCCCGCTGTGATGGTGGCCGGAGCTTCCTGGCCCTGGTAGCCGGGAGCGGTGACGAACAGCGTGACCGGGTCGTTGTCGCTGTCCAGCCACAGCCCGTAGGCGCCGCTGGTGTCCGTGGTGAGCAGCCAGTTGCCGCCTGCGCCGCTGACCTGGACCGTGGCACCGGTGACGGGCGTGGTGGTACCGCTGCAGGTCTTGCCCTCGACTGTTCCCGCTACCTGGCCCCAGGTCGCGGGCGGGGTCGCGGTCAGCGTCACCGGGACGGCGAGGCTGCCGTACGGAGTATTGCCGGCCAGCTCCAGGGTCGCGGTGTAGTTGCCCGGCTGGGTGACCGACGCATCGGCGGCGTTGAGCTTGACCGTGATCGTCGCGGACTGGCCGGGCGCGATGGTCGTGAGTGACGGGCTGGCTGACAGCCAGGTGTCGCCGCCGCAGTCGCCGTAGCCGGGCAGCTGCTCGGCGTAGGTGGAGTATTCGCCGCCGAGGGCGTAGAAGCCGCACGCGCCGCTGGAGAAATAGTTGGCTTCGGGCGCGTCGGGCAGCGCCGACCAGGCTCCGGTGGCCGGGTCGAAGGCGAAGCCCTGGTTGGTTATGACCGTGCTGTTGCTGGTCACGCCGCCCGACAGCAGCAGCTGCCCGTTGGCCGCGGAGTAGGCGCTGCCCCACAGGTCGATCGGCAGCGACGCGATCGGCGACCAGGCGTTGCTGGCCGGATCGTAGACGTAGCCGGCGCTGGTGGAGCCGTCCAGGGTGTTGACCCCGCCCGCGCAGTACAGCTGGCCGGAGATCGCGCCGCAGGCCTGGTCCGAAATCGCGACCGGGTATCCCGCAGCCGTGGTCCAGGTATTGGTGGCCGGGTTGTAGACCTGCACGGTGGACTCGCCGCATTCAGCCAAGGCGGTCTCGCAGCCACCGACGACGTAGATCTTCCCGTCGAGCACCGCCGCGGCCGCGCCGGTGTAGGAGTACGGCGGGCTGGCCGCGGTCGACCACTGGTTCGTGACCGGATCGTAGACCACCATCGACGGCACGTTCTCACCGCTGTCGTCGGCGCCGCCAAGGACGTAGAACTTGCCGTCCACGAAGGCCGCCTGGCCGTCTTCGCGCAGGGCCGGCATCGCCGGCAGCTCGGACCACCTCCCGGTCTGCGGGTTGAGCACCGCTGCGGTGGCTCCGTAGCCGCCCGCGGTATAGACCTGGCCGGTGACCGGGTCGGTTGCCACCTGCATGCCCGCGGCCAGGTACTTGGGACTGGAGATCGGGACCCAGGAGCTGGCGGCCGGCTCGGGCGCCTGGGCGGCCTGCGACGGCCTGGCCGCGGCCGCACCGCTGCCCGGCTTCTTGCTGGCGGGCTTGTGGCTGGCCAGCGTGAGCAGCGGGTCAAAGTGGCCCCTGACGCGCCGCAGCGGCGCTCCCCGCGCGGCCTGCGCCGCCCGGGCGGCCGACTCGCCCAGGGGGGTGAACCCGCCGGGCTGGCTGGAGGCGTTCAGCGTGACCGGCAGGGTGCCGGTGTTGCTGACCGTGATGCTGGCCGTGGTGCTGCCGCCCATTGCGGCTGTGCCGGTGACGGTGCCCGGCGTCACGGCCAGCCGGCCCGCGGCGAGGGTGAAGCCGGCCTGGGCCAGGCTGCCCGCCGAGGCGACGCTGACGGTCTTGGTCACCGGGGCGTAGCCCGGTGCCGACGCGGTGACCGGCTGGCTCCCGGTCTGGCCGGTGAACAGCTCGTACAGCCCGTTTCCGGTGCCCGGGTTGCCGGGGACGGCCAGCGTGGCAGCCGACTGCCCGCCGTCGGTCACGGTGGCGCCGGAGATCCCCTGGCCGGTGTTGCCGTCGGTGACCCGGCCAGCTATCAGGCTGCCCGGTGACGGCTGGCACCCCGAAACCGCCACGTCGTCGATTTCCTCGAAGTCGGGCGCGGCCTCGGGCTCAGCCGAAGCCGGCATGATGTAGCCGAAGCGCAGCTGGACGGATGGATCGCCGCCGTACTGCGGCAGCGGTACCGTCGCGGTGCCCCCCACAGCGCCCCCGAAGGGGGAGATGGACCAGACCGTTGTCCAGGTCTGGCCGCCGTCGGTGCTTGCATCCACGCTGGACACATCCCCGGTGCCAAGCAGGTATTGACCTCCGAACCAGTCGAAGTAGTTGAACTGCAGCACCGGGTCCGGGACGGCGGACAGGTCGAAAGACGGGCTGACCAGTTCGGTGTCAGCCGACAGCCCATTCGACCAGTCGTTGAACGTGTACGTGGCCGCCGCATAGTTGGCCGAGGCAGCACCGCCGGCCTGGTTGGACCCGTCGGGCTGGCCGAACTGCCAGGTCGCGTCCGGTGCGCCGGTGGTCACCACACTCCACCCGGACGGCTCGGTGGTACCGGCAAAGGACTGCGACAGATCGGCCGCCTGCCCGTATCCGGTAGCGGTGCAGGTAAAGGCGTCGTCCTTCACCGCGAAGCTGGAGGTCAGGTTCGCGGTCGCGGCGGTGACGGTCTGCTGGGCCTGCTGGTAGCCGCCGTTGACCGGGTCGGCCTGCAGCGTGTACGTGCCGTCGGGAGGGACCTTGAGCGAGTACTGGCCGGTGTACGGATTGGTGTAAGCGGCATGGGTGGTGCCCGCCAGCGCCACCTTCGCATAAACCGGCCAGCCCTGCCCGGACCCGTCGGTGACCTTGCCGGACACGGTCACGTCGGAACCAGGGCTGAGGGTGAAGTTCTCGGTCACGCTCTGCCCGGCGGTCACCTGCACGCTGCTGGCCGCCTGGCTGGCGTAGCCGGACAGATCAATGGCGGTGACGCTGTAGCTGCCCGGGGTCACGCTCAGGTCGTACTGCCCGGCCGAGTCGGTGGTGACCGACCCGGCACCGGCCTGCACGACCGCTCCGGCCAGCGGGGTGCCGGACGCGCTGGTCACGGTGCCGGTGATGTCGCCGTGGGCGAGCGTGAACGCGGCCGTGCCGTCGGGGGTGCCCAGCCCGGTCGGGCCGTCATAGCCCGGTCCGGCCGTGCACAGGTACGCCGGGCTGCAGGGCTCGCCGTCGTTGTTGCTCCCGGTGGTGATGTCGTTGAGCGCGGACGGGTCGGCGTAGGGATAGGACACCGGAGTGGTGCCCGGCAGCGGGGAGCCCGCCAGTGCGTAGACCGACGTGATGATCGGTGTGGCCGCGCTGGTGCCGCCGATGGCATTCCAGCCGATCTTGGCTCCGGCCGAGTAGTAGCTGTCGTAGACGGCGACACCAGGCGTCGGATTGGCAACGGCGGCGACGTCGGCCTCGGTCCGGTAGGTGCAGCCGGTGTCGGTCTGCCAGGACGGCTTAGCCTCGTAAACGGAGCAGCCGCTGCCGCCCGATCCCCAGGCGGACTCGTCCCAGCCGCGGGCGCTGCCGGAGTCCTGGGTCAGCGTGGTGCCGCCGACCGCGGTCACATACGGAGATGCCGCCGGGTAGAGGACGTAGCCGCCACCATTCGCATTCTGGTTGTCCTCGTAACCGTAGTCGCCGGTAGCCGCGACGACCGCGACGCCGGGATGCTCATAGTAGGCCGAGTCCCAGTTGGCCTCCTGCAGGTCCTCGGGCCCGCCGTAGCTGTTGGACACGTATTTCGCGCCGAGCTTGACCGCCTCATCGACCGCGGTGCCCAGGTCCTGCACTGAGTCGCTGCTGGCTTCGACCAGCAGGATGTGGCAGTCCGGGCAGACGGCTGACACCATGTCCAGGTCCAGTGAGATCTCCACCGACCACCCCTCTTGGCTGTCGCTGGCCGGGTAGTGGGTGCTGCCGTTCTGCGCGACCTTGCGGAAGCAGCCGTTCGCGGTGGTGCACGGCGGCAGTCCGTACTGCTCGCGGTAGACGGCCAGGTCGGATGCGGCATTCGGGTCGTCGTAGGCGTCCACGACGGCCACGGTCTGCCCGCTGCCCCCGGACGACGGCAGGTTGTAGGCGCTGCGCAAGTCGGCCGGGCTGTACCCGGACGGGGCCGTGCCGGCCGCGGTGAACACGCCCTGATGGGCGGTCACGCCCGTGGTCCGGATGATCGACTGGCAGGCCGCGTACCCCGGCTTGACCGGGCCGCACGCCAGCTTCTGCCCAGCTGGCAGCGCGGGGGCCTTGGCCGACGCCGCAGTGCGTGCGGCGGCCGGGTGCACGGCGGCCGGGTGCACGGCGGCCGGGTGCACGGCGGCCGGGTGCACGGCGGCCGGGTGCACGGCGGCCGGTGACGGTGCGGCCAGCGCCGCGGTCGCCGCGGTGGGTGCCGCAAGCAGGCCAACAGCCGCAGCCGTCGCGGCGGCACCGGCCAGCAGGCGGCGGCGCAGCGGGACGGCCAGCAGCCTGGCAGCCAGCCGCCCGGCGGCCGCGGGCACGTGGGTGCTGATCGGCTTGAGCATCGGGGGAACCTCCGGTTAGCAGCCGGACTGGCTGAGGGTGAGATTGACGGTCGTGGTCTGGCCGGCGGTCAGGCTCGCGGTAGCGCCCTGGGCCAGCCACCCGGAATCGGCGGCGAAGAGGGTGAGCGGGCTGTCGCTGGCATCCAGCCAGATCGCATACCGGCCGTCGCTGTCGGTGGTCAGCGTCCAGCTTCCGGGCGCGCTGGTGATCTGGACCGTGGCGCCGGCCAGCGGCGCGGCGCTGGCGCCGCAGGCCGTGCCCTGCACGGTGCCGGCCAGCTCGCCCCAGGTCTTCGGCGGGGCCGCATTGAGCGTGACGCTGGCCGAGGGGTCCAGGTACGGGGTGCTGGCCTCGGCGGTTACCGTGGCGGCGTAGGTGCCAGGCTGGCTGACTGACGGGTCGGCCGCGTTCAGCGTGACCGTCACCGTCGCGTGCTGCCCGGGGGCCAGCGTGAGCTGGTCCTGGCTCAGCGACAGCCACGGCACCCCGGCACCGCCGTCACAGCCACCGTAGCCAGGAAGCTGCGCCGTGGCATCGGTCGTGTCGCCCTGGTTGTCGACCAGGCCGCCGACCTGGTACAGGCCGCAGGCACTGCCGCCGCGGTAGACGGGAGCGGGGGCGTTGGGCAGCGGCGTCCACGCGCTGGCGGCCGGGTCGTAGGCGAAGCCCTGGTTGGTCTGCTCATCGTCAACGCGAGTGATTCCGCCGGAGACCAGCAGCTGCCCGTTAGCGGCCGCGTAGGCGCTGCCCCACAGGCTGATCGGCAAGCTGGCGATCGCGGTCCAGGCATTGGACTGCGGGTTGTAGACATACGCCGCCGTTGTGCCGTACCCCAGGTCGTGGTCGAACCCGCCGGCGCAGTACAGCTCGCCGCCGATCCCGCCGCAGCTTTCGAACGCGATCGTGCGCGGGTAGCTGGCCGCCTGGGCCCAGCTGTTCGTCGCCGGGTCGTAGACCTGCACGTCCCGGGAGGTGCACTCATCGGAGGCGTTGCAGCCGCCGATCACGTACATCTCGCCGTCCACCACCGCCGTGGCCGAGCCGTAGAAGGCGTGCGGGATCGGCGCCCCCTGCGACCACAGGCCGGTGCTCGGGTCGTAGATCTCGAGCGCCGGCTGGTTCAAGTCATCCGACCCGCCGAAGCCAGCGGTCACGTACAGCTTGCCGCCGATGACCGCCGCGGCCGGAGCCTCCCGCTGGTAACTCATGTCCGGCAGCTGCGACCAGGTCCCGGTCAAGGGGCTGAACACCCACGCCTCGGGCGAGGCCCCGAGAACGCTCAAACTGGAGCTGCTGACCCCGCCCACGACGTACACCTGGCCAGTGGCTGGATCTTCGGCTGCCGCGTCGTCATACACGTCCTCCGGGAAGTGCGCCAGCTGCAGCCAGGAGGTGTCACTGGCGCCCGGCTGGGTGCCCCGCGTGCCCTGGGTGCCCCGGGTGCCCTGGGTGGCCGCGGCTTGCTTCTGGCCGGTGGCCTTCTTCGCCGGCGGTCCGCTGGCCGTGCCCGGCAGGCCGGGACCGTAATGCCCGGCGACGGTACGGACCGGCACGGCGGCCGCCCGGTCCGGCCCGGATGCTCCCGGCCCAGATGCCCTCAGCCCGGCCCGGGTTCCCGCACTGGCCGACGAGCCGGGTGCCTGCCCGGCCGCGGTGAACTCGCTTTGCTGCGCGTCCAGGCTGACCGTGGCGGGCGCGCTCCCCGTGTTGGCCACGGTCAGCCTCCTGGTCACGGTCCCGCCACCCATCTGCGCCGTGCCGGTGAGCCTTCCCAGCACGGCCAGCCGCGGGGCATCGAGGTCCAGGCTGGCCGTGGTCACCGCACCGCTGGCGACGGTGACCCCCGAGGTGGCCGAGCTGTAACCCTCGGCCGACGCGGTCAGGCTCTGGGCGCCGGCCGGGCTGAACAGCCAGTACAGCCCGCCGCCCACGGCCGGGTCATCCGGCTCCGGCTCGCTGGTGGCCGTGGTCTTGGAGCCGCCGGCCGACACCTGCGCGCCGTCCACCGGCTGGCCGGTGTTGCGGTCGCGCACCTGGCCGACCACCAGCCCCCCGGATACCGGCTTGCAGCTCAGCTCGCCGACGAAGAGATTGTCCACCTCCCAGAACGGGCCGCCACTGAACAGGACCTCCACGTCCGGCTGATTGGCCGCCGCCGCGGGCAGCGGGATCGTCTCCGTCGCCGGCCCGGGAATCGAGAACGTTGACGCACCCCCATACGGGTCGGTGGTCCAGGCGTTGATCCACTGGACACCGCCATCGATGCTCACCCACACGTCGACCTCGCCGCCGGTGATCTGCAGGTCGGTGCCGAACTGCAGCACCGGGTCCTGGTCACCGCTCAGGTCTATCGGCTGCGTGGTCATGGAGGGGTTGCCGATGCCGTCGGCCAGGGCGAAGCCGCCGCTGCCGCCGGTGTAGTTGGGCACGTGCCCGGGGTCGTTGAAGGCCCAGCCGGCGTTGCTCCACCCGGTGGGCGTGGCGCCGCTGCTGAACGTCTGCCGGTAGCCGTTGTAGACGGACGTGTAGCCAGGCGCGGCGCAGTTGGTCAGCGGGTCCACGGTCAGGCCCATGTTCTGGCTGGCGCCCGCGGTGGTCGGCGTGACGGTGGCGGTGCCGGCCTGGTAGCCAGGTTCGACCGCGGACGCATCCAGCGTGTAAGCGCTGCCGGTGACCGGCAGCGTGAGCCGGTAGCGGCCGGTCACCGGGTTGGTGTAGGCGGTCACCGGGGTGCCGGGCACCTGCACCTGCGCGTACAGCGGCCAGCCCTGCCCCGACGCGTCGGTCACGGTGCCGCTGACGGTCGCGGTGGGGTATTTGGTCAGCGTGAAGTCCGCCGTGGCCGTGGTCCCGCTGGCCACCGTAATGGCGTCGCTCTGGCTGGCGTACCCGAACTCGGCCGCGGTGGCCGTGTAGCTGCCGGCCAGGGCCGTGGTGTCATAGCGCCCGGCGGCATTGGTAACGGCCGCGCCGCCGCCGATGCTGACCGTCACCCCGGCCAGCGGACGGCCTCTGCTGTCGCGGACCGCACCGGTGACCTGGCCATGCGGCCCGGCCTGGAACGCGGCCACCCCCTCCGGGGTGCCAAGACCGGTCGGCCCGTCGTAGCCAACCTCCGCGTTGCACCAGTACGCGGGCAGGCTTTCGTCCACGCAGTTAATGCCGCTGTTGTAGGCGCCGACGTTGGTGCCGGTGGTGACGTCATTGAGCGCCGAGGGGTCGGCGTAGAGGTAGGACGCCGGGTAGGTGCCGCCGACCGGCGCGCCGGCCAGCGCGTACGTCGCAGCGATGATCGGCGATGCGGCGCTCGTCCCGCCGATCACCGCCCAGCCCTCCACACCCCCGAAGGTGTCGTACACCGCCAGGCCGGTGTCCGGGTCGGCGACCGCGGACACGTCGGCGACCATGCGGCCGTCGCAGCCCGGGGCGTTCTGCCAGGACGGCGTGGTCATGCCAGTCATGCAGCCGCTGCCTGATCCGGCCCATGCGCTCTCGCTCCAGCCGCGCGGGCTGGACGGGTCACGGGTCAGTGTGGTGCCGCCGACCGCGACCACATGCGGCGACGCGGCCGGGAACTGCGGTGCGTTCTGCCACCCGTCGTCACCGCTCGACGCGGTGATCACCACTCCCGGATGGTTGTAGTAGGCGGCGTCCCACTGCTGAAGCTCAGGCACGTCCGGGTCGGCCCCCGAGGTTTCCCCGTAGCTGTTGGAGATGTACTTCGCACCCTGGGCGACCGCCTCGTTCACCGCGGCGCCCAGGTTCTGCACGGTGTCGTCGTCGGCTTCCACCAGCAAGATGTGGCAGTTCGGGCAGGTCGCCGAGACCATGTCCAGATCCAGCGAGATCTCGGTGGCCCAGCCCG